>Ga0213832_1000086_pt1 | contig 165499 bp, 157 predicted proteins | sample SWATP13_FD_161660 | JGI IMG/M metagenome (GOLD analysis project Ga0213832, IMG submission 161660) | Coastal seawater microbial communities from Marineland, Florida, United States - SWA TP1 #3 | ecosystem: Environmental > Aquatic > Marine > Coastal | place: USA: Florida | collected 2016-08-06 | reverse complement strand
AACTAACAAACTGTTCAAGAGGGATTCACAACGCTTGGCGGTTTTGGTTTGAATTAGCTTAAGTGTTTACGGCACAATGGTTTAGGCTGGGGTGGTAGCGTTGTTCACCCCTTAACAGGGCGTTATGTGCTTGGAGGAAAAATGGAATATTTTCAGTACTATGGAATCGACTGGGTTGCAATGGTACTTACGTTTCTTGCAATTTGGCAAATTGGAAATAAGAACAAAATCGGTTTCATTTTAATGATGTGCGGTAACACTAGTTGGGTAGCAGTTGGTCATCTTACTGGCAGTGTGGCAATGATAATTGCAAATATCATCTTTTTTTCAATGAACCTTAGAGCAATCATCAAATGGTCGACGCCAGAGAAAGAGCCTAAAGTTAGTGTTACTGAGCAGTCATCTACAAGCTAGAAGTTCGCACATAACAAACTGTTCAAGAGGGATTCGCAACGCGTGGCATTTTCACTATGCGTTGGTTTTAGTGTTTAAGGTGGCTTGCGGCGGCTTCTATATTGCGTTGCTCACCCCTTAACAGGGCGTTAGCTTAAATCATTAACAAGGATGTGTAATGAGAAATAGAAAATGGATATTTGCAGCAATTTTGCTCATTGGTGGGCCTTCACTATTGCCATTTAGTTTGGAAGTGATATCCCTAATTGAGTTACTAGGCTTTTTTGGGTTATGGACAATTTATTCATCCTACGCTGAATACTTGGTGAATCACCCTAGATTCAAAAGAGGTCTGCGTTTAGCTACTAGTTGGGATTTCCAGCCGCAAATGCTGTTCTCTCCGAGTGAACTTAAGGCATGTCCCCAGTTAGTTTTTCATATGCTTCCAGTTCAGAGTGTAATGGTCTGGACTTTGAATATTCTGTTTTGGGGTGGTCTGGCTTGGTGCTACATAATTTAAGCTAACAAATTGTTCAAGAGGGATTCGCAACGCGTGGCATTTTTACTATGCGTTGGTTTTAGTGATTAAGGCGGCATGCGGCAACATCGGTATTGCGTTGCTTACCCCTTAACAAGGCGTTATGTGCTTTGGTGGAAATGCATATGGAAATCACAATCAGGCGTATCGAAACAGAAAGCGTTGAGGACAAAAGTATATTCGAGGCTTTGTTTAGAGAGTACCTATCTGAACTTTCAGTTGAGCTAGATCTCGCAGTAATTGCTCAGCTATTTTCATTGCCTTATTTCCACGGATTTATCAGTTTTGTCGACAATAAGCCTGCTGGTTTTGCGGTTTGCTTTGAATCGTTCTCAACTTATCGTGCGCAAAGAGTGATGAATATCCATGATTTTATGGTGTCAGACAACTTTCGTGGTAAAGGTGTTGGCAAGGCGCAACTGAACGGTATCGAACAGTATTGTCGTGATAATGATTACCTTAAAATCACATTAGAGGTCGGTGATGATAATGTTGCAGCTAAAAAACTCTACAGCACATTGGACTACGAAGATTACAGAGTAGTTTTGAAAGGGCAGCAACATTGGCAAAAGTACCTCAATTAGCACGCACATAACAAACTGTTCAAGAGGGATTCGCAACGCGTGGCATTTTTACTATGCGTTGATTTAAGTGTTTAAGGTGGTTGGCGGAACCTTCGGTATTGCGTGCCTCACACCTTAACAAGGCGTTATGTGTCAGAGAGAGATTATGAGATTTTTGCAACTATTTATCTTGATCTTAGTAGCAGGGTGTTCAAGTTCTGTAGAAAACACTTACTCATCGGAATATTTAGATCTAGAGCCAATAGAGTTTGTATCGCCGAGATACCCCAAAGTTGCAGTAGAGAATAACCTGTCAGGGTATGTGGTCATGACGTTTAACATTACTAAAAATGGGGATGTGACTGATATTGTTGTAATCGAGTCCTCCCCAAAGGGGATCTTTGAAAAGGTAGCTGTACAAGCGTTGTCCAAATGGAAATATGAACCACTTGAAGATGTTGAACTTATTGCTCAAAAACAAAAATTAGTCTTTAAAATCTAACACATAACAAATTGTTCAAGAGTGATTCGGCACGCGTGGCATTTTTACTATGCGTTTGTTTTGGTGGTTAAGGTGCTCTGCGGAGGCTTCGGTATTGCGTGCCTCACACCTTAACAAGGCGTTAGTGCGCAAAGATAAAAATTACAATTAGCAGGATTTTAAATGAGTGAAATTGCTCGTTTCATATCTGGTAAAGCTCCAGATAAATTTGGTCGCAATGTAGAGCAGTTGTTAGCTTACAACCACTTCTGGCTAGAGCATGATCATAAGTATATTCAAGTTTTTTTCCCAATTGATGAGGGTACTAAGTTCAATCAACATGCTCCTTTGGTAACTCAAGCAGATCGAGAGGCTTTTGCTAACTCAGAAGAATTTCGCATTGCTCACTTAAAAGCACTCGACCTTTTACTTGAGTTTTGGGGATTGCAGCGAAATGGGTGTGAAATTTCTTCATTACTGGAACTAAGTCCTGCCAACCACGTCTGGCTTAAAAGTCATGACCACAACCAACTCCGCCTGACCCGAGCAATTCGTAGTTTGTATTTACTCGGTAATGAGCAGATAGCAGCTAACTTGTGTGAGTTTCTAGTGGCTGCAGCCAGAGAAACCAGCATGGTTTCAGATAAAACGGTCGAGTATTGGCGTAACGCGCTCAAGGGTTAGGGGATCGCTGAAAAAGCGCACTAACAAACTGTTCAAGAGGGATTCGCAACGCGTGGCATTTTTACTATGCGTTGATTTTAGTGTTTAGGGTGGTATGCGGCGGCTTTGGTATTGCGTTGCTCACCCCTTAACAGGGCGTTAGCTTTCACGAGGAAAATACATGTTTACATTGCTAGGAATTATAATACTGTTAGTGATTGCGTTGGCTTTGCTGATGAACTATTTCCTATGTCGTGATTTTTATAGTTGTTGGAAAGAGTATGCTCGTACAAATTGGCAAGTACAGGGTAAACCTAGTTTTAACGAATTTTATCAGAATCAGCTTGGTTTATTTCGCACAATAGTTCTTGGCTCTGAGTTGGATTGTGTAGGTTCACAAGAACTGGTTGATAAACGTAAGTACGTGAGATGGACATGGTTAGTTGTACTCGCCATGTTGTTCTCTGGTTGTGCATTGGTTGGTTTTGAAGCTGATTTGCGTCCGGCTAAATGGGCAATTATTCCGATTGATAATATTAGGTTTTAAGCCCAAAAAGCTAACAAACAATTTAAGAGTGATTCGGCACGCGTGGCATTTTTACTATGCGTCGGTTTAAGTGACTAAGGTGGTATGCAGTAGCATCGGTATGGCGTGCCTCACACCTTAATTGGGCGTTATACGAATAGAGGGAAATTATGTACAAAAATACTGATTTTAACTTGGATTCAAAAGAGTTCAGGTTTAAGAAAGACTCATATCCTTTGTCTAAGATAAACAATGTTAGGGTTAAAAAGTTAAGTTTTCTTGATAATTTAGGTCAAGTTTTATTCTGGGTGTGTGTTTTTTCAGGGGCAGTTTGGTTAGTTATTCCAAGGTTGGAAGAGGTGCCACAATGGCTACTAGTTTTAGTTCTTAGTCTGACGGTTGTAGGTTTGGTTTTTGCTCTTTTTCGTTGTTCTAAATATGCACTTCAAGTCGAGTTTCGCCACATAGATGAAACGGGCGTTCAATGGGTTAATGTAGCTAAGTCATACTCAAAGTCAGATTGTGAGTTATTTGAACAGCAAGTGTTGGCACTGAAAAAATTCGTATAACAAATTGTTCAAGAGTGATTCGGCACGCGTGGCATTTTTACTATGCGTTGGCTTTAGTGGTTAAGGTGTTATGCGGAACCTTCGGTATTGCGTGCCTCACACCTTAACAAGGCGTTAGGCTTCAAGGAGGAAGTTGTTAGTGCTGAAACGACACTGGACATCAGAAAATCTGGTCTTCTCTGAGTTTTCAAATGATGAGGCGCATTTAGCCAAGTCAATTTTTGACAGTAACTCAAACGTAAAGGTATTGGATCCAACGTTTAGAGAATGGCCTTTAGCTGAATATGAAAAACTGATCAATGAAAGTTGTCGGTCAAAATTACCTGATGACCAAGAAGCATTTTACCTAAGAAAAATCAGTACCAAGAAAGATGAGGTGGTTGGTTATGTGCAGTTGGAATTTCATGCTCCTTCTGACGGTACTCTTTGGCTCCCAATGTTAACTATTCTCCCGAGTTTTAAAGGTAAGGGCTTAGGCTCAGAAATTGTTAGTAGTGTCATCGCAGTAGCCCGTGAATATACAAAGATTCAGCGCCTAGGTTTAAATGTTTATGTGGAAAACATCCCTGCTTTTAGGTTCTGGTACAAACAAGGTTTCACACAAATCCGGGCTTTCGAGCCAGAAATAGAATTAGGCAAAGAGTACAATTGCTTAGTGTTATATCGTGAGTTAGAAGCCTAACAAAGCGTTCAAGAGTGACTCACAACGCGTGGCATTTTTGATTTGCGTTGAGCTAAGTGACTACGGTGCTTTGCTGAAGCTTTTGTATTGCGTTGTTCGCACCTTAACGCGGCGTTAGCACTGGGTTGGCATCAAAGGCTAAAAGTTTCTGTTTTTATTGGTTTCTTTTCCTCGCTTTACACCTGATCAAATGTGCCTTTCAGGTTCGCTCCGGTGGCACTAGATGTGAAGTTTTCGCTTTGAGTTTATCGTTTACGGTTTCTAACTTTCGGGCTATTTCTCTGGCGTGGTTTCTTTGGTGCTGAGAAATTTTCGGTAAAACAAGCGTTTCTTTGTCGTTGTTGTTCAAGTTCGAAGCCCGTATTCTTTGCTAAATTGAAGGCGGTGAAAAAGTGCAGTTTCGCATGTTTTTCTTCTAGCCAACTTACGTCTTGAAGTTTGTTTTTAGTTTGGCAGTTGTCCGTTTGGTTTCAGTGTTTTAAGCCATAAATTTAGTGCTATATTTCAATGCGTTGGTGTGTTTCAAAGGCTTTATGGGCGCGTGCTAACAAACAATTCAAGGGGGATTCGTAACGCGTGGCATTTTTACTATGCGTTAATTTTAGTGATTAAGGTGGTTTGCAGCGGCGTCGGTGTTGCGTTACTCACCCCTTAATTGGGCGTTAGAAAATTTGGAGAGTTCTGGTGTTTGAAAAAGTTGTACTTAGACGCTCAGAGAGCGGTATTCCCGTAACCAAAGGGGAGATCGCTGAGGCGTTATTGTTTTATCAAAATATTCACATCATTATTGACTACGCAAGTTTTCATGGTCTTGTAACTCAACTAGGCATGGATCTATTCTTGAGGCTACTTGCTTTACCATGTGTAACTGCGGTGTATACGGAAGAAATCCTGTCAACCTACAATGACAATAATGAGTTTTTGTATGCGGCAATAAAGTTTGTTGGGGATCAAGAGCGAGGGGAGTTACACAGCCGAAAGAAAAGGCTTCAATACCGAATTGAAAAAATGGGTTTTGATAGAAAGAAAGCTTTGAAATACGCAGAACGTTTTTTAAATCTAGTATCAAAACATGATCTATCAAGTGACCATTTTGTGAAAAATGGTATTACACGCAGCGCTAGAATACAACTTCAAGACCAAGAGTATGTTAATCAATGTGCTCAAAAGATTGTTTCCAATCAATTAGGTAAAGAAGAGATTGATAGTCGTTTGTTCTTAAATGTTGATTTCCTTAAGAACACAGAAAAATTTAAGATACACAGCAATATCGATTTTGATTTTATTACTTTTAAATCAAAGCGCCTTAATCCGAATTGTGGTGACTTCAACCAAGCTACCTTATTGAACCAAATTTTGGAATCTCATGCAGATCTATTGCTTTCATCACATTATGGAGGTGACTTTTTTAGCTCATCAGTTTCATCCCAATTGACTAATATAAAATTCTCTCAGGCAACTAAGAGGACTGAGTTAAACAAAAGTGAACTAGCTTCTTTCAAACATGTGGTTTTAAATGACTTTCCTTCAGTGAAGGAAGTAATAGACTCTGATAGACGATCATTTTCAGAATTTCTAAAATTATTAGAAAAATCTGACAGGTTTAAAAAATGGACAGTTGGAGTTAATCCTGATGTTGGCGTGGTTTCTGAATACCTAAGTGAGTTGGGTGGGCAGCACTGGTTGGAAAGAACCCCCGGAAAAACAATAAGGTATGCTTTGGGCTCAATGATATCTGCTTTTGAGCCATTTACTGGCTCGGCTTTGTCAATAGCAGACACACTAATTACTGACAAACTAGCTGTAGGTTGGAAGCCTAACCATTTTGTAAACAAGCACGTAAAACCATTTCTTAACGAGGAATAAATTTTCTAACAAAGCATTTAAGAGTGATTCCTTACGCTTGGCAGTTTCGCTTCGCTCAAGTATAGCCAAGCGTCGTCACACCTTAATGCGGCGTTAAGCGTACACATCGGAACCGATGTCTAAAGGAAACTATGAAAATAACAACATTAGTGGATAACACTCGGCTGGACGGTAGGCAAGATTTGGCTGTTGAGCGTGGGTTATCATTACATATTGAAACTGAATCATTGAATATACTATTTGATATGGTTGGAGGAGATACGTTTTGTCAAAATGCGCCTCTACTAGGTGTTGATATCGAACGCGTTGATATTGCGGTTATATCGCATCGGCACCATGATCACTGTAATGGTGCTGTAGATTTTGTTTCTCACAATTCTAAAGCCAACGTGTTTTTGAAAGATTGCGAAGAAAAAAACTACTATTTTCGTGCTTATGGCTTCAAAAATGATGTTGGTATCAATACAGATTTACTAAAAGACAGCTATGAGCGGCTCGTATTCGTTAACCAAACAACTGAAATTGCGCCTAATGTATTTGTTATTACTGATATAAGTACCAAACACGAAAAGCCAAAAGGGAACCGGTATCTATATACGCAATCTCAAAATGGATGGGAACCCGATACATTTGACCATGAATTACTACTAGTGATAAAAGAGCACGACGGTTTAGTTATATTTACTGGTTGTGCTCATAGTGGAGTTCTTAATATGGTTGACACTGCTGTTAGCTATTTTCCGAGTGAGAGAGTTAAAGCAGTCGTTGGGGGCTTTCACCTAGTTGGGTTGCCACTATTCGATAGTATCGGTGGGACTAAGCAAGACATCAAAGACCTTGGTCGCGCATTGTTACAATACCCCATTGATAAACTGTATACAGGGCACTGCACAGGTAAGAAGGCTTATGGTCTGCTAAAAGGAGTACTCGGAGAACGTTTAGAGGCAATCCCCACGGGAAGCTGTATTAATGTATAGCGAAAAGTACGCTTAACAAAGCATTTAAGAGTGATTCGCAACGCTTGCCGTTTTCGTTTCACTCAAAGTATAGGCAAGCGCCGCTCACACCTTAATGCGGCGTTATAAATCAATTGAGGATTCATCGAAGAATGAAAGATATTGTTAAGTCTATAAAAGATAATGCGACATCTAGGCTTAAAATTCCTGTTGTAGGGGCGTTTGTACTTGCTTGGACAGTGCTAAACATTAATGGTGTATCACTGTTTCTGCTCGTAGATTCAACAACAAAAATTGAGATGGTTAAAGGAAAAAGTTGGGGGCTAATTGATGACTTCGTACTTCCTCTACTAGTTGCGGTCACGTACCTATTAGTTCTTCCTTTGCTAAATATGTTTTATGAATTCATTAATGATGGTCTAATCAATTTTCATCGAAATCGTCAGAGAAATATAACGGCAAAGAAGTTAGCAACACAGAAAAAGGAAACTGTAATTGCCGAGATAGAGTCAGATAAGACGTATCTACAAAAGCTAAAAGACAAGGACATTGATAATTGGCTAGAACAAAGAACAGCCCGAAATAATGAATTTATTGCCTTAAAAGAAAGATACTCAAAGTTAGTTACGGACTCTGCTGAAGATAAACGGAAGTCACTTGCTGAACTGTCAGAAACTAAAAGCCAGTTGTTTTCAATGCAATCCGAGCACGGGAATCTTGAAAAAGATCAACAAAAGAAACGGTTAGCTGTAGAACAAACGACCGATCAGTTGGAAACATTATTGAAGAGTATCGAAAATAGAGGTAGCGATGGGCAATTGACCGCTACTGATATGAAAAATATCAGAAAACTTATAGATTCTTTGCGCCTTGAGTTCTTTATATGGGATGAGGAAATACCGTTCTAGTGTGTTTGATTTATAACAAAGCATTTAAGAGTGATTCCCAACGCTTGGCATTTTTCATTCCATCGTTGGGTTTTGTGTTTACGGTGGTAAGGTTTAGTTTCGTGGTAGCGTTGCTCACACCTTAATGCGGCGTTATGTTTATCGGAGGAATGATGCCTGAATATGCTTTATTAAATAATGTTGTCGACCATATGGAAGAGCATGGTCATACATATAAAACCGTTCATCTCGATATAGACGAAAAATTGGTTCAAGAGATTAACGAGGTTAACAAAGGTAAGTCCACTCTTGAACAACTAGAAAAAGCGGCGGACAAGTGCTTAGCGCATGAATGGCTTAAGCATGCGTATTTAGGTGGTGGTAAGTACAACGGATTACAAATAACACCTAAAGGAATTGGTGTTGCTCGCTCTAAAAAGCGTTCGGATGAACTTAAGGCAAACAGGTCGTTTTTGAAGAAAACCTCAGATTACATAGAGGAACACAAGGGGCTTTTTGTTGTTCTAGGCTTTCTTCTAGCGCTAGCGACGCTTGGTCTTAAAGTGATGGAGTTTTAATAATGGATGACAGCAACTTTACTGTTGAACTTAAATGTCTGTTTTGTGACTGCCCATTAGAGGGGGAACCCGATCAGGAATTTTCTTCAGGGGACTTAATAAAATGTCAAAACTGTAACGAATTAAATGATTACGATGCGTTGTTAGACGTAGCGGCAGAAGAGGGGCTGACAATAGTTCAAGCACACTTAGACGACCATTTAAAAAAGACATTTGGTAAGCTCTTTAAAAAATAAACATAACAAATTGTTCAAGAGGGATTCGCAACGCGTGGTATTTTTACTATGCGTTGGCTTTAGTGAGTGGCATGCGGTAGCATCGGTATTGCGTTGCTTACCCCTTAACAAGGCGTTAGCCGTCATGGAGCTTGCTATACTAAAAGTGATAGAATAGTATCACTTTTAGTATTCCTTTGGAGCAGCTCTCATGAAAGTAGAACTAGTTACATCACTCAAACGTCAAGCAACTAAGATCCTCGCCGATCTCCACGACACCAAAGAACCAGTGTTAATTACTGAGCATGGTAAGCCGTCCGCGTATCTCGTTGATGTTGATGATTACGAGTTTATGCAAAATCGTTTAGCTATTCTTGAGGGTATTGCACGAGGTGAGCGTGCACTAGCTGACGGTAAAGTGGTAAGTCATGATGAAGCCAAGGACAAAATGTCAAAATGGCTGAAATAATCTGGACTGAACCAGCGTTGTCTGACCTCAACGATATCGCTGAATACATCGCACTTGAAAATATCGTAGCTGCGAAGCAGTTAGTGCAAACGATCTTCTCTAAAGTCGAACGCCTACAAACTTTCCCAGAGTCAGGTCGTATTCCACCCGAGCTAGAACATTTAAGTTATCGTGAAGTTGTCGTTAATCCATGTCGTGTTTTCTATAAACAAGACGGTGACAAAGTGTTTATTCTTCTTGTTATGCGTGCAGAGAGAGATTTGCGTAAGTTCTTGTTGAGTAAGCAATCACCTTTGGGAATGAGCGGCTAACAATCTGTTTAAGAGTGATTCGCAACGCTTGGCATTTTTACTATGCGTTGCGTCTAGTGTTTAAGGTGATATGCGGCGGTTTTAGTATTGCGTTGCTCACACCTTAACAGGGCGTTAGCACTCTTTGGAAGGAATAAAATATTGCTTTATAAATATCTATCTTTATCTTCATTATCATATAAAAGCATTATTTGTGACCAGCAAGTATACTTTGCTTCTGTTATGAGCATGAACGATCCGTTCGAGGGGCTACCAAGCTATAAACTGCCTACCCGACAAGAGGTGAAAAATCACCTAATTGAGAAAGGTGCAAAACGTAAAAATATAAATAAGTTATTACCTCGTGCAATGGAAGATATGAGGCATAATTATGATCGCGCTCGAACGGTGGATGAGGCATATGCGTCCGAAACTGGATTACTATGTATGACGCCACATCGAGACAACCTTCTAATGTGGAGCCATTATGCGGACTCTCATCAAGGTATTTGTATTGGTTTTGACATAAAGAGGCCATATGACGTTGAATTTGGTGTTGGTTATGATGTTGAGTACACCGAGAAGTATCCTGAAATTTGTCTTTTGCAACGCGACTGGTTGTACACAGAGGCTAAGGTAGGGAGAACTCTGATGAATCAGCAAGCTCGTGAAGACTTAATGACAAAGCAATTTTATACAAAGTCTAAAGAGTGGTCATATGAAGATGAGGTTCGATTCGTGAGACCTCCTTATGGCGAAGGCGTCGGCTTAATGCCTTTTCGTAAATCTCAAATTAAGGAAGTTATCATTGGGTGCAGGGTGCCAGAAAACAAAAAAGAAGAAATCATAGCTTTAGTTACAAAACATTGCCCAACCACAGATATTATTCAGTCTCACGTATCGAAACATGAATATGGATTGACTTTCGAGTCGCTTTCAACAGCGTGCTAACAAAGCATTTAAGAGTGATTCGCAACGCTTGGCAGTTTCGCTTCGCTCAAGTATAGCCAAGCGTCGCTCACACCTTAATGCGGCGTTAACTGGCACAGAAAATACGAAAGCACATTGATACGGTTTCTAGGTTCGGAGGTTTAGCGTGTTCGGTCGGTTTCCTTAGCTGAGGTAATGCGACTAATTTCAGTTTGGTACTTAAGTTTACTGATGTGAAAGGCGGCATAAAGCCTTCTAATAATATAAGGCGTTCGCGATTAGTTCGGCGCACTTACATCGCCGAAGTATGGTGTTGTGAGACGCATTTCAAACTAAAGATCAACGGTAATTTTTTTGTTAAACACATATTTGAGTTAGCTTTGCTAATCATTAATTAGCAAAACGAGCTTTGGCGAAAGTGGCTGAAAAATCGGCGAAAACTGAAATGCGCTCAGTTAACAAACTGTTCAAGAGGGATTCGCAACGCGTGGCATCTTCACTATGCGTTGGTTTAAGTGATTAAGGTGGTATGCGGCGGCATTGGTATTGCGTTGCTCACCCCCTTAACAGGGCGTTATGTGCTTTGGGAGAAAATGGAAATGGATATTCCCGACAGATTCAAAAATGTAAGATACGTTTCATCCCGCATTCCGGGTTGCAAAGATGATTCAGACTTAACGCTTGGAGCTAACTGTCAGGTCTTTGCTTATAACCTGCTCAGAGACTTCGGTCTAAATCCACCTAACTACCGTTCTAGTGAATGGTGGGATGACTCGGAGTTTAGTGAGGTGGTCACTGAGTTTAAGCCGCTAGATATCATGATGTACAACGACTTTACTGACTCATACGGAGCACACGTTGGGGTGTATGTCGGTAATGGACTCGTCTACCACCTTTCTTTATCCAATGGCGTACCCATGTTTGAGCGCCATTTAGACTTACTTCAACAAAGTAAGTATCAGTTTTTATTGGCGCTAAGCGTATAAAACAGTTTGGTGCATAACGTAAGTACGCACATAACAAACTGTTCAAGAGGGATTCGCAACGCGTGTCATTTTCACCATGCGTTGATTTTAGTGATTAAGGCGGCTTGCGGCGGCTTTTGTATTGCGTTGCTCACCCCTTAGCTGGGCGTTAGCCTTATTACGGGGAATTGAAGCCCTCAGCAGAGGACTCCCGATATAAATCACGGTTTAAAAACGTGGTCTAAAACTGCAATATGATACGCATTTACTTGTCCCCAACGTTCATCAGGAACTTTATTGATCTTACCTCCAATTTTTTGGGTGTAAGCTCTAGCTTCCAACCCTTTAGCTTTTGCTAAGGTCAGAATGATTGGGATATTTTTAGAGTTACAATAAGCGATAACTGTGTAGTAATCCTTATCTCCAAATTTATGCTCTAATGCAGCATTTGCCGCTTTAAATGCATCGTCGGCTTTTTGATTGGCTTTTGTAACTTCGGCATTTGTTCTAGAAATGTGAGCTTGTGTATTTAACTGAGCCTTTTCTAAGTTGTTAATTCGTTGGTCATGTTGAACTAGCAAATTAGCTTGGTTTAATAGTTGCTCCGCCGATGATAGTACTCTCTGTGCTTCGAAATATGCATCTGCCAATTGTTCTTGGACTTGCCATGAAAAATCATCGGTAAATGCTTTTACCAACATTGAGTACCCACGTTGTGTAATTAAAATAATTCCAGATGGCGGAATAGGGTGTGGGTAAGAAGCTGCAAATGCTTGGTCCGTAGGCATTGCTATGAAGTAGTGTTTGTTCTTAAGCAACTTCGATTGGTTTGCAGTAAAAATGTTGTAAGTAGTGTTTTGAGAAACTCTATGTTATTTGTCAATGTCCCACAAGGTTAGGACACGCTCGGAGTTAAACTCAACGACAGGGATCGTAACCAAAAGGTCATTAATACTCAAAGGTCAAATATGGATATTTACCCAGAAATCGAGTTATCTAAAGCGCAGCATAATGCAATTGAAGCTCTTAGAAACAAGTCGTTTCCTGAACACCAAGTTACTCGCTCTTACTATAAGCAACTCCCGCATATGAGAGTTCTGAATTACGAAGGTGATCAGTTAGTTGGTTACATGGGATTAGACTACAGAGCTGTTCGCGTTGGTGATGAAATTTATAAAGTATTAGGTGTGAGTGACTTTTGTGTCGAGAGCACAGTTCAAAGACAAGGTATTGGCACAAAAATGTTGTCTCAACTCAGCGAGTATGCGTCCACTAAAGATGTCGACTTCATCATTTTAGTCTCCGATTTGGAGCGTTTTTATGTGGCTAATGGTTATATGCGTCTTAACTCTCTAAGTTCTTGGTTGCGAGTTCACGAACATAAAAATTACGGTGTCGCTGTAGAGCAACTAGATGATTTATATGTTAAACCTATCAGCGGTAAAACTTGGGCTGTTGGTCATATAGATTGGTTAGGGTATATGTATTAGTCTGTAGTGGGCTAATAAATTGTTCAAAAAGAAATACTACACATGGCACTTCCAATTAGCGTTTCTTATACCTTACGAGCGCGTTTTCCCACAAGGAGTAATATGTGATTGTAGTAGCAAGGTTTTCTTTTCCTCATGAAGCGCATATTGCGAGAGCAAGCCTAGATAGTGTCGGAATAGAAAGTTACATCGCTGACGAGCACACGGTAAATACTCAGTGTCTTTATTCAAATGCAATAGGCGGCGTCCGTCTGATGGTGGCCGAAAGTGATGCAGAAGATGCGAAACAAATACTTAGTAGCGATTTCTCAGAATCATTGGGAAATGAAGTTGACGTTGATGAAGAAAAAGACGTTTGCCCTAAATGTAGTAGTAAAGATCTATTTGTATTTACAAAAGGTAAACGCCCAGCTTTCTTAGTTTTTATTTTACTGGGTTTTCCACTGTTTTTTTACAAGCATGGTTATAAGTGTAAGCAGTGTGGGGAGTTTAGTGAAAAACTTTAAATCTTTAGGTAACAAGGCATTAAAGAGATAACTTGTACTCGTAGTATTTTTACGATGAGTTAGGTCTAGTGCCTATACAAGAAGTCAGAGTTACTGCTTGCTTACAAGCAAAGCATTATACGATAGTGAAGGAACAACATTGAATGAGTGAAATTAAAACAATAGAGCAGTTAAAAGAAATTTACGCAGAGCCAAGTGCGAGAGCTAAAAATAAAGCGCTGCCTGTGCTGGATGTTCATGCGATTACATTAATTAATAATTGCCATTTTGCAGTTCTAAGTACCGCTGATTCACAAGGGTATATCGATCTCTCTCCTAAAGGAGGGGAGCCTGGCTTCGTAAAAGTTTTAGATGAATCAACATTGTTGCTCCCTGATAGCTCGGGGAACAATCGTATAGATAGTCTAAAAAATATCATTAGTAACCCCAAGGTAGGGTTGTTATTGATGGTAAATGGTATTGATGAAGTGCTCCGTATTAAAGGAATCGCAAGTATTCACACCGACTTCAACTTGATATCTGCTTGCCCCGATGGAAGTAAAGATCCTAAGGTTGTTATCAAAATAGTCATAGAGAGTATGTACTTTCATTGTGCGAAAGCGGTGATGAGAGGGAAACTTTGGTCTGATGACTATAAAGTAAATCGCTCAATTCTCCCTTCATTAGCTCAAATCTTTAAAGATCAACAAAAGTTAGAAAGTAAAGCGCTTAATCAAGAAGAGATGTTGAAGTATTACCAATCTAGCCTTTAGAACGAGCTTGGTAATATATTGAAAAGATAGCAAAATCAGGTTCGACCGTGCTCTGCGGAAGTATGGATTAGGTTTAGTGGGGATGTTACTGTCTCAATAGCGTTAGTTCACAAATAAACAATTGTTAGTCCAAATTTTAAAATGAAAAATGCAGAAAAATTTACTCTAGAAAATTACGTTTTGGCTAGTCCGGGAGTTAGGTGTGTTGGACAAATGATTGATCTTTTTGTCAGTTTTAGCATTTTTACTCTCGTTTTATGGGTCGGCTTAGAAATCGGTATTGAAAAAGAGCTTGTGCGCGCTACAGCAGTAACTGCGACTGTATCGTATTACCTTTTTTCTGATTGTTTACCAAATGGTCAAAGTGTGGGTAAAAAACTTTTGGGCATTGCAGTTATAAGTGCAAGAACGGGTAAAAAGTGCAATATTTTTCAGTCGCTCTTTCGAAATGTTATTACTCCATTCTTAGGTTTTATTGACTCAATTTTCATTCTTGGTAAAAAGAGGCAACGGCTCGGTGATAAGTTAGTGAGAACGGTGGTGGTAGTGCACTAGTTTGTTGAAAAAATTGATAGCGCTGAGGACTTGCGTTCAAGTCGGGCTTTGTTTTCGTGGTGGAGCAGCCTTGCTTAGGTGGTAGCGTTACTCACATACTTAATGTAGCGTTGTAAGAAAATTGGTATTGGAGTCCAAGTTTTATGTCAGAAAAAGAGAAAATGTTAGCAGGTGAGCTTTATGACCCAAGTGATGAAGAGTTATTAAAGTTAAGGTTGAGCGCTAGGTTACTAACTGAAAAATTGAATGCTACCTCTGTTGAGCATAAACAAAAGCGAGTTGAAATAACTAAGCACTTGTTCGGCACAACAGGTGACGATATTCATGTTGAATCTTCTTTCAATTGCGACTACGGATCCAACATTCACGTTGGAGATAATTTCTACGCTAATTTTGGTTGTGTGATTTTGGATGTTGCGGAAGTTAAGTTTGGTGATAACTGTTTACTTGGGCCTCAAGTTGGAATTTATACTGCGACTCATCCCTTAGATCCTATCGAGAGGAACAGTGGTTTAGAGCTAGCAAAGCCCATAAACATTGGTGACAATTGTTGGATAGGTGGCCATGCCGTAATCAACCCCGGCGTAACACTTGGGAACAACGTGGTGGTAGCCTCTGGCGCAGTCGTTACAAAGAGTTTTGGAGACAATGTCGTTGTTGGTGGCAACCCAGCCAGAGTACTGAAGGAAATCGTCACTAAGCGATAATAAAGTATATGGACTATTTTGAGCCTGAGTTTAGGACTTATGATCAACTCACCCCAAGCTTTGATGCGTTCAGCGGTTACTTGTTGACGCACTTGAATGTCTAAAATTTGCTTCAATATAGAATCGTTACACGTGGCGCTTTTGCCGTGCGTTGAGCTTGTTTAAAAGTCTCATACGAAATCATTTGTATTACGTGTCTCATACTTTTATTGGATTTTCGTCACCAATAACAAACCAAAAGGCTGGCTCCAAAATGTTAGTAACAAAGATTGAAACGGAACGATTAATTCTAAGAGAGCTAGTTGAAGATGATGCAAGCGAATTGTTTGACATCTTCTCAGACCATGAGGTCATGAAATATTGGAACTCTGGCCCTTGGGTTTCAATTGAAGAAGCGCGGACATTTATAGCCAAGAGTACACAGGCCATGAATAGCAATACAGAAGTGACACTAGGCATCTTCCTAAAGAGCAATGGCCAACTTCTGGGTAAGATAATGCTGTTTAATCACGTGAAAGAGTCTAGGCGCGCAGAAATTGGCTTTGGCGTTAGTCGTCATTTCTGGGGTAAAGGCATTGTATTAGAGGTGGGAACTGCATTAATCGAACACGCATTCAAAACACTGAATTTACGTCGAATCGAGGCTGAGATAGATCCAGACAATGCTTCTTCAGGTAAAGTCTTGGAACGGTTAGGTTTTATAAAGGAAGGTTTCCTTAGGCAGCGTTGGGAAGTGAATGGAGTAGTCTCAGATTCAGCAATTTACGGGTTGTTAGCTAAACCCCTGGACAGCGTTTAGTACCCAGCCTTAAAAGCATCTAATAGATCTAGCCTGCTCGTACTCAATACACAGCCTTACACTTGACGGCGAGGTTTCTTGAATTGACTTGGTGGTCACAGAATGTACTATCACGGATAGGACTTACTGCAAGGATAGCAGCATGAGCGAGAAATTGTTTTGGGTTAATCCCTACCAAACAGAACTTAACTCAAGAGTGACCAATGTAGACGGAAATAAGGTTGAATTGGACCAGACTATCTTCTTTGCAGAGTCTGGAGGCCAAGAGAGTGATAAAGGAACGATTAATGGTATTCCGGTTTTGATTGCTCAAAAGTTAGGTGTTCGACTTATTTACACATTGGAATCCTCTCCAAATTTTACTCTTGGTGACATTGTAACTACGAATATTGATTGGAAGCGTAGATATGCCTTAATGAAGCTACACTTTGCGGCTGAAGTGGTGCTCGAGATGTTTTATCAGCGTCGGGAAGGCATTGTTAAGATAGGCGCGCATATTTCTGAAAATAAGAGTCGCATAGATTTCGAGTGGTCTGAAAGTATTGGCCCGCTATTGAAAGAAATTGAAACTGATGTGCAAGATTTGATTAACTCTGATTCAGTTATTATTAGTGACTTTTCCGATCAAGAGAGTGAAAGAAGGTATTGGAGAGTGGATGGGTTTGCGCAAGTGCCTTGCGGTGGCACTCACTTAAAGCGCACATCAGAAGTCGGCCAAATTCAATTAAAACGCAAGAACATCGGTAAAGGCAAAGAAAGGGTAGAGATAACCTTATGCTCGTAAGTCGATAGGGCATTAGAAATAGATTCCTAACACGTGGCATTTAATTCATGGTGAGATTCACATTTGCGATATGAAGGTTGAGATTGAGGGCGTGTTGGCTACTTCTGAACGAAAGGTTACAGGGGTGAGAGGATGATATGTCGAAAGTAACATTGAAAGGCTTTATTTTAGTTCCGGAAAAGGATTTAGAATTAGTAAAACATGAGTTAATAATTCACAAAAGGCTCACGTTAGAAGAGTCGGGCTGCCTTACTTTTCTTGTGACTCAAAGCTCGACTAATCCGTTTCGTTTTGATGTCTATGAGGAGTTCGTCGACAAAGCCTCTTTTAAACAACATCAGGAAAGAGTTCAAGCCTCACATTGGGGAAAAGTAACAGCCAATGTTAAACGGCAATACGAAATCTTTGAATGTGTGCATGACTAATCGAATCGGAGTGATTTAGAGCGTTTACGCTTTGTTTTTTAGATTGCTCTACGCTCTACTATGTTGCTTTATTCATCTATTAACCTGGCTTAGTGTTCTTAATGCTTTGCCGTATTAAATCTAGAAATTTTAATGGAAGTGTTATGTTTAGAGTTGTGTATGAATGGCGTGTGCCAAGTGAAAAAATGGATGAGTTTCAAAATATATGGCGTTCGACGACAGATTCAATTCATGAGTCAGTAGATGGGGCGCTTGGTAGTTTTATGCTTCGTTCTTACGATGTACCGGAAAAGGTTTTAACTATTGCCAAGTGGCGAACACGTGAAGACTGGGAGCGGTTTTGGGGAACTAGTAACCCAGAAAAAATGAAGAAGATGAGTGAAATTGCAGAGCGTATTTCAGTTGAACCATTCGATGAAATTGAAGATAGAACTAAGTAGGGCAATAGAAACGTTAAAGTGGTGCCTAATGAACAGTTTGGCGGATAATATGAAAGACAGCCTTAACCAAGGAATAGGGTTATGCAGATTTTAATCGTTGGAGGTAGTAAGGGGCTAGGAAGGTTCTTGGCTACGAACTTACAGGGTACAGAAATTTATGCGATTTCTAGATCAAAGCTAGTTGAGGAGGGAGTCGCTTCTGTTTGTATTGACGTTGATCCCGATAAAAAACCAGATTACACGTGCTTCAAAGGTGTAGAGTTTGACATCATAGTTTATTTGGCGTCGATGTGGGGAGAGTCTTCAGAATTGACAACAAACGAACTGATTGAGTTTATGAATGTTGGCCCGATTGGGTATCTTAATTTAGTCAATGAGCTTAACGCTTTAGGTTCACTTAACGATAAATGCAATATTGTATCTATTGGCTCTACAGCAGAGCTTTCAGAAAGTAGTGAATACCCTGCATTCGCCCTCAGTAAAAGATTACTCAAAGATATTTCTAGCCAGCTGCAAAACGTTTATCGTGATTACCGCTTTACTCATTTTACAATAGGTGGGATCGGGCATGCTGAAGAGGAACGTATTGAGTATTCGAGTGTTTTGGAGATTATAAATATGCTAACTAAGCTTGATCCAAACACATACCTTTCAAATATGTATATAAAGTCCAAGCTAGGAATGTAGCTCTCAAGCTGTATTACGTACCTGCTCCTATGGTTTGGCATCATGTGCATTCTTTTTATTGAGCTATGGTTATAACTCCAATGAAAGGAGTTTACTTATGTCATACATTGATGGTTTTGTCGCTGCAGTACCGACAGCGAATAAAGAAAAGTATATCGCACACGCAAAAATAGCAGCAGAAATGTTCAGGGAGTTTGGGGCCTTAAAGGTTGTTGAGACGTGGGGGAGTGAAGTACCAGATGGTGAGATCACATCATTTCCCATGGCAGTTAACGCTGAAAGCAACGAAACCGTTGTGTTTTCGTGGGTAGTCTGGCCTTCAAAAGAAGTTCGAGACTCAGGGTGGCTGCGGATTATGGGTGATCCTCGAATGAGTCCAGATAATAACCCAATGCCCTTTGATGGAAAGCGTCTCATTTATGGCGGATTTGATGTTATTTTGGAGCAGTAAAATACCAAAGAATCTCAACTCGATTCGTGACACTTGGTGTTTTAATCAGTATTACGCTTCTGATGTACGTTCAATAGAGTATTCCGCGATAAGTGTTGATAAAACTCCATTTGGAGGCTTAGAGTAAAAATGGAAGAGATAAATTATTCACTGATTGTCGTATCAGCTATCGCTGCCATCGCTAGCCCCGGACCTGCAACTCTTGCGATAGCAGGCACGTCAATGAACCACGGTCGGCGCTTTGGTGGGTATTTGGCTGCAGGTGTTTTAACGGGGTCTTTATTTTGGTCAACCTCAGCCGCTTTTGGTCTCGCAACCATACTCTATAGCAATGTTTGGCTTTTTGAAATTCTTAGATATTGTGGGGCATTTTATCTTTTATATTTGGCTTTAAAGTCCGTACATTCTGCCTGCAACATCGAGCAGCTAAAGTTACCCAAAACATACGTAACGACAAAGAAGGGTAACTACTTAACCGGAGTGTTAATTCACTTAACTAACCCAAAGGCTATTCTGTTTTTCGGTGCGCTTTATTCGATAGGGGTTCCTCCTACGGCCAGTCCGTTGGAATTGTTGTCGGTCATTTTTGTTGTAGGGCTGGTTAGTGCTTTGGTTTTCTTTGGCTATGCTTTTCTTTTCGCGTATAAAAAGGTCAGGCAAACCTATCTCAGATCCAAAGCAGTTTTTGAAGGCGTGTTCGCGTTATTTTTTGGTGCGGCAAGTATTAAGTTGCTGCTTAGTGAGGCAGGAAAATGAAGCACAAAAGGCTTGAAGAAATAAGAATAGATAATCTATCTGATTTGACGGTCTATTAAGTATACTAAGTAGCCGATTTGTTAACTTCCATAAGAGCTGCTGGCTAGAAAAAGCTTACAACCAAACGATGCTAAATATTATCATTCAAAGGGCTAACAAAGGCCCATAATTTAATTCGTATCACTGTTCATGATTGTGCTCTTCGCGCAGTGCTGTAGTATTAGTAACGTGTTGTTAATACTAAATATAACCAATTGAAACCTGGACGTTGCATTACTTGTAGTTCGATGAAATGTTATCCCGCAAGACGTTAATTTGGAGAAAAGAATGGATTCAAACTCACTATTATTATTTGTTGTCGCTTGTCTCGCTATCAACATGATTCCTGGACCTGATGTAATTTATATTGTTTCCAATACAATGAAAGGTAAATTATCTGCTGGGCTGAAAGCGGCTCTGGGGCTTGGTATTGGTTACTTTTTTCATACACTAGCGGCATGTTTAGGTTTGTCAGCAATAATTCTGAGTTCATCTTTGGCTTTTAGCGTTGTTAAATGGTTAGGGGCCGCTTACCTAGTTTATTTAGGTGTTCAGTCATTACTGTCTATGTGGCGTGGAGAAAGTAAAATCGTTGAAAACAAAAATGTTGATAATAATAAAAATGTGTTTGTTCAGGGGGTTATCGTCAGCGTCTTGAATCCAAAAGTAGCGCTATTCTTTCTCTCGTTTCTGCCTCAATTTATTGATACGTCTGCAAGCTCAACATCAATGCAATTATTAGTACTTGGCTTGCTGTTCAGCGTACTTGCGACGACATGTAACGTTTTGTACGCATCTGTGGGTAATTGGGTATTTAGTCGTCCACACTCTCAGCGTTATTCAAGAACTCTTGAAGGTGTTTCAGGTATTCTACTTATCAGTCTAGCGAGTAAAGTGGCATTTAGTGATCGTTAGATACAGGGCATTTTATTCTCGTGATTATTATATGGCTAATGTTTGCTCAATCTATACGCTAAATGAGTGCTATTGCATAGGTTGAATCACAAATTTCAAAAATACCAATAAGTGAACGTATTTATTTATAGTATGGTTGGCGCGATTTTATCGTAGCTAGGTTAATAACATGAAAAATAAAGTAATTCTGTGTTCCGCATTCCTTTTGGGTTTGTCAGGTTGTGCTTCTGTTCCTACTGTTGATTCGACAGTATCAAATCAAATGAAATCATTTGAAGCACCTCAAAAGGGGAACGCAGGGATTTACATTTACCGAGAAGATGCTTTTGTCGGAGCAGCGCTTAAAAAGTATGTTTACGTCGATGGGGAATGTATTGGTGAAACCGCTCCTGGTGTATTCTTCTACCATGAGGTCGAAGGCAATAAAGAACATCAAGTAAGTACAGAGTCTGAGTTTTCTGAAAATCACTTAACTATCTTAACGGAAGAGGGCCGTAATTATTTCGTTAATCAATACATTAAAATGGGTGTATTTGTTGGTGGTGCGGGCGTAGAACTCGTAGACGAAAGCAAAGGTAAAGCAGAAGTACTAAAAGTCGACATGGCAGAAAAAGGAAACTGTTCTTCGATCTAGTTTTACAAACAGACCGCTTTTTAGATTAAAAAACACATTATCAATGTAACCCAACGCTTGATGAGATCCATTCAGCGTTGGGTTTTGTATTTTTGGCAAACAGTATACCTATTTCAGACCGCATGATTTGCCACCTCCTAGCTTGAGCCCACTTATTGTTCAAAGAATCTACTTGTGAAACGTGAATTTTCGAGAGGATTTCGTAGGGAGCAATCCTACAAACGCGATTAACAGATATGCCATTCCATCATTAACCTTGTCGAGTGTATTGCTAAACTAGGTAGCGGTGTGTCTCCTCTCATTAAACAAATAATAGGTATATCAGTTTTAGCTTCTATGCCTTTACATCATGCACTCGGAGCGCAATTTAAAATCAAAGGGCTAACACCAATATTAGAGAAAAATCTTGAAAGTCACCTTACACCACTAACGAAACTCTCTGTTTCAAACATTACCTCAAATCGACTAACGCAGATGGTTAATAATGCGTTAAACCCTTATGGCTACTATCATTCCGAGCTCAATGTTCGGAGATCAGAGAATGATCTCATCACGCTTGAGGTTGACGCGGGGGAGGTGATGTTGGTCAAAAAATCTAATATTGCTGTGTCGGGAGAGGCCAGTAACGATCAAGATTTCATCGAACTAATTAATCAAGCTCAACTTAAACAAGGGCAGCCGTTGCTTCATTCTGAGTACGACACGCTAAAACGAAACTTGATTTCATTGGCTCAGCAAAAAGGTTACTTAGATGGACGTTTTATCGAATCGTCTTTGGAAGTCATTCCAAGTTTGAATCAAGCTCATGTGAATCTGCATTTCTCTAGTGGTTCTCGTTACCAATTTGGAGAGCTCTCTGTCCTTACGTCGGGTATCGAAACGGCTCGAATAGAAGCGATGAGAACATTTGAGTGGGGCGACGATTTTGACACTTTGAAATTGAGTCAATATCAGGCCGATCTCTCCAGTACTGATTGGTTTCGCAGTGTGATTGTGAAAGCGGATTTCGAGGAGGTATCCGATGGTCATAAGGTGCCGATAGAAGTGCTAGCAGAGCCGAATTCACGCAATATTGTGCAAGTCGGCGGTGGGTATTCGACAGACTTGGGGTTACGCGCTTCGCTGAATTGGAGCAAGCCTTGGTATAACGCACGTGGACACAGTTTTGAGGCACAAGCGTACGCTTCCAAACCGGAACAATCGCTATTACTTGGTTACAAAATTCCCACACAAAATGTTCTAACGGATTACTACGGGATTCAGTTTGAATCTAAGCATGTCGACTATCGAGACACATCGAGTTTTTCTAATGATTTATCGTTTGAAAAACACTGGCAGTTAGACAGTGATTGGCAAAGCACCATGCACGTTCGTTATTTGCAAGAGAGTTATCGACAAGCGTCGGAGAATAACGAATCACAGTTGTTATTACCGGGGGTGACATTTTCACTGCTTGATCGTAAGAACGATCAATTAGAAGTAAAGCACCGTCACGTCTACTCATTGGAATACTCAGACCCCAATTTTTTCTCGGATTCTCGTTTGCTACGTATTGAGGGCAATAGTGTTCTGTCTTGGGACATTAGTGAAAAACACAAGTTTCACTTTCGTTCCAATGTTGGCATTAATGTCGCTGACACTTTGAGTGATATCCCATCATCATTACGCTTCTTTGCGGGAGGTGATGGCAATCTTCGTGGTTATGGTTATGAGTCTATCTCTCCGAGAGATGAAAATGGCGATTTAACCGGTGCTCGTTACATGTTTACTGCTGGGCTGGAATATCAATATCAGGTCTACCGCCAATTGTGGCTTGGGGCATTTTATGATGTTGGTGATGCCTTCAACGATAGGGTGGATTGGAAAAGCGGTACAGGGTTGAGTTTGATATGGAATTCAAAATACGTGCCTGTCAAAGTGGACTTTGCTTATGGTTTAGATGCCCCACAAGGAGACCAATTCTGCGTTCACTTTTCGCTAGGCCCGCAGTTTTAGCGGACATTAAAAAGGCTCTCATCCTTGCAGATAGAGAGCCTTTTAAGTCTTGATTGTTTAGAGTTCGAACTCACCATTCAGTTTCTTGAATATCCAGTTAGGCGCCTTATGCCATCCACCATAGTTTGGATTCTTAGTATGGGTTTCATTCATTGATTGCCACTGAGTTTGGCCTTGTTCATCTCGAGATACTCGCCAAAACAGTTCATCTTGTTGTCGAGTTAAGTAGTGCATGACATGTTCTGCAAAGGCTTCGCTTTGGACCAACACACCAAATTCCACATTGAGGAAATCCGATCTTGGGTCGAAGTTTGATGAGCCAATATAAGTCAGCCGATCATCGAGTATCACCGTCTTATTGTGATAATAAGTATCCGCATGGAAGTAATGGTCATCATTTTTCGCTTGGTTTTTGTACTCAAGTATATGAACGCCCTTATCCAACAAGGTTTGGCGGTGCTCCTCGTAATAAGCCGGAATAAAGCCAGAGTCGTTAGATGCAGACGAGTTCGTCATTAACGTGATGTCCGCTTTTTGCTCCATCAAGGTATCAATAAAGGCAAATTCACCATCACTTGGTACCACATAAGGCGTTGATATCACTGCTTTGGATGCAGTGGTTATTTGTTGCCAAACTTGGTGTTCTGCACGTTTTCTAAAGTAGGGCTTGTTGTTTGCTAACTTGTTTAATGAGTCGAAAACGGGGGTGACTTGCGCAGTGATGAATTCGGGACTGGTCAGTTGCTTAACTTGTTTTTCAACTTCCGCCAGAATGATGCTTTTGTCTTTCTCACCTTTATTAAGCGCTTTAGTAAACGCGGAATAGTTTGGGGTAACGTTAACGATGTTTTCTATTGGCGTAACATACTGGCTGTCCCAAAGCTGTTGGTAGTTCTGGTCGAACGCTCGAATAATGCTGCCTTTGAACAAGACATCCATATCAAAGAAGTTGGCTTTACGGCTGTAACCAAAATAGTCGTCGCCAATGTTACGTCCACCTAGAATCATCCATTGATGGTCGACGTTGAAGTACTTCTCGTGCAGACGATTGTCCAAACGTTGTTGATGAGTAGAGAAGTTGACAGCGCGACCAATCCAACCTGACTTACGTGAATCAAACGGATTGAATAGACGGATTTGAATGTTGTCGTGAGCACTGAGATCAGCAAGCCATTTCTCGTTAAACACCAATAAATCATCGAGAGTGAGTCGAACTTGCACGCCACGATCTGCTGCTTGTTTGAGTTCATTGAGTAGCATCAAACCAAGCGTGTCACTCTCCCAAGAAAAGTAAGTCATATCGATGCTTTGCTGAGCATTTCTTACCAGCTCAACGCGACGCGCAAAGGCTTCCGGAGCGGTAGGAATTAAGTAAACTTTGGCTTGATGCTGAGTAGTTTGCCAATTGGCTTCAAAATCCGGTTCAACTTGAGGGTAGGGCTGAGCACAGCCAACTAATAGTGCACTGAAGATAAAGAGTAGCAGAGCACGGAGGGCGTTAGGAAACATGAGTAAACCTTCCTAATTATGTTCAAGGAATAAGGATGAAAAAAGCCAGTGAACTGGCTTTTAGGTATTCGGTAACGAGTTTTTAGTGACTGAAGATGACGTTACATGTGACTCAGAATCAGCCCAAGCTCCTCGAGACCGTTGAGGCGACCTTGGCGCAGTTTTGGATCGATGCCTGAGTGATGAGCATTGTCCCAGTCTTGCGTGGATTGAATGCCGCCATCGTTATCGATCAGCAATACTCGGTCAGTCGCACTGCTGTATTGGAAGTCCTCAAATAAACGTTCGCTAAACCACATACGAGAGAGTTCGTTCATCATTGCTTTGTCTTTGCTACCTGGACGAACACTTGAACCATCGAGTTTTAATGCTTTATTAAACACAAATGGTAATTCCGATGCATTGCAAGCGCCCACAATACAACTGATGCTTTTGAGTAAATCGCCAACGTCGAGATCGCCATTTTCACCTTTGGTGTTGTAAGTCCATACGTTGAATCCAGGTTTGTAGTCAAAGTAGTAGAAGCTTGGCGTTGCTCCTGTTGCTTCTTCAGTTGAAACTTTATGACGGTTTGGACCCGTGAAGAGCAAATCATGCAACGTGGTTTTGAATTGCTGCATGTTTTTGGACGCGCCATTCAGTTCGCTTTCATGGTTAGGGAAGAAGTCAGCCAGAGCAAGTAACTCCGTGGTTGAATCGGAGTTCCCCAAACCGAAGAACAACTTAGTCATCGCCTCATAAGCGGTGCTAGGTAGCAGTTCCAATAAGTCAGAAAGATCGAGTTCAATTGAAGCTGAATCGTTGAGTAATGAACGATATTCGGTGCGTAAACGGTTTAAGTTCGTTTCCGATTCTAGCCACTCCACCATGTATTCGACGATTAAGTTTTCGTCACCACTTTCAATGATTTCTGGCGCTTCTTGGCTCAAGATTTCAATAATAGTTGGGATCAAAAATGTCAGGCTCGGCAGCATGCCCAGAGTATTGCTTTCTGCACTGTTTGAGCCAATTACCGTCGGTACGATCCATTCACTCTCAATGGCTTGCTCAGTAAAGTGATAGCCTGGTACTTCTTTCACAAGAAACGCTGGTGGGCGATGCTCGATGTAAGGCGCAAATGGCATCAACGTAGATAATGGGCTGTTGTCGCGTGTTGGACTGATAACCGGAATATTCGCGGCGGTCAGTACCCAGTTCTTAAGACGTTGAATAGGATCAAGCATCTCGCTTTGTACCTTCATGATCTCTTCAAGTGGCAGTAACGCAAGATCTTCAACGCTTTGCTCTGGTCTTTGGCTCTTGGCAACATCGTAACTTTTATATTCAAAGCCGTAAGGGTTGCTTTGCATGATGGCACGTTGAAAGTGCTCACCTGCGATTGCAGCATCGCCTTTTGATTGCTGTAAAATTCCCACCGACATGGCACCTGCACCTTGACCCATGAGTGTCACGTTTTGCGGATTGCCGCCGAATGCCTCTATGTTTTGTTGAACCCATTCAAGCGCGTGTTTTTGATCGCCTAGACCAAAGTTACCGCCCTCTGGGTTGTCCAAACCATCGACCCAAACACTGCCCAACAAGCCCAAACGATAGTTAAAAGTAACTGCAATAAACGGGTTACCATCGTCAGCACCTTGTGCAACCACCATATCACCATGAATTAGCGGTTCTGAGCCCGCGCCGTATTCAAAGTCTCCACCGTGAATAAAGACATACACTGGCAAATCTGCGTACGCTTCTGTCCCTGCTGGTCGCCAAATGTTTAGGTTCAAACAATCTTCTGATTGCGTTTGTGCCGTGGTTTTTAACTGCGGGCACGCATCACCGAACTGAGTCGCATCAATATCGCCTTCAAGTGGGACCGCAATGCTGTGCTGAAAGCGGTCTGCTTGCGCAAATTGGATACCTTTGAACGCCTCTACCGCTGCCAGTTTTTCATCCGCATCAAGAGGCGTGATGACAAGGGACTCTTTGGTCGCTTGAATGGTTGCATCGCCAATTTCCAAAGCGATATGCTCTGGTGGTAAGGGTTGTAGTGGCTTCGGGCCGTTAGGAACGCTAGGTTTACCAGAGTCATCACTGCAAGCAGCTAAGGCAAGAGTGATGGTAATGGCTAAAGTTGAGCGATTGAGTAAAGTCATTGTTATGTCCAAAAAGTCATTTGGTGCGTACACCGAAAATGTTAAACGGCATCTAACAAGCGACGTCCTGACGCTTTGGCATTAATCCGTGAATGGTTGGATGGCTTGTTGTATTGATGGCTCAAATGGTAGGACATCGGCGACAGTTTCAGTAATCGCCTTTGTAGGATGCAGTCCTACCATCGTCTAGGGGCCGGCTCTTTATGAGAGCTAGAAACGGTAACCAAGATTTAAGGTTACTGACTCTCGAGTTTCCCCTTTGTTATAGAGAAAGGTCAGGTTGTAGTTTTTGCCGATTTGCTTATTGAAACCAGTCAAAAACGCCCATTGATTAAGATCTACACCAATGTCGTAATCGAATTCGATATCACCGCTTTTTACATGCCCGTCCATTCGAGCGTCCAGTCCTTGATATTCTGCTCCGACAAAGAACTGCGTGCGATAATCGACAAGTTGATAACCCAACATCGGCTGTACAGTAACAATACCATCGCCCCAATCATCTAAGCCCTTTAAGCGAGTTTGCGAATAGGTACCAGTGACAGAAGCAAAGAACTCTTTATAGCCAACCGAAAGGGTTGTACCTATACCACGAAGGTCATATTCCAAATGCAGCGGCACGTCTAAGCGTCCGCGACTACAAAGTGCAGATAAACCATCGCAAAACTTATCACCTAATCCTGGCAGTTTATCGTTCAGCTTATCTTTTATGTACTGGCCACCTTCACCCGTGTAGGCGGCATCAACATTGGCATCGACATTAACTTTTCCGATGTAACCAAATACATTCCAAAATGGCAGGATGTTTACATCGCCACGAAGCGTCATGCTCTCAGCACTCACGATGCCGACACTGTCTTCTGGATCAAACAGTTCATTAAGGCCGATGCCTTCAATCGTGAAATCATTAAATGGAATATTCATATCTTGATTTCGATACGCTAGCGATACACCAAACGGCAGAGGCAAATCGATACCTTGACGACGAACCATATCACCCATTAAAGGAAAAACGCGGTCTAGCTTAACACTGGCTTCTTGCATGCGTGGATCAGAGACCTCATTCAAGCGTTTTTCGTCTAGTACTTGCACGCCAAGCTTATCTTCATAAATCGCTACCGGTTTTACGCTGCTCATCATTTCGAGGGGTTTATTTTTCTTTGAACCAACTATCTTGGTGTTTTTACTGGCAATCGCAATTTTGCCTGATGTTAACTTCTGGAAGAGGATCTCTTGATCGTAAGAATCCACTTGGTAGTTGTGATGTGTGAACGGTTTATCGTTGGTAATGACCATACGTTTCGGTTCACCATTAACCAACTCAATATCAACGCTTAAAAAGCGAAAGTAGGCGATATCTTGAGGAAGACCGTATTTTGAGTAATTAAAACTGATGATCACATTACCATTCTGATCCTCTTTGGCTCTTACTGATGACGGATCAAAACTCTCCGCGTAGTTTCGAAGGCGGTATTCTGTTCGTGTGAAAGCTTCGATCTCATCAAGTACTTTTTCATTTTCATCGAGTTGTTCAGGGTTGTACTTGATACGCAGATCAATGTTGCCTTTGTTATCGGTGTTCTTAACCAAGTAGACGGACGAATCGCGAACGCTATCACCGATTTTAACACTTCGGTGGGCATGCTCGACCAAATGCTCGCCTTGAACTAGAGAGCTGATGGCCAGTTTTGGTAAATCATGACTGATACCATATTTGTCGAACAGTGCTCGGCCTTGCTCGATTACTTCGTTGTAGGTCGTCGTCTCTTCAGCGGCGAAGCCAAAAGTGGGGGTAGTAAGCATTAGTGCGCTCGCGAGCACAGTAAGAGAAGACGTCTTGCCGGCGCGTAATTCAAAAAAACTCATGACAGTTTCCACTCTGAATAGTCTCAAACCTTCGAGACTCAGACAGTTAATGTGTCACTGAACTTCTTGTTCAGTTAGATAGATATGTTTGCTGTGATTGACGTTGTGAATGCATGGTTTTCGATTGCATTTCGTGAATCAATGAGAGGATTTTATGAGGTGAAGAGAAATACCGTTAATCGCTTTTGATGGATACTATCCTCGCTTTATGGGTTACGAAAGAATAATGGCTAGCTCACAAACAAACAGCCCCGCATAGCAGAAGCAATGCAGGGCTTTAGTTTCAAGAACGGAGGTGACGCTTAGACCGTAACGCGAACACGAAACAGATCAGTAAACAACTTGGCAATCATCAAAATAATCATAATGTTTACCAGCATCAGCAAGGGCGTTTCAATTCGATACGCTGGGGTTAAATTGAGCGCTCCTGATGTCAAGACAACCAATAAGTTAATACCTAGAATTCTGTGTACCATCAGTTTTGGTGTGGAAAAGACTTTCCAAATTACGATGATGTTGATGAAGTAGAATAGCCCAAGCTGCCAAAGCTCGGTCATCATTGGCATTAGGAAAATGTATTGCAATAGAATCACCGTGCCAGTGCCTATCACACCAAAAAATGCATCTTTAATAATGCTTGGTGGCATAGTAGGAACGATTGAAGAGAACACGCCTGCTAGCATCGGAAAAATGAAACCTCCGGGTACGGGCAGATAAATCCAGATCAACAAAGAAGTGACGAACATGGAGACACCTTGCAATACCTTTCTGCCGTCTTCATTCAAATGCTGGATAAACGTTCGATGCTCGTGATGCCAAACCGTGTTTTTCTCTCTTTGCATGACATAAGCAACGTGACCAATGAGCGACGTACTTGGATTTTTAATATCAAAGCTTTGCAGTTGCTGCGTTAGTGTTGGCCAATCGATCTCACGACTTTGCGATTTATCTGCTTGTTCTAGCAATCGGTCTTGGATTTGTGCCATCTCATTTAAACGCGCACGCCATAGCTGACGATGTTCTTTCAAGTGGTAGCTGCCAGTAAGTGGTAAGCCGACCAGTTGGAATAACTTTTCTATGTTGGCGGTGTTGGTCTCAAGAGCTTCAATATCTATATCATTGGGCGATTTCATAGCGTTAAGCATCGCCTCTCTGCTGGCCTCAAAACGTTGAATGAAGTTTTGTTCTGTACTGACTGGCCAAACTAATCGGTACACAACAGAAAACGTGATCACACCAAGAATAGTCTCTTGCATGCGAAGAACAGCGAAGTGGAACGTTGCTTGACTATCAAATCCTCCCATACATGCGATGATGGAGCACACAGCAAAACCGATAGAGAACACATAACCATACTTTTCGTCGCTCGACATAAAAATGCACGCACCTAAAAACAAGGTGAAGAAGGTGAGAAACAAAAAGCGATCTTGAGAAAACGTCGTGATGAGGAAAAAGGCATAACCGATGCCAAGGAGGGTTCCTAATAAGCGATTATGACCTTTGTTTATCGAGTGAGCGAAGCTTTCATTTAATGCCATTACCGCGACTGCGATCGCTGCCCAATACGGTTTCTCCCATTGAAACCATAAGGCAAGGCAGATCGCGATAACGATAGACAGCGCAGCTTTGATTGCTTCTTTGGTTGAGGCATTAAACATACATTCCACCGCATTATTGTTTGATGATTTTGATAGAGGCCGTCATACCAACACGTAGTTGAAAATCTTTCGGTAAGTGATCTAATTTAACTTTAATTGGAATGCGTTGAGCTAAGCGTATCCACTGAAAGTTAGGGTTCACATTGGGCAAAAGATCGTTACCAGTACTACCATCTTGTTTCGCAATGCCGTAGCCAATGCTTTTGATTTTTCCTTCCAACACAGCTTCATTGTGCATCATTAAGGTCACGTAGGCTTTATCTTGTGGATCAACGCCAACTAAATCCGTTTCTTTGAAATATCCTTCGATCCAAAAGCTGTCTTCATCAATCAAAGCCACGACTGGGGAGTTAGCGACGACTTGAGAGCCGACGCGTAAGTTCAAATTAGTTATATAACCATTCGTTGGCGCATAAACTTTTGTGTAATCAAGGTTTAGCTTGGCTTCTTCAACATTGGCTTTCGCGAGCTCTACGTTGGCAACGGCTGTCTCCACCGCATTGTCTAGGTTATTCAATGTCAGTACAGGTACAGCGCCAGGTGTGCGCTTTTCTAACTTAAGTGCTCGCTGCTCTTCATTTTTGGCCTTTGCTAGTAATGCAATGGCTTGCTTTTGAGCTGCTAGCGCTTTGTGGTACGCCGCTTTATAGATGCTTGGGTCAATCTCAAACAGCAAATCGCCTTGTTTCACTTGCGAATTGTCTTCAACGTAGACTTGGATGATTTGTCCTGTTACGCGGGGGGTTATAGAAACGATGTGCGCGCTAACTTGGCCATCTCTAGTCCAAGGGTTGTCAGAGTATGATTGGTAGTAGCTGAAAATCACGGTGCCAGCGGAACACAGTAGTAGCAGTGTGATGAGATAACGTTTTATCACGGAATTTGCCTCAAAATATCGTAATGAATCGACCAATAACGCCAGTAAAAATCACAATTAGGCTTAGCTCTGCGAGTGCAGGAAATGCAACGTATTTGTGGAGTCCCAGTTTTGTAGCAACGGTTCCGACCAAAATGGTGAGCATGTAAGCCAATGCAATAACCAGCAACAAGGGTGGGAAGTAAACTTCGCCCCACACAAGTTCATGTGGCATTGAGTTCATGGTGTTTTTCTCTATTAACTTGATGAATGGAAAGATAAGGCAAATGATGGCATCCGTGATAATCGCTTTTGGAGGACCTAATCCATCAAACGAAAGGTGTTATGCGCTATATAGAGGGAATGATGCAACCAAACCGCTTTTTGAAGCGCGAAAACAAAAATAAAATTATTTTGCGATTTATCTGGTGTTCATTGCAGAACGCTAAGTTATTAAATTTTCGACAATTATTGATCGATTTTTGCTTTTGAATATGCGAAGTGATGGTTTCATCCTTCAAATGGGATTACGAGTTGTGAGATTTTGTTCCTAATATTCGCTTCGAAGCAAACGAGATGCTTTTTAAATTAAATAATCCAACAAATATGAGTGACAGATTATTCGTTAGATTATTTGAGTTTTATATTTATTAGTAAGAGTAAAATTGTCATGGAAATTATTTCTAACCTTTTTGACATGGCACCATTTGTTGCTCTCTTTATTACGCTCTCTCTCGGTTATATGGTAGGTAAAATTACCATTGGTCGATTTGTTCTTGGCGGTGTTGCCGGAACATTATTAATGGGTGTAATTATTGGGCAATTTGGTGTTCATATTGATCCCGGCGTAAAAAGCATTTTCTTTGCGCTCTTTATTTACGCTGTAGGGTATCAAGGTGGTGCGCAGTTCTTCAAAGCACTGAACTTTAGAACCATCAACATTCTACTTTCCGCTGTAGTGATGACGGTGTCTGGCCTGCTTTGTGTACTAGCAGCAGCTTGGATGTTCGATCTAGACAGAGGTACGGCAGCAGGCCTTGCAGCTGGTGGTTTGACTCAATCGGCAATCATCGGTACAGCGGGTGATGCGATCGCACGTCTTGGTGGTGTGACAGAAGAAGCGAAGCACCTAATGCAGACCAACGTCGCAGTAGGCTACGCGGTTACGTACATCTTTGGTTCGCTTGGTCCAATTCTGATGGTGACATGGGTATTCCCAACACTGATGAAGTGGGATATCCGAGCAGAAGCGATTGCGCTAGAAGAGAAAAATTCAAATGGTAAGCGTGATTTAGCGCCGGGTGAGTTCAACGCTGTCACAGCGCTGGTTACACGAGCATTTAAAGTGAGCAAAGATGGTGGGCTAGCAGGCAAAACCTTAGCTCAGTTAAACCAACACGCTCTGGCTGCTTGTATTGAATTGATTCAACGCGATGGCAAAGTGCTAGACGTGGACAAATTCACAGCACTGAAAGAAGGGGATGTCATTGTTGTAACAGGCCGCCGTAATGCAGTACATCAGCTGCAAGATGGTTTAGCTGACAATGAGATTGCACTTCCAGAAGGCTATGAAGTTATTGAAGAAAACCGTCAATTGATCGCAGACAACCGCAAACTGATTGGTAAGTCGCTGCAAGAGATTAAAGAGGCTTCGAACCAAGGCTCTATGCGCGGTATTTATGTGACAGACTATATTCGTGAAGGCAACTCAATTGAAATGACGCCGGATCTTGTGGTGAAGAAAAACGACGTCATCCAGCTTACAGGTACAGCAAAAGACATCAATCGCGTTGAGAAAAACATTGGTCAGCGAATGGGCTCAGCAAACGTGACTGACTTAATCGTGCTTGGTATGGGCATGGTGGTGGGTCTATTAATTGGTCTAATCAGTTTTAAGATTGCTGGTATTCCCGTCACTATCGGTTCTGGTGCAGGTTGTTTGATCTCAGGTTTGATCGTCGGTTGGTTGCGTAGCCGCAATCCGCATGTTGCTCAGTTTCCTGTGGGTGCCGCGAACTTTATTCGAGATTTCGGTTTGGCAGCATTTGTGGGCATTGTTGGCCTTGAGGCTGGCCCTCAAGCGGTCGACACCATCAAAGAACACGGTATGTCTCTGTTGTTCCTTGGCATGGGTGTAACGATTATCCCTCAGATTATTTCGTTCTTCTTCTCATACTTTGTATTGAAGATTAAGAACCCAGTTGAAGCACTTGGCTGTGTTACAGGTGGACGAAGTGCGAACCCAGCATTCGCGGCTTTAATGGAAAAAACAGGTAACGCAACGCCAGTATTCTCATTCACTGTGACTTATGCAGTCGCCAATGTACTGCTTACCCTATGGGGTCCAATTATTGTCGGCATTATTACTTTAAACGCAGGCATGTAATTTAAATAAATTCGAACACTCTTATCGCCTAATTAAATAGGCGGTAGGGGAAGTATTATCCAAATTTTACTAAATAATAGATTCAGGTAAATATTATGACTACGCAAAACACAACAATTGATTTTTCAAAATTTGCAGATTTAAGCCCATTTGAATTAAAAGATAAACTTATTGAAGTGGCACAAACTGTTCCTGACCGCGCTTTATTAGATGCAGGTCGTGGTAATCCTAATTTTCTTGCGACACTACCGCGTAAAGCGTTCATTCGTTTGGGTGAGTTCGCAATATTGGAAGCCGAGCGCACTTATTCATACCTAGATGGTGGTTTCGGTGGCATTCCAGATGGTGTGGGCATTGTTGAACGCTTTGACACGTTTGCAAGCAAGAATAAACAAGACCAAGGCGTACAGTTCTTGGAAAAGTCGCTGAGCTACGCAAAAGACCGTTTGGGTCTAGAGAAAGAAGCATTCTTGAATGAACTGGTTAACGCATACCTTGCATGTAACTACCCAGTGCCACCACGTATGTTGACGAACATCGAAACCGTTGTGAAGCAATACATTGCAGAAGAGATGTACGGCCCAATGCCAATGACGACAGATTTCGATCTGTTTGCAACTGAAGGCGGTACGGCGTCTATGACGTACACCTTCCAAACTATGTTCAACAACGGTCTATTAAAGAAAGGTGACAAGGTTGCGCTAATCACTCCAATCTTTACGCCGTACCTAGAGATCCCAGAGCTTAGTGAATACGAACTGGAAATCGTTGAGCTACGTCTGGATGAGACAACATGGCAACTGCCGATGGCTGAAATCGAAAAGCTTGCAGATACAGACATCAAACTGCTTTGTGTCGTGAACCCAGCAAACCCAGCGTCTGTGAAGTTCTCGGATGAAACTCTGGATAACCTATCAAACTTCGTGAACAACGAACGTAGCGACCTGTTCATTGTGACTGATGATGTATACGGCACATTTGCGGACGACTTTGTCTCACTGTTCGCGAAACTGCCATACAACACGCTTTGTGTTTACTCGTTCTCGAAGTACTTCGGTGCAACAGGCTGGCGTTTAGGCTCGATTGCGATTCAACACAACAACGTGTTTGACGATGCAATGCGCAGCCTTCCTGAAGCGCGTCAACTTGAGTTGGACGATCGTTACAAAACGCTGACTCCGGAACCTCGTGAGATCAAGTTTATTGACCGTATCGTTGCCGACAGCCGTAGCGTAGCGCTTAACCACACAGCAGGTTTGTCGCTTCCTCAACAAGTTCAAATGGCGCTGTTCTCATTGAATTGTCTGATGGACTCAGAGAAAAACTACAAAGAAGCATGTAAACGCATCATTCGCGAGCGTTACAAAACTCTGTACAAAAACATGGGTGTAGAAATTGAAGAAAACAAAGATCGTGTGGACTACTACACACTGCTTGAGCTCGACACTCTGGGCGGCAAATTGTACGGACCAGCCTTCGTTGAATGGTTCAAAGCGAGCGAGAAAGGCAAAGACTTCCTGTTCCGCCTTGCACATGAAACCGGCGTTATCCTACTTCCAGGCCAAGGCTTCGATGTAGTGCATGCATCAGTTCGAGTTTCGCTAGCAAACCTTACTCACCACGAATACGAGCTTATCGGTCATGCAACACGCAAAGTGTTGGATGAGTACTTTGCTGAATTCAAAGGCTAATGAATCCAGCCTGATTAAGAATAAGCCTCGGCGTTGTCGAGGCTATTCCGACCAAATAAGCACAGTGCGCGGCATTGTGTTTATTTAGTCGCCAAGCTAACAAACTTCCCTATTAAGAGTGACTTATGAAAAGCATTATTTCTATTCAATCTCATGTGGTTTATGGCCACGCCGGAAACAGTTCTGCAGTCTTCCCAATGCAGAGAATGGGCCTCGAAGTATGGCCAATTCACACGGTTCAGTTTTCAAATCACACTCAGTACCAGCAAGGTTGGACTGGACAGAAGTTTGGGGCAGATGAAATTCATTCTCTAATGAGAGGCTTAGATAACATTGAGAAGTTAGGCGAATGTGGCGCGATACTGTCCGGTTATCAAGGCAGCGCAGAGCAATGTCGAGCGGTGGCCGAAGCGGTAAGTTTAGTCAAATCGCGTAACCACAGCGCGCTTTATGTGTGTGACCCAGTTATGGGTGATCCAGACAAAGGTTGCATTGTGGCAGACGGTGTCAAAGAAGCGATAAGCCATAGCTTGTTGCCCATCGCTGATGTGATTGTTCCTAACCAGTTTGAACTGAGCGAGTTAACAGGTGTGAAAATTGACTCTCTTTATGATGCGGTCACTGCATGTAAAAAAGCCTTAGAGTTAGGACCGAAAATGGTATTGGTGAAACACCTGCATGCACTAACAGATGACGACTTCAGTATGATTTTAGCGACGCCGAAAGCAAGCTATTTGGCCCAACGACCTAGTGTTGAATTTGCTATGCAGCCAGTCGGTGTCGGTGATTTAATTTCTGCGATTTTTACCTCTTGTTTGGTGAAGAAGATGTCTCCTGTCGCAGCCTTCCGTCATACACATAACGCCGTTTACGGTGTATTGGAGATCACAAAAGGCTATGGCACATGGGAGCTACAGACGATCAATGCCCAATACGAATTTGTCGAACCGACGCATGAGTTCAACGTCGTGAAAATTGCTTAGCGCAGTACCTAATTAACGGAGAAGCGTAAAGTTAGCATATAGAAACTTGGCATAATTGCTTTGATGGATAGCATCCTACAATCGCGATTATGGGGTTTAGCCGTGCCTAGCTATAGTAACTCCACACAACGAAACGGACTTCATTTTGACCCAATTAACTTCAAACTGAGTCTCTGGTCATACGCCAGAGAACATTAAATGAGACTGATTATGAATCGTTTAATTTCCTCTGGTGTGACGGTTGCACTTTCGCTGCTGATAGTAGCTTGTAGTTCACCTCATACGCTGGATGTTCGTGTTTCTCAAAGCAACTATAAAGATGTCGAGATCGCGAGTTCGACACCAAATGAGCCACTTCGAATGTGGGCCAATGAAGCGCCGGATTTTCTCTACTCAGCGCACAATCAAACCACACCGATCAAAGTAGAGGGTGAACGGCTCAATATTTTGGCCTTATCGGGTGGTGGCGTAAACGGCGCATACGGGGCCGGCGTTTTGATGGGGCTACAGGAAAAGGGGGAGCTAAAAGATTATGCCATCATTACTGGAGTCAGTGCTGGTGCCCTAATCGCTCCTTTTGTTTTCATTGGCGGTGATGCGATGCCAAAGATGAAAGAAGTCATGCTCAACATCAATGATAAGAATATTTTGGGTAAGAAGAACTTCTTAAATACCCTGTTTAAGGACGCGTTTACCGATGGTGAGAACCTCTATGATTTCATCGCAGACGCTTACCCTGAGCCCATGATCGAGGCGATGGCGCAGCAACACCGCAATGGTAAACGCCTCTTTATTGGCAGTACCCATTTTGATTCAGGCGAACTGGTGATTTGGAATATTGGTGCGATTGCGAACAGTGATTTAGCGGACAAATCTGAACTGATTTACAAGGTGCTTGCTGCGAGCGCATCGATCCCTGGTGTTTTCCCTCCACAATTTATCGATGTTGAACATGATGGAGAAACTCTTGAGGAGTTACACGTAGATGGTGGTCTCGCAGCGCAGGTGTTCTTTAATCCGTCTAACTTCAACTATCAACAAATCTCAGATGCTTTGGGGTTAGAAAAAGCGCCTCAGTTGGATGTGATTCGCAATGGTGCGTTAAAAGCGCCGTATCGTCCACTAAAAGACAAAGGTTTAGACTTGGTATCGAAAAGTGTCTCAAGCCTTACGCTAGCGCAAACTCGTGGTGATCTCTATCGAATGAAATACATCAGTGAAATCAACGATATCGAGATGCAGTTTACCTACATTGATCAAGATTTTAGATACGCCAAAGTAACGAAAGATATGTTCGATCACCGCTACTTGCTGACGATTTACGAATATGGATTCAAAAAAGCCACCCAAGGGCAACTTTGGGTAACTGAACTCCCTTAATACAGGAAAACGATACAATGAAAAAAGCCGTTCTTACACTCATGATGCTTACCGCTTCCGCGACTGCATTCGCCCAAAGTGGAGCCCATCTTGACCAGCAAAAAGTGGATAGTGATATGCAGCAACTGTCTGCAATCAAAGAAGAAGGTGCAGCCTTTATCATGATTGACGAGAACTCGAGTTACGTGGCGGTCGAGTTCGTGGGAAAGTGGGAAGAGATCAACAACTATGTGTCACACAAAGAAGCGAAAAAACGTAAATTGGAAAAAGTGAACAAGCAGTTCGTGTACTCTCAGGTCGGTGAAACGTTGGAGTCACTTGAGCAAAAAGTCGTTGACCACATTTACGCTGATCAACCTAAATATTTCAGTGTCGATGTCTACCGTGATTACTATGGTGACTCAGGAGAATTCAACTATTTAGCTCGTGTCGTTGAGTACAACTAAGTGAGAGAAAACCTACTGAAGCTAGTAGGTTTTTTTGTGTCGTCGAGAAGGAATTCAAACGCAGATTGTTTCCGTTACCAAGTAGCAATTCTACGATCTTGTGGTAATTTAATTAGATAACTCTAAAAAGTAAGCACAACCTATGAATTTTAGTTTTGAACAACTTCTCGCGTTCGTAACCGTTTATGAACAGCTTTCGTTTAGTAAGGCGGCGGTCAAACTCAATAAGCACCGAACCACAATAGGGCAGGTGATTACCAATCTTGAAGATCAACTGGCGGTCAACCTGTTTGAGCGAGTGGGGCGCTCGGTAGAACCGACAGAAGATGGTCATCTTCTTTACCACTATGCTAAGCAAACCATCGAACAAGCACGTACTTTCGATAAAGTCGCATTAAGTCTAGCTTACGGTGGGTTAGAGAATGTTAGTATCGCCTATTCAAGCGCTATACCACACCGTTTTCTTGTATTGCTTCGTATTCAATTAGCGGCAGATTTTCCGATGATGCGAGTTAACTTTCTTGTTCGTAATCGCAACGAAATTAAAGAGGGTTTACAGAATGGTGAGTATCAATTCGGTATTGTCAATGTGCATGATAGTCGAGCAATACATAGTCTGGATGCGACGTTTTTAGGTCATTTTGAATTTGTTCCTTTCGTCCAGAAAGGTGGTGAACTCGCTTCTGTGGCACCAGATCGAGTATTGACAGCCTTGAGGAATAGTAAACAATTTGTACTGCGTTCTCTTATTGAAGAGGGAATGGGCGAAAAAGTCATCGTAAGTTCGAACCATGAAGAGGTCGACCAATTGGCCCTAGTAGTGAAAATGGTTGAAGCAGGTTTAGGATGGGCGATTCTCCCCAGAACGTTTGCCCATTCGGAGTTTTCTAATAATCATATAGAGCCAGTGGAAGCTTCTGAATTATTGGAAGGTTTTAAGTTTGGTTTTGGCCTATGGTGCCAACCCTCTAAGCAAGTCGGTGATGTAAAAAATTCAATCATGAAGGTCGTTACAGAATACCGAGAGAAAATAATCCGCGATATGACTTAGCGGCGACATGTATCTTGCTCATCCCTATCAACAACAAGACTCAATGTGAGTCTTGTTTTTTTGTGTCTGAAAAACGTTATCTTTCTAGCGAAGACTAATGTCTATTGGAAGGATATGACCCTCTATATGAGAGTATGGAATCCATACTTTTTGGCTTAATCTAATCTCGCTCAATGGGTAAGCCCAGAGCAAAAAGTGTTTTTACCATATGTCCGCTGCAAGGACGCAGATTTTCAGCCGGGTTTAGTTACCCGGCTTTTTTATAGTAATAGAAAATGTCAGCTGTCACCCCAAGCTCTCTGTTACAACTGGCTTGTTACTTCGCTTAGCAATCCAGTACGCAACGCTACCCCAAAGCACGGTGAGTGCCCAAAGCGCCGTCCAATGTGGAGCGACTTGTTGCCAGGTTGCCCCCATTTGGTTTAGCGCTAAGAAAGCTTTTATCGCCCAAGTGCTTGGGCTTAAATCAGCAATCCATAATAAGGGAGTAGGTATGGCTTCAATCGGCCAAATAAAACCAGCCAAGAAAATGAGCGGCATAGAGCTCACTAGGACGACTAAGGTGACAAGTTCACGCCGAGGTAATAAGTAACCTAGCCAGAAGCCTAGTCCGCAACAACCTAAAAAGAACGGTAACAACATAGACAGCAATTCGCCCGCGTTGGCGATATGGTTTACGTTTAAGCGTTCGAAGCTAAAACCAAAATAATAGGCGCCGAGTAAATAATAAATTGCCACAAATACTAACGTTCTCACAAGCAGCAGCGATCCCGTTGATACTTGTGACCAATAGCCACGACCATGACGCTGTGTTCCCGTTTGCAATCCAACCGCCATGATCAACGTTTGTTGTAAAATCAGAACAAATACTGCCGGCACTACGTATTCGATGTAACCCATGGTTGGGTTGAACGTCGGTTTCATATTAAGCTTAATAGCAGAGTAATTATGGCTAGCCATACTCATGGGCACACCATCTATCACCATTTTACTGACTTTCACTTGGGCCCCTAATGTGCCTCCCGCTTGGGCCAATCCTTCTACCACGGTTCCGTACACGAGAAAATACGAGGCGTCCGCAGCGTAGGCTAGAGTCGGGCTTTTACCTAGCATTAGGTCTTTGTAAAAGTGTTCCGGTATGACTAAAAAACCGGTGATCTCTCGTTGTAAAAATGCTTGCTTTGCATCGGCAATCGTATGAAGTCGAGTGACTACGTTGACTTGTGGGGTGGCATCAACCATACGTTCCAGCTTTAAACTCGTCTGACTACCATCTAGATTAACAATCGCGATTGGTTGTTCACGAGGCGTTTGTTGTGCATAAGGCAAAGGGTATAAAAACGAGTAAAATACGACACCACCAAACACGGTCAACGTAACGACTGGATTGGTTAGAACGGCCTTAAGTTCCGCTTTAATCAGTTGCCACAATGTCATACCGCCTCCTTCGCTTGGCGTGTTGATGAAGCTGTTCGATGTTTACCCATCAAGGCTGCGGTAATGAGCAGGGGCACAACGTAACCAATCATAGGCCATAGCGAGCTTAAAGATTGTGCGGCCGATGCTCCATAGCTTGCTTGACTCACTTGTACTTCAATGTAATGGGTAATCGGCAATAATGAACGCCATGCATAAGCGAGCGTGTTCATGTCAGAAACTGGGAATGTAATTCCCATGAACGCGAAGCTTGGAGCCGTAAATGCGCCAGCAAAACTCATCGCACGTGCAGGATCCATCGACAAGAAGAAGAACAACGCTCCCATAATGATACAGGCGATAACCGTCGCCAATTGTGCTAATAGCATAATCACAAAACTGCCTTCCATTGGCCAATCAAGCACGGAATAAAACCAGTACAAGAACAACGCACCTTGCGCCATAAAGACCGGAATGTACTGACTTAATAGGGTAGTGAGCCTGGCGTATGGCTTTTCGCCCAAAAATGCAAAGCTATTCTTTCCACCATAAATGCGAAAGTGCGCGGCAAGAATCAAAATAGTGCTTACTACAATACATATTTGCCAAATGGCTGGCACGATAGCCGTTACCAAAAATTGTGCGTAGTTATTGTTACGGTTAAATAATGCGGTTATTTGTGTCGACACGGGTACAGCCTGTCCAGCCGCTGCTAACGTTGTGGTGTTACCCTTAGCCAAGTTGCCCATTACTTCAACCTGAGCGTCGAAATAGCCTTGTGCTTGCGCAACGGCAGAGTTGATCAGTTTCGCTACCAAAATGTACTGACTGTTGTAAAAGACAGAAAGTTGAGGTAGGCGGTGCTGGAGAATATCTTGGTCGAACTTAGATGGGATGACCGCGTAAGCGTAGATATCGCCTTCAATCATCGCATTTTTTGCTTCGCTTGTACTGGTGTAGTGATAGTTAACAGCCAGACTCGACGACGCATCCAAAGATTGAATGAGCTTTCGAGAAAGTTGGGAATGTTGTAGATCAACCACACCGATTGGCAGATCCCGGGCAATGCCCGCAGAGAACACTCCCCAAATCATCATCGCGAGCAAAATCGGTATCCAAGTAAGGCACGAAAGCAACCACTTGTCTCGTCGTAAGATATGCCGCTGTGAAATCTTAATCGTCATAGCATTAACCTAGTGGTTGTGATTAAAGTTCAACGACAACACTCATTCCCATACGCAGTTCAGGTTCGGGTTGAGCTGGACGAGCTTCTACTTCAAAGGTACGAAGATCAAAACCTTGAGAAGCATCGGTTGCTCTCCACGTTGCAAAGTCACCCATAACGGCAACATGCGTTACTTTGAACTCAACATTTTTGTTTAAGGCAGGCAAATAGGCATCAAAGGTTGCTCCTTTTTTAAAGTGTTGAAGGTAATCTTCACGCACATTCAGTGTCGCCCAGGCATCTTCTGTATCTATCACAGTAACTACTGGGAAGCCCTGAGGTGCTAATTCACCACTTTGAAGCAGAACTTGAGAGACTTCGCCGTCGAACCAGCTGTAGATCTGAGTATCTTTCGCATACGCTTCTACTTCGGCTACGGCACCTGATGCCATGCGCGCTTTTTCCGCCGCAGCCACTTTGGTTTCACTTCTAGCGCCTTCTTTTGCCATTTCATACATTTGAAACGCAGCACTTTCTGTGTATTTCGCTGCTTGCCACTGAGTTAAAGCTTCATCGCGTTTTTGTTCTGCAACCACGCCATCGTTATAAAGGTTATTCACACGATTGTAGGTTTTTTCCATTAAATTCGCAGCGGCTTTGGCTTTCATCCACTGATCTTTTGCTGCTTGGATTTGTTGCTCACGTGCGCCTTTCTCAGCTTCTTGAGCTAAGGCGTCCGCCGCTTTTTCACCTGCTTTTGCTTGTTCTAACTTCGCTTCAATTTCAGGACTATGAAGGGTAAAAATAAGCTGACCTTTCTCTACATCGTCGCCTTTACGTACCATGACCTCATCAATACGCCCTGGAACTTTTGAGGAAATACTGTATTGCTGGGCTTCAATTAATCCCTGTAAGCGGATCGGTTCCGGTTGATAGGCTTGGTAAAATTGATACCCAACCCAAGAGGCAACACCCAAAGCACAAAGTGAGAGTAAAACGGGTTTTAGTGATTTAGCTGCCATGATTTATTTCACCTCTTTGGATGTTGAAGCAGGGATATAAGCGGTATTTTGATATTGTTCGAAGCTGTTCATTTCACTGCTCAATGCGAGTAGCTTGGTTAAAGATATTAAATAGCGGAAACGCGCCGCTGAACGCTGTGTTTCTATACTCGCGACATAAAGTTGTGCATCCACAACATCCAGAGAAGACGACAGACCCTGAGTAAATGCTTTTTCACGCAAGCGCAGGTTTTCGTTAGCGAGTTCAATGCTAGATGCGAGCCCTTGTACTTCATCAATGGCTTGCTGAGCCTCCAAGTATGTCTTTTGGACTAACAGCGATAAGTCTTGTTTGGCTTGGGACTTTAATGAGTCGACCTGCGAGACGACGCTTTGAGCGGCTTTGACTTTTTCGCTTCGCCCTGATGATTCAATCAGTGGAATGCTGACACCAACACCAACTAACCAGTCAGGCTTCATTTGGCTTGCGAGAGAATCGTCTTCATACAAGCTGTAGTCGCCGTAAAGATAAACTTCAGGGTAGTATTTCCCTTTTTCTGCTTTGATTAAGCTAGAGGCTTGTTTGTGTTTAGCGCTCAGAAGTTCTAACCCCGGATAGGTAAGCAGCGTTTGATCGACAAAAGCGCTAAGAGGGGGAAGACTGTCGTTGATAAACAAAGATTCAGCGGGCTCTACGGCATCATCTTGCGCGAGTAATTTACCTAATGCAGCCTGAGCGATACTCAAATCGCTGGCTGCTTTACGTGTTTCTACAGATGCTTTATCTAAAGAAGCCTCTGCTTGCAGGAGCTCAACGTGCGCGATTTGTCCTTGCTCTTCAAGCTTAATGGCAAAATCTCGATGCTTTTTTAGCCCAGCTTCAACCGCTTGCCGCGTTGCGAGTACTTCCTTTGCCAGTACGACAGAAAAGTAGTACTTCGATAAATCTTCAAAACGCGCTTGTTGTTCCATTAAAAGCTGACTTTTCGCCTCATCCGTTTTGCCTTCTGCTGCTGATTGAGCCGCAGAAATTCGACCACCAGTAAAAATTGGCCAAATGGCACGAATAGACGAAGAGAAAATATCGCGCTCGGTTATGGTCGAAGTGGTATTAGCTAAGGCACCAAAAATAGGCTGAAAAGCAGGAGGTACGTTAATGTGTGCTCCTGTGCTGTCTAGGATCTGTTTTCCCGACAGCGTGATATCGGTATCTAAACGCGTGTAATTCGCGCCAATAGTAACCTGAGGTAAGTTGAGATTGCTGGTGGCACTCTCTTGGTATTGGTAGTTCTCGACGTTTGAGCGTTGAGCTTTGAGAGAATAGTTGTTTTCTAGCAATAGCTGCCATGCGGTATCAAAAGTGATCGGTGCCGCATGACAGGCAAGGGAAATCGAGCTGCTAAGTAAGCCCAGTATCCAAACCTTTCCTTTTTTTTTCATAATGGCTGCTTTGTCGTAGAGTATTAGCTCTAATATAAAGGATTCGTAACTGCGTGTTAAGTAGGAGGGAAAATTGGGCAGTAGTATGCGCCCAGTTATATTTGTGCTGGGCGCGGGAGATGTTACAAATTTATTTCGTATATGGACAGTGAAACTCTGCTCTCCACTCGAGCTGACGAGAACCTCGCATCGTATTCAATAGATCTTTTCCGCTCATTTGAGGGAATGATAACAGGACTTTGAGATCAGAAGTACCGCCTCCGTTTTTTTCATAAGCCCTGACGTGTGTAAATGTTGAATACATATTCTCTGACAGCATCGCCTTATTCAGGCATATTCCAAAGGTATCGCGTTCCATGTTTGGTGTTCCTTCTAACTATAAATGCACCTCTGTTTATAGTTTTCCAGTTTTCAGATGGTGTCTAAGTGTTTGTCATATAGTCAGTATTTGTGTTTTGTTTTATTTTTGTCCAAACCACTGACATCAATGTTGAGCTTTTAATAGACTTCCAGCTTCACTGCTTTCAAACCGAAACTCTCATTGGTTTCGTTGATTAAAAATTATACGTTGTAAAGTCTAAAAACGCCTCAAAAACCGCTAAAATCGATGTGATCGCGATCATGATTTTTGAGGGCAATTTATGTATGGAATTGAGTATCAGAGAGGAATGCTAAATTTGGTGAATGGTTGTAATTTTATGTTTCAGCTCGTCGATTAATTAACCGTAAACTCTGCGGTTTGTTTGCCTTCCTCACAGATTTATCACCGCGACAACGTCATGCTGTTAACTGAGTGTTAACGTTACGCTCAAGAGTGAATCACAAGGATGTATCAATGAGTTGGAAAACCATCAGCTTTCGTAAGCGGATGCTCATTATCATGACGCTATCGGGGTTGATAGAGCTGTTATTGCTTGTCGCCGCGGGGTTCACTTATCTCAAAATCAATCAAGAGCAAGAAATGGGAGAAAAAGCACTGGGTGTTGCCCGTTTTTTAGCGGACTCAGCGGTTGTTCGTGAAATGATCGAAACCCAAAACCCCCAGCCATACCAACTTCGCTTTCGAGAATTAACCGAAGCCATAGGTGCTGCATTCATCGTTATTGGCGACCATAAGGGAGTACGCTTAATCCACCCTGTTGATGAGCGGTTGGGCAAGCCAATGAGAGGTGGCGACAATCGTCGAGCGCTAGAACAGGGGTTGTCTTATGTTTCGACGGCACAGGGCTCGTTAGGTTATTCAGTTCGTGGTAAAGCTGCGATTTTTGACGAGCAAGGGAACATCATTGGTGTGGTTTCGGTTGGCTATTTGCTCGACCGACTGCAAGACCGCATCGAACCATTTTTGGCCTTTTTGATTTTAATGGTCATCGTAGTTGTCGTCGCTAATGCCATTGTATCCAATTATGCGTCGAGAAAGTTTCAGCGCGCCATTTTAGGCTTTGAGCCTGAAGAGATAGGGCGGTTGTACGGCGAATTAGAAGTGACGATGAGCACCATCAAAGAGGGCGTGTTAAGCATTGATGCCCAAGGGATACTTCGCTCGATAAATCGTAGTGCCTGCCAGATTCTCGGTATTGATAGAGAATCAGCGCTCAATAAACCTTTGACTGATACGCTGCGTGATAGCGATCTATATACAGTGTTAGAAAGCGGGCAGGAAGATCATGATATTGAAATATTCCTTAATCATAAGCGCCTGATTGCAAATCGCTCTCCAATTTATGTTGATGGAAAAATCGTTGGTGCGGTATCGAGTTTCCGTTTAAGGGATGAAATCAATGATCTAACCGAGCAGCTATCACAAACCAAGGAATATGCAGATTTGTTACGTTCGCAAACCCATGAGCATCGCAATAAGCTCAACACCATTAGCGGGCTAGTACAAATGGGTGAGCTTGATGCGGTGCAAAAGTTAATTGGACAAGAAACCGCACACTATCAAGCAATGATTGAGTTTTTAAGAGATACCGTTAAGGACCCGCTAATTGCAGGTATGTTGCTTGGAAAAACTGAACGTGCTCGCGAGTTAGGCTTACAACTGGTGGTTGAGGAAGGCAGTCGTCTGGAGCCCCTGCCTGAGTGGCTAAATTCGGAAGATCTTGTCACAATTTTGGGTAATTTGATTGATAACGCTTTCGATGCCACGTTAACTTCAATTCGCGATGAATCAAATGTTGCGTCAGAACGCAGAAACATTGATGTGTCCGTTAGCGATTACGGAAATGAAGTGATACTTGAGGTGATAGATCATGGCTGTGGCCTCCCAAAAACAATGGATCCACAAACATTATTTACAAAAGGCGTTTCAACGAAATCTCGTCAAAATCGAGGTGTTGGGTTACACCTTGTCAATCAGCTTGCTACTCGATATCACGGCCATGTTGAGATGATACCCAATACAAATTATGGGACAAGAATAACGGTGTACTTACCCAGGGAAGAACAATTATGAGTATGGCGACTCGCGTAATGATCATTGAAGATGATCTGGCTATTGCTGAGCTGCACCACAAATACTTAAGCCAACTGACAGGTTTGGAAGTGGTTGGAATTGCGACCACGAGAATGGAAGCAGAAATGCAACTCGACATTCTTAAGCCAGATTTACTATTGATGGATGTCTATCTTCCCGATGGCACAGGGCTTGAGATACTAAATACACTGCGTGCAAGTAACCAAACGTGTGATGTCATTTTGATTACAGCCGCAAGGGATGTCGATACGTTACAACAGGCGATGAGGGGTGGCGTTGTCGATTACCTGTTAAAACCCGTGATGTTTCCACGCTTAGATGCCGCACTGAAAAAGTATGTGTCCCAACGCCAACAACTAGACATCGTGGAGAGTTTGGATCAGAACCTCGTTGATAAAATGCTGCAGTCTCATGCCAATCAAGACAACTTGCCGAACCGATTACCAAAAGGGATTGATGGTGTAACCCTAGACAAGATCAGAGAGTTGTTCCCAAATGGCAGTGCGCTGACCGCTGATGAGGCAGGCGAAAAGATCGGCGCGAGCCGAACAACGGCGAGGCGCTATTTGGAGTATCTGATCAGCACTGGTGAACTAGAGGCTGATTTAAACTATGGGTCGGTAGGTAGGCCGGAAAGGTGCTATAAAAAAGTGACACGGTAGCGTTTATATTGATGCTCTATGCAAAATAAAAAGCGATGGCTTATTGTAGAAACCATCGCTTTACAAATTACGGCTGTTCCGCTCTAAGAGGTTAGAAGTTGTATTCTAACTTCGCTTCGATAGAGCGCTCAGCGCCAAACCAACAGTTATTTTTGTCGTAACAAGAATAGTATTCTTTATCGAATAGATTGCTTGCAGAAAGCGTGACGCTAGCCCCTTTCATTGATTCAGATACCGTTGAGAAATCGTAACTTGCTGCTAAATCAAACAAGGTGTAGTCCGGTACTTTTTGACTATTCTGTGCATCAATTTGTGCTTCTCCGACATAGCGAACGCCAGCACTGGTACGAAGGCCTGAAAGATTTCCTTCAAAGAAGTAATTTGCCCATAGAGAGGCCGTTTGCTTAGGTACCCAAACCGGCGTTTTACCTTCTTGGTTGTAATAACTGTCCTCGGTAATCTCCATATCGGTATATGTATAGCCTAGAGTGAAATCAGCCTGTGCTGTGGCTTGCCATTTTGCCTCAAGTTCAATACCTTGTGATACCACTTCGCCCGCTTGATAGTTCGGTGCATATGGATTATTCGGATCGGTCAAGATCGCGTTTTTCTTCGTAATATGGAAGAGTGCTAAGTTACCTGAGATATCACCAGATAATGGTGCGTATTTAAAGCCTAACTCCCATTGATGACCGGTTGATGGCTCAAATGCTTTACCAGAAGAGTCGGCACCCGCAATTGGCTCAAAACTTTCCGAGTAAGTAAGGTATGGCGAGAGGCCAAAGTCTAGCTCATACAAACCACCGACTCGGAAAGATACGTTGGTATCGTCTAACTCTTCCTTGCTCTTGGATACTGTTCCTAGATAATCGCTAACGGCGTCTGTATTTGAATCGTATTTATCCCAACGAAGACCTGCAATCATTACAAGTTGGTCGTAACGAACTTGATCTTGGAAATAAACGCCAATCTGCTTCGTTTTGATATCCAAGTTTTGTTTGTATTGGAAATTCAGTGCATTACGATCAATGCTGTTGTGGTCAGGATTAAAAATGTCCTGAGTTAGCGAATACCCAAGCGTGTCTTTGTATTTTACATCTGAATCTAGATACTGATAATCAAGCCCGAACAATAAGTTATGTTCAAAATTTCCTGTTTTAACGTAGCCCGATAGTTGGTTGTCAATCACAAAGGATTTGGACTTTTCATCGGTTAAATAGGCATTTCGACCAACGGTACGGTTATCCGCTTCAAGTGCACCGTTATATGTGTTTTCCTGATAGGCATCGGCGGTCATGTAGCGGGCATTCTGTAGAAATTGCCAATTGTTGCTAAAGTCGTGTTGGACTTTGTAACCCATCATCAGAACTTCGCGTTCGTAAGTGTTCCAGTCCTCATCCCCCAAATAAGTGCTTGGTGACATCGAGCCAAGTGGGTTTTTAATCACTGAGCCAGATGCAGGCACAGTCGTGTAGATACCTGCTGATGGATCATTTTGATAGTAAACATTCACGTTCACTAATGTGCTTTCTGTCGCTTGCCAATTGAAAGATGGGGCGAGTACATAACGTTCGTCTTCAGACGTATCGGCTTGACCATCTCGCTGTTTTGCCAGGCCGACGATACGGTAATCAACATTAGAATCACCAACTTGTCCTGTGGTGTCGAACGTCAGTTCTTTTAGGTTGTTAGTCCCAGTACTAATCGAGACAGAGTGTGAGGGTGTTGACTGAGGCGCCTTGGCGATAATATTGACCATACCTCCTGGTGGAATATTGCCGTAAAGAACAGACGTTGGCCCTTTAAAAACCTCGATTTGCTCAAGAGCAACGGAATCGACCTGCGGTTGAAGGTTCCAACCGTTGTACAGCAAAGGAAGACCATCATAAAAGTTGGTGTAGTTAATAAAACCACGAATATTGAATAGGTCAAGTCGGGAAACGGCACCGCCACGCAATTCTGTATTTACGCCAGGCGCGTAACGCAATGCTTCGCTCACCGAGTTTACGCCGCGTAGGTCCATGTCATCTTTAGTGATTACCGTGATCGCTTGCGGTGTTTCCTCCGGTTCTAAAACGGTTTTAGTTGCGGTGTTTCGGTATGTTTCTCCTAGCACCGTAATCGTTTCGTGTTGGGATGTGCTCTCAGTTGCATTGGCGTGGCCAGCGAGCAATGCGGATACGACGATAGCAACCGCTGAACGATGAAATCGAATCGGACTTTCCATATTTATAAATTCCACTACTTTTTCTATTTATTGATAATGATTGTTATTTGTATTCTATATTCAAAGAAATAGGAAAAGTTAACAATTTGGTGCAAAACACTAATCTTTGGAACTTATTCTTCTGTTCTTAGGTTTTAAAGATAGCGCGTCGTTTGGCTCGACAGGAATCCAATACTGCATTTGTGCTTGTTCGCTATCAACATCATAACCTTCTGGATAAAGCTCTAACTCATAACCATCGATAGCATGATAATTAGAGTAGGGTAGCCAATGTAAAATAAACCATTCCAGCGTTGAGGCGAGCTCTGATGCTTTGCCTATGTGTGTAATGACGGCGTAGGTTTGCTCAGGAACAGCCAAGAGGTCTAACCCCGAGTTGGAAGAGTTCGTTGATCTTGGTGCGTTTGCTGTTGGACTGCACTCATAACCTGCCCAATACTCAAGTTGTTGGTTGTTTGAATACGCTTGAGTCACATCAATCACGCCAAAGTAACTACTTTCCGAATTGTTAAGGTTTTCAGATGAATAAAGACGTGACCAAAGTGACGGCACTTTGGATTGGAAATCGGGCGTAGCGGAAAACAATCCGTGAATAGGTTCATGATAACCAGCAAGTTCAAAAGCCGGTTTTGTTTCTATTCGAACTTCAATAAAGCGCTGATGTTTTTTCTCTTCTTCTGGTGTCTTACGCAGCGTCAAAGGTTGCCTCAACCCGGAGAGTTGTTGCGTTTTTCGATATTCGCGGGGGCTTTTTGAAAACATATTCCTGAACGCACGGCTAAATGCGTGTTCAGATGTAAATCCCATTTCTATCGCTATATCTAACGAGCGGTCAGAAGTATGGATTAAGCGCTCAGCCGCAAGGCTAAGTTTAAGCTCTCTGATGTAGTGAGCGACGGATACGCCAGTGTGTTGTTGAAATACGCGTTGCAGTTGCCAGCGCGACCAACAACTTGCTTTCGATATTTCATCTACGCTCAGAGTGCTGTCTAAGTTGGTGTGAATGTAGTCAAGCACCGATTGTATTCGGTTTATGGGATGTGGGTTAATGGCGCTTGATTTCATGGCGTTCTACTTTCACATTAATAGTGATTTCATTATCTTTAATTGAGTATCATTATCAATAGGGTGATGAAATAAAAAGTAAGTAACACAGATCACGATAAAACTGTAATGGATTGCAAGGATGAGCAATTATTGCCCATATTAGAGCTTTTGCTTAAATTTTGGAGCGTTCAGATGAAACTTTTTTTATCAATAAAATACAATCGCTTATGACGTTTTGTGCAACTTATTTAAACGTTTGCACTGGCAAGTGTTGATGTAAATCAAATAGTCGTAGACAATATTGCCCCGTGTCGGACTCTCCTCCAGCGAGTACAGTGTGTACTTTTGAGACATAAGTGACTTAAATGACCTCAATACGTCGTGTTTCCAAGAATCGGAAATGCAACTTCTTGAGGTTCTTTGGGCCCATAGACTTTACCTATCAACGTAATAGGTAAGACCAATTTTCTATTTTGAGGTGCCATTGATAGGGTTGGCTCATTCTCTAGCCGTATCCGGGCACACAATAAGTACCTCGTTTTTAAGGGAAAGATGATGGTAATACCAGAAAACAGCAGCATCGTTATTTTTGGTGCTTCAGGTGACCTTACGTACCGTAAGCTCATTCCTGCTTTATACCACCTCTACGCGAACAAGCAGCTTCCAGAGAATTTTGCCATTCTGGGTGTAAGTCGCACTGAATACAGTGATGAGTCTTACCGCGCGAAGCTGAAAAAATCGCTTCAGGAAATGGAAAAGACTGAGCCAGAAACGCTTGATGCATTTATTAACCATCTGCACTACCAAGCAATTAATACTTCTGACACACAAGATTACGGTAAGCTATCTTCTCGCTTAGACCAACTTGCGGACGAATATCAATTCGAGCAACGCAATACGCTTTTTTACTTAGCAACCCCACCAAGTTTATACAGTGTGATCCCTGCAAGTCTTGCAGCACATGGTCTTAACAGTGAAGAGGATGGCTGGAAACGCCTGATCATTGAGAAACCATTCGGCTATGATCTTGAATCGGCGCGTATTCTGGACAAAGAAATTCACGAGCACTTCCAAGAGCATCAAATCTACCGAATTGACCATTACTTAGGTAAAGAAACGGTACAAAACCTACTTGTGCTTCGTTTCTCTAATGCGATGTTTGAGCCGCTTTGGAACCGTAACTTCATTGATTACGTTGAAATCACAGGCGCAGAATTCCTTGGCGTAGAGGAGCGTGGTGGTTACTACGACAACTCTGGTGCTGTGCGCGACATGTTCCAAAACCACTTGCTACAAGTATTAGCAATGGTAGGTATGGAACCACCAGCGCAAATCAATGCAGACTCGATGCGTGATGAAGTGGTAAAAGTGCTTCAATGCCTAAAGCCATTAGACGAAAACGCTCTGCGCAACGATCTAGTATTAGGCCAATACACGGCGTCTGAAGTCCGTGGGCAAAGCCTACGCGGCTACCGTGAAGAGCCGGGAGTTGCAGACGATTCTCGTACAGAGACTTACATCGGTTTGAAAGCGTACATCAACAACTGGCGTTGGAATGGCGTGCCATTTTACGTGCGTACTGGTAAGCGTCTTCCAACACGCGTTACTGAGGTGGTTATCCACTTTAAACAAACACCGCATCCTGTGTTTGGTCAAAACGCACCAGAAAACAAGCTGATCATTCGTATTCAACCAGACGAAGGCATTCAAATGAGCTTTGGCTTGAAAGAGCCAGGCGCAGGCTTTGAAGCGAAGGAAGTGAAAATGAACTTCCATTACGCTGACTTGCAAGAAACGCAAATGCTAACGGCATACGAGCGCCTTCTACTTGATGCTTTGAATGGTGATGCTACGCTATTTGCACGTAGTGATGCGGTGGAAGCGTGCTGGCAATACGTACAGCCAATCTTAGATTTTAAGCAAGATCCACAATCCCTCTTCGGGTACGCATGCGGCACTTGGGGGCCTAAAGAGTCAGATGACTTGTTACAGCGTGATGGCCGCGCTTGGCGTTTCCCATGTAAAAACTTAACAGATACGGATTACTGTGAACTATGATCAACCATAAGATCTACCAAACAGCAGAACAGGTAGTTGAAAGCCTAGCTAACGATATGAAAGCGTTTAGCGAAATGGGCAGACCTGTTCACATCTCTCTTTCTGGCGGCAGCACTCCTAAAATGCTGTTTAAACTACTGGCTTCAGAGGCTTACGCAACCTCCATTCAATGGGAAAACCTCCACTTTTGGTGGGGTGACGAACGTTGTGTTGCCCCTGACGATGCAGAAAGCAACTACGGTGAAGCGAACACGTTGTTGTTTAGCCAAGTAAATATTCCTGCGGAAAACATTCACCGCATCCGTGGCGAAGATGAGCCTAAAGCAGAAGCCGAGCGCTTTGCAAAAGAGATGGCAGAGGTGATCCCGAGTGAAAACGGCACACCTGTGTTTGACTGGATCTTATTAGGCGTTGGTGCAGATGGTCATACAGCTTCTCTGTTCCCTGGCCAAACGAATTATGATGATGCGAACCTATCTCTTGTGGTGTCGCATCCTGAATCGGGCCAACTTCGTGTGTCGAAAACCGCACGCGTATTAGAAGCAGCGAAACGCATTAGTTACTTAGTGCTTGGTGCAGGAAAAGCGGACATTGTTGAAGAAATTAACAGTTCACCAGCACACGCACTGCCATACCCAGCGGCTAAGATTCAAGCGAAATCGGGCCTAACGGAATGGTATTTAGATTTAGACGCGGCAGCAAAAATTGCTTAAGACGCTGCTCGTCGATGAAATAAAATTGGAGAGAAACAATGAAAGGTGATATCGGTGTAATTGGCCTAGCAGTAATGGGTCAAAACCTTATCCTAAACATGAACGATCACGGCTTTAAAGTGGTTGCTCACAACCGTACTGCTGCTAAAGTAGACGAGTTCCTGGAAGGTCCAGCAAAAGGCACGAACATCATCGGTGCATACTCTCTAGAAGAACTAGTAGAGAAGCTAGAAACGCCGCGTAAAGTAATGTTGATGGTTCGCGCTGGTGACGTTGTAGACAAGTTCATCGAAGCGCTAGTACCTCTGCTAGACAAAGGCGACATCATTATTGACGGTGGTAACACTAACTACCCAGATACAAACCGTCGTGTTGCTGCACTACGTGAAAAAGGTATCCACTTCATCGGTACTGGTGTATCTGGTGGTGAAGAAGGTGCGCGCTTCGGTCCATCTATCATGCCTGGCGGTGCTGCTGAAGCATGGGAAGCGGTTAAGCCTATCTTCCAAGGTATCGCTGCGAAAACTGACGCTGGTGAGCCATGTTGTGACTGGGTTGGTAACGACGGTGCTGGTCACTTCGTTAAGATGGTACACAACGGTATCGAATACGGTGACATGCAGCTTATCACAGAAGCTTACCAGTTCATGAAAGACGGTCTTGGTATGTCTGCAGACGAGATGCAAGCAGTATTCGCTGATTGGAACAAGACTGAGCTAGACAGCTACCTTGTTGAAATCACGGCTGACATTCTTGGCTACAAAGATGAAGACGGTGAGCCTCTCGTTGAAAAGATCCTAGACACAGCAGGCCAAAAAGGTACTGGTAAATGGACTGGTATCAACGCACTAGACCTAGGTATTCCACTAACACTTATCTCTGAGTCTGTATTCTCTCGTTGTCTATCTGCACTGAAAGACCAACGTGTTGAAGCTGAATCTCTATTCGGTAAGACAATCACTCCAGTTGAAGGCGACAAGCAAGAGTGGGTTGATGCACTACGTCAAGCGCTACTAGCTTCTAAGATCATCTCTTACGCTCAAGGCTTCATGCTAATGCGCGAAGCGTCTAACGAGAACGGTTGGGACTTAAACTACGGTAACGTAGCTCTAATGTGGCGTGGCGGTTGTATCATCCGTTCTGCGTTCCTAGGCAACATCCGTGATGCGTACGAAGCGAACCCAGACATCGCATTCCTCGGTTCTGATGAGTACTTCAAAAACATCCTACAAGGCAGCCTAGCAGCATGGCGTAAAGTAGCAGCGAAATCTCTAGAATCTGGTATCCCAATGCCATGTACGATTTCTGCGCTATCTTTCCTAGACGGTTACACAACAGCTCGTCTACCAGCGAACCTGCTTCAAGCTCAACGTGACTACTTCGGTGCTCACACTTATGAGCGCATTGACCGTCCACGTGGTGAATTCTTCCACACTAACTGGACTGGTACAGGCGGCGACACAGCGTCTACAACTTACGACGTGTAATCGTTTTAAGTAAACCGACTAAATATAAAGATATAAAGGGATGCCCAAGTGGCATCCTTTTTTGTTTTTGCTTTTACGGAACTTCAAGAGCGCCTAGGCGCTCTTTTCAGTGGTCGTTTTCTTGTTTTGATAAAACCTGTCTTTTAGGTAGAGAATTGCACTGACCACAAGAGCCACTAAAGAAACAGTGAATAGGGCGTACATGCTGAGAATCCATGCGAATGTGGCCGTCAAGAATGCAATGAAGGAAAACATTCTGCTGAAAGACATCACATGGCCAAGTTTGTTACTTTTCATAAACGCCTCCCGAAGCTAAGTGGGGATAGACAATTGTGGTTATATGCCACACTTTTAATTGTCTGCTCTTTTGGGACGTTTCACACAAAAAAGTGGCTAAAGATTTCTCAAAAAAGGTGAAATATTGAACTGGTAGACAAATCGTTAAACTGAGTTGCACAGATATGACTTCGGTTGTCTATCACTTCAAAGTTTTTAACTACGCAGATTAAGGGCATGTAGCGCTATTATTATCGTATTCGAACTCTACGATACACAATTGCAAGTGAACCTACACTCGTAAGCTCATCCCTGTCGTCAGTTACAGTAAAAGCTTTTTTCTCTGTTTAACAATACCTTAGTAACTACGGGCAATTAAATCTGTTTTTCGATCGAAACTCAGATTGCACAAAAGGTGAAAAAGAGTGCTAGGTAAGCCTCTAAACTACGCCTATAATTAGCGCCCACATGGAGGATGTTTATTATATGAACATCCTTTATTTTTTGAAACTAGCAACAAGGATCCAGTAAAACATGTTTTTCTGGTTTTGTTTACGTCGACCAAGAAGGTAATTAACACAGCAAATTGAGGTTCTAAGATGACTCTTAACAAGTACTTTGTTTTCATTCCAGCAGAATTGGAACAGGAAATGCACAAGGACAATCAAGTGATCTCTGAGAAGGAAACTCAACGTCAGGCATTAGTAAAACAGGCACAACAACAAGGCGGCCTGTAAGCTAGGTTTCAAAGAGAAAGAGCACCGCAACGGTGCTCTTTTTGTATCTGAGGTCGTAGAATTAACTTAATATGCCAAGGCTTTTCAACTTTCTGTAAATGGTATTTCGGCTCACACCAAGCATACGAGACGTTTTGCTAATGTTCCCCTGGTTGGCTTGATATGTTTTGAGCAACTTATCTTCGACGGTTGCACGCAGTTCTGAAGTTGGTTCAGCGGATGCTGCTCCTTCTTGAGCTTCGCTGAGTTTCTTACTTAGGTGGGCTGGGACGTGTGTGAGTCCCAATATTTCTTCACCTTGCGCCATTAAGGCGGATACTTTGATTAAACTATCGAGTTCACGCAAATTTCCTGGCCATGAGTAAGACAGCATCAGAGAAAGTAGGTGAGGGCAAAGCTGTTGTTCAGATTCGGCGTGACGCCGATGAATGTTCTCAATCAGTTGTCGTTTGTCATCACGTTCCTCAAAGCGAGGTAGCTCAATGATCAAGCCATTAAGGCGATAATACAAATCTTGGCGGAACAATCCTTCGCTGACCAAATGTTCCAGATCTTTATGCGTGGCTGCAATGATTTGCGTATCGACTTGAATACTTTGGTTTGAACCCACGGGAAGCACGGTTTTATCTTGCAATACATGGAGCAAGCGGCTTTGAGCTTCCAAGGGTAAATCTGCGATTTCATCCAGAAACAAAATCCCTTTGTGTGCTTGGCGAATTTTCCCCTGATAGCCTTTGCTGTTTGCGCCAGTAAAGGCACCGGCTACGTAGCCAAATAATTCAGATTCAACCAGATCTTTTGGTAGCGCTCCGCAGTTAACGGAAACCAACGGTCCCGTTTTTCTCTGGCTGTTTTTATGAAGCGCTTTCACAAACTCGTTTTTGCCAACACCAGTCTCTCCGAGAATCAACAAACTGATGTCTTTATCGATGACGCGATTGGCTTGCTGCCAACAGTGCTCAACAGCGGAGTCGCCATAATGAAGATCATTGGACGCCGCTACAGCACGAGACTCGACCTTGCTATCTTTATCGGTAAGCGGTTTTGTTTTGAAAACGAAAGGGTGCTCATTTCCCCGAGTGGATAGAATGTCGTCTAAGGATTGCCCAATGATACTTTTTTGCGCAAAAAGTTGAGAGGCTACTTGATTGTGAGCCAAAACTTGTCCGTCTTCATTTGCAATGATAATTCCTTGCCAACCACTATTCAGTAAACCTTTTTCGCACGCTAAATCCACACGAATATGCCCTTGTGGAATCAAGTTAAGTAGTTGATTCTCCACTTGCTGGACCATGTTTTGTACTAGTACTTGCGTTGAGAAGTCATGTCTCTTTTGCTCGCTCGTAATATCTAATACGCCAATGAGGTTACCAAGATGATCGAAAATAGGATTAGCCGAACAGCTAATAAAACGATGGTGTTGGATAAAGTGCTGATCACCAATAACAGAAACGGGCTTTGCTTCAACCAAGGCTGTACCAATGGCGTTGGTGCCTTTGACCTTTTCTTGCCAGCATGCTCCAGAGCTTAGCGAGATTTCCGTCAACTTCTCACGAAATCTAGGCTGTCCCCAACTGCCGATGATGACACCATCTGAGTCCGTCAAAATTAAGCGACTGTCGCTATGAGCGAATAGCTGATTAAACAAAGGGAGCGCAAATTGAGTGACTGCCTCTAGCAAAAAGTTGAGTTGGTGACGCCTATCTTGGAGCGTTGCTGGCGTTACTCGAATATCTTCAGGGCGTCGACGCTGTTTTAAACCCGCTTGTTCACTTCTGACCCATGAAGTTGAAAGCCAATTGTTATCGCTAATATGTTGAAGTTCCATGACTGTACCATTTTGTCACAGTGAGGGTGTGCCATTTTGGAACACTTGAACATTGGTGTTCACACCATACATCCGCTCAAACGTCGCTCACTTGGTTTGTTATCGCTTGGTAATCATAGTTTTACATTTAATTAACAACAAGTGTGGTGTAGTTGGCGTGTGACTTGCGTAATGCTCTTTGTGAACAGTGCGATACGACACTGCAATAACACATTGAACGAGAAACAAAAGGAAGAGTTATGATCTATGCACAGCCAGGTAGTGAAAATGCCATTGTTAACTTTAAATCGCATTACGATAACTTTATCGGTGGGGAATGGGTAAAACCAACGGGTGGTGAGTACTTTGACAATATCTCACCAATCAACGGACAAGCGTATTGTAAAGTTGCTCGCTCTGGCGAGGAAGATATTAATTTAGCACTGGATGCCGCGCATAACATCAGAGCAAAATGGGCCAAAACCAGCGTGACAGAACGTTCGAACATCTTGCTGAAAATTGCTGACCGTATTGAGCAGCATCTAGAAGAGCTTGCAGTTGCAGAAACTTGGGAAAACGGCAAACCAGTTCGCGAAACCTTGGCGGCAGATTTACCTTTAGTAGTGGATCACTTCCGTTACTTCGCTGGCTGTATTCGCGCACAAGAAGGCAGTGCGGCAGAACTGGATGAGCACACCGCAAGCTACCACTTCCCAGAACCGATTGGTGTGGTTGGTCAAATTATTCCGTGGAACTTCCCAATGTTGATGGCGGCTTGGAAACTAGCGCCGGCACTAGCGGCGGGTTGCTGTGTGGTATTGAAGCCAGCAGAGCAAACCCCAACATCCATTCTGGTTCTGATGGAAAAAATCGGTGACCTTCTTCCTCCTGGTGTCATCAACGTTGTAAACGGATATGGTTCTGAAGCGGGTCAAGCATTAGCAACCAGCAACCGCATTGCGAAACTCGCGTTTACCGGGTCTACGCAAGTTGGCAACCACATTCTGAAATGTGCAGCAGACAACTTGATCCCATCGACAGTTGAGTTAGGTGGTAAATCTCCAAACATCTACTTCTCAGATATCTTCGATTACGAAGATGAGTATCTTGATAAGTGTATCGAAGGTACGTTACTTGGTTTCTTCAACCAAGGTGAAGTTTGTACCTGTCCATCTCGCGTACTGGTTCATGAAGCGATTTATGACAAGTTTGTAGAGAAACTGACGGAACGCGCACATCTGATTAAACAAGGTAATCCGCTCGATACCGATACTCAAGTCGGTGCTCAGGCTTCTCAAGAACAGTTTGATAAGATTTTAAGTTACCTGGAAATCGGCCGTGAAGAAGGCGCAAAAGTGGTCTTTGGTGGTGGAGTGTCAGAACAGCCAGAGTCTATCAACCAGGGGTACTACATTCAGCCAACCATGTTGGAAGGCCACAACAAGATGCGAATCTTCCAAGAAGAAATCTTTGGCCCAGTGATCGCTATCACCAAATTCAAAGATGAGGCTGAAGCGTTGGAAATCGCAAACGACACTGAATATGGCTTAGGCGCAGGTGTTTGGACACGTGATGCGAACGTTGCATATCGTATGGGCCGTAATATTGAAGCTGGCCGGATCTGGATTAACTGTTACCACGCTTACCCTGCACACGCAGCGTTCGGTGGTTACAAAAAATCGGGTATCGGGCGCGAAACGCACAAGATGATGCTGGATCACTACCAGAATACTAAGAACTTGCTGATTAGCTACAGCATCGACCCGTTAGGCTTCTTCTAGTGAAACTAAGTAATTAATAAAGAAAAAGCAGTATGAATCAAAACCCCGAATCTTCGGGGTTTTTTATTAGCGTGAGCTTGTCGGCTGAAGGTTAACCTAGATGTTTAACCTGCTTTTATTGTGATATCAGGAATGTTGAATTATCGCCACTTTTCGTTCCATAAGCTTTTCTACGGCGGAGTTTTGCTTGTCAATATTGAGTTGCGGATCAAAGTCCAAAACGCGATTGCAAGATTCGAGACTGGCAAATTGATTTAAACATTCACCAAGCTCTCTTTTAGAGCTTGTTCGCGTCATACTGCTTTCTGATGAGGAGAGTAGGGTGACTTTACGGCCATGAAACGTTCCTTGCGGCACTGCATCACTTTGCTGCGCTTGTTGAACGTCATGAACCGATGAATTGGTGTATGTGGATTGGATGTCATTGGACATAAAGACACCTAAACTCTCAAGTCTAAAGTTTGTGGCATCGGTGGTGCCTCATCAATGGTTACATGAGAAGACAATAACGCTTCCCACGACTCGCTGTGCGTCAGCAATTCTGCTAAAGCTGTTTCAAAATATTCGTAATCCAGTCGCCTAATGTTAATGAGTCGGTTTAAACATAGGACATGTCGGTGGTTATCTAAACTAAAAAATAACTGGTGCTCAGGCCAGTGATAATTAAAGGCCAAGAAACAGCGATAGAGATCGGAATTTACAATTTGAAGGCCAACAATCTCAGCTTCGAGCTGCAGAGTTGTAGATTCAGGATGAAAGATGATATGCACCCTTAGATTATCATCAAAGGCTAAGCTTACTTCATTTTCCGTTAGATGCAGTGCAGGCAAGCCTATTTGATGAGCAAACTTTAGCAAAATCTCATCGATAGTTTGGCGTGCTGACATAGGAATAGTCCCTTTTGAAATTTTATCAAGGAAAATATTAGATGTATCTCTTCATGTTTATCAATATTAGTCGGTTGTTATTATATTTTGGCTTTTAAATGTGTTGAGAGAAATAGAAAGGAAAAAGTAAATGTGTTCAGATGCATATCTCGATGGTAATGATATATATGAATATCATTTTTCTCTAATAAACTTCAATTAAGGAAGGAATGAAAGTGAGCAGAAACTGCTTTTGAAATTACAGTCCATGTTAACTACGTGTTGTTGAAAAATGCGATTTATTGTCCGCTTGTAGTATAAATATAAGTTGATCTTTTATATTTTTACATAAAGAATTGTGTGGATTTCAAATGAGCTAGATTATATAAAATAAGTTTATGGGGTCATAATGAACAATTCTATATGGGCTGGTTTTATTGGGTTATTCATACTGAGTGGGTGCAGTCAGACTGTGTCCGTCAATGGGGTGGATGACTTTGATACACAGAGTCAGGCATCAGTCTATGGTTGGGTTTCTGTCGACGGCTACTTTCCACCTTCGATTACTTCTCTTGAAGTGGAAATATGTAAAGTTATTGATAATCAATGTCTTAAATCGGCATCTCAGAGCTACCAAGGCGTTCAGTTGCCTGTGCAGTATTCGTTTTTAATTGCACCAATTCAAGCTGGTGAAGGAAAAATGAAGATTATTGGAAAGCTTTATTCAAACGGTGAGCTCGTTGCGGAAAAAGAAAAGAGCTATTTATTTTTAGAGGGAAATAAACAAGAAAACTTGATTCTTGTTCCAAAAATAAACAGATAAAATTTTAAGTACTACATTTTTATTAGAATTTTCTAATTTATAAAAATAAAGACTATATCTTTCCTGTTGTGAAAGATTTGTTGTCTTTTATAAACATTAATTACATGACTTTGAAGTCATCGGGTCAGTTGTTTTTTAGACTCATACTTGTTGCAAAAACAGTATTTTTTATGATTATATCTCGCTCCTTGAACACGTTGGCTTGGCGTTTTAGGCTATAAAACATACATTTTTATGATTTTGGAAATTTAATTTTGTTCTCGAAACGATGCCGAAATCTATTTAATTGTATTCTAATGTATAACAAAACAACCAAACTTAAATAACGAAATGATATTTAAGTTTTGGCTAATGATAAACGCTATCTGATAAAAATAATAAAGACGGACAGCAGAAATTTACTAAGTCAAACTTTTACCTTTAGGTAAAGGTAATGCTTGGGTTATTCGCTAATTATTCGGGGGGTATGGTAAGTGATAGAACTTCTATGCTCTTTTCTTTGCTTCTTTAATTCATACAGCAGTACTTAGAAATAACAACAATCAAAGTAGTGCTTTGAAAGTTTCTCAACATTTGAACTGAGAAACTCAAAATAATGAAGGGTAGAAAATGGATGTGTCAGGCCAACTAAACTCAGAAAGGGTCGACTCGAGTTCACGAAAAATTCGTAGTTTTTCCTGCTATGAAAAATCTGACGAAGTATTTCACTCAGACCAGTCTCACATTGTTGTCGTTCACAATGGTCAGCTTCGAGTTCAAACAGGTGATTGCACAATCGATGTTGCTGCAGAAAATGGGGTATTTCTATCTCAAGGGGATTACTTGTTAGAGTACTCTCCGCTAGATGGGGCATACAAAGCGTCGATTATTGCTTACGACAGTGAACTCGTTAGTCAGTTGCTGCAAAAACACAGTGATCTCTTGATGATGCTGCCTAAGGTAGACAAAGTTTGTTCTGGTTTGTTTACTTTTGGTTTGAACATACTCGTTGAACAAGTGCTTTCTAGCATGCAGACGCTTGAGCAACAAGCGTACCCTGATGCCATTATGTGCCTAAAATACGAAGAACTACTCATTCTCTTGCTACACAGCAAAGGAGGAGAATCACTGTATGCGTTGCTGTCACAACAAACAAACCGTACGTCGGAACGGTTACGTCGATTTATGGAACAGCATTACTTAAAAGAATGGAAGTTGACAGACTACGCGCAGGAGTTTGGTGCCAGCTTAACCACTTTTAAAGAGCTTTTTAATGAGCACTATGGCATTTCTCCAAGAGCTTGGATCAGTGAGCGTCGACTACTGCATGCTCATAAACTGCTGTTGACGAGCAAGATGAGCATCGTAGATGTGGCGATGGAGGCAGGGTTTTCCAGCCAGTCTTACTTTACGCAGAGTTACCGTCGTCGTTTTGGAACGACCCCAAGCCGCGTACGTTCGGGAGACGATCAAGTGGCTATCGCGAAATGAAATGACTTGAGACTAAAATTTTCTGACTAATTTTGAAAGTCACTCACCAGTGTAAATTCTATTATGTATCGTGTAACAACGAACGATTAAAAATTATTACATCTCTTTCTTTCTGGATTGTTCGAAAGGGGTGCGGAGACGAACATAAATGAAAAAGCAGCATTGGCGACGCCGTTCGCTTTTTCCAGACAGCATAGTGACACAGCGGAAAGTGACTGTTTTACAAAGAGGAGCTCGTTATGAAAACGCCTCGAAACCTACGCAGGATCTCAATGTTGTGCACGTCAATCACCGACAATTGTTGAGTGAAGGCGTCATAAATTATGAGCAGTTATCTTTACTTCAACGCTTGTTGGATAGAAATGTCGTCGATAGCCTGTGCGCTAGCCAGTTAGTAAAAACGTATCAAAAACTTGGTGCTTCGATAGACCGGTTTGCTATGCGTTTATTTTTGGAAATTGGATCGCAGCTCAGTGATAGCAGCACAATCACAACGTTCGAACAAAGGCTGGACTACATCAACTCTCGTCTGGGCTTTCGCTTTAATTTGGCTGTCCCAAAAACGTTGATGCTTTGTTTCCATTTATCACTCAACGAGTGGATTAACCGACAAGTCGATCAAAGTGCTCTTCATGCTTCGATTAAAGTTGAACAACTTATCAATCAACTCGATATTCAGAAGGAATATTGGTCGAAGCTATCAGGGGAAGACACCAGTGCCGTCTTTGTTCAACAGCAACTCGATCTTATTAAGAGCCAGCAGCATCAACTTAAAAAGCAACTTGGGACGTTAAGCGAACAACAGTTGCAAGTGATTGAATGTCATCGTTTGTTAATTGAGAAGTGGCAACCGTCTTTAGACGAGCTGAAAGGGTTCGCGGAGTACACCTCGACAACCGAACAATTTATTTCTGAGTGGAAAAATTGGTGTTCGGAAGTACGACTTGAAGCCCCTGAGCTGAACGAAGTTTGGGATGCATGCGATGTGGTTTACAACGACCAAAATGCGGTTGCGAAAGTATGGCAATGGTTCAAGAACATGCAAACTGTTGGTGATATCGATCACTACTATTTTGATACTCAAAGTGGTCAGTGCGGCCAGGCTTGCAATCACCTCAGCCAGATCTAAATAGGGCGTTAAATGTTAGATAAGATGATGAAATCTTTAGCGGAAGCGCTAAAGGTAGGGGATTTTATTGCCTCAGAAAATGGTTCTTACAACATCGAGGTTGACCAGTTATCACTGACCATCAAGCAACGTGCGTCATGGATTTTATGGGAAGCGACGTTACCCTTCCAATTTAAAGAGCATCTAGATTATCAACAAGAACAAGCGTTACAACGTTGCATGCAGCTCTCATTAAAAACCATTCGTGCGGATGGCGGCGTACTGACAACCAATGATGATCAGCAATTGATTTTGCAAAGTAAAGTACGGGTTGAGGACTGTTCGGTGGAACGGTTCTCTGCTTTGCTTTCTAAGCACGTCAATCTATGTGAGCGTTACATTGCATTATTGGAACAAGAACGTGTGAACCACACAATCAACCATACAGTGTGGTTACCATGATGCTAAAAATCTTTCCCAACATTAGACGTGCTGCAACAAAGGCATTGTTATGCGCAGTGAGTGTTGTTCCTTTGGGATATGCGCAAGCAACAGACTTACACTGGCCCGAACAACCGTTCCGCTACTATGCAGATAACGACTCATTAAAAGAGTTGTTGAATAACTTCGGTGCAAATTATCGTGTCTCGGTTTCTGTTAGTGACAAAGTCAACGATCGAGTGAATGGGCGTTTTACCCCTGAAGATCCGGCGGAATTCCTCGATTACTTATCGCAAGTGTACAACTTGATGTGGTATTTCGATGGTGCCGTCTTACATGTCTATAAGGCGACAGAAACTCGCTCACGTTTACTTCAATTGGAATTACTTACGGCTAGAGAGCTACGCAGTACGTTAATTTCCACCGGCGTTTGGGATTCTCGTTATGGTTGGAGAGCCGCTGAGAGCAAAGGGTTAGTCTATCTTGCGGGTCCTCCACGTTATGTCGACTTAGTGGTACAAACGGCGGAGGCATTGGAAACGCGCTTGCTGCAGAAATCGAATTCAACCGACGAATTATTCGTTGAGATAATTCCTTTGAAGTACGCTTCTGCAACGGATAGAGAAATTGCATATCGAGATCAGACAATTACGGTCCCTGGCATCGCATCGGTGTTAAAACGGGTCGTGTCTGGTGTTCAAACGCAAGTGACGAGTGCGTCTAGCAAAGAAGTTACCAGTTCAGATAAGCCTGTAAAAAGTAATAAAACCGCCTCAGTTCATGGTGGCGCAACAGTTGAAGCAGAGCCGGGCCTTAATGCGATTATCGTTCGTGATACTCAAGCACGATTACCGCTCTATCGTAAACTGGTCGCGCAATTAGACCAGCCGCAATCAAGAATTGAAGTCGCGCTATCGATTGTCGATATCAGTGCCAACGATTTAAGTCAGTTAGGCGTGGATTGGCGAGCGGGAGTGTCTGTCGGAAACAACCGCATTGTCGATATCAAAACAACAGGGGATGTGAATTCGGGGGATGTGACGCTCGGCAGTGGACAGAACTTTAAGTCCTTGCTTGATTCAACCAACCTAAATTACTTGCTGGCTCAAATTCGTTTATTGGAATCCAAAGGCAGTGCTCAAGTGGTTTCAAGACCAACATTGTTAACTCAGGAAAATGTCGAAGCGGTACTGAACAACAGCAGCACGTTTTACGTCAAGCTGGTTGGTAAAGAAACCGCAGCGCTGGAAGAGGTCACGTATGGCACGTTACTGAGAATTGTCCCACGTATCGTTGGTGATAGATTTGCTGCACGACCTGAAATTAACCTGAGCCTTCATCTCGAAGACGGTGCAAAGATCGCTGATGGTGGCGTCGATGATCTTCCTTCCGTTCGTAAAACTGAAATCAGCACCTTAGCGACGGTTAAACAAGGGCAAAGCTTACTTATCGGTGGTGTGTACCGAGATGAAGTGAGCCATCAGTTACGTAAAGTGCCATTGCTAGGAGACATCCCATATTTAGGCGCGCTGTTTAGAAGTAATACCAATACTAAGCGCCGCACAGTACGAATGTTTATTTTAGAACCTCGAATTGTTGTGGATGGTATTGGCGATAGTGTGTTGATTGGCAACGAATATGACTTGCGACCAAGTATCGGCAAGCTTAACAACATCTCCAACAATAGCGCTGAATTTAAATCGGTAGTGGAAGTATATAGCTGCACATCGAGGGTTCAAGCCGAGCGCTATCAACAAGACTTATTGTCACAGCAAAAGTCGTCTCAATTAACGCAGTGCCGATTACCAACAGGGCAAAAGGGTTGGCGGGTGAAAGTATTGGAATGTGATGACTCACAAAGTGAGTGTGTGCGCCCTTCAGAGGAGTCTTAACCGCGATGCAGCAATGGAAAATTCGTATTTTATCAGGCGTGCATACCGGAGTAGAAGTCACCTTACCTGAAGGTGCTCTCGTGCTTGGCAGTGACGACTTTATTGCTGATCTTGTACTGTCTGATGCTGGGGTCGAAGCGAACCATTTCACCCTCGTTTGCCAGCAAGACTCGGTCATTTTACGAGGCTGCGAAGAGGCAAATATTAACAGTGAAGACATCGCTGTTGCAGGTGATGGTATCGAGTTGTCACGCCATGCTGTTGTCTCGGTCGGCGTTGTGAAGTTCGCTCTGGGATACGCGGAAGATGCGTTAATTGTGAGTAACGTCAGCGACGAATCTAGCCAACAGAATACACCTGTGGTTGCTGTGCAACGCTCTAGCTGGAAAAAAACAACGCTCATCGCTTTGCTTTGTAGTTTTGTCCCGAGTGTCATTTTTGCTGGTATGTGGTACAGCCAAGCTAACGGAAGCAACAATGAAATTGTTACAGAAGCAGAACCCATTGTTTTGGTACGTAACATCTTAGGCGAGCTCAAACTTAGCGACGTTCGTGTGGAATGGAATGCCGCCGCACGCCAAGCGGTCCTAGAGGGCTATGTTGAAGACCGAACACAGAAACTCGATCTGCTTGGTCGAATTGATGTATTGGGCATCAATTACAAAAGTGACTTAAGAACGATGGAAGAAATCCGTCGCGGGGTTCGATTTATTTTGCGCAACCTCGGCTATCACCAAGTGAAAGTCGAAAATGGCGATGAGACCGGCACACTGCTGCTGACGGGCTATATCGATGATGCAAGCCGCTGGAACCAAGTTGAACAAATCTTGGAGCGAGACGTGCCGGGTCTTATTGCGTGGAAGGTTGAACTGCAGCGAGCGGGTGCCTACATGGATACGCTAAAAGCGTTATTGACGGATGCGGAGTTACTGAAGAAAGTCCAGTTGGTCACCAGCGGTGATCGCATCGAAGTTCGTGGTGAGCTTGATGATATCGAAACGACTCGATTTTACGGTGTGACCCGAGACTTCCGGGAACAATATGGTGAGAAACCGTACTTAGTTTTGAAATCCATACCTAAGGTGAGTAAAGGCACCAACATCGATTTCCCGTTTCGTAGCGTTAACTTTGGCCAGGTTCCATATGTGATTCTGACCGATAACGTTCGCTATATGGTCGGTGCAAGAACGCCTCAGGGCTACCGAATATCCAGTGTTACACCTGCTGGTATTGAGTTGGTTAAAGGCGGGCGGGTGATAACAATAGAACTCGGATATGAAGGCGAGACGAACAATGACAAATCTTGAACAAATTTTAAATAACGACACAAACGGTGCGGAAGTGCACAAGATTAAGAGCAAGCTCTTAGAAGCACAAGCGGTGGTGAAACGTCAGTTGGATTTAGGGTGCTCACCACAGCAGTACCAATTGCTACTCAAACAGTATGAAGCTTACACAGCCGCCTATGCGGTCGTTGAATCATACGAAGCTAACTAAAAAATACGAGGAAGTCTTATGTCATTTTACGATGCTAGTAACAGTGTAAACCTTGATGATGTTAAAGCTAAGTTAGAACAACAAGCGAAAGATGCTAACACAGAAGTGACGGCAGCCATCAAGAACCTAGAAACCAATGCCGATGATCCATCAAAGCTTGCCGAGCTTCAGCACGCGATCAACAAATGGTCTGTTGTTTACAATATCAATGCGACCACGACTCGTGCGATTAAAGATGTGATGCAGTCGATTCTCCAGAAGGTGTAAAGCATGGAACGAGAAACGCGCCAACTGCTGGCTGAAATCGCGCTGATGGCAACAGGTATGCATCGTCATCAAGAAGCCAACACGATTGCAGATGGCCTTGAAGCAAGCTCTGGTTCTGAAGAGACCGTTGCGATGATTCGTGCAATGAGCCTCATGAATAAAGGCTTGTATGAAGAGGCTCATCAATTACTCGAACCACTTTGTAACGCCTATCCAGATCTGATCAGCTTAGCGGCTCTTGCTTCTGCCAAAGCCGGTTTACTGAGCAAAGCGGAAAGCTGGGTAGAACTTGCGTCACAAGGAAGCGGAGAAAGCCAAGCATTTGCTGCGAGCTTTTCTCAGGACATTAGGAATCTTGGATGATCATTGATTCAAGCAACCTAAGTCTTCAACACCAATCTTTGCGTCAGTCGGAGTCGCGCCATTATGAGCGGAGCGATGAAGACAAGATGAAAGCACTCATGGAGCGAAGTGACAAGCAAGAGCAAGTTTCACATGTTTCTCCAAAAGAGACGCTAGAGAAAACAGAAGCGAAACTGGCGGAGATTAAAGCGTGGTATGAATCATTAAAAGACGCAGAGGTTGTCAGTAAACAAAGTGTCTTATCATCGTTAAATGAAGCGTTTTCCGACCCTCAAGTTAAACGAGAGGCAATGTGGTACGCCTTTCATGAGGCGAAGAGTGCAAAAGGCAACGAGCAGCCACAATCTGATTTGTTAAAGGTGTTGAAGCAGGAGTTACTAGGGAATTTTTCGGGACAGCTTATTGCCGAACCACCTGCTGATAAAACAGCACTAAAAGCAATGCTAGCGCAGCATTTTCCACTGGGTGCCCAGAAAGAACAAGCCTTATGGCATTGCTGGGCAGAGTTGAGGTCGTTACCTGATATGGCATCAACACTGGACATGGTTCGTGATGAACTCAGCTTCATGATCCAAAAAAATGCGATGGTGAAAAACATCATTACTCACAGTCACAAGTTAGATTTATCTTAGGAGTACATATGATAAACACGCAGTACACCGAGGTGATGCAAACCAACATTGATAAGTTACAGGATGCGCAAGTCGAAGACGGTTTAAGCGAACGTTTTGAGCAAGCCATGTCGGTTCCCGAGGCAAGTAATGGCCTGGAGGGAGGTTTGCTAGAAAACATCAGCGAGTTGAAAAACACTATCGATAACGCGAAAAGTAACCTGCAAGACAACATGAAGATGGTGGGTGATGATCCGGCGCAATTACTGCAAATGCAGTGGGCGCTGACACGCATTACTTTTCAAGAAGAGCTGATCGCGAAAACCGTGGGTAAAACCACACAAAACGTAGAAACCTTATTGAAGGCACAATAGTGATGATGAATAAAATGAGAGCAGTTTTCATCATGCTCACGTTGTTTCTGGTAGGTTGTCAGACCGAGCTATACACCAACGTTACTCAGAAAGAGGGTAATGAGATGTTGTCGATCTTACTATCCGAAGGTGTCGTTGCAACAAAAGAACCTGACAAAGACAACACCGTCAAGTTAATGGTAGACAGTTCTCAAATCGCCTTCGCGGTAGATGCGCTAAAGCGAAAAGGTTATCCAAGAGAGCAGTTTTCTACACTGAAAGAGGTGTTTCCTAAAGACGATTTGATCTCGTCACCATTAGCAGAACGAGCCCGTTTGGTGTACGCGAAATCTCAAGAGCTCTCGTCAACCTTATCTCAGATTGATGGCGTGCTGGTGGCACGTGTTCATGTTGTTTTGGAAGATCAAGATCTGCGTCCAGGAGAGCGCCCAACTCCAGCTTCTGCCTCCGTATTTATTAAACACGCAGCAGATATTGCGCTTGATTCATATGTTCCGCAGATCAAATTATTAGTGAACAATAGCATTGAGGGGCTGAACTACGATCGAATCAGCGTAGTGATGGTACCCTCATCAGAGGTTCGAGTTGCTACTCAAAACAATCAATTTAAAAGCATTTTGTCGGTTCAGGTCACCAAAGAGACGGCGAATAATCTTATCGCCATTTTGGTGTTCTTGGTAGCGGCACTCATCGGCTCAAATATCGCTACTTTTACATGGTGTCGTAGGAACACGAAGCGTGGTTAAACCAGAAACACCACTCGCGCAGGTACAACACCAGTTTAACTATGCGCCTTGCCAGTACATCCATAGAAGTTGGATAGAGCAAAAGCAGCCTTGGTTACTAAATATCGAAGGCTGGAGAGATAACCCCATGTTCAACCAATGGTGTATCAATGAGTGGGCGTTATCTCCCGTTCCTGAGACGGCTTTTAACAGACCTTGTCATAGTTTGGCATTGCTCCCGACAGACGCGTTGAATCAACTCGTATTGATGGTGGGTGGAGCTTTGCATTGTGTTGCGATGCGAAGCGTTGTCTTAAAACATCCTAAACAGGTTCTGAACAACGTTTTTGGTTTGGAAGGCGCTCGGTTCTTAATTCAAAACGGGCCGATGCTGTTATCCAGCTGGCCGCAAGGCTGGCAGCGTTCGTTACCAGAACTACTGGATGAAAGGTCTGTTGAAGCAAGCATGAGGGCGCTGGGATATTTTTGGATGAGGTTTATTTTGATTAACTCACCGGAAGATGTTGTTCTTCGTTGGCAATTCAAATTGGAAAAGCAACTTAGCGAAAACGCGGAAACAGCTAACTGGTTGGAAGCGGATCAACGAGATCTGGCGTATCGACTCACAAAAAAAATCGCAAAACAGGTTATTCCTCAATGGTTTCATTTGTTGAAATAAAAACAGACAATTTGCAGCTGGCACCTGGCTTAAAGGTGCTGAAAGCGAAAGATTATGCCAGTTATCTGGATTCGCAACACTTAGTTGAAGCCGCGAACTCCAAAGCTGAAAGCATCATTGCTAATGCCCAGCAAGCCTACGAAACCGAAAAACAACGTGGTTATCAAGATGGCCTTGCACAAGCCAAGATTGAAAATGCGCAAACGATGGTTGAAACCTTAGCACGTTGTAATGACTACTATCAGCAAGTCGAAGAAAAAATGACAGGTGTGGTGTTAGAAGCAGTACGTAAGATCATCGATACCTTCGATGATGTCGATACCACGGTGAGTGTAGTTCGAGAAGCGTTGCAACTGGTGAGCAACCAAAAGCAGGTCATTTTACATGTCCACCCAGAGCAGGTTGTTGAGGTGAGGGAAAAGGTGGCTGGTGTATTAAGTGATTTCCCTGAAGTCGGTTACGTTGACGTGGTAGCAGATGCGCGCTTGAAAAATGGAGGCTGCATTTTGGAAACAGAAGTTGGGATCATCGACGCCAGTATTGATGGACAGCTGCATGCATTAAAGCAAGCCATGGTGAAGCAGCTCAGCGAGCGTAAAATTACGATTCATGAATAAATCTTAAAAACTCAGCACTTGCTGAGTTTTTTCATTTTAATGCCTTTAAACAAAAAAAATCCGACCATTTCTAAAATATTCACTGCCATAAATCCTTAAGAATACACCTAAGAAAGCTGCTTAGTTGATAAGTGTTGCAACCAAGCAGCGCCTCTAAAACAACAAAAATAGGATTATTTAGTCGAATGGCTAATGGATTTATAACTTCTTTACTGACAGATTTTGCCAGCCGCTGCCAATTGGAGCCGTTGGTTTTTGATGAGGATGATTGTTGCCATCTACTCGTTGAGCAAAACACAGCAATCACTATTCGTGCACAAGAAGATCGTGTGACGCTTATCGGGCTGATTTCAGGTGATGAACCGAGTGCTGATATTTTGCATCAACATATGAAAGGTGCCTTAACGCAAGGCTCTCCAGCGGTATGCTGGGAGGAAGAGACCGGATATATCGGTTTCATACACCTGCCTCAGCAACTGCTAACTGCATCTTTTTTCGATGAGTCATTTGCGAATTTCATCGAGTGGTTAAAAAGTGCGAATACACAAGAAGTAACCAATAAAACAACCGAAGTACCGGAAACGAATACCACTCATTTTTCCACATTAAGGGTTTAAAACATGATCAGTTTTGGAAGTGTTAGCGCGTTGCAGGCCGCCATGCCGCAAGCTCGTAACGAGATACTTAACGAAGGTAAGCTGAGTATTGGTGGCAAAGAATACCAAATCAACGCAGCGACCCAAGAATTTACTCGCGCCAATCCTACGAATGGTGCAGTAGCGCGATTTTTTGAAGCGACAGGAAAACTGTTTCGCGAAGGTAGCCCACAATCGGTAGCGAAAGCCCTTACAAAAGCCGTATTTGATAATGAGCAAGGACAAGCTCAGCGTTTACAAGCTGCTTCTTCTGTTGAGCATGGACAAATGTTCTTCAAAGATGGAAGCATAAAAACCGCATCAGATGTCTTAAATGCCTTTGCGAAGTTAGACAGTAAATCAGTTCAGTCGAACTCTGCTGAGCTAAACCAGTTAGCAGAGCGAGCGATGACAGAGGCAATGTTAGAAACCGATTCTGGTAAAAACCTCACATCACTGATTGGCGAAAGTGCAGCGAAGTCGCTTGCTGGACGTGTAGTAAAGGACTACGGCGGTGGTGTATCTGCAGCGCAGAAAAACCCGGCAGGTAGCATTAATCAAATGCAAGCGGTGTTTGATATGGAGGTGATGCATCTTAAATCGGCGCAACGTCATATCGAAGGTCTAGCAAGCACCGATCTAAGCCAAGGTGTATACGCTGAAGGACTGGCGGAGGATGCGTTTAACAAAAGTGGCGTAACCAATAATGTTGAAAGAGCTGCGGCGTGGATCATTAATGCTTCTAACTCTAAAGGAAACGATGCCGAAAATATTACGTCTTTACTGAAAGAATACGCGTCTAATGGTAAAGATTTATTGAATATGGAAAACCTAAAAGAGCTACACGCTCGATTGGTGCCTAATGTTGAGCGTGATTACCGAGGGCCAAATATTTCGGGTGGCACTTTGCCGTCAAGTATTGGCGGTGAGGGCATGTTAAAGCAGCACATTGAAGGCTTTTTGAAAGAGAACCCTGTAGAAGATAAAGACTTAGGTAAACATTTGTTCGCCGGAGTTATCGGGTACCATGGCTTTACCGATGGAAATGGTCGCATGGGGCGCATGCTATACGCGATAGCAGAACTTCGTAACGACTCGTTCAATCCTTTAGCTATGGATGCAGAAAATAGCCTTCACGGTATTAAGTGATTTTCTACTTCTATTTAATTTTTGGAGCGGCGATTGCCGCTCTTTTATTTTCCAGCGTAACCTTAATTTTTCTTCTCAATAAAACGGCTAATAGCAATAAAAATGAGACGTTGAAATAAAGTGTCGGTGTCTATCTCGCCATAAAATCTCTTTTATCCTTATTCGCTTATTTAAATGAGCCGTTATACCCAAGTGGCTTCGCTGAAACAAATATATCGATGTCACTTAGTTATAATAAATTAGACAGGACACAACATGGATACAGGAAAGATTAATATGCTTCTCTCTGAGCTAGGAGAAGTGCTGAACCTTGAGCGCGTGACAGCGTATGACGATCAAATGTGGTCACTGCATTTTGCTGAAAACAACAGTGTCGATGTTCTGCTCGTAGAGGAAAAAGGCGAGTTATTGATTTCCAAAAACCTGCTTATAGAACAAGATGATATTACGCTAGATAAACTTCAAGTTTTACTTGAATACAACTTTTTGTATCGAGAAACAGGTGGTGTGCAGTTTTGTGTGAATCCAACACGCAAAGACGTTGTTCTTCAAGTTGCTATCGCGACTGGAAGTGAACTCACCAACATTGCTAACTTAATCATTCATTTGAACGAATTAGTTGATACTTGGGGACAGTTATTTCAAAACAACACGGTTGTAGATTTTAGCCAAACAGACGTACACGCATTTATTCAAGTTTAAGGCATCACACATGGTCAATATTAATACATCGCAAATGCACTCGTTAAGTCAGTTAACGTCACATTTGGCGACACAAAATCAAGCTGACGACAAAGAGGTTCGAGCACACAACGGTAAAGATATTTTTGTTAAAGAGGGCGCACCAAAAAATAAAAGTATCAGCGCGCGTATTAGCCACCAGAATAAAGCGAAAGATATTGTAGTGAACCTGCTTACTAAGCAGGGTATTCCTAAAGATGTTGCGAAGCTCATGCTGAAAAATGTGTTGAACGGTGAAAACAAGTTAACGCTTGGGAGCCTGAAAAATCTTGAGAGATTGTCGTCTGGTCCTAGCTCAAATTGGCCCACTGCACAAACGGCAGCCTCTTCTTCCAAAACCAATAAAGCCTCATCGAGTGTCGCGCTTATCAACGAACATAAAGCCAACCTTCAAAAGCTTGGTGATTTTGCCTGTACGGACTTAAATACGTTCGGTGTTAAGGGGTCACAGTTTTATGAAACAAAAGGAAAGCCACGACTAAAAGAGCTTCACGCGGATCAAGCGCGAATCATGCAAGATCACAGAGCGACGATGTCCGCAAACGGAGTTCAAGCTGCAGCACAAAGAGGAACCGCACCGCAATTAAGCACTCTACAGAACATTGCTAAGGCAGTACAAACCGCGAAAGCTGGCTGCTGTACTACATTTGCCTTTGCTGCCGCCGCTGAGATGATTCAAGGCATGTCTGGAACACCTGAAAGTGAACCCAAAGTAGAAGTGGTTGCGTTTAAAAAGGGTCATTCAGGTACACACCTTTATGTACTGGTTGGTCGACAAGAGGGGAGCGACATAAAAGATCCATCAACGTGGAGTAAGGATGTGAAAATTGTTGACCCGTGGGCGACATCTGCATTCGGTGCACCAATGTTTGGAGATGCACAACGACCACCTGTTTCGAATATGTTCCCGCCAACAGAAGTCATTTTTGATAGCCATAAACTGGGTTAGTCACTCTGCAAAAGAAGTGAGCAAATACATCATGCTAAGCATCTAACCTTTATTGAAAGAGCAGCTCTGAGCTGCTCTTTTTTATTACTCTGGCAACTCGATTTTAGAGCGAGATTTCTGCGGAAAACCTCACAATGAAGGCGAAAAAGTGACAAAAATAAAGCCATTACCGACATCGTTCAATCTGCAATCGTTGTTCAATAGAGTTATTGAAACAAAAGGAAAAAGTTATGAACACGATTCAACAACTGCTCTTGGAGTTTTGCCAACTCAATGAGTTGCCCGAACTGAATTTTGAAGAAAATGAACGTTGTCAGCTACTGGTCGATGATCGCTACATGTTGTATTTCATCGCGACAGATACGGATGATTTGATGTTGTCTGTAACGTTCGGAGGGTTAGAAAAATCCGGTGAACAACGACTAAAAGGTTTAGAGCTTCTTGCTCATGCTAACTATCAAGGAATTGGTAGTGGCAGCCTCGCACTTGCTTTGGCTCCAAACGGTCGACAGCTTGTCTTAGCAGGACGTAAACCCGTTGAGCATCTAAATACGACGAACCTTACCGCTTGGTTTCACGAAGTTATTGAACAGGCCGAGCTGTGGCAAGCGCGTTTCGCAATGTTGGATCAAGCGATTCCAACCACCTCTAATCATGAACAAGCTCATGTTCAATCACTTCGTGTGTAGGAGAGAAAAATGGTTAATACAACACAAAAAATCAGCCAAAGCCCAGTACCTGATCTAGAACAGTTTCGTGCAGTTGCTGCGCAAAAAGATGATCGAGTGATCAGTAAAAGAGGTGAAGTAAAAGAACCTTCCACATTCCACAAAGGTCATAAGTTTGCTTCTATTCACGAAGGCGTATTGAGAAGCAAATACACTAAGTTTTTCCAAGAAAACATCAAAACTCACCTTGATTTAAAGCAGGCGCTACTTAAGCAAGAAAAACCTGAGGTTGCGCTGTTGGCTTACTCCCTAGTGAGTCCTTCAGGCTATCGCGGTGAGCCACTTACTGAGCGTAAAATCTTAGAAGTTGTCAGCCTATTGGATGAAATAAAAGTGAGCAGCGATACGTACCAGCAGCTTAAAAATACGTTTGATGCGATCAGCAAAGATCCGCGTATGCAGGTGAGTTTAGAAGCCCAGTATCCAGGAAAAATGGATGGCTTCGCTGCTGAACTGTTACAGATGGGCAAAGAAAAGCTAAAAGGTTCTGGTGTGAACGCCGTTATTAACTTGGCATTACCTGGCGTTGGCTTATTGATTTCTACAGGTCGAGAGCTGCACAAAGCGGCCGTAAATGGTGATGCTGAGGCTTACCATCATCAGTTAGAACAAATTTCACAGCTGCCAGGGCGAGATCAACGTCTTTCTATGCCGATGCAGCAAACCTTGGCTCAAGGTCATGCGATACTGTCGGCTGAAGGTGGCATTGGAGCTACGTTAGGTATGGCGACGGGGAGCCTGGGCACGTTCGGTGTTAGCTCTGTAGCAACGGTGGGCGTCACACCGATAGCAAAAGAGGCAATCGGTTCTGCGGCAACGACTGCTATCATGAGTGGTGGTGGTTTTGTTGCGAACCAAGCTGGAGCATACGGACTAAATACAGAAGTCAAAGAACAACTCATGCAAGGTGAGATGTCTGGTGTTTTACCAAGGCTTGAAGTTTCTAATGCCAAAGGAGACTTTACCTTTAGTATGCAAGATCCGGCTTCTGTCCGCGCATTAATGGCGTACCTTGGTCCTAAGGAGAATACTGAAATGACTTCTCCTCAAGCGCCTAAAGAAGCACAAGAGATGGAAGCCGCTCGATTAACACTGAAAAAGATGTTGGGTTCAGAGCCAAGTGAGCACTTGGTTCCTGACGTAGATTCTATCTTGAAGCTAAGCCCAGAGGATGCACCAAGTAAAACCGAGTCTATTGCTAACGGGGCGTTTAAAAAACTGTTAGGAGAAGATTGGGATTGGCTCATGCCAGCTGTTCGAGCGATTGATAAAGGGGAAGCAAGTAAAATAAACGAAAAGCTCACCTACAAGCTCCCCCTAGATGCAGCAAACGGACGAGTTTATCTTGATAAATGCCCAAACCTGAGTGACGTCCAGTTAGATGCGCTAGAAAAACTAGGCTCACCAAGTCAATTGCGATTGATGTACTTGGCTGAAGGCTGGGTGTAATTTCAAATGGTAAAGTAGGGGGTAGGTGCTGCTCCTTACTTTATCTACCGTCAGCGTTCCTTTTTGGGGCTGGCTCATGTCCATTGAATTTAACTTTTCGACTGAAGAAACAAACACACAAGTGTCAACGTTATACCAACCCAACCAATGAAAGAAATTTCTTCCCCAACAATCGCAACTGCTAGTGCTGCTGCGATAACAGGTTCAAATAGCGTGAGTATGCTAGCTCCACTGGCTGTAACAAACCGTAGCCCAAACCCAAAAGCGACGTAACCTAACCCCATTGGAATCAAGGCCATGTAGAGCATGACCGTCGTATTAGTTGATGATGCAAATAGATTATCGCCCGTGATGAAAAGTGTTGGTAGAAGCAAAACTCCACCAATACCAAAAACACTTCCCATGGCCGTTTGCGATTCAATGCCGTGGTCAATCATAGTCTTTACTCCCCATGAGTAAATGGCGTACGTCAAACCTGCCAATAGGCCAAGTAATACACCCCAATGCTTCATATCATGATCAAATAAGCTATTTGCGGATGACTCAGAAGCCAACAACAAGGTAATGCCAATGACCCCGATTGCGAAACTCATCATCCAGCGCTTGGTTATGGTCTGATTTCGGCTAAAGAGACACTCTAACAAAGCAGAAAAGAAAGGTGCAGTGGAGATAGAAATAACCGTACCAATAGCCACACCGGCGAATCGCATTGATGAATAAAAAGCCAGTGGGTAGGTGGCTAAGGCGATAATACTAACCAGTAACGTTTTCTTCTTATGTACGACTTTTCGAAAATCTCTCTTCAGTGACTTCGCAGACAGACATGCTTGCATAAATCCACCAATACCCATAGAAAATGCGCCAATGGCGAGAGCACTGACATCCGGTGCCAAGCTGGCAGCGGTGCCCGTCGTTCCCCACAGGGTTGAAGCAAAAAGTATGGATAAAGTTCCTAATTGATAGTCGGTGAAATGTTTTTTTAACACTGTAATTTCTACCTAGTGAATGGCTGTTTTAGGGTAGAAAGAATAAAAGAAAGCGATAGAGATTTTTGTGCTGAAAAGACGGAATACTTGTTCCAGAGGACTATTTTAGTGACTACCGGGAAAACTCTCTAGGAGACATACCAAAATGCATTGAAAACCGTCGACTAAACGCGGAAAGGTCACTATAGCCAACTCGTTCAGCTATCAACTGAACTGGAAGGTCTGTATGAGTCAGTAGTGCTTTGGCTTTTTCCATACGTTGTAGTGTAATGTACTTATGGACGCTCACTTTTAGCTGCTCTTTAAAAAGCTTTTTAAACTGCGTCGGACTCAAGCAAGCGGCATTCGCTAATGAGGCAATGGTGAGTGGCTGATCAAGCTGCTCGGCGATCACAACCTGTACATCTCGAATACGCGAATCTACGGAGCGAGACCGCTTTTGCTGCTCCAGCAACAGATAGAAGGTTGCAACCATTGAGTTTTCAATTTCATCATTAACCTGATACTCAAGTTGCTTTTCGACAAACTGGATAAAGCTCAGTAGAGGCGGGCTAATCGAAAACACAGCCACACTATTATCCATCAAATGAGTGGGCAAAGTGGTCATATCCGCAACAATAAAGCGTGATGACTCTTCGGCATTAAAACCGTGAGCACAACTTTTGGGGATGACTATGCAGTCGCCAACCGCCACCTTTCCGACATAACTATCCATATCAATATGTATGTTGCCCTGGAGAGGAAGCACGAGTTGATGATAATCACTATGAGTATGTCGGCTCATACGTTTCGTGTAGGAGCGGATGCTTAAGCTAGATTTCATAAAACAACATACAGTTAAAGGATACCGCATTATAGCGTTGAAAGTATCGAGGTTGAAAGCTGGGCAGTTGTAAGCCCAGATCTTGAATGGGATGTGGTTTGTCAGTCCGCCTCGGACTCTAACGAGGCCAACCAACGAAGCACTTCCGCAGTTGCTTCAATAAGATCGCTTGGGATGTACTGGTCGACGTTGCCGTCGGCGTATAGTGCACGAGCAAGAGGGACTTTTTGCATCACAGGCACACCTTCCTCTCTAGCGATTGCGACCATACGTTTGGCTACCGCATCGGTTTCCATCAAAGTGATGACGGGCAGGGGCGTTTCGCCTTTCTTGTAATAAAGGCCAACCGCGATATGTGTTGGGTTTGTAACTAATACATTAGAACGTTTAACGTTTTCGCGTTGATTGGAGGCTTGTAGCTCTTGGTGCAACTGACGACGTTTGCTTTTTATTTCTGGACTGCCTTCCATCTCTTTGTATTCGCGCTTCACTTCGTCCTTGCTCATTTTGAGCTTTTTCGTGTGATCAAACTTCTGGTACGCAAAATCTGCTGCAGCGATGACGATGAAGCCTACCGAAGAGATAATCATTAATTGTTTAATCATGACGCCAGTAATGGTCGGGACACATTCTAGCCCACAAGTTGGAATTTGCATTAAAGCGTTGATGTTACCGCGTAATGTCACCCAGATAATGCAGGAAAGAAGAGAGACTTTAAGGATCGACTTGATAAACTCAATCACACTCTTGAGGGAAAAAATGCGTTTGGCCCCTTCGACGGGATTGATCTTTTTGATGTCGGGTTTAACGGACTCACCACTAAATAGGAATCCGAACTGCCCCATATTGGAAAAGATGGCGACGAGTGCAGCAACCAGAATAATCGGAGCGAGTAGATAGGCAATTTCTTTTGCGATGGCGATAGCGACATCGACTAGCGCATCTTGGAAACCCTGATAAGCAAGCTTACTTGGTAGGAGAATAAGCGCTGAGATGTGCGACATGTAATAATCGGCGAACGCAAACAGTACAATTATGAGCGCCAAAATTAATGCAGACGATACGATTTCTTGGCTTTTGGCAACCTGACCTTTCTGTCGAGCATCGCGTAACTTTTTTGCGGTGGGTTGCTCTGTTTTTTCTGCACTCATAAAGAATCCTAAGCGTTATTGCCAAATGGTATTGAGTTGTTCTGCGAATCGGGTAATGCCGTAAAACTGTACTTCAAAGTGATCCATCATTATTCCGAGATACACGATCAGTAAAACACTCGCGATGGCACTTTTTATTGGCATGGCAAGGAAAAAAACATTCAATTGCGGTGCAAAACGACTGATAAGCGCCAGACCAAACTCAGCAAGAAACATTGCCAACACTAGTGGAGCGGACATCAACACACCAAGCCACATAAGCTGTTCAAATTGCGCGTAGAAGAAGCTCACCCATGCGTCGCTAACGGTTGGGAAAAAGTCCACGATCGGCCAAGATGTATAGCTTTTGAATAACGCATAGATAAAAGTGACAAAGCCCCCGCCAGAGAAGAACAGGGTAATCAACGTTTGGGTCAGTAATACCGCTGTTGGTGTGGATTGTGAGCCTAGCGTTGGGTTAAACATACTTGCCATGGCAGCCCCACGTTGGTTGTCGACCAGAAAGCCGGCCGCTTCTATCGCCCAAAAGGGGATAGCAGCAACAAACCCTATCAATAGCCCAATTAATACCTCCTTACCCAAAATCATTATCAGCCAAATGCCGTCGGTTTCTGCGGGCAAGCTTTGCTGATTAATCATCGGAAATATAAACAGTGCGAGTGAGCAAAGCACACCATTTCTCACCATGGTGCCGCCTAACATTTGCTTGCTCAAAATAGGCAAAAAGATGAAGCATGCCATTAACCTAGGTAACGTCAGGCTGTACAAAAATAAAGCCTGGTGTAAGTCGTGATAACTCATCGTATTTGAGGAATTTTATCCATAGCAAGCGAGGCGAAGGCGTGGAGCTCTGCCCCTAGCCATTGCGTTGTGACGAACAGCGTAATAATGACCGCGATAAGCTTGACCACAAAGCCTAACGTTTGTTCTTGGACCTGAGTTAACGCCTGAATAAGCGACACCAATGTACCAACCAATGCTGCGACTAAAATCGGCGGTAATGACAAGTACAACACTAGGGTTAATGCTTGAGTCGTGAAATGAATGATTTCAGCAGAATGCATACTTTCTCCGTGATTAACCGTAACTCAACACTAAGCCGTGGGTGAGCTTTGTCCAGCCGTCAAGCAAGACAAAAAGCAACAATTTGAAGGGGAGGGAAATCGTCATTGGCGATACCATCATCATCCCCATCGCGAGTAGGATATTCGACACAATTAGGTCAATAGCGATGAACGGTAAGTACAACAGAAAGCCAATTTCAAAAGCGCGAGTAAGCTCGCTGACGGTAAATGCGGGCAGTAAGAGCAATAAGCTGTCCGACTCTAAACGGTCTACGTACTTCTGTGGCCACAATGTGCGTGCAGCATCAGTGAAGAATATGGCTTCGGTTTCCCGAATATGCTTTTTCAAAAATTCTCGATAAGGCTGTAAACCGCTTTCAATGAGGCCTTCTACACTTGCAGAATCTTCAAGGGAGATATCATGCTGCTTTACGTAGTCGTAGGTTTCAAACCCGACGGGAGCCATGATGAAAATTGACAGAATGATAGCCAATCCGTAAAGCGCCATATTCGGCGGAATTTGCTGTACACCGAGAGCGTTACGCAGCAGTGAGAATACAACGGCGAGTTTCACAAACGACGTCGCCATCATGGCGATAAATGGGATCAGTGCCAGCAGTGCTAAGCTGACAATGAGATTGAGCTCGTCGGGTAACTGGATCATGCTGGCTCCTGCGTGCCACCGAACAGCTCCAGTACGCGCACACCTAAATGTTCGTTAACATTAACCAGTTCACACTCACCAATGATTTTGCCGTTGGCACGCAATGTTACCGGCTTAGATACAGGCTGGTTTAGCTCGAATACGTACCCTGGCTGAAGCTGGTTAAGCTGCTCTAGCGTGATGGTTTGATGGCCGATATCAAACGTGAGTTCCACAGGCAGTTGCTGGTGGTCGGTTAACATTTCTGAAGTGTTTACGTCATTCATATTGGTTTCTTTTTCAATAATGTGAAGAGTTTGGTCATCTAGCTGGCAGCGCCAGAGATTCTGGTTAGATACTTGAAAAATGGCTTGTTGCTTGGCGATGTAACCATCGTCAAAAAAGATGACATCTCCCAGCTCGAGCGAATTAAATTCGCTTAACGTCAAATGGGTCCTTCCAAGACTTAACCACACAGGTAAAGCGAGGTGTCGAGCTTGTAGAGCAGCGCTGTTTGGTAGCGCATCCAACAACACGTCTGATCCTTCGCTAACCCACAAACAAAGAGAGCCGTTAGGCTTATTGAGGGTTAACATTAAAGTATGCTCTTGGGCCTGGCTCGCCTCTAACGGCTGTAGTTGACTAAGAATGGGTAACTGACCAAATAGCGCTTTGATTGCCTCACTATGCGGTTCTATCTGTGAGCTCAAAAGTGCTAACTGGAGGGAGTTAGGCAGGGACTCAAACGCAGTAGCATTTAAGGTCGATTTCAGCCAATGTTGGAGCTGCGCACGAGAAAAGTCTACTTGTAGGGTTTGCCCTCCAATCAACGTGGTTAAACGGAACCCTTCAAATGAAGGGATTTGAGCAACAGTAATCGATACGCTCTGACCATCAGTCCCTTGGAAGTGGCACTGTTTTGCACAAAGTTGATTGCTGAGCGCGATACTTTCTGCATCCACTTTGGGTATTATTAACGGCGTCATAGGTCATTCTCCGCTTGCCATTCTTCATACACGCTGCGTTGTTGGCGTGAGTGTTGTTGTTCATGTTGTTGTTGATCGAGCTGTTGAGTTTGTTCGCTGATCGCTAAGCGAAGTGGCTGCTCACCGCCGAATCGGTTTAGCCGTTCAGCAAGATCTTGTCTAGCTTGCTGGCTAATAATGGAAAGGGCATGCTCTTGTCGAATCGTCACGCTATACCCTTGAGCGTCCAACTTTATGTGGATTTCACCACCTTTTAATTGCCCTTCACTTAGAAACAGCCGAACCTCTTTGTTGTCCGATGCGGTTGGTAGAGCAACATAGATTTTGTCCACCAATTGCTGGAGTAATTGGTTTACGTCTCGCGTTGGGCTTGGTTGAGCCTGCGAAGCAACACTTTTTAGGATGACATCGCCTTGTGTTACCGCACTTGCAAAGGGTTGAGAAGGCACTTTTTCTTCATCCGTTTTAACGGCGACTAGTGCGCTTTTCGTCACGATTTTTTCAAGAGGCTTGGTTTCAGGCAGGCCACCAGTTTGGTCTGATCGTTTGCCTGTATTCTGTAGCGGCGGAGTTGCACGCTTATTGTGCGTTTTTTCAGTTTGCTTTTTCGTTAAGCCAACAATGTTAATCCCATATTGAGCGAGCTCTGTCTCTGTCGCACTTTGGGGAAGCAAGCCAGACTCAAGCGTAGAGAGACAATCCGGCGAGGTATGTTTATCCATCGGCGTCGGTTTATCATCTTTCAAATGAGCTTGAGCTTGAAAGTGAGGATCAACACGCTCGGTAGAAGGGGAGCTTAGAACTGTGTCGCCATCGCTTTTTCCATCATTTTTAAGCAATTTATTGTTTTCGCTAATTATTTCTTCGCTATTTGCTGCGTCGTCTTGCGGTTTCTCTATATCTCTCTTAGTGACGACGTCACTTTTACCTTTTAAAGTGGAGGTGTTTTTGTCAGCGTTGGCTTCTTGGTTCGATAGGTTAAGTTTCTTATCTAGACCTTGAGATGTCTTATGCCTTAGCGGTATGTCTTCTTCGCCAGTATGATTTTTTTGGGGATTCGCAACGATAGACTCCTTTCCCTTGCTAGGCTTCTTCGTCATTGCATGCTCGAATTGTGATTGAAGCTCGGCCTCCTTCTCGAGAGGCACTTGTTCCGGCGTTGATTTGTGCAGCGTATTCGATGTTTCAGTTGTTGGGGTAATGCGCATAGTGAACCTTTAGATAATGTCGACAGTGCGAAACTCTTCCTGTTCGAGTTCTTCTTGGTATTGCCTTTCTCGCGATTTTTCCGCGACTTCTTGTTGCTGCAACTGAACGAATTTTTCTTTGGTTTTATGGGCTTGTCGCGCCTCTTTTTGCTTTTCTTTAAGTGCCGAGCGTTCGATTTCAAGCGCTTTTTTTGACTCGGCCACACGTTGTTTAAGTTCGGCTTCTCTCTCTCTTAACAACGCGATTTCTTGTCTTAATGTTTCCAGCTCTTTAAGAACGAGCGTTTGTTGTTTTGCTTTAGCAAAACGTCGCTCTTCTTCTTCCTGGCGCCAAACGTGATAGTCCGCGACAGAACGTTCGGCCTTTTGAACCTGTGCTGCGGCGTTTGACACTCGGTATTCTTGACGCTTGACGGCTTTATCCGCACGGTCAGCGCGAATTTTTTTGATTTCTAATAAGCGTTCTATCATTGTTTCGCCATCCCTTTAAGTTGAGCGATAGCGCCATCAAGATCGCTTGGTTCATGAGTGCCTTGGCGTAAAAAGGCGCGTATATCATCACTTTGTGCAATGGCCATATCCGCTCGGCTATCTGCGCCATGTTGGTATTCGCCAATTTTGATTAGCAGTTCAACTTCTTCATACTTAGCTAACATTTCGCGAATATGAGCAGCAGACACCTGATGATCGGATTCAACGATTTGATTCATCACTCGGCTTGCTGACCGAAGTACATCAATGGCGGGGTAATGGTTCATTGCCGCAAGTTTGCGCGAGAGAATGATGTGCCCGTCTAAAATTGAGCGAGTTTCATCCGCGACAGGCTCCGTCATGTCGTCACCTTCCACCAACACGGTGTACAGTGCTGTAATTGATCCTTTGTCTGATTGTCCAGCTCGTTCCATCAGCTTTGGCAAAGCGGCAAAAACAGAAGGTGGATAGCCACGTCGTGTTGGTGGCTCGCCTGCGGCTAGTCCAATCTCCCTCTGTGCGCGGGCGAAACGCGTCACCGAATCCATCAGCAGTAGCACGCGTTTACCTTGGTCACGAAAATATTCTGCGATAGAAGTGGCAACAAAGGCGGCTTTGGCGCGCTCCATTGCTGGGCGATCAGAGGTAGCGACCACTAAAACCGATTTGGCCATACCTTCTTCGCCTAGGTCATGCTCAATAAACTCGCGCACTTCGCGTCCACGTTCACCAATCAAAGCGAGAACGGTCACGTCAACTTCTGCGGAGCGAATCAGTTTTGCCAGTAGGGTACTTTTACCCCCGCCAGCCGCTGCAAAAATACCCATGCGCTGACCTTCACCACAGGTCAGTAGCCCATCAATGGATCGAACGCCAAGAGAGATTGGCTTTTCAATCAGTTTACGTTGCATTGGTGGTGGCGCATCGCGATAAACAGGATACCAAGCACTTGGTTCCTGACTTTGCGTACCATCGAAAGGACGCCCAAGCCCGTCAAGCGTTGTACCTAACAGGTGGTCGCCAACACCCACTTCGTGCATTTTGCCCATTGGGCTTACTTCTGTATTTGAGGAAATCCCAAACATATTTCCTAACGGGGTGAGCAGAGCGTGATGCTGCTGGAAGCCAACCACTTCCGCTAACAAAGACAGAGTTTGATCGGGATTACGCAACTCACACAGTTCACCTACACGAACGCCAGGGACGACAGCTTTGATAATGGTGCCGGTGACTTGTGTAACGCGCCCGCGAATTTGGATCAAACGCGTGTGTTTAATCGCAGATTGTTGGATATCAGTGATGTATGAGAAATCGTTCAAGGTAAAAATATGCGCAATGATTGATGCTGAGAGGATAGAAAGTATAAGAATCAATTTATAGTGAATATCAGTCGGGAGTTTTTAGAAAACTGAAAGCGCACTAAAAAAACACGTCTGATTTTGACAGCTTCAAAAAAGCGCACTTCCTATAATTCGCCTGTATTGTGCGGAAGGAGTGCAAGTGAATGAGTATTATCAACAATCATATCGCAACAAATCCAAAGTTTGATGCGTCTATCCAAAACGGGTTGGAATCGTCTCGCCCCGACGTTTCACAAAAAGGCAATTATCGCGGTGAAACCGTCCGTGTTCACAATGCCACACAATCACTTTTTGATGCGATGGAAGAACTCACTTCACTCGGTTCCGAAAAAGCAGAGAAAGATCTGACCAAGCGCAAAGTGAAAGACAGTGGTGTTCGAGTTAATGAAGCACATGAACTCGTTTCGGACTATTTAAGAAAAGTCCCTGATCTTGAAAAGAATCAAAAGATCAAAGATTTGGCTACAAAAATGGCGGGAGGAAATATCTCGACCATCGCGCAATTACAAGCCTACTTGAATGGGTTTTCCGAGGAGAAAAGCCATCAATACCTCGCCCTAAAAGCCGTTAAAAAGTTTTTGAGTGCGAGTCCAGAAAGTAAACACCTACTAGCGCTGATTGACCAAGCACTTCTAAGAATCGAGCAAAACCCAGATACATGGTCTCAAATTGATACGGAAATCCGTGTCTCAAATTTTGCTGATGAATACAGCCAAGAGCAAGAGTTTAGCTCTTTGCATCAGCTGCGCGGCTTCTACCGCGATACCGTTCATAGTTATCAAGGGCTCGGCGCGGCTTATCAAGATGTAGTGGCGCGCTTTGGTGAGCAGGAGGTATCGACTGCTGTTGACTTTATGCTGCAAGGCATGAGTGCAGATCTTAGTGTTCAAGGTAGCAGTATCGATTCGGTTAAGTTGCAGTGGTTGATGTCCGATATGCAAAAACTCAAAACTCTAAATACGTTGCAAGATCGTGTGAGTCAGCTGTTCCAAATGTTTAAACCGGAAAGGACGAATTATGGCTTATCAAGTTTCTAATTTGATGGCTGATGTGATTGCGTTGGTAGAGCAGCGATGGGTAAGCAGTGATGAGATATGGAAAGTCGCCAACGCAATGGAATTGACGGCGGTAGAACAAAAAATCGATTTTTTTCGAGAGTTCCATAAGTTAGTTCGCGCAATCCCAATTGACGTATTCGCCGATGAAGAACAACGACAGAATTTAATCCAAGCGGTACAAAAGGCGCTAGACGAAGCCATTGATATAGAAGAAGAGGAAGCGTGGGAAGATGAGTTGGATTGATGCATCCGTCGATGAATTTTGCCGAGGAATGGGGCTCGATGCCGTCGATTTCTCATCAGCTGGACGGGTGCAGCTGGATTTTGAGCAAAGTGGTACGCTGCATATTGAGCGACAGGGTGAGCAGTTATTCTTGATGTTGTCTCGAGCGTTATCTTGGCATCAAACCAGTGACATGATTCAAAGTGCACTGTGTTTGTGTCATGCCGATCAAGGCTGGCCTTTCGAAATTAAAACCGGCTTGTTAGATGAGCAAACTCTGGTTTTTTCAGCAAGGCTAAAAGGAGAAGAAGTAACACTTCCGACCTTAGAGCAAGCGTTTACGCTTTTGGCTCGTCTGCATAACGATGTGGCAGGCTCATGACTCGAGTTAGCACTTTAAACGTAGGCATAGAAGCCTTCACGCATGTTACTCATAGTGAGGTTAAGGCCGATTTCCCTGAACGGTTTCAATTACTTCCGGATGGACAGGCGGTCGCTACGCATTTAGAGAAGCTCTATGACCTCAGGCCTTCAGACCAATACCTAATCGCGTTAACCAAGCCAAAATTGTTGCACTCAGAGTTGTTGCGTCCAGAAAAGTACCGCCAACAGTTCGATGAAACGTTGGCTCAGCTGCAAGTTCTTGCACAGGACTCAGGCTCCGTTTCTTTTATCAAAGCATCCGAAACGCTACAAAGTACACAACTTGATCAGCGTTACCTCACTATGGCGCTCAATCTCCTTATTCAGGTCTAACCAACATGTTGAGATCCAAAGACATTGAACTCTTACTTGTTCACGCTGCGCTACAAGTTCAATACCAAAAGCCAGAGCATGCCATTTCTATTCTCGATGCGGTTCTAGAAATAGAACCGCATCACAAAGAGGCGATGCAAACACTTGCTGTGGCGTGTTTACAAAGTGGTCGATATACCCGGACGATTGAGGTGTGTGAGCACTTATTAAAATCCGACCTTCATCCTGACTCGGCAGGACTCTGGTTTTGTTTAAGCCAAGCGCGTTGGAAACAAAATGACGTCGATGGGGCACGCCAAGCGCACCGACGCTATCTGCAATCTTTAAATAGTGAATCACATGAATAAGTTGATCGATATTCTAAACAAAGTAGGGCAACGCAAAGACATCATGCTTGCGGTGATGTTACTCGCGATCGTCTTTATGATGATATTGCCACTTCCTACCGCACTGGTGGATGTGCTGATTGGCACCAACATGAGCATTGCGGTGGTGCTGCTTATGTTAGCGATTTACATCACCACGCCACTTGAGTTCTCTGCATTTCCTGCGGTGCTATTGATCACGACATTGTTTCGTCTGTCTTTATCTATCACGACAACCCGCTTGATCTTGCTACAAGGCGATGCTGGTCAAATCGTTTATACATTCGGTAACTTCGTTGTGGGCGGTAACTTAGTGGTCGGTATTGTTGTGTTCCTGATCATTACCATTGTTCAGTTTATGGTGATCACCAAAGGCTCAGAAAGGGTAGCAGAAGTTAGTGCGCGCTTCTCACTCGATGCGATGCCTGGTAAGCAGATGAGTATTGACGGTGACATGCGTGCTGGAGTAATTGACGTACACGAAGCTAGGCACCGACGATCACTGATTGAAAAAGAAAGCCAAATGTATGGCTCGATGGATGGCGCGATGAAGTTCGTTAAAGGCGACTCCATTGCGGGTCTGGTCATCATTGTGGTCAACATCTTAGGTGGCGTCACGATCGGGGTAACGCAAAAAGGCATGAGTGCTTCTGAAGCACTTGAGTTATTTGCGATTTTGACCGTTGGCGATGGTTTGGTGTCGCAGATCCCGGCACTCTTTATCGCGATTACCGCCGGTATTATCGTGACGCGTGTTTCTCATGAAGACTCTTCTGATCTTGGGTCGGACATTGGTGGGCAGGTGATTGCTCAGCCACGTGCGCTTCTTATTGGTGGTGTGCTTTTGGTGCTGTTCGCACTCATCCCTGGGTTTCCAAAAATCACTTTTCTTGTCTTGGCCGCCGTGGTTGGTGGTGGTGGTTTCTTCCTTTTCTATCAACAGAAAAAACAAGCTGAATCAGATAGCACCGACTTATCAAGCTTTGTTTCGCAAGGGGCCGGTTCGCCAGCAGCGAAGCCAAGCAAACCCACTCCATCTAGAAACAGTAAAGGCAAATTAGGTGAGCAAGAAGAGTTTGCCATGACGGTCCCACTCTTGATCGATCTTGACGCGAGCCTTCAGGAAAGCTTGGAAGCGGTCGCATTAAATGAAGAGCTAGCAAGGGTTAGACGCGCACTATATCTCGACCTAGGCGTGCCTTTCCCAGGCATCCACCTGCGCTTTAACGAGGGGATGCAAAATGGCGAGTACTTAATTCAGTTACAAGAAGTCCCGGTTGCACGAGGACGAATTGTTAAAGATCAACTCTTGGTGACAGAAGGGAATGAACAGATCGATTTATTAGGCGTGCCTTATGAGCAAGATGAAGATTTTCTACCTGGTATTTCTAGCATTTGGGTGGCACAGAGTTATGAGCAAAAACTCGTAGCCAGTCATGTAGGTTTTCTCACACCCGACAGAATTTTAACGTACCACTTGTCTCATGTTCTCAAGGAGTACGCACAAGACTTTATTGGTATTCAGGAGACGCGTTATCTGTTGGAGCAGATGGAAGGCAGTTATTCGGAGCTAGTCAAAGAGGCCCAGCGTATTGTTCCGTTGCAAAAAATGACGGAAATCTTGCAACGCTTGGTTTCTGAAGACATTTCTATCCGAAACCTTCGCGTGATCTTGGAAGCGATGGTTGAGTGGGGCCAAAAAGAGAAAGATGTTGTACAGCTGACGGAGTACATTCGTTCCAGCTTAAAACGTTACATTTGCTACAAATACGCGAGCGGACAAAACATGTTGCCCGCTTACTTATTGGATCAAAATCTCGAAGACACAATACGCAGCGGTATTCGTCAAACCTCAGCAGGGAGTTACTTGGCGTTAGATCCGTCAGTAACGCAACAATTTGTCAGTGATGTGAAACAGACCATTGGTGACTTAAGCCGCATGCCGAATAAACCTGTGCTAGTTGTGTCTATGGATGTACGCCGATATGTGCGAAAGCTTATTGAATCGGAATACTACGATCTGCCCGTTTTGTCATTTCAAGAACTAACCCAGCAAATCAATATTCAGCCACTTGGAAGGGTGGGGATGTAATGAAAACAAAACTAATACTCTCGCTGGCGCAAGCGGGGATCGAAGTGACGCCATACTTTTGGCAACAAAGTGAAATTCAACTTGGTTATCGAATTGAAGTTGAAGGCTTAGAGCTCGTTTTTCGGGTGGAGGACGGTGAAATCATCATCGTTCTTCTGAAACGCGTTCGTCCCAAATTGGGGTTGAGTAACCCCTTTGCCGGCTTATTTCTTTTGGCTGAACATGCCATTCAACTTTATCCCTCCGATTGGGTCATTCGCGGCAACGTCGATGTGTTACGTGGTAGCAACATGAGCAGCCAGCGATTGGCACAATTCTATCTAAAAGCATGCGGTGCAAGCCATGATGAGCTAGACGACTGGTACTGTTTACGCCTAGCAGATTATAGACCTTTGAAAAAGTTGAAAAAGTAAAAACTCACGACTGTTACTGACAGCACCGATGAGATGACCCGCTTTAAGATAGGAATCAAGATGAAGCAACCGTTTACCGATGCGATTGAGAACGCTGAGCTTGCCATTAGAAAAGCTGAAGACAGAACCGATATTTTTAACGAGCTATTGGAAGGCTTAGGTGTTGGTCCTGTTGCGGGTGATGTTTTACTTGGCGGCATAAAAGCACCAGTAGATACCATGAAACGTGCAGAGCAAGAGCTAATAGACGAAGTCCAGCGCCGCCGGCAACAACAAACTCAGCTACAAGGTACGTCAGGTAAACGCAGAAAGCGTCCCACAGTGATGCGCGGCATGATGATTTAGAGGTTTGGAAATGACGAATATGAAAACGACTGGCTCTACGATAGGAGCAACAGACACAGCTGCGAGTAGTGCACCATTACCCACTTTCCAACAAAACTTGATAGAGGCATTTACCCCTGTACTGGGTGAAGCAGAGACTCAGCAACTTGCCTCTCTAATCTCTTCATTGCCAACTATCTCGGGACAAACGGAATCACAAAGCATCGCGCTTTATGTTGATACACTTGAAAACCTAAAAGCGAAAAATAACGCGTTTGCTGATATATCATTGACCGACACCGCATCTGTTTGGATAAAGTCGCTACAAAGTGCTAACTCAGATGGCGAATTAACCGCAGCCGAGTTTAATGCTCAAACAAACCAAGCGCTATCAAATCAGTTTCAGGCTTGGTTTAGTAAGTTACTGACGGAAAACGTAGATAGCTCGTTATCTACTGAGTTTGTTAGTCAATTTAATCTGGGCACTCAGAGTAACCAAGCGGAGCAGATCGCCAACCTCTCCGAGACAGGTCTGGCTAATGCCACCAAAGAAATTTCTCTTTTTGTTGCAGAGCTTGCTAATCAAATGGGCTCCCGTGAAGTGAGAGATGCTTCTATTTCTTTTCTTCGCAATGCCTTTAGTAGCCTAGGTTCCGTTAATCTCGCGCAGCTGAAGAGCTCGGACTTTCTGTTGACTAAAGAGAGTTTCGCCCTTCAAGTCTCAGCTCAATTAAAAAGTAGTTTTCAAGGCATTGGTATTACTTTAAGCACCGATGACGCAAGTGCGCTAGCTAGCAGAATTACCTGGACTCCTGGTATTTCTAAACAGCAGCTTAAAGAAGCGTTAGATGAAATGGCCGCTCAAGTGAAAGGCCAATATAGCGCAGCTTATGGTGAGGCGAGTGGAACGAACAATCTAAAAGCAGCACTTAACACTGTTATTGGTGGAACTGAGCCTTTGACCCTTTCTAGCTTGTTCGCCAACTTCGCGGTGAGTTTAACAAATATAGAAATCGACGACTTTTACCAGGACAGAGCGATAGCCGATGTCCAAAAGACACAAATAACGGCAGCTCAAGTTAATTTGATCAAAGAAAACACCGAACGAGATATCCGATTACAGTTTGAAAAAATAGTAAAAGGTGAATCTACCGGGGCTTCATTTACTGAGCGATACGAGGCATTGCGCAAGAACTTAGGGGCATTGAAAGAGCGTCTACTCAATATCACCGATAAAGAGAAAGCGGATCGCGAGGTGAGAGCAGAGCACTCTCAAACGGCTCGTGATTTGTTGGCCGTTGTTGAGTCCAGCATTGGAGACCGTTTTGATGAGCAAGTGCTGCTTGCGCTAAATGAGCGTCGTGTTAACCGTTTAGAGAAACGTAATGACCAGAAAGAGGCATTAGAGGATCTCACAATACAGCTTAAAGTTTTTGGTGTTGTGCAATCAAAAATTCACTCTACGCAAAGTGTTGATGGGGTTTATAAACCGGGATATCCAGAAAGTAACTTCAAAGCGAGTGACTTTAACTACAGCAATCAAACGGATTTTGAAGCTTCACCTGAGTACAAGTATTTGACGGATAATAAGATAACCAACCATCGAGACTTCCTTCAAACACAAGGTATTACTATCGGTGATGGTGCGTCGTACCAAGACGAAGAGAAGTCGAAAAAACTGTCTAATTTTTCTAGTTCTGTCAGTGCTAAATCCAAGCTGCTTAACGATGAAGTGCAAATCAAAACCACTGAGCTGAACGACACCAGTTCTCAATACAACTCGACCGTTGAAGCGATGAACAAGTTTGTTCAGAAGTACCACAGTATTTTACAAGAAATCCTACGAGCCATTTAAGGATAACCAACCATGACTAAAACAAACGCGACCGATCCATCCCAAATGCAAGCAGAAGAGCTGCTGTCTTTTCTGGAAGAGGGAGGCACGCTAAAAATGTTGCACGATGTGTCTCAGGACACCATCGAACACATTTATGCCGTAGGTTACAACTTTTTCCAATCGGGAAAGATTGAGCAAGCAGCGAAAGTATTTCAATTACTCAGCATGCTTGATCATTATCAGGCGCGATTTTTCATTGGCCTTGGCGCGGCTCGTCAGGAGTTGGGTGAGTATCTGCAGGCAATAGACGCCTACAGCTACGCAGCGCTAGTGGACGTAAATGATCCACGCCCACCTTTTCACTCTGCTGAATGTCACCTGAAACTGGAACAACTGACAGAAGCAGAGAGTGGGTTTTACAGCGCGAAGGAGATGTCTGCCGGAAAATCACAATATGCAGATTTGCATGAGCGTGCAGGCATCATGTTAGAAGCGGTGAGAAATAAAAAGGAGTAATTAGACTATGAGTTCTATTGCACTTGACCGCATCCAGACACAGGTTTATAGCCCTGAATCTGGCCAAGCCACGTTAGATAACGTGCAGAAAACGGCGTCTACAGCGACGCCTTCTGTGACGGTAGAAAACGTGAAGAGTAAAGATGCAGATGTACTGAACACCGGAAAAGTAAAAGTTCAGTTAGATGCACCTAACGCAGCTGTTAGTGACAAAGTGAATGATTTGACGCTAAAAGCCATGGCACAGCTGCAAAAGATCGTCGATACCATTGCAAAATCTCTCCATGCAGTTGCAGACCAAACAGGTTCGATTGCCGTCAAAATCATCGCAGGATCTGCTGATGATTTTGAAGTAGAGCTTGCTGCTATCACGGATAAACTGAAAAGTGCTCAAAACGAGCTGAAAATTCAGGAAGTGAAGGTCGCAAAAGCTAAGCACGAAAAAGAGATGGTGGAAAACCAAGACAAAATCAAAGAATCGGAAGCCGCTGCAAAAGAAGCCCAAAAATCAGGCTTAGCAGCGAAGATCTTTGGTTGGATCAGTGCGGTGGTTTCTATTGTTGTTGGTGCCGTAATGGTGGCAACGGGTGTTGGTGCAGCAGCCGGTGCACTTATGATCGCTGGTGGCGTCATGGGAGCAGTGAGCATGGCGTTGCAAGAGCCAGCCGTTCAAGATGCGCTAAAAGAAGCGGGCGTAAATGTCGATGTGCTAAACAAAGTCGTAATGGCATTAGAAATCGCCGTCGCGGTTCTCGGAGCTGTTGTGACGTTTGGTGGTGCAGCAGCTGGCGGTATCGCGAAACTTGCAGCGAAAGGTGCTGGTAAGGTAGCTCAAAAGGTCACGGAAATCGCTACGAAAGCCGCTGCAAACATGGCGAAAGTGGCGGATATGGGCACAAAAGCTGCGACAACAACAGCGAAAGCGATTCGTTATGGCGCAGAAACCGTTGATCTCGCCGTCAACGTGGGTAAAGGCGCAACGGACAGTGTCCACGCTGCTAACAATGCTCACGTGACAGAGATTCAGGCTGATATCACAGACCTTCGAGCCAAAATGACGTTAAGCCAGGCTGTCATTGATAAGCTCAAAGAAGAGATTGGTAAGTTGATGGAAGACTTCCAAGAGTTGATGAGCCTCATCATGCAAATGATTCAAGCGAAAAGTGAAACTATGCAAACGGTGTTAAGCCGTCCTGCAACGGTATAAGGAGTTTATTATGCTAGATAAAGTAGGCGGAATGGGTCGTGGTGAACTATACGGTTTAGGCGATACCATTAAAACCAACAAAGCAGAAAAAGCGCCGGAAACAAAGCTTGAAGCGGGCGCCGTTAAAAGCCAAAGTGAGTCAGGTGTTTCTGGTGCAGCACGCTACCAGTTAGAGACACCTAAAGCTCCTACAGTGAGTAACCAAGCTCAAGTTGTTGCAAACTTAATGAGTGCTCTTGCGCCGACGGTGAGCTCATTAATGAGCACAACGATGAAAGCACTTAACGGTGAGGAGGTGATCAAGTCACCATCAGAAGCGGTATCACAATCGTTGACGCTATTAACATTGTTGTATCAAGTATCAAAGCTGAGCCGTGAGCAGCAAGTGCTACAACGTGAAATTGCTGTTGAAGCAAACGTCGCGAGTTTAGAAAGCCAAGCGGCAGAACTCAACAACTCGGCAAGCGCAATGATCGCGATGGCAGTCGTTTCGGGTGTATTAGCGGGTGCTACCGCAATTATTGGTGCCCTTGGTTCTTTCAAAGCAGGGAAAGAAATCAAGAATGAAATGGCGAGCAATAATGTACTGAAAACGCAAAAAGCTGGCTTCGATCAAGCAGAAGAGTTATTAAATAACAATAGCTTGTCTAAAACTCAGCAAGATCAGGTTAAGCGTGCGCACTCACTAGCGAAAGACAATATCGCAGACACGACAGCGCAGCTGACAAGTGGTGGCCGTAAGTTCGATAAGTTGATGAGCTCAAACCAAGCGAAGAACGCTATTCTTCAAGCTTTGGGCCAGATGGCAAACTCAGCATCGAATGTAGAGCAAACCAAAGCGCAAGCGCGCAGCAAAGATGATGAAGTACAAGCGACTCGCGCACAAGCAGCCAAACAGAAAGCCGATGAAAACATTGGTTTCCAAGAAGGCTTATTGAAAGAGCTACGTGACTTGTTCCGATCTATCTCAGATAGCCAGAACCAAGCGTGGCGAGCGTCAGTCCCAACGGTGTAACCATCCGTTTCACTAACTACAAAGCGTTGTTTATACAACGCTTTTTTATTTCAGCTATCTAAACTAGATACGGATATTTACTGGGTGATTTGTTTGTAAAGCAATATAACGTAGTGAGTTACATTGCATAAAAGTTACTGTTTTTGTTGAACTCAGCTCAAAGCTAACAACTTCATAGTAGCCTTGTTGCGTAAAATTAAGTTAAAGTGCCATTATTATTCACAAAAAGTGTGTTTAAGAATTTTTTGTAGTGAAGGGTGTAATTAGATACTCAATAACAAAATATGGTAGTTCGATTGGTGAGTATTTGGGAACAGAATTATATAAAACTCAACTTAATAAGTAGTCGAAGATGGAAGATATCAGTTTAGCATCAGATTTAGTGATTTATCTGACTACGGTTGGAATTTTAGGTATATTTACTTGGGTTTTGTTTGTTATTTATTTGAAATCCAAGTGGTTGAAGTATCTTGAAGATGCTCTTGATAATGGAGTTCGATACTACACTCTGAATATATTCTTATCAGGTCACGGAGTACTACAATATGGAACTGTTTTTCTGAGCACTTTTCATGCGAAACGATATAAAATGTTAGAGAAGAGGGATAAGGTTCCAATTCATATTCAACGATTGTTTGTTCTCTCATTCGTATTATTTATTTCAAGTACATCATGTCTTCTGGCTGGAGTTATAACTCATCATATTTATATAGAATAAAGGTTATTTAACAAGATTATAGTAATTTGACCTGAGTATTTCTATTTAATAGATAATTTAGAATGGACATATCAGTCTAAAGATTTAATTTTCTAGACTATACGGTTTACGCTTATATAGAGCCATTATATAACGGCAGAATATGCCAATAAAATGGTGATTACTAAGCTAACCGCCAAGGATGAGAACTCAAACGTTATCAAATTGTTAACGGTTGCTATACTTAAACGGTCATCAACACAAGTAAAAGGGATGTTCAATGTTTAAGTTTAAGCAAATCGCACTTGCGGCTTCTTTGGCTGCACTCACAACAGGCTTTTCTGCGTCTGCGGAGGAAACGTTTGTCACGATTGGTACCGGTGGCGTAACAGGGGTTTATTATCCGACTGGTGGCGCTATTTGTCGCTTGGTTAACAAATCGCGAGAAGAGCACGGTATCCGTTGTTCGGTAGAAAGTACTGGGGGATCGATTTATAACATCAACACTATTCGTGCTGGTGAATTGGACCTCGGTATCGCGCAATCAGACTGGCAGTATCATGCTTACAAAGGAACCAGTAAGTTTGAAGAAAGCGGGCCTTTTAAAGAGCTGCGCGCCGTATTCTCCGTTCATCCAGAACCGTTTACTGTCGTTGCACGTAAAGACGCGAACATCAAAACTTTTGATGATTTGAAAGGTAAGCGCGTTAACATTGGTAATCCTGGTTCTGGTCAGCGAGGTACTATGGAAGTGCTAATGAACCAGTATGGTTGGAGTAACGACGACTTTAAGCTTGTCTCTGAGTTAAAAGCAGCAGAGCAATCAAAAGCACTTTGTGATAACAAAATTGATGCGATGATTTATACCGTTGGTCACCCAAGTGGAGCGATTAAAGAAGCCACTACGTCGTGTGATAGTAATATCGTAACGGTAGCTGGACCTAATGTAAAAAAACTGGTTGCAGACAACAGCTTCTATCGTGTCGCAAATGTCCCGGGTGGTATGTATCGTGGCACAGATAGTGATGTTCAAACCTTTGGTGTGGGCGCGACGTTTGTTTCTTCTACTGCGGTACCAGAAGATGTGGTTTATAACGTGGTTAAAGCGGTATTTGAAAACTTCGATGATTTCCGCCGTCTCCACCCAGCGTTTGCAAACTTGAAGAAAGAGGAAATGGTAAAAGACGGTTTATCTGCGCCTCTTCACCCAGGAGCGCTCAAATACTACAAAGAAGTAGGGCTGATTAAGTAAGCGTTACTTTCTCTTATTATTGATGTAAAACGCCATCTTTCTCGATCAATGTCACTCGTTTAACCGCGAGTGGCATATTTCTATTTCTCGTCATCCTGTACAGCGACGAAGGAGCGTGATACAGGATCTTCTATCCGAGCACTTTGTGATCAAAATTGTTTCATTAGCCGCTTAGTGTAGTGTTATTAGATTCCTAACCTCGCTGGAGTGACACAAAAAATCGTTAAGCTATCTGCATTAATCTTTCGCGCTAGCGTTTTTTGTAGGATTGTTATCCACTTGTACAAGTTTTGCTTAAACATAAACATCAATGAAAAAGTAGATAGTGATGAGAATAGAAGAAAGAGCAACAAACCCTTTAACATGATTGGGATTCAGTTGACGAGAGACACGAGCTGCAAGATACCCACCTACCAACGTACCGACCAAAACAACACTACCTGTGTGCCAGTCAATGGAGCCATTGGCAACAAAAATCACGATAGCAATGAGTGAAACACACGTAGATACGAGCAATTTCAAACCGTTCATTAAATTAATGTCTTGGTGGCCAGCTACTACCAGATAACTCAGAACAATAACCCCTAAACCTGCGTTGAAAAAACCACCGTAAGCAGAGACACCAACAAGTAGTAAACCCAACGCGATTGCTCCGAGTATGCCAGCATGTTTGTGCTCTTTCGCGACAGTTTTGATTAGCATTGTTAAACGAGAACCGGTGAGAAAAAGCACGGTGGCAAATAAGAGTAACCAAGGGATAGCTTCCATAAATAGCGATTCTGGCGTGTTGAGCAACAGATATGCTCCGACAGCGCCGCCGACTAAACTGAATGAGACTGTGAACAGCAGTTCATGCTTGTTCTTCATGATCTCTTCTCTGAACCCGACGGCTCCACTAATGTAACCCGCACATGAAGCATACGTGTTTGTTGCGTTAGCCATAATAGGAGGAACACCTACTGCCAATAGAGCCGGAAAAGTAATAAAGCTTCCGCCTCCCGCTATGGAGTTAATGATCCCACCAATTACGCCAGCAACGAATAAAAGTGCGAGTTCTAAAAGCATAAACAATCCTTGTTATGTTCTTTTTCATTGTTAGAGATTCAGATGATCTAACCTACATGCTCTAATGTTCTGATATGAGGTTTACTTTACCCGCTCTAAAACAAAATTGTTCAGTTCTGTAACGTTTTTGATGACATGAACGGTTTTACTTTGAGAGTACCCTTCGAGGCGAGACATAAAGTCATCATTCCAGAATGCAGGGCATTGCTGAAGAACTTTGTAGCTTTGTAACGTTCCTTTCAGTACCGAACTACCATCAGGCCAACCTTCAGGTTTAATGAAAAGTCCTTTAAGGAGACGTTTCGTCACAAACCAATAGCTTACGGAGTATGGTAGATCAATATAAATGAGAGTATCGGCTGCATCTAAACGAGCGTTGAAAGAGCTGAGCGGTCCAAGGCCATCTATAATCCAACGATCTGAGCTTAGTATATTGCTATGGGCTTCATCAAAAACGCTACGCTCAACGGGATCACCGTTTGGTTTATAGACTATTGAATCTAATTGATGAAGAGGAAGACCGGTAGCCGACGCGATTACTTTACTTACCGTCGATTTTCCACTGCCGGGTTTACCAAAAACTGCTATTTTTTGCATTGTGACCGCCTCCAAGAGAGCTTTTCCCATACGGTAGAGACAGAAAACCCACCGCTATGGGTGGGTTCGATAAATACTGAGCGCATCAAAAAATCCCACCATTCCTATGGAATGATGATAATTCGTTGGTTAAGTTGCGCTAAGTGTGTGTTCATACAATCACCTTCATATAACGACAGTGATTTGTCAATACCATCTGTACAACAAGCGAACGATTTGGAAGGGGGAAGATAAAGCCATCACGATGGATGGCTTTATCTAGGTTGAAAGAGACAGCGATTACTGCTCAACGCTGACTGGCTGTGCTTTAAACTTTTGAATCAGCTTTACGATTAGTGGACTTGCCAATACCAATACAGCTAAAACAGTAAAGGTAAGGGTAATAGGACGCTCCCATAGGAAACTCAGTTCTCCATCTGAAATCATTAATGCGCGGCGTAAGTTCTCTTCCATTAATCCTCCAAGGATGAAGCCCAGCAATAAAGGTGCGAGCGGGAAGTTAGCGAGCCGAAGTGCAATGGCAGCCATAGCCACAATCAGCATCACGAACACATCCATAGTGTTAAAAGAGACCAAATAAACCCCGGTGATTGAGAAGAATAAAATCATCGGTAGAAGCACCGTTCTTGGAACCGCCAAAAGCTTTGAAATGTACGGAATCAATGGTAAGTTCAGGATCACAAGTACGATGTTGCCGAAGTACATGGAAATGATCACTGACCAGAACACATCTGGGTGTTCAACAAATAGGCGAGGGCCAGGTTGAATACCATAAGCGATCAGCGCACCGAGCATTATTGCTGTTGTACCAGAGCCCGGAATACCAAGCGTTAATAGCGGTACAAATGAACCACTAGATGCTGCATTGTTCGCAGACTCTGGCGCAACCAAACCACGGATACTGCCTTTACCGAACTCATCCTTTTTCTCTTTAGGTGCGAGGTTGCGCTCCATACCGTAGCTTAAAAAAGCAGCAATGGTTGCCCCTGCGCCAGGAAGAACGCCAGTGAAGAAACCTAATATTGAAGAGCGAATTGAAACAGGCGCAACATCTTTGATTTCTTCCTTGGTCACTTTCATTGAGCCAATGTTGCTCAGCTTTTCTTGTTCTTCATCGCTGGTGTCTTTTGATGGTTTAAGGATGCCCATCAGTGTCTCACCCAGTGCGAATGTCGCCATTGCAAGCAACAAGAAGCTAAAGCCATCCATTAAATCCGTTAAACCGAAGGTAAAGCGTTCAACGCCTACGCCTTTATCGATTCCAACTGTAGATAGCATCAAACCAAGAATGGTCATCATCCACGCTTTGATTACCTGACCTTTCCCCGCAAAAGCCGCGACTGCTGATAACCCAAGTAGCATCAACGCAAAATAGTCCGACGATTGGAAGCTAAGGGAGACGCTAGCCAATGCTGGTGCGGCAACAAGCAACATAATGGCAGATAGCGTACCGCCAGTGAAAGACGAATAAGCTGCCAAAGCTAATGCTTTACCTGCCTGGCCTTTTTGAGCCATTGGGTAGCCGTCGAATGCTGTGACCACGGTTGAAGAACAACCCGGCGCGTTAATTAAAATCGACGATGTAGAACCACCAAATACCGCACCGTAATAAACACCCGCCATTAAAATAAGGCCAGAGGAGGGCTCTAGGCCATAAGTAATTGGGATCATCAAAGCAATGGCTGAGATCGGCCCAAGTCCAGGTAACATGCCGATAAATGTACCGACGAAGCAACCAACGATCACCATCATAATGTTCATTGGCATTACTGCGGTGGATAAACCTTGTAGAATTCCATCTAACATAATTCAGTCCTTTCTTTGACTACCAGATGGTGAAAATCAAACCCGGTTCGAGATAGATGTCCAAACCTTGAGTGAGTAATAAGTAGAACGCGATCACGAATGGAAACGACGCGCCAAACAGAACGGGTTTACGTCTTTCCCCGAGCAGATAAAAGCCAGCCAATAAAAAGAAGCCAGTAGCTATCACAAAACCTAGATAAGTCAGGCCCACGCCGTAGAGCGCCATTAAAATTAAAAAGGCAATCAGTAACTTCCAATTGAAGGTCAGTACTGCGCCACTTTGTTTATCTGGTTGTCCTGTCACCAGCAATAGCAAAGAAAGGCCGACACCAACGTAAGTCAGGATGGTTGGCAGAGTACGTGCGGTGAATGGTTCATACTCATCACCTGGAAACAATGGAATTTGTGAGGTTTGATAACCGTAGCAAAGACAGAAAAGTAGAAAGATCATTGCGCCGACGCGGTCACGACAGAGCAAATACTCTTTGGTGAAAAAGTTGGTTGAACGAGGCATATTCAACTCCTAACAAAAGTAAAAAAGACCGCATATGGACGTCAATGAATAAACTAAACCATTAACAATTAAGCATTTCGCTGCTAGTCGAGCCGCTTTGGGTATATAAACAAAGGAGTGTGCATGTCGATTGTCGACAATGTCTATATGCGGTGAAACTTAGAGTACAAATACAATGGGGAAATACCAACCTACGTTATTCATTGAGGTTGGTATCTGAGGGACCCCAATTCGATTGTTACTTCAGGAAGCCTAACTCGCGCATTAAGTCACCCATCTGCTGCTCTTGATCTTCAAGAAACGCGAAGAATGCTTTATCCGCTTTATAGTTGTCGATCCAACCATTGCGGTCTCGAACGACTTGCCATTCGTCGGTGTTATACATTTTAGTAAATGCGGCATTCCATTCATCTAGCTTTTCTTGGCTTGTGCCTGGTGCTGCAAAGAATCCACGCCAGTTAGCAAAGACAGTTTCATTACCATATTCGGTGAGAGTTGGAATGTTAGGCGCAGCTTCTAAACGTTTTGGTGCTGTAATCGCTAACACTTTCACTTGCCCAGACTTAGACATTTCGAGTACTTCACCTAGCCCTGTAGAGAGCAGTTGTGTTTCGCCTGAAAGTAGGGCAGCCATGGCTTTTCCACCTGCATCATAGGCAATGTAACGAACTTTGCGCGCATCAAAACCTTCACCTTTGAAAGCCGCTGCTATAACCAAATGATCCATAGAACCACGAGCAGAGCCACCAGCAACCTTCACTTTACGAGGGTTTTCTTTAAAAGCTTTAACGACATCTTCCCAAGAGTTGTAAGGAGAATCGGCTGATGTAACAATGGCGCCATAATCGGCAACCGTTGCGGCAACAGGAGTCAAGTCGCGGAAAGATTGTGGGAAGATCCCACTGAGCGAGCGAACGACGATCGGTGTTGAGTTCACCATGAGTGTATCTTCTTGACGATCAGCCGTTTCAATCAAATGTGCGATTGCTTTGCCACCGCCGCCACCAGATAGGTTTTGAAATGATACGGTTTCGACGATGTCTGACTTTATTAATACATCACCAGTACCTCGGGCGGTCATGTCCCAACCGCCACCGGCACCTCCAGGGATAAGAAAGTGCATTTTTTCAATATCTGCAGCAAGAGCGTTGAATGAAAATGAAGCTGCGATGATTGAAGCGGCGAGCGTTGGTTTGAGTACCTTTAACATGTTCACGTTCCTTATGTTAGCGACTCTATTTAGTTGAGCCTTATTGTTTTTGCTCAGTTGTCATGCCTTGTAAGCGTTAAAGCTGAACTTGGTGTAAAGGTTAATTAAGTGTTAAATATCTGTCTGTAAAAGAGATATAAAGAGAATATTGAGCATTTCGGTTATTTTGTTCATAAAGTTCACGGCGAGAAGTTGGTGTTAGGTCACGCGGCTTTACGCTTTGGTAGGCCATAATAAAATGACGGAAAATGAACGAGGAAAAGAGAATGAAAGGGACGTGTTTGTGCGGCGCAATTGAAGTCATCGCTGAGGTTAAAAATGAGGTTAGCCTGTGCCATTGCTCTATGTGTCGAAAATGGTCGAGTGGCGCACTTCATGCGGTGCATTGTGGGCCTAACGTAACGTTTAAGGGGGCCGAGCCAAAGCGTTATCAATCGTCTGACTGGGCGGTGAGAGGTTTTTGTGGCGAATGCGGCACAAACCTTTTCTATCATTTGTTGCCGACAGGTGAGTACATTCTTTCCGCTGGTTTGTTCGATAACCCAGATTTCAAACTCACTTTAGAGATTTTTACCGATGAAAAGCCAGCTTATTATGACCTCAATTCCGCTTCACAAAAGATGACTTCGCAACAAGTCTTTGATCAATTTGTACCTAAAGAATAGTTTTTTATCCGATTATTGTTCGACAGCTGAGCTTTTAGTTTTTAGATCATAAGCTTAAAGGTTTATGAGTTGTCGACAATGTGAACTTACCATTCTTTATTTCTGCTAAAAAAGGCACTTAATAGGCATTTTTGGCCCATTTAAATTACGACCTTAGTCTAAATTGTCGACAATTTACTTGATTGTCGACACTTTGATCGACTACTTTATATTCAGGTTAAGAAATTGTAGACATTTCAATGTCGGTAACAAGAGTATCTGAATATGAACTCTGAGTTGAAAGCTCGTTATAAAGTGCTGGGTTCTGAGAAAGAACACACCAAATCCGAAACGCTGACCGAAACACTGATTGAAGTCATTGTTAATGGCGATGTGAAGCCTGGCCATAAGATATCAGAGCCTGAGCTAGCAAAGAAATATCAAGTCAGTCGTGGGCCTTTGCGTGAAGCATTGATGCGCTTAGAGGGGCTAGGGCTCATCGAGCGAATTCCTCATGTTGGGGCTAGAGTGACCACTTTTTCTCCGGAAAAGCTGATAGAACTTTATGCCGTTCGAGAAGCATTGGAAGGCATGGCGGCAAGGTTAGCTGCGCGACACATTACGCAAGAAGAGCTTTTAAGCTTGGAAATGCTATTGTCGACACATTCCAAGCATATAGACCAAATGGAAGGCGCGTCTTACTTCCATCAACATGGTGACTTTGATTTTCACTATCGCATCATCCAAGCGAGCAGAAACAGTAAGTTAATATCTCTGCTGTGTGATGAACTCTATCACTTATTACGGATGTATCGTTACCAGTCGCCACGTGCACAATCTCGCCCGAATGAGGCGCTCACCGAACACAAATTCATTTTGGAAGCCATTCGCAATCGCGATGAAGAGCTTGCAGAAATGTTGATGAGAAGACACATATCAGGAAGTCGAAAGCTCATCCAATCTCAAATTATACATACAGAAAGTTTAGACAAAGACTAGAAGGAATTCGTCATGAGCTTAACACCGGGAGCGAAATTCAGACTCGCCATTGAACAAAATAATCCACTACAAATTGTCGGCACTATAAACCCGTATTGCGCCATGATGGCAAAAAACTTGGGTCACCAAGCGATCTACTTGTCTGGTGGCGGTATCGCAAATGCGTCATACGGATTGCCGGATCTCGGTATCACAACATTAAACGACGTTTTGGTTGACGTTGACCGCATCACTAACGCATGTGATTTGCCTCTTTTGGTTGATATCGACACGGGTTTTGGCGGTGCATTTAACATTGCTCGCACGATCAAAGCGATGGAAAAAGCAGGCGCGGCAGCGGTGCACATGGAAGACCAAGTCGCACAGAAACGTTGTGGTCATCGTCCGAACAAAGCAATAGTCAGCCAGCAAGAGATGGTTGATCGTGTAAAAGCCGCGGTTGATGCACGCAATGATGAAAGTTTCGTGATTATGGCTCGTACTGACGCGTTAGCTGTTGAAGGCATGGACAGCGCAATCGAGCGCGCGATTGCGTGTGTGGAAGCTGGCGCAGACATGATCTTCCCCGAAGCGATGAACAAGCTGGACCAGTACCTTCAGTTTTCAAATGCGCTTGAGCAAGCGACCGGAAAGCACGTTCCTATTCTGGCTAATATTACAGAGTTTGGCGCGACACCGCTTTATGGCTGCGATGAGCTAGCGAAAGCAAAAGTGGACATGGTGCTTTATCCATTAAGTGCGTTCCGTGCCATGAACAAAGCTGCTGAAACGGTCTACAAACATTTGCTAGAAGTGGGTAATCAGGAAGCACTGGTTGATTCGATGCAAACACGTAAAGAGTTGTATCAGCACCTGAATTACCACGACTATGAAGACAAACTTGACCAGTTATTCTCTGAAGGGAAATAGCGGGGAAAAGCAAAAATAGACGGAAGCCCAAGAAAAAGATAATCGGAATTTATCTCATCTAATAACGTGAAATTCGTTTGGCTAAAAACACCCCAGAGAGGGAAAAGTCAGACAGAAAAGGAGTTCAAACAATGTCTCAAACTGCAGAAAAGAAAGCAGAATTAGGTGGCGCAGGCCTTCGTGGTCAAAGCGCAGGAAGCACAGCTTTATGTACTGTCGGAAAAACGGGAACTGGTCTAACTTATCGTGGATACGATATTACTGATCTTGCGAACAACGCACAGTTTGAAGAAGTTGCTCACCTTCTGTTACGCGGTCACTTACCGAATCAACAAGAACTTGATGCGTACAAGACACATCTACTCAGCCTTAGAGGTTTGCCAGCCGAGCTAAAACAAGCTTTAGAGTTGATTCCTGCAAGCGCACACCCAATGGACGTAATGCGCACGGGTTGTTCTGTATTGGGTAACCTAGAGCAGGAAATGAGCTTCGAGGAGCAACTGAAAGCAACCGAACGTATGCTTGCCTTGTTCCCTGCCATCATCTGTTACTGGTACCGCTTTAGTCATGATGGCGTGCGTATCAACACCGAGGATCAGACTGAAGATTGCATCGGTGGTTACTTCTTGCGATTACTTACAGACAAAGCGCCATCTGCGCTGCACAAACAAGTGATGCATTGCTCGCTTATTCTTTATGCTGAACATGAGTTTAATGCTTCTACATTCGCAGCACGCGTTTGTGCATCAACGTTGTCAGACATTCATTCTTGTATCACGGCGGCAATCGGTACGCTTCGTGGGCCACTTCACGGCGGTGCGAACGAAGCGGCGATGGAAATGATTGAAGATTGGCAAACGCCCGACGAGGCGGAAGCGAACATCATGAAAATGCTAGCCAATAAAGACAAGATCATGGGCTTCGGTCATGCGATTTATCGTGAAAGTGACCCTCGCAACGCCTTAATAAAACGCTGGTCCAAAGAGCTATCGAAACAAGTTGGTGATACACATCTATATGCGGTTTCTGAGCGTGTTGAATCAGTGATGAAGCGAGAGAAAGGTCTGTTCTGTAATGCGGACTTCTTCCATGCATCGGCTTACCACTTCATGGACATTCCAACCAAACTATTCACCCCAATCTTTGTGATGAGTCGTTTAACGGGCTGGGCTGCACACGTTTATGAACAGCGTGCCAATAACCGTATTATTCGCCCAAGTGCCGATTATACGGGCCCAGATCATCAAGAATGGGTGCCTATCGAGAATCGCTAGCGCGAAGGTCAACGAGGGCATTATATGCTTTGGTTGACCACCTCCTTCCTTTGTCATTCTCTCTAACAGAGGAAGGAAAACCTCTCATCACTGTGTTTCTGGAGCAATGGAAAACCTTGATGAAGGCAAGATGTAAAGACTGAATGGAAGCAAACCATGAACACAAATATTAATACCCAATATCGTAAGCCGCTTCCGGGAACTCAACTGGATTATTTTGATGCACGCGAAGCCGTCAATGCCATTTCTCCTGGAGCCTATGAAACACTCCCTTATACCTCTCGCGTGCTAGCTGAGCAACTGGTCCGCCGCTGTGACCCGAACACATTGACAGATAGCCTGAAACAGTTAATTGAACGCAAACGCGATCTTGATTTTCCTTGGTATCCAGCACGCGTTGTTTGTCATGACATTCTTGGTCAGACCGCTCTAGTCGATTTAGCGGGTCTGCGCGATGCCATTTCAGATCAGGGCGGTGATCCTGCAAAAGTGAACCCAGTGGTTGAGACACAATTGATCGTTGACCACTCTTTAGCGGTTGAACATGCGGGCTTTGACCCTGATGCCTTCGACAAAAACCGCGCGATTGAAGAGCGCCGTAATGAAGACCGATTCCACTTTATTGAGTGGTGTAAAACAGCGTTTGAAAACGTCAGCGTGATTCCAGCTGGGAATGGCATCATGCACCAAATCAACTTGGAAAAAATGTCTCCTGTGGTACAAGCAAAGCAGGGCATTGCCTACCCAGACACCTGTGTGGGTACGGACAGTCACACGCCTCACGTAGACGCTCTTGGTGTTATTGCGATAGGTGTCGGTGGTCTGGAAGCAGAAACCGTCATGCTTGGCCGACCATCAATGATGCGTCTACCAGATATTGTCGGTGTCAAACTGACGGGTAAACGTCAACCGGGCATTACCGCAACGGATATTGTCCTCGCGATTACTGAGTTTCTGCGTAATGAGCGTGTGGTATCTTCATATCTTGAATTCTTCGGAGAAGGCGCACGTGATCTAACGATCGGAGACCGCGCAACGATTTCAAACATGACACCAGAATACGGCGCAACAGCTGGCATGTTTTATATTGATGAGCAGACCATCAATTACTTGAAACTAACTGGTCGAGATGAAGAACAAGTTGCTCTAGTAGAAAATTACGCAAAACAAACCGGTCTTTGGGCAGACGATCTTGATAGCGCCGTTTACGAGCGCGTACTTGAGTTCGATTTATCATCAGTTAGCCGTAACTTGGCTGGTCCGTCAAACCCTCATCGTCGTTTACCAACTTCTGAGTTGGCACAGCGCGGCATTTCTGGAGCGTGGGAAGAGAAAGAAGGCGAGTTGCCAGATGGTGCAGTGATCATCGCTGCTATTACCTCATGTACGAATACTAGTAACCCAAGAAACGTGGTTGCTGCTGGCCTTGTGGCGAAGAAAGCCAACGAACTTGGTCTTGTACGTAAACCGTGGGTGAAATCGTCTTTTGCTCCGGGTTCTAAAGTTGCACGCTTGTATCTGGAAGAAGCGGGCTTATTACCAGAGCTAGAGAAGCTTGGCTTTGGCATTGTTGGTTACGCATGTACAACTTGTAACGGTATGAGTGGTGCGCTGGATCCAAAAATCCAACAAGAGATCATCGACCGTGATTTATATGCGACAGCGGTGCTTTCTGGTAACCGTAACTTTGATGGTCGAATCCATCCGTACGCCAAACAAGCTTTCTTGGCTTCACCACCATTGGTTGTCGCTTATGCGCTGGCCGGTACCATTCGTTTTGATATCGAGCGCGATGCGCTTGGCACGGACCAAAACGGCAAACCAATTTATCTCAATGATTTGTGGCCAAGCGATGAAGAGATCGATGCAGTTGTCGGTACTCATGTTAAACCTGAGCAGTTTAAGCAAGTTTACATTCAGATGTTTAAGCTGAATGATCAAGAGCAAAATCCCAACCCGCTGTACGACTGGCGTCCGATGAGTACCTATATCCGCCGACCACCGTACTGGGAAGGTGCGCTAGCGGGAGAAAGAACATTGTCTGGCATGCGTCCATTGGCGATTCTGGGCGACAACATCACCACTGATCACTTATCACCATCCAACGCGATTCTCGCAAGCAGCGCAGCAGGTGAATACTTAGCGAAAATGGGTGTGCCAGAAGAAGATTTCAACTCTTACGCGACTCACCGTGGTGACCACCTAACGGCGCAACGCGCGACCTTCGCTAACCCAAAGTTGTTCAATGAAATGGTGAAGGAAAACGGCGAAGTCGTGCAGGGATCTCTGGCGCGTGTAGAGCCAGAAGGGCAGGTGGTTCGTATGTGGGAAGCGATTGAAACCTACATGAATCGTAAACAACCATTGATCGTGGTGGCTGGCGCGGATTACGGTCAGGGGTCATCCCGTGACTGGGCAGCAAAAGGCGTTCGACTGGCAGGCGTAGAAGCCATTGTTGCTGAAGGCTTTGAGCGTATTCACCGTACTAACTTGGTTGGCATGGGCGTACTACCACTGCAATTTAAGCCAGGCGTTAACCGCAATACGCTAGAGCTGGATGGTACGGAACTTTACGACGTGGTTGGAGAAATCAAGCCGGGCGCTGATTTAGCGCTGGTTATCACACGCAGCAACGGCGATAAAGTCGATGTTCCGGTTACTTGTCGCTTAGATACCGCTGACGAAGTTCACGTTTACAACGCAGGCGGTGTTCTGCAGCGTTTCGCGCAAGATTTCTTGGCACAATAAGGAGTGCGTATGTCAAATAATACTCCGAATCAAACAAGCCAAATAAAAGTGCCCGCGACGTACATGCGTGGCGGCACGAGTAAAGGTGTCTTTTTCAACCTAGAGGATTTGCCTCAAGAAGCGCAAGTGGCTGGAGCCGCACGTGACAAACTGTTGCTACGCGTTATTGGCAGCCCTGACCCGTACGCGAAGCAAATTGATGGTATGGGGGGCGCGACGTCAAGCACCAGTAAAACAGTGATTGTTTCGCGCAGCAGCAGAGCCGATCACGATGTTGACTACTTATTTGGTCAAGTGTCGATCGACAAACCATTCGTCGATTGGAGCGGTAACTGCGGCAACTTGTCTGCCGCTGTCGGTCCTTTCGCCATTCATGCTGGTCTGATCCCACAAGACCGTATTCCAGAAAATGGCATTGTGACGGTGCGTGTTTGGCAAGTGAACATAAGCAAAACGATTTTGATTCACGTGCCAATCGTCAATGGTTTCGTCCAAGAAACCGGAGAGTTTGAACTCGATGGTGTCACGTTTCCAGCGGCAGAGATTCAAGTGGATTTTGTTGATCCTTCCGATGGCGAAGGAAGTATGTTCCCAACGGGCAACTTAGTTGATGATTTAGTGGTGCCGGATGTGGGTACGTTCAACGCGACCTTTATTAACGCGGGCATACCAACCATTTTTATTGATGCTGAATCGATAGGATATCAGGGCACCGAGCTGCAAGACGATATCAACAACGATGACACAGCATTAGCAATGTTCGAATCCATCCGTGCATATGGCGCGTTAAAAATGGGCCTGATTTCTGATTTAGAAGAAGCTCAAACACGCCAACATACGCCGAAAATAGCGTTTGTTTCTAAACCGAAAAGTTACCTGTCTTCAAGTGGTAAAGCCGTTAATGAGTCGGATATTGATGTGCTCGTTCGCGCGCTGTCGATGGGCAAACTTCACCATGCAATGATGGGAACAGCAGCCGTTGCTATCGCTTCTGCTGCGTGTGTGCCCGGAACGTTAGTGAATTTAGCCGCTGGTGGCGGTGAAAAAGAGTCCGTGACTTTTGGTCACCCGTCAGGAACGTTAAAAGTTGGGGCACAAGCGAAGCAAACTGAGCAGGGCTGGGTGGTGCAAAAAGCCATTATGAGCCGAAGTGCGAGAATACTGATGGAGGGATTTGTGCGTGTACCCTTCTATGTCTTCGATTAAAAGAGACGATCTTTGGATTAAAAGAGCGATCTTTGAGTAGAACGAGAGCAATGTCAGGACATACTGGAGGAAGCAATATGTCTTCATACGAAAAAGAATACTTATGGGCGAAGAATGAACCGGAGAGTTTTTGGCGCGCTCAAGCGGAGAATATCGATTGGTTCGAATCTCCTAAAACTATCTTGAAATCTGATGAAAACGGCATAGAACGTTGGTTTCCAGATGGTGTAATGAATACGTGCTGGTTAGCATTAGATTACCATTGCGAGCAAGGACGCGGTGATAATACTGCACTCATTTATGACTCGCCAGTGACAGGTCGTAAAGCCACGTACACCTATAGCGACCTACGTGACCAAGTAGCAAAAATTGCTGGCATGCTGTCTGCTCAAGGTGTTGAAAAAGGAGACCGAGTCGTTATTTACATGCCGATGATCCCAGAAGCCGCAATGGCGATGCTTGCCTGCGCGCGTTTGGGGGCGATTCATTCCGTAGTATTCGGCGGTTTTGCTCCTAATGAGCTTGCTGTACGAATTGAAGATGCAGAGCCGAAAGTGATCATGACGGCGTCGTGCGGGATTGAGATCAACAAAGTCATTCCATACAAACCAATGGTAGACAAAGCCATTATGGACAGCCGTTGGAAGCCTGAGAAAGTGTTTGTTTTCCAACGTCCAGAGTGCGACGCTGAGCTAAACCAAGATAGAGACTTAGATTGGCAGCGAGAGTACAACCAAGCGCTGCCACATGGTTGTGTTCCGGTGTTAGCAACCGATCCGCTCTACATACTTTATACATCGGGTACGACAGGTAAGCCGAAAGGCGTTGTGCGTGATAACGGTGGCCATGCTGTCGCGATGAAGTACTCCATGAGCGCAATCTATAACATTCCTCAAGATGGCGTCTTTTGGGCGGCATCTGATGTGGGCTGGGTAGTAGGGCACTCTTACATTGTTTACGCTCCACTGATTCACGGTTGCACTACTATCCTATTCGAAGGCAAGCCTGTTCGAACACCGGATCCTGGCGCATTTTGGCGAGTGTGTGATGAATATAAAGTAGATGCGTTGTTCTCTGCACCAACGGCGTTTCGTGCGATTAAGAAAGAGGACCCGGAAGGCGAGCACTTAAAACAGTACGACTTGTCGAATCTGAAAACCATCTTTATGGCGGGAGAACGCCTTGACCCTCCGACACTGGAGTGGGTTCAGAGCAAAGCGGACAAGCCCGTTATTGACCACTGGTGGCAAACCGAGACGGGCTGGGCCATCGCTGGCAACCCGACAGGTGTCGAAATGATGCCAGTTAAAGCTGGTTCTTCGACGAAGCCCATTCCGGGTTATCAGGTCGAAATTCTGAATGAACTTGGAGAGGCTGTCGGGCCTAACCAACAAGGCTTTGTCGCATTAAAACGTCCGCTACCACCAAGTTGTCTGCCAACGGTTTGGCGTAATCATGACCGTTTTGAAACTGGTTATCTTAGCCAGTTCCCAGGCTACTACGTGTCAGGTGATGGTGGCTATCTGGATGAAGACGGTTACCTGTTTATTATGGGACGTATTGATGACGTGATTAATGTCGCGGGACATCGATTGTCGACAGGTGAAATGGAAGAAATAGTAGGAGGCCACCCAGCGATTGCAGAATGTGCGGTGGTTGGTATCCACGATGATCTAAAAGGTCAGCTTCCACTTGGTTTTGTTGTACTGAAAGACGGCGTCAAAGTGGATGAGCTAGACCTTGAAGGTGAGCTTGTTGGCAAAGTGCGTAGTGAGATAGGTGCAGTTGCTTGCTTCAAGCATGCGTTGGTTGTAGACCGTTTACCGAAAACACGTTCAGGTAAAATTTTGCGTCGAACTATACGTCAAATAGCTGATGGTGAAAAATACACCGTTCCGTCAACGATTGATGACCCAAGTAGCTTGAACGAAATTGAGCGAGTGCTACGACGCTGAGAAAAACTCAATTCTAACTAACCCCTGATCCTCGAACTCTGTTGGTTGGTTCTGCCTCTGTACGTTTATTAAGTGCAGGGGCCTTTTTGTTGTTCAAACAGTACAAACGTATCGTGAAAGCATTTGTGACTTGCCAATACGACGTTTTCCTCACAAACTACAGCCATTCCGTTTTTAGTGACCCTTTGTATGACCACGTTTGCGATTAAACCTGCGTGTTTTAGCGACCTAGAGTTGCTCAACGATCTTATGTTCGAGCTTCATGATGAGCATCATCTTCAATCTCCTGAGCTTTTCAAAACGGCAGAGGAGATAGAACAAGAAAAAAGCATTGCTCGATATATTGACGACCCTGAGTGCCTTGTTTACGTAGCAAAACAAGGAGATGAAATTATTGGCTTTATCTCTGGTCACTTCTGTGAACTTATTTCTACCGTCAGCCAGCCAGTTATGATGGGAAGTGTGGATGAGCTCTATGTGCTGCCTGAATATCGAAAACAAGGTACGGCGCAGGCATTGATTAATAAAATTGAGTCAACGTTCTCTGATTACGGTGCAAAACAGATGTTTGTTGAAGTATGGCATTTTAACCAGGGCGCAATATCTTTGTATGAAAAACAAGGATTTGCACATCATATCCACTATTTAAGAAAACCGCTGAACGAATAATCGTATTTAACTTTAATATTGTGATTTAGGTTCTATCGAATTGAAATCATTCAGTTCGTCAATAGACTTTTCTCTATAAGTTGCTCGCAATGTTAACAAATTGATATGCACCCACATTGGTATCGGCGTTTTTGTCTGCTTGTTTATTAGTAGCACGAGGATCGTGCTTACAAAAACAAGAGGACAATGTTTTGAAACTAACAAAATCGTTACTTGCTTTAGCCGTTTTGCCAATGTTCGCAAGTGCTGATGATTTGTCTCAGACGCAAAATCACACTATCCAACCCCAGATCGTAGGCGGAGTAACTGCCGACCCACGTGACTGGAAATTCTACACCCAAATTGTTAGTCGTTATGGTAACCGATCGTATTGTGGGGCCAGTTATATCGGGAATGGTTACGTCCTGACTGCTGCACATTGTGTTGAGGGTGATTCTCCGAGTCAGATTGCGGTTAAAATCGGTGGCGTTGTTTATAACGGTAGTGATGGTGTTCGTGCAAACGTCAGTGAGATCCATATGCACCCGGCATATCGCCGCGCGACGCTTTCTCATGACCTCGCGGTATTGAAGCTCGACTCTGTGCCTCAAGGTGTTTCTTCAGTTGAGATTGCGAATGGTAGTCTAACGCAATACGCGAGCATCGGAGATTGGCTTAGTGTTGCTGGCTTAGGGCGAACTTCTGAAGGAGGAAGCTCTCCGTCTCGATTGCAGGAGGTTGACGTCCCACTTGTGTCGGATATGACTTGCCGTCAAGCCGGTGGCAACTACACAACGGTTGGAGAAGTGTCATTCTGTGCGGGTATTCCTCAAGGTGGGATAGATTCTTGTCAGGGAGATAGTGGTGGTCCAATCGTTATTAATCGCAGTGGTGTAATTACTCAACTTGGTGTGGTCAGTTGGGGAATAGGTTGTGCTCGTCCTGGTATGTATGGGGTTTATAGCGATATCGCTGCTATGCGCAATTTTGTCGATGGTGTTATCGGAACAGCAACACCACCAAAAGAAAATGTTTCTGTTGGATACACCACCGAACAGACACTGGCATCATTTAATGTTGGGGAGTTACAGCAACATAGCTTTGTTATCCAGAATTCAGGGAACACCACGTTCACTGTGGAAAATGTTCGCGCGTTTGCTTCGGGTGTTACTGATGCAGCTGTTATTGCCAATGATCAGTGCTCTCAGGCGACGTTAGCAATGAATGCAAGTTGTCGTGTTGATGTTGAATTTGGTGCTACTCAGAGCGGAGAAGCAAGAGTGGCTTTGAACTTCAACGTTGATAAGACCAGCACACAATACCAAGCGTTAGTATCCGCTCAAGCGAAAACGGTGACAACGCCTCCCACAGATAGCTGTAAAACTGTATGGCAAGCCAGCTTAGTGTATCTCAAAGGAGATACGGTTACTTGGAATGGTAAAGTTTGGCAAGCGCAGTGGTGGACTCAAGGTGATAATCCAGCAGACTCAGGGCCTTGGGGTGTTTGGCAAAAAGTCGGCGATGCGAATTGCACGTCTAACTAACGATCGGGCCAGTGAATTTGATTCGTTGACCATGAGATAAGATTCATTCTTGGTTTCAACGATCAGTACATAGTTACCATAACTGGGGTTTATTGTTTGCGAATAATAAGCCCTTTTTTATTGTGTCAACTATGAGAACCCACAAAATGTGTATGACTTTGTCCTGACGTTATCTTTATATAACTGGCAGAATTGCGATCAACATTTTATGTTTTGTCTGATTTTTGTCAGGTTTGCATTAAATTATTCTCCAGTGAGCGTTGAGATCAGGTTTTACGCGATCAACTCAGTTTGGCATAACTCGTTACTTAATTTTTGTCGAAAAAGATAAGATTAACTGCCATGATTCATTGGTTATCATTATGTTTATTTAAGGTCATATTTTGTGTTGAGACAGCTGTTATTACTCATCCTTTGTTTTATTTTGTTACCTGTTTCACCGATTTCTACGGCTAAAGCCACTGCGAGCGAAGTTAAAGGAGCGCTCTGTATTGTTCGCGCTGATGACAAGTTAGTGCTAGTTCATGAAGTATTAACGGATAAGATTTCTCTACCTGGCGGAACCATTATTGATGGTGAGTCTCCACAAGTTGCTGCTCAACGAGAAACGTGGGAAGAAACCGGTATAGTGGTTACGGTTGGAGAGGAGCTTGGCAGAACGGACACTGCGGTTTTTTACGACTGTATATCAGACTCTGACATTATCGCTTTTTCTATGAATAATTCTTTAGGTGGAAATGAACTGCCTATTTGGTTTGCCCCTCATTATGGAGTAGAAGTTGCGTCAGCGATGTTGCTTAGCCCATCTGAATTACCATCATCTTTATATCGTTATCCTGAGCAATGGCCACAAGCCACTCAGTTTTTTGATCAAGCTACCAAGCAATCAGTATCTTATGTGACTCAGTTGATCGAATCCGCGCCTTCATTTCGTCAGGTTGAATTGGCGTGGCTGATAGATTTACAGAGTTGGGTAGGGGCGTTGTCAGAAACGAGTTACGAGGTAGCTAGTCAGATCTCGAAACTCGTTATAGATCTGACAGAACCGACGGTACTACTCTTTCTATTTCCTTTTGCCATGATGCGCTTTGGTAGCCGGTTTGTGTACCGACTCTTTTTTGCAATTAGTGCAACGTCGCTTATGGTGCTTGTCGCTCAACAAGGCTTTTCGTTACCGCGCCCACATGTCTATATACCAATGATGGGGTTAACGCACAGCTTTGGCTTTAGTTTTCCTAGCTTGCCTATCGCTGTGTGGTTTTGTGTTCTGACGTCCTTGTTTCATAGAACCCAGTATTTCGGTTTGAATGGAACAACGGCAGTCTTCGTGTTCATCACTCTTACAGTGGTGTTAGGTAAGTTTTTCCTCGGCAGTGCCTTTATTCTAGATATGTTATTTGGCGCGCTGTTAGGCAGCTTGGTGGCTTGGCATGTTCTTCGATTGGAAACAAATCAAGATGTGAACGTTGATCAAGTTCTAAGCTCAAAAGGCGTCTGGTTCATTATGACTGCGGCAACAGCGGTCATCTCCGTCATCTGGCCATTACCTGTGTTTGGTCGCTGGCTAGCAATTTTAATCACAGCATCAGCGTTGGTCATGACATTTAGAGAGTCGAAAGCACATTTAGATACTCGGCAGATGATCTTTGTGACGCTGGCATTGTTGCTTGTTGATCAACTCTATTTGTACTCGGCTAATATCGTATCGTTTAGCGGTTTGTGGTCATTAGTCTTGTCGACGTTACATTATCCATTATTAATGTTGTTATTTATGCTGCTTGCAAGGAAGCTGACTTGTGAAAACCAACCGAGCAAAACGTTGCTAGATTGATGGCTGTATTTGTTATCTATTAGTATTTAAGTAAAAACAAAGCCTTGCATTACAGCAAGGCTTTTACACGTTTAGTCCACGAACAACGCCGCTTGCCTATCTTGGACGGCTAGGGGTGTTAAACGTAAGAAGCTTAACGCAACAGACATGGCGGAAAGGGCTATGCATTGAGCACGAACTTTTCTATAGCTTTAGCGACACCGTGCTCATCATTACTTGCCGTAATGTAGTCAGCGATTTGCTTGGTTTCTTCCATTGCATTTGCCATCGCGATACCAAGGCCAGCGTATTTCAGCATGTGGTGGTCATTTTCTGCGTCACCCATACAGATAACTTCTTCCGGTTTAATTCCCAGATACTCGGCAATTGCGGCAACACCAATACCTTTGTTGCTCGCAGGGTTAAGAAACTCAAGGAAAAACGGAGCGCTTTGAACAACCGTAAACGCTTCGCGCATTTCAGCTGGCAGTGCTGCTATAACTTCTGTTAGTTTGCTTGGCTCTGCAACCATCATAGCTTTGATGATTGGATGATCGTCTTCTAGTGATTCGAAGTTCATCTCGGTGACATTTAAGCCATTTATCTTTGCTTCAATATCGGTGTAAGGGTTGTGTTCGTTGGTGATTAAACCATGAACTTGACTAAAAGCATGGACGTACGCACCTAGCTCTTCGGCTTTTCGCGCCACCAATTTTGCAGCTTTACCATCTATGATTTGCTGGTGGATGATGTCGTTTGTGCCTACGTTCTTGACCATCGAACCGTTGTAGTAAAGAACAAAATCTCGATCGGAATGGATATTCAGTTCGTCGAGCTTGTCTTGCATTCCTTCTAATGGGCGACCAGAAGCGAGAACGACAGTAACGCCTGCTTCTCGAGCTTTTGCGATCGCTTGTTTGTTTTCTTCAGAAATGGCTTTATCACTATTGAGTAGCGTGCCATCCATATCTAGTGCGATCAGTTTATACATCATTTCTTACCTTAAAGTTTTTTGGGAGCTGTCAGTGAATAAGGCTTGGTTTAACGTTAACCAGAAACCTATATTCATTACGCTATGAAACTACAAAATGGTCTATTTTAACAATTAATTTTTGGTTTAAATTGACCTAGACACGCGTGTCCATTATGGTCTTCGCCTCGAAATGTTATGAGTTGAGTGAGTTCTGCGTTGTATAAGCTAAATGAGATGTTTGAAACCATCCAAGGGGAAGGGGTTTTCACTGGAGTCCCTGCTGTTTTTGTTCGGCTTCAAGAGTGTCCGGTTGGTTGCTCATGGTGCGATACCAAACAAACGTGGTATGCAGATGAGAATGATCAACGTCAAATAGGCGATATTCTGGTGAAAACGGAAGACTCTCCGACGTGGTGTGTTGCATCTGCCGAGAACATCGTAGAGCAATATCAACAGCAAGGCTTTAATGCTAAGCATATCGTGATTACTGGTGGAGAGCCTTGTATTTATGATCTGCGCCCTTTAACAAAGGCGTTTGAAGATATGGGGTGCCAATGCCAAATTGAAACCAGTGGCACATCAGAAGTGATTACTTCAGAAAACACGTGGGTGACAGTGTCACCAAAAGTGGCAATGAAAGGTAAATTGCCAGTGCTTAATAGCGCGTTAGAGCGAGCAAATGAGATTAAGCATCCAGTCGGCACCCAGAAAGACATCGACCACCTTGATGACCTTTTAGCAAATGCGAACGTAGCGGCTGAGACTATCATTGCACTACAACCAATTAGCCAGAAGCCTCGTGCTACGCAATTGTGTATTGATACGTGCATTGCCCGCAATTGGCGTTTGTCTGTTCAAACTCATAAATATTTGAGTATTGCTTAGACGAGAGACTCGTCATCATTCGAGGTAGCTTTGCTATCGAAACATTGTCGATATATCTAAACAGTTTATAGCGTTGTAAAAGCTAAGAAGTGTTGACTGCTGTGGTGTGGTGCTATCTTTGGTTCGACAATCGTTTCGCATTTAATTGATGCCACCAATCTGGCGGCATCAAAATGAAGCTCTGTTGGCTGGAGTTTCACGCTGAGATAAAGCGTTTAGAAGCTAACGCAAAAGGTTTCATCCCACCGCTATTACCGCTAACAAAGACTATTTGCTCGCTAAGTATTCTTCTAAGCCGCTTTGTCGCAGTAGGCACGCTGGGCATTCACCACAGCCTTTACCAACGATTCCGTTGTAACATGTTAAAGTATTGTTTTGGACAAACTCCAACATATTGTGCTTATCAGCTAGAGCCCAGGTCTCGGCTTTAGTAAGCCACATTAAAGGAGTCTTAATATTGAAGGCTTTATCCATACCTAGATTGCAAGAGAGATTTAGAGAGCGAATAAAGTTGTCTCGGCAGTCAGGGTAACCACTAAAGTCTGTTTCGCAAACTCCCGTAATGATGTCTTGAATGCCAAGCTGGTAAGCATGGATACATGCGTAAGTAAGAAAGAGAATGTTTCTCCCTGGAACGAATGTATTGGGTACGTTAGCGTCGCTTAAGTCATTAGATACCGGAATGTTGTCTCTTGTCAGCGAGCTTATCGCTAACTCATTAATTGATTTTACATCCAGGACTTTGTGGCTTTTGATGTTAAGTTGCTTACCTAATTCGATAGCGATATCTATTTCATCTGAATGACGCTGGCCATAATCAAATGTTATAGCATGAACTTCATCATATGTATTTAATGCATCGATTAAACAGGTCGTAGAGTCCTGCCCACCGGAAAAAACCACAAGTGCTTTTGTTGTAGCCATGTTGAACCCTTAGTTATGCTCTTTGATTCTTTGGTATTGATACGTATTCTTAGGCGTTTAATCCCAATTACGTACTCGACTTCGTGGCGATTGCGTCTGCAATCAGCTGGGCTGTGCTCTCAAGCACTCTTTGCTTGTCATCATTTGACAGCTTGTGGAGATTCACAGCAAGTTCAGCGGTGATTTCATCTTCACAAAAAAAATAGTTTAGAGGCACGTTTAGCTCATCTGCGATAAGTTTGAGCGTTTTTACGTCGGGAGTATGTCGCTCCCTTTCGTATTGATTCATCCTTGCACTTGCAGAACTATCATCCATGCCGATACGGATGCCCAGTGCTTTTTGGGACAGATTCGCTTGTTTACGCGCATGCTTAAGGCGGGCTGGGAGTGGATTATTAAACAACACTTAAAGTTCATACGAAGGACTTGGATGACTAAGATTATCTTAGTTTTTCTGATTTGTGTATACTAAGTAATGCTTAGTTATTGCCGAGGTCGCCAAGGCCGTGTATGTATAGCTAAACAAGATTTCGTATCTTTAGGTTGATTAAGTGACGTTGAATCTACTTCTTCAAAAACTGCCGTATGAAGGAGTGGGAGGAGCGAGTAAGGGCACGAGAAACCGCAGCGATTTGTAGAGCAGAATTTGCTCTTCACATAAACGTAGTCGTCTAAGTTGAAGAGCAATATTGTTCTTGATGATCAACTATATACTTAAGTAAATAACTGTGTCGCACAATAGATCAGAGCTGCTGCTAAGCTCATATTGATGACTTTGCCATATCTCTGGAATTGCGATTGAAGTAGCTTTCCTGCAACGGCCCAAACTACGTTGCTAAGAAGTGCGATCAAAGCAAGAATGAGGCTAGTCGCTAAGATCCAGTAGATATTCTGAGTGTGGGGCAGTACGAACGTAGAAATAGAGGTAATTCCATAAAGAATGATTTTCACATTAACGAATTGCAAACCTAAACCTGTTAAGAAACTGATACCTTTAGAATTATCCGATGAAGTTTTGATCTCACTCGTAGCAAGCCCCCAAGCCAACCAAACAATATAAGCTGCTCCAATCCATGTTAGCCAAGGTGTAATCACGGGCAAGAGGCTGATCATGTTATACGTGAAAGCGCCACAAAGTAGCATCAAAACAACATAGCCACAAAACATCCCCGAAATCACTTTTGTTGAGCGTTTTAGTCCATATTGCGTCGCGATGCTGAGCGATAAAATGTTGTTTGGCCCTGGTGTAATTGAAGTAATGATTACGTAAGTAAAAAATGCGGTGTAGATGGCGGTCATCTCTATCTCTCCTGTTTTTACTGCACTATACTTCGCTACAATTGATTAAAAAATTGAATAAATTAAAACTTAGACTTTTAATTTATTGAACTGTTGGTTGTGGAGTCTAGTCATGAATCTAAAACGCTTTCTTACTTTTAAAGCTATTGTTGAAGAAGGATCGTTTCTAAAAGCGTCACAGAAGCTTTATTGCACGCAATCAACCGTCACCTTTCAAATCAAGCAGTTGGAACAAGATCTGTCTTTGCAGCTGTTCGAAAAAATAGGGCGTAAGATGGTTTTGACTCAAGCAGGAGAAAAGATACTGCCTTACGTCTATGAACTGGCGCGAGTGATGGAAAATATTGAGGGAACAGCACAGCAAGAAAACTCGGAGCCGACCGGTGAATTGAAAGTGCTGGTTGCTGAGACTCAACTTGCTTATAAGATGGCTAATGTTTTAAAAGAGTTCAGGATCAGAGCGCCCAATGTCAGACTCTCTCTGCAATCACAAAATTGCTATCAGATTCGAGATGAGTTGATAGCGGATAAAGCTGATTTAGGTGTGTTTTATCGAGTAGGTAATGACGATACGCTCAAGGTCCACGAGTTTGAGCAGGAGCCACTGGTATTGGTTGCTTCACCGCTTTTAAAAGGGCTAGATTTAAAGAAGAGAGAGCAACATATTGATTTAGGGTTTATAAGCAATGGCCCTAAGTGCCTTTTTCGACAGATGTTTGAGAGCATTATTCAAGAGCGTGATATTAGCATCGACAACATGATCGAACTTAGCAGTATTAATACGATCAAAAATTGCGTTGAGAGTAATATTGGTATCTCTTACTTACCTCGTTTTACGGTTGAAAAAGAGTTGCAAGAGGGCAGTTTACAAGAGCTTGAGTTCACCGAGTTTTCACAGATGATCAAGCCACTTTGTGCTTATCATGCTGGGAAGTGTGTGACGCCGGCGATGGAAGTCTTTATTGATTGTATGCGTAACGAGTATGAACGGCTTTCTACTCAGAGTCGGTGATCTTTAATATGTTCTATCTGACATAGTTTCGTTTTTACTCCTTTTTATTTTTAAGTGGCTATTTCTAATTTATTGATTTTTATTGCTTTATTTTGAATCCGACTGTTGTGGGATGATAAATGGGATCTGATGCGAAGAGCTATTTATTGACGGAAAGAGATAAGATATAAAAACGACGGCGTGTGATAACTAGATTAGATAAGGTTACATAATTAACAGTGTAATAAATTCCATTCTTTATGGATTATTTTCAACGAGACTTAATTGTTACGGTTCGTTATTATTAACTCGTTAACGCATCCATTGCTAGGAAGTTAACTTACGCATATTGTTTTTTTCATCATTTGCAGCAAATATAATTTGCTGCTTTTTTTTAGCCAAAAAAGTTCAAAGCTTGAACTACAAGCTATGAACTTTTATTTATACTTAGTGGTTTTCTACTTTAATAAGTAAAACACCGTTTAAAAGTATCGCGTAACCTAGTAACTCTAAGCTTTCTTCGACCAAGTTTTTCACGTCTCTATTGTATGAGTTCCCCATAAACTCGACCCAAAAATCACCATACCCTGCAAAGCGTGAGAATAAGAAAACAATGAAAAAGCCAATCGTTAATGTCGTGAAGCTAGAATGAGAAATGAAAAGTTTGACCTCATTTTTTATGTTGACTATGTTGTTAAAACAAAAATAACAGACCGATACTATTATAATCCAAGCAGGGTACTTCCATGAACCGTGAGAGAAATACTGCTCTATGTGGTAGTCCATTTCTCTAACGAATATAACCATAAAAAATGAAGACATTATTACTAATATGTGTTTGAGTTCAAGATATTCCTTAGATTTATACAAACACATTAACGATGAAAAAAGCACAAATGCTATTTGAGTCATTTCTATAAGAGAGTTCTCCGATGTGCTTTTGTCCATTTGTACGCTAAAATAAATCGTTGCTAACGTGTAAATAACCAAAAAAATAAGATATGATATTTTATATACTAACAAACTAGTGACCGAGGTGTGTTTTTCTTTAATATACATCGTAACTTGTATAGGTGATGGATTTGTTAGTATTATAAATCAAGAATGTTTTATATTTAGTGAATTAAGCGCCATTTAGAATGGAACTTAATTCACCTAACATTAAACTTCTATGAATCTTAAATTTTCCTGTTTTAACTTATTGATTTTATTTGATGTTTTATTTGCTGTTAATTTTGGTTAAATAGAATCACCTAGCTTTTATTGAAATGCTTTTCCCATATTGGTGGTATGCCAATTTCTTCTTGAACGATATCAATGAATGCCCTAACCAATGGTGATTGCTGACGGTGTGAGTACATGGCATAAATATCACCAAAATCTTGAGTTTCATATTCTGGTAAAAGTTGAACTAAATTAGAAGACTCTAGGTTGTTAGGGAGCATAAATTGACCTATAAGTGCTGCGCCCAGACCTGACTTTACGCTTTCAATTATTAGCTCAGCTTCATTTACCATGTATGACCCTGATATTGGATATGTATCTAAACCATCTGAGTTTGCTTTGTCGTAGAATTTAAGTTTATCGACAATAAAATTACCATTTGAATAAATAATAAAAGGTAGCTTAACTAACTCATCAGGCGTTTCTGGGTTACCATGTTTTTCAATTAAATTTCGAGAAGCAATGATTGCAGTCGTATTTTTTGCTAATTTTCTTGCTACCATTGATGAATCCCTCATAGGTCCGATTCGAAAAGCAATATCAAAATTACTTCTAATCACGTCTACATGAAGATCATCTAGCATTAGTTCAACACTTGCTTTTGGGTACTTATGTAAAAACTTCTCTATCGAAGGTTGTAGATAGAGTTTTCCAAATAATGTTGAGCTTGAAATTCGTACTTTCCCTGAAGGCTCAGTCTGAAAGTTCTCCGCTATTTGTTGAGTATCATCAAGGAGTTGAGATATTTGGTCTGCTTTTTCAACTATTTGCTTGCCGACTTGTGTTAATGAAAGAGAGCGAGTTGTTCTGTTTAATAGCCTAACGCCTAAGTGCTCTTCTAACTGCTTGATGTGTTTAGATAAAACAGAGCGGTCGATATTCATCCCATCTGCTGCTTTTGCAAAAGATCCAGCTTTAGAGACTTCTAAAAGCAGGTGTAGTTTATTTGCTAAATCCACAATGTTTATCCAGGTTAGATATTAGCGTATTAGTTTCATGTATAACTGCTGCTCTGTCTAGAAATTATTAATATACTTAATAACCAAAAGAAAAGGGAGCAATAGCTCCCTTTAGTATGAATATAAATGAGTATTTATATTATGGTTATAGTGTTTGACGTTTTTTGTTTCGACTCACTAACATGTAAAAAACAGGTGTGAGTAGTAATCCAAATACCGTTACGCCTACCATACCCGAGAATACGGCAATACCCATTGCTTGTCGCATTTCCGCTCCGGCCCCTGTACCAATCATTAATGGAATAACACCAGCGGTAAATGCAATTGATGTCATTAGAATCGGTCGAAGACGTAAACGACATGCTTCCAAAATCGCTGATAAGGTATCTTGGCCATTGTCTTTAAGTTCTTTAGCGAACTCCACCATCAAGATGGCATTTTTACACGCTAGAGCCACAAGGACAATCAAAGCAATTTGCGTGAATATATTGTTGTCACCACCAATGAACCAAACACCTGCTAGTGCAGAAAAAATGGTCATAGGAACGATCAAAATGATAGCGAATGGCAGTTTTAAACTCTCGTACTGCGAAGCTAGCACCATGAAAACTAACAAAACAACAAGTGGGAATATATACACCATCGTGTTACCAGCCAAAATCTGCTGGTAGGTTACATCAGTCCATTCATAAACCATTCCCTCTGCTAGGTTTTGATCCAGTACTTCCTCAATAGCCGTTTGGGCTTGGTCAGAGCTGTAACCAAAAGCAGGACTGCCGTTTAGTTCTGCACTAGGGTAGCCGTTATAGTGCATCACGCGGTCAGGCCCAATCGTGGGTATGATCTCCAGTACAGCGCCGAGAGGAACCATTTTTCCGGCAGCATTTCTTACTTTGTAATTAAGTATTTGGTCAGGTTCGAGACGATAGTTCATGTCTGCCTGGGCATTCACTTTGTATGTTCTACCAAACATATTGAAGTCATTGACGTATAATGATCCTAAATAAACTTGAAGCGCATCAAAAACCTGCTCTAGAGGAACACCTTGCAGCATCGCTTGTTCACGATCTATTTGGATGTCCATCTGTGGCACTTGTATGCGAAATGTAGAATATAATCCCATCAGCTCGGGTCTTGTTGATGCCTCACTTATTATCAAGTTCAATTGCTTGAAGAGCTCATCAAACCCTTTGTTCGCACGGTCTTCGATTTGAAGTTTAAAGCCGCCAGTAGAGCCAAGTCCTTGGATTGGTGGTGGTGGAAAAATCGCAACGAAGGCTTCATCAATGATTGAAAAGCTCTTATTCAAAGATGCAACAATCGCATTTGCTCCGAGAGTTGGATCATTTCGTTTATCGAAGTCCTCAAGCGTAACAAAAACGATGCCACTATTCGGACTGTTAGTAAAACCATTGACCGATAAGCCTGGGAAAGAAATGGTTTGTGCTACGCCAGGTGTTGCCAGCGCGAGGTTTTCCATTTCTTTAATAACGGACTCTGTTCTATCTAAACTTGCTGCATCTGGAAGTTGGGCGATCGCAACTAAATACTGCTTATCTTGTTGAGGAATGAATCCTCCAGGAACCGCTTTGAATAGAGAAACCGTTCCCCCGAGTAACGCAATGTATACCACCACAACAACAAGGCTAAAACGAATCAGCTTCTTGACCAGAACTTGATATTGGTTCGAGCTATACTCAAAAATTCTATTGAATGGCGCAAAAACATACTTACCAAAAACCGCATCCAAGAGCTTGGTTAGCCGATCGGGTTTTGCGTTCTTATCTTGTAATAGCAGTGCTGATAAAGCAGGCGATAACGTCAACGAGTTAATTGCTGAAATAATCGTCGAGATCGTAATTGTTAGTGCGAACTGCTTATAAAACTGACCGGATAACCCTGTAATAAAGGTCGTCGGGATGAACACCGCACATAACACTAAAGCAATTGCAATAATTGGCCCGGTAACTTCGGTCATTGCTTGTTTCGTTGCTTCTAGCGGTGCAAGACCATTATGGATGTTCCGTTCCACGTTTTCGACGACGACAATGGCGTCATCGACGACGATGCCTATGGCGAGAACAAGTCCAAACAACGAAAGCGTGTTAATCGATACTCCGAGCATTTGCATTACGGCGAACGTACCGATTAATGAAACAGGCACCGCAATGATAGGGATGATAGACGCGCGCCATGTTTGCAAAAACAAAATGACTACAACAACAACTAGTACAATTGCCTCTAGCAGAGTATGAACCACTGCGTCTATCGATCCACGAACAAAGACGGTCGGGTCGTAGGCTATTTCATATGAAACTCCAGCTGGAAAGGCTGCTTGTAAACGGTCCATGGTTGAGCGAACCTGATTAGATAGCTCAATAGCATTAGCACCAGGGCGCTGGAATACGGGCATCGCCACCGCTGGTTTACCATTTAACAAGGCGCGCAGTGCATAAGAGTTTTGACCTAGCTCTACGCGTGCAACGTCTTTAAGACGTGTCAAAGCCCCTGTTTCGTCAACTTTTACTACAATGTCGTTGAATTCATCAATATTCTCCAAACGGCCCTTTACGTTCAACAAAACTTGGAATTGGTTTTCATTAGCGGCTGGTTGCGCACCTAATGAGCCTGCTGCCACCTGTTGGTTTTGAGATCGGACGGCGGAGACAACGTCCATTACGGTTAGATTTCTAGAAGCGAGCTCATCTGGATTTAACCACAAGCGCATTGAGTACTCGTCACCACCGAAAAGGCGCACATCACCAACGCCTCCGAGCCGAGCTATCTCATCTTTCAAGTTTAAATTAGCGTAGTTAGCTAAATAACTGACTTCACGGCTAGAATCTGGAGAATATATATGCACAACCATAGTGAGATCAGGAGAGGCTTTTTCGGCAACAACTCCTAACCGTTGGACGGCTTCTGGTAATCGGGGCAAAGCTGTAGTGACGCGGTTTTGAATTTGAACCTGAGCTTTGTCCAAGTCCGTACCTAAAGCAAAGGTTACGGTCAATGTCATTCTGCCGTCACTGGTTGCCTGCGAAAACATATATAACATGTTTTCTGTACCATTAATTTCTTGCTCCAGAGGCGTAGCAACTGTTTCTGCGATTACTTTTGGGTTCGCACCAGGATAGTTTGCTGTAACTACTACTGTAGGAGGGACAACCTCTGGATATTCACTCACAGGCAACTGTAAAAGTGAAATTGCGCCTACTATTAATATCAATAGCGATAACATAGAGGCAAATATGGGTCTTTGAATAAAAAAGTGTGCAAATTTCATTCGGTTGTCTTCTTAGTCTTGAGCTAAACGTTTATTTGGCAACGATGTTGAGTTTGAAGCCATAATCAATAAGGTGTTGCTAATATCTAGCGTGACATTTTTTGGTGTGATTTTGCTATTTGGGCCAACTTTTGCTGGGCCATTTACCGCAATAATTGAGTCGGCGTTCAAGCCATTCTCGATGGCACGAAATGTTCCGTAACGTTCGCCTAAGGTTACGATGCTGTATTGCAACGTACTCTCTTCATTGAGTGTTAATACAAAGCGGTTTTCTAGATCTGTGCCAATAGAACGCTCTGGAACGAGAACTCGTTCAACTGGTTTGGTTGTTGATATCTGAACTCGGCCAAACGATCCCACTTTTAAGTTTGATTTTGTTGCATCGAATACCGCTCGAACCTGCAAAGTACCGGTGTTTTCGTTGATGGAGTTGTCGACAAAGTCAACGCGTCCAAAAAATTCCTGCCCATTTTGTCCAGATAGTTCAAGACGAGTAGGTAAGTTAGAGTCGGCATTGATTGTCGAGAAGTAACGGTTCCAAGTTCGCTCATCGACATCAAAGTATGCATATACCTGATCGTTAGAGACAATGTTTGATATAACGCTTTGATTTGCGTTTACATTGTTTCCTTTAGTAATGAATGCTCTTGAAATAGTGCCGCTAATAGGGGCATATATCTTCGTAAACTCAAGATCTAACTTTGCGGATTCTAACTGAGCACGCAAAGCCATTAGTTCTGCAGAGCGTTGTTTTACTGCGGTATCTCGGGCCTCTGCTTGTTCCGCTGAGATGGCTTTTCGCTTAACCAGTTGAGCGGCTCTCTTTTGTTCGTTTGCTGCTTGCTCTAGCGCAGCTCGAGCACTCTTAACTTGTGCTTCAAGTCGTGAGACCTGAGCTTTGAAGGTTCGATCATCAAGAGTGACGAGTAAGTCGCCTTTGTTGACACTCTGTCCGTCTTTGAACTCTACTGTTTCAATAACTCCGGAAACGCGTGGCATTAAAGAAACTTTCTCTGGGGCTTGAAGCCTTGTTGTAAAGGTGAACCACGATTGAACGGGCTCATAGATGACTTTGGAGACGTCTATCGTAGGTAAGGGAGTATTAGGTTGCTTGGTTATCTCTTCGTCTGCACAAGCAGCTAAAACGGATAAAAGGCCAATGCCGAAAACTTTCTTTAACATTTGTCTCGCCCTAAATGATTCTGTTCATACTAAAAGGAACGGCATTGTATTCATTGTACCTATGGGTAAATAGGCCCTCAGCGAACATAGAGTAGTGATAAAAATGCACGATTAAATATTGGTCAAAATGCTCATTTTTTGGTTTGAAAAAGGTCAGTTTAGGGTTTTAAAGACGTGGAGTATTGTTAAATGTAATAAGCCATAATAGATAGGAATAACTAAACAGAAGCTAAAGATAGCGACGAAAATTAAAGCGTTTTTAATTCGTGCATTATTTGCAATTCACTGATGCAATTTGAACCATAAAAAATTGAAATTAATTTTGTAAAATCCATTTCCCATCACATAAAGAATAAAAACTAAATAAGGAATTGTGCAGTGGATCTCGCAAGCCAACTTGAATTACTACTGGATGTCTCTGAATACGGAACTTTTGCTAAAGCTGCTGACAGAAATCATATAGATCGTTCAGCTTTGTCAAAACAGATCAAAAAGCTAGAGGATGAATTAGGCTTACGGCTGTTAAACCGTTCCACACGTTCGCTATCCCTGACCAATGCAGGTGTTGAGATGGTGGCGCAAGCTAAGAAAGTAAGAGAGGTTCTAACTGAAACTCGTAGTATTGCTGCTACATTTCAGGATGAACCGAAAGGTAATCTGAAAATATCAAGCTCCACTTTCTTTGGCAGAGCATACTTAAATCAGGCAGTTAAAGAGTTTATAAAACAGTACCCAAACATTACTGTAGAGCTGCTGCTCGATGATAATCGAGTCGATGTTATCCACGAAGGTTTTGATGTTGTGTTTCGTATCGGACCAATCCGAGAGTCCAACATGATAGTACGTAAGTTGGCAAGTAATAATATGGCACTGGTTGCATCGAAGAGTTTTATTGACAAGTATGGAACCCCGAGCTCTCCAGAAGAGCTTATAAAAATGCCAGCAGTAATATACTCGAATGCTAACTTTAAGGCGGATAAGCTACGTATAGCGCCAAGCCAGTCATCAAGCGACGTTAGAACGTATAATATCAATGGGCAGTACTTCGTGAATGAAACTGAGTTAATGCTCGATGCCGTAAAATCTGATCTAGGGTATGCTTTAATTGGGCAGTTCTTTCTTCAGGAGAGTTTGAGTAAACAAGATCTTGTACAGTTGCTTCCTGATTATAATCTTCCCGCAATAGGGGAAATATATGCAATGTATACTCACCGAAATCAACAACCATTAGCCAAACTGTTCATTGATACTGTTCAAAAAATAATAGGAACGCCTCCTGTTTGGATGGATTATCTCGACTAATATGAGTACTAGGACATAATGTTTTAGATTGAGAGCTTGTTTATATTTATCCATAGAATATGGTTGAATTTGCACTTTAAAAATAATTGCCACTGTTCATAATTTCACTCGATTCAAACAACACAAGTAGTGGTAATTAAATGAAAATGACAAGAACGTCGATCGCAATCGCAGCACTTTTCTCTGCAAGTGCTGCAAATTCAGCCGTAGTTTATGAAGATCAAGAATCAGTATTAAATATTCATGGCCGAGCGCAAGGGATGTATTATTTCTCTGATGATAAAAATGCTGACGGAGATAATAGCTACATTCGTGTAGGACTTTCAGGTGAGTCTAAAATAAATGAAGATCTTTATGCATTCGGCTTATATGAGTTGGAATTTAAGTCTAATCGCAGAGATGCTGATGGGATTGAAGATGATGAATTTGATATCCGAAAAGGCTATGTAGGCGTTGGTGCAGATTACGGAACAGTAAGTTATGGACGTCAATACGGTGCGGTCACTTTAGTATCTGACTACACGGATATTTTCCCGGAGTTTGGTAATGAAGCTGCTGGCGTAAGTGCGGATCTATATGGTACCGGTCGCTCCGATTCAGTATTTAAGCTAACGACAAGCTATGAAGGTTTGAATATTCATGTTAGCTATCAGGCTGAAAACGATGAAGTGTCAACAGATGCAGCCTCTTATGGTGCGGCGGCGGACTACAAGTTGCCATATGGCTTCAAAGTTGCGCTTGGTTACAACGAAGGTGAAGGGCAATCGGGTGCAGAAGATGCAGAGCTGCTAACGGGTGCTATTGCATTTGAATACGACAAGTTTTATGCCTCTGTTTTATACAGTGATGGTGAAAACTGGGCTAAAGATGGTTCTGAAAGTAATATTGATTACACCGGTATTGAAGCAGTTGCCACTTATGAAGTAACAGATAAGCTTTGGGCACTAGTTGGCTATAACAATCTAGAGCGTGATGATGAAGATGTCGTCGATTACTACTCACTAGGTGCAGAGTACGATTTGACTTCTAATTTTAAAGCACTAGCAGAATACAGAATTACAGATGTAGACAATGAAGACGATATTCTTGCAATAGCTGCGAGATATTCATTCTAAAAAATTAATAAATATAAAAAGCCTGAAACTATTTTCAGGCTTTTTATTTATAGGTGTAATTTTATAAGTGCTGATTTTCATCCATATATAATGGATTATATTGATCGTTACTTGTTAAAGTGTTTTGGATATAATTGTTTTGTTAGCTAGTCCACTGCTAGTTTTCATTTTCATATTTTTTGAATGATGATTTTTTTCTTTGGCAACAAGAAGTATCTTGTTGCCTTTTTTTACGTCTTATGGTTAATTAAAACAAAAAGAGTTTTTTTATATATTGCTATAAACGAGAAAAATATAACGAAAATTGTCAATCTTAGGTTGAGTTAATCTTCATAAAAAAGTGAACTCAATTTCAAGGGTCTTTTTCATTTAAGTGATGTGGAATCCATATGGCGAACCAAGTGAATGATAAAGCGCCAAACGACGAAATGTATCTCAATGAAGATTGGAAAAATTATTTTTATGTAAACGATAGAGGTAGGGATTGATACTGTTTATGTAAGGAGAGAGCGATTTATGAAAAGCCGTCGTTTCAATATGATTAGACACCTTTACTTTCTTAAAATAGGAAGGGCTCTAAGAAAGTAAAGGTGCAGATGATTTTTAGTTTTTACCGCCGTCACTTGTTCTGAAGTGATAATCGAAGTTTATGATTGCACGATATTTAACTTCATCACGGTTAAGTGCGTATTCTTCAACTCTCACCTTACTATCATCGATTGCAATATCACGAGGGAAACCGCTTCCAATGATGTTTAGACGATTTCTAAGTTCATGTTTTGATAGCGTTTGGTATTCATCGACAAGATCAAACGCAGAGCTATAAGCGGCATCTTTTGTCGTAAAGTCATTGAGAACAACTTTGTTTGTAGAGTGTTCGACATGAATACCAGCAGTAGCAGATAAACTGAATAATAATAGTGATGAGAGCGTCATTAGTTTTTTCATATAGTCACCTTTTTATTTGTATTACAAAGTCAAGATGTCCAACGAATCCTTGTTAATATCTCTCGACAAAGGTGATAGTGCCACTATAGAAATGTGCTGTACATCACATTTGTGACCATTGACTATGGAAGAATTGTCAACAATAAAACTCAAGCACTTTTGACATTACGGTCAATGTGAAAAAGCGAATATCTGTATGGTTTCGTTAATAATTAAACCACTCTCGGAAACGCTGACTATTCAGTCAAAGCGTATGTTTCTTGTCGTTATAGTGACCTGCCTACAACTTAATCACTTAATGCATGCAATTCAATTGCAATGGCTTGGTATAGATTTTCATTCAGATCTTCCAGCTTAGTAACGATCCTACAAATTCTAGTGATTAAAAAGTCATTTTTTGTGGTTTTTTATTCTATTGTCGTGTATAAAAAAACTTTACAACAAATGATAAAGGAATATCCATGAAAAAGTTATTGTGTTTTGCTGCACTGGGGTTAGCTGTTTCGACGACGGTTAATGCAGACCCAATTTTAGACGACATCAAAAGTACAGGGGAGCTAAAAGTCTGCTTTGATTCTGGGTATATGCCTTTTGAAATGACAGCAAAAAATGGGCAGTACATTGGGTTTGATATCGATTTGGGTAAGCAAATGGCGCGTGCCATGGATGTTAAGTTTGTGCCGGTAAACACTTCATGGGATGGCATTATCCCAACACTGTTGACTGGTAAGTGTCACATGATTATGGGCGGGATGACTATCACACCTATGCGAAATACTCAGGTGAATTTCGCTGATCCCTATGTGGTTATTGGTCAATCCATTCTCGTAGATCTCAAACATGAAGGTAAAGTGTCTAGTTACCGTGATCTCAATAGTCCAGAATATGTTGTTGCAACTAAGCTTGGGACAACGGGTGAGCAAGCGGTAAAACGATACCTTCCGAAAGCTAAGATAAATCTATACGAAACTCAGTCTGAAGCGGTACTTGAGGTTGCCAACGGAAAGGTAGATGCGTTTGTTTATGACTTTCCTTACAACTCTATTTATGTGGCGGAAAACAAAGGGCAGTTAATGCACTTGGCTAAACCGTTTACTTACGAGCCTTTGGGTTGGGCTGTGCCGCAAGGAAATCCAGATACGCTTAACTTCTTAAACAACTATTTACGTCAAATTAAGGGCGATGGAACTTACGATCGCATTTACGATAAGTGGTTTAACGACGATAAATGGTTAAAGCAAGTTAAGTAATCATTTTGTTATTGTAGAGGAGCGGCTAGCTTCTGGCTCGGTTCATCGCCAACCAAACGGTTCGCGCTGTGAAGCTAACGCTTTTCTTTATTCAAATACCCAACCAACTTTAATCAAAGTCATTCTCGGAATCACATGCAAAATAACTTTAAATCCCTATTGTGGAACGCTGTTTTTGTTCTTGTTTTGCTATCAATTTGCGGTCTTGTCTATCTGTCAGGTAAGCGAATCGATTACAGCTGGAATTGGGAGCGTGTCCTTCCTTATATTGCCACTAACGCTGCTTCATCCATTACCGCGCCTGTCGATGGGAACATCACTCTCGACGAGAATAACCAACTGGCTCTGGAGAATATTCATGGTGATATTGTTCTTGAACTAAGCCAATATAAGTCTTTGGACGTCTATGAAGGTGATCTTATTTTTGAAGGAGATACCTTAGCAACTATAAAAGAGTGGCGCTCTGGCCCAATTTTAGATGGTGTTGTGACGACCATTAAAATCTCACTCTGGTCACTTATCATTGCTCTAGCGTTGGGCTTAGTTGTCGGACTAATGCGTATATCCAGCAATCCGGCATTAAAAAAGCTGGCGCTTGTGTATGTCGAGGTCATTCGTGGAACGCCTCTTTTAGTACAGATTTTTATCGTTTACTTCTTTATTGGTACTGTGCTTGACCTTGAGCGTTTTACTGCGGGAGTGATAGCGCTCTCCGTGTTTACCGCCGCTTACGTCGCAGAAATTGTGCGGTCAGGAATCCAGTCAATCCCAAGAGGACAAATGGAAGCGGCGCGTTCACTAGGAATGAATTATCCCAAAGCGATGATTTATGTCATTTTACCTCAAGCGTTTAAGCAGACATTACCTCCCTTAGCCGGGCAGTTTATCAACCTGATAAAAGATTCCTCACTCGTCTCCGTGATCTCGATTACTGATCTGACAAAAGCGGGCAGGGAAGTCGTAAGTGGTAGTTTTGCCCCATTTGAAGTTTGGTTTACCGTTGCGGCCCTTTATTTGCTTCTAACTAGTACCTTATCTTGGGCAATACAAACGTTAGAAAAGAAATTGGCAGCAAGTGATTAATGGTGGAGTCATTAATGGAATACATTATTTCAGCAAAAACAATTAATAAAATTTACCCTAATGGCTGCCATGCGCTCAGGGACGTATCGGTAAATGTAGAAAAAGGGGAAGTGATTGTCATCGTAGGACCGTCAGGTTCTGGTAAGTCAACATTCTTACGGACGATTAATCAATTAGAGACAATAAATAGTGGGTCTATAATCGTAGATGGTATCGATATGTACCACAAATCTACGGATATCAATAAACTACGCGCTGATGTGGGCATGGTATTTCAAGGCTTCAACCTTTTTCCACATAAAACGGCGATAGAGAATGTCATGTTGGCACCTTTAAAGGTTTCTAAACGTGACCCTGAATCGGTGAAGAAAGAAGCAAAAGATTTGCTTTATAAAGTCGGTCTGTCGGAGAGAATGGATAATTATCCTAATCATTTATCAGGTGGGCAGCAGCAGCGCGTCGCAATCGCTCGTGCGTTAGCAATGAAGCCCAACATTATGTTGTTTGATGAACCCACATCAGCACTAGATCCTGAAATGGTTGGAGAAGTTCTTGATGTGATGAAAGATTTGGCCAAGGACGGAATGACGATGGTCGTGGTTACTCATGAAATGGGTTTCGCAAAAGAGGTCGCTGATAGGGTGTTGTTTATGGAAGATGGTGAGCTTTTGGTTTCTGACTCTCCTGAGCGATTTTTTGATAACCCCACCAACCCTAGATTGCAGAAGTTTTTATCTAAGGTCTTATAATAAAAAGAAAATTTGATTGAGGGCGAGTCCCTCAATCACTTCATGCACTATTGTGGCTCGTAACGCTCGCCTCGCCGAGAGACATAGATAATGGGCTTTTTACTCGAAGTTAATGGCGATAACATTATCTTGGTCCGAATGAAAGGTCTGGTAAATACTAGAGTGTTTAATCAGCCATTAAGTTTTGTTCACTTTAAACATAACAATTTCATTTTGAATTGATAAAAATTGTGTTTGAATAGAGCTTATGGATGTTTGGCAGTATGGATGTCTAAATGAAGAAAGTAACAATTTTAGATGGTGGCATGGGGCGAGAGTTAAAACGTATTGGCGCCCCTTTTTCTCAGCCGCTTTGGAGTGCACAAGCGCTAATTGAATCACCACAATATGTAAAAATGGCCCATGAGAATTTCATAGACGCTGGCGCTGAGATTATCACTGTTAACAGTTATGCATGTGTTCCATTTCACTTAGGAGAGGAACTCTATGCGAAGCGAGGGATTGAGTTAGCAAAATCTGCAGCCAAAATTGCCAGAGATGTAGTCACCAGCTCTAACGATAGAGTGCTCGTTGCGGGGTCTCTTCCTCCTGTCATGGGGTCTTACAGGCCTGAATTATTCGAGCCGAAAAGGGCACTGGAAGTGGCTTCTGAGTTATTTGAAGCTCAAGATCAATATGTTGATATTTGGTTAGCTGAGACCGTGTCTAGCCTCGCTGAAGTTGAAGTTCTATCAATAATTTTAGCCAAAACAGATAAGCCCAATTATCTTGCTTTCACCTTAATGGATGAGCCTAACTCTTTGCCTCGCCTTCGCTCAGGGGAATCTCTCAAAGCCGCGGTCAATACGCTGTTGAAAACAAATGTTTCAGGTATCTTTTTCAATTGCTCTATTCCTGAAGTTGTCGAGCAAGCGATCATTGATACACAAGCAGTGTTGAGTGAGTCAGGTAGAGAATTGACGATAGGTGTTTTCGCAAATAGCTTTGCTCCGATAAAGCAAGCGCACCAAGCCAACGAGACCATTCAGGAAGTTCGTCATTTCTCTCCGACTGAATATCTTGAGTATGCTAAAAAGTGGCATGTGCAGGGAGCAAGCATTATTGGTGGTTGCTGTGGGATTGAACCACGTCATATTAAATTGCTAGCGACTTGGAGAGACACTCTCGAAAACGCCTAATTTTGGTGAAGCGCAGGGAAGCATGACAAGAGATTTTGTTTTTTATTCATCGTTATAGATAAAATAAAGGCCTTTCATATCTGGCAAAGTAACAAGATGCTTTAACTTGCTCATTCATTACCTTGCCAGTTTGCCTCGAGATTTTTATTAATTATTTTTGGTTCAGATTAACGACAATCTTTCCAACTGTTCTCTGATTTCGCATGTCCAAGAGTGCGTTACCTACATCTTCTAAGCCGATGATCTTCAGTTTCGGTACTTCCAATTCTCCATTTTCTAATAGCTCAGACACTTCCTTTCCGGCATTAACGATACTTGCAAACCCTCTCTCGCCAAAGACATGACCAGAGCCCAAACTTATTTGGTGGAAGCCCAAGCCTTTTAAGAAGGCATCTGGATATTGAGAAGGGTCGACAGTCTTGACGAGCTCCACCATTTCTCCCTCAAAGGTTAACACCGAGGCTGCAATTCGGTCGTTATCACCGCCTACACAATCGAGTGCAACCTCAACGCCATGATTTCCGGTAATGTCCATTACTCGCTGAACTACATCTTCATGATGATAATCAATCATATGGGTTGCTCCTAACGAGGACAAATATGCGTGATTAGCTTCTGAACTAGTAGCAATGATCTGTTCAACACCAAATGTCTTTGCTAACTGAATAGCAAAGCTTCCAACGCCGCCAGCACCTCCGGCGATAAAAATGCTGCTTCGATTTGAAATATCGAGCTTGTCTACCAAAGCGCGATATGCGGTCCAGGCTGCGCAAGGTGTAGATGCTGCCACTTCAACCGGAACCTGAGGGTGCTTTATGAGCGTTCTTGAATCATGGATAGCAAATTCAGCGAATCCACCGTGATGGCGTCTCATGTTTCCGTGATACAACACTTTATCGCCAACCTTCCAATCAACGACCGCATCGCCTACAGAGACTATTTCTCCTGATACGTCTAACCCGCCAACAAAATTGTTACCCATGTTAGTGACCATGTCTGACCAATAATGAATTTTTGCATCGACAGGGTTCAAACCAACAGCGTTAACTTTAACCAATACATCAAATTGGGTTTCTAGTTTTGGTGTAGGTAATTCGGATAAAGAGAAAGTATCGTTATCTCGTTGGTAAGTTATCGCTCTCATAGGTTTTCCTCATTATTAAGAATGGTCGAAAGTCATACTAACTCAGAGGGTAGTACTGTAATAATTATCGTTTTTTCTTATTTTGATAATTTTAGGTTATGTTTGATAAAAGGGATTCGAGATGCTCTGAAATTATCATCGACAACCAGTCTGCATAGCTAATGACATGTAACTTTATGATAAGTAATGACTAGTTTTATTATTCCATTTTTATGGAAATATTTTGTTGATCTTTTGTTTTGTGATTCTATAATTCCAGAACTATCGAAATAAAGGCTTATCTATCAGGTAAGCTTGTTAGCGAAAAATGACGAGGAGAGTAAATGTGAATACAGAAATTATAATTATGGCTAAAGAAGCGCTGGATATGTTTGCGTTTCTAGCAACCGAACTTATCATCTTATTTCTGGCAATTAGCTACATTGTCGGTGTGTTGCAAGATTTTCTAACGCCAGAAAAAATTCAATCTATTCTCAGCTCGAAAAAGGGTAAAGGTTACTTCATTGCTGCGTTGCTAGGTTCGATTACGCCTTTCTGTTCGTGTTCGACCATTCCTTTCTTAAAAGGCTTGTTGCGTGCAAGAGCAGGTTTTGGACCTATGATGGTGTTCCTATTTGCAAGCCCGTTGCTTAACCCAGTGATTATTGGCTTGTTTGTGGTGACTTTTGGTTGGAAAGTTGCGGTATTTTACTTTGCTATCGCGATGTCAGTATCAGTGGTAGCAGGCTATGTACTTGAAAAACTAGGGTTTGAACGTTACGTCAAACCAGAAGCATATCAAGCGGTAGGTTCTTCTTCGTGCGGTACTTCTTGTGGTGATTCAAGCAAGAAAAAAGAAGAAGTGAGACCAGCACCAATCTGTGGTACCAGCGCCTGCAATGAACCTACGCCAGTTGCGGCGAAAACATCTTGCTGTGGTGATGCACCAAAACCTGAACCTAAAGTGGAAGTGTCCTGCTGTTCATCAGACGGTAGTGCAACAGCGACAGTCGTGGAAGAGAAAGAGCCTAGCCGCTGGGTACGTATTTGGCAATCAACTTGGAAAGACTTTAAGCAAGTGTTCCCTTATCTCATGATGGGCATTGCGATTGGTTCATTTATCTATGGCTTCATCCCGACGGAGTTCATTGCGGAGTTCGCTGGTGAAGCGAAGTGGTACGCGATTCCGGTCGCAGCAATCATTGGTATTCCATTGTACATCCGTGCAGAGGCGGTCATTCCACTTAGCGCGGCACTAGTACAAAAAGGTATGGCTCTTGGATCTGTTATGGCGCTTATTATTGGTAGTGCTGGCGCAAGTCTTACAGAAGTGATTTTGTTGAAATCAATTTTTAAGAACCAAATGATCGCTGCCTTCCTAATCGTTATCTTAACGATGGCCATGGGAGCGGGTTACTTATATACGTGGGTTTTTTTATAAAAATAACCCTCGGGCGACTGCTCGAGGGCTCTGTTTTTGTCGCCATATAGGGAAAGGGAAGTTTCCTATACCGCGCAGGCTATAAAAAAATAGCGAGGTTACTCGTAAATACTATAGGAGAAATATTTGCTGGCGATGGTTTTATGCTTACCGCTCTGGATCAATTTTTGTATTCCGCTATCGAGTAATGCTTTTAATTCTTTGTCTTGTTTTCTCACTGCTACGCCAATGCCACGGCCGAACCACTTTTCCTCTGTAAACGCTGGTCCAGTAAAGTGATAGCCTTCACCTTGTGCAGTTTCAAGAAAACCAGCACTTAAACCGATTGAGCCGCCAAATACAGCATCTAACCGTCCATTGAGTAGATCGGTAAATGCCTCATCGAACGTACCATAACGACGAATATCAATATCTGGATACAAGGCAGAAAGGTACTTATCACCAATTGTGGCTCTTTGAACTCCAATAGATAAACGATTTAGGCTGCCGTCATCCATGTTGATTTCTCTATCATTTTTCATTACAAAACGAGTCGGTACTTTTGCATAAGGGACGGTGAAATCGACTTTCTTTTCTCGTTCTTCTGTGATTGTCATTGCAGCAATAATCGCATCGTTCTTGCGACTAAGGAGAGAAGGGATGATGCCATCCCAATCCATTTTTGAGATAACGCACTTTACTTCTAACTCTTTGCATAACGCGTTAGCGAGGTCGACTTCAAACCCTTCTAGCTTTCCCTCTTTTGTCGTCCAGCTAAATGGGGGGTAAGCCCCTTCAACAGTGAAGCGAATTTGTTTCCACTCTTTCGCATGGCTGAAAACTGAAAATAAGCTAATAAACAATACGACTATCCATTTCATAAACGTTTCCTTGTAACTATTTGGAAACCAATGTTTAACACAAAGTAAGCAAATATCAATGAAAGTGCATATATGTGTGACCTTTCGCCCGCATTGTGTGAGCGAAAGGTTTTACGTGTATTACAGCTTATCTTCAATAGTTACGAGGGGAACTCTCGTTGAGACAGCGTGAAGTGCAATGTTGTGAATCATTTCATCGACCGTGGTACAGCTATCGATTAAGATCGAAACATCATACTTGTCCGCAGATTTTGAGATAGCAGTATGTGTCACGCAGTTTTGTGTCATCATTCCGCATACAAGTAACTCCGTTACATTTTTGCTTGCCAATACTTCTTCTAAACGTGTTCCTTCAAAGCTATCTGCGAAGTGCTTTACCACGATTTCGGAATTCGGCGCTAAAGCAAGAACTTCTGGGTGAATATTGGCACCGTCGCTGCCTTCATTGAAGAATGGGGCAATACCCATGGCAGGGTCGGCAATATGCTGAATATGAATCACAGGAATGTTTTGCTCATTGGCTTTAGTTATTGCTCTCTTAACATTGTCTAAAGTCGATTCTGTATTCCATAAAGGAAACTTTCCTTCTGGGAAATAGTCGTTTTGCAAATCAATTACAAGTAGGGCTTTTTGAGTCATTTTCTTTTCCTTTTATTGAGGATCATTGCGGTAAGAATAATATAAAGACTTTTAGCTACCTTCTTTAGAGTCTAAAATGACACAAAAGAGTCAAAAAGCGACACTTGAAGATAATTGAAAATGAAAATAGCACTCGTTAATTACCCAGATAGCTCGCAAGCCTCCGTATATGGTTTAAGCGAACTCTTCGAGATGGCAAACCGTGCGGCGGCTAAATTGGGCGTTGATGTACACTTTGAAGTAGAGATATTGGATCACTGGTCAAACACGCACTTCGATGTGAAAACAGCGGTAATGATTCCGCCTAGCGGCACTGGTCAATATTACTTAGAACCAGAGCCAGAGCTACTCGACTGGTTAAAAGTCCAATATAGTAAAGGTGCGATTTTAGCCTCCGCCTGCGCTGGTACTTTTATTCTTGCTCAAACCCAGTTGTTGACCAATAAGTCTTGTACGACACACTGGGGCTTGGCTCCTTCATTAGCGAGTCAGTTTCCCGATATCCACGTAAGACAAGAAGCCATCCTTATTAACGAAGGAACGATCATTACGGCTGGGGGTATGATGTCATGGGTGGATTTAGGTTTGGAGTTGGTTTCCTTATTTGCGTCACCGGCAGTAATGCGCCTGTTAGGAAAAATGTTGGTTATTGATACTGGTCCGAGAGAGCAACGCTTTTATCAACAGTTTACCCCAAACTTCCAACATGGTGATGAGGTAATTGTTCAACTACAGCACTATATAAACGATCATTATCAAGGAAAACTGAGCAATAAAGAGCTTGCAGAGTTGAGTTGTTTAACAGAAAGGACATTGCAGCGACGCTTTAAAAAGGTGACAGGTTTCAATGTTAACCAATATATACAAAGCTTAAGAGTACAAAAAGCTTGTGATTTACTTGAGTCGACAACCCTAACATTTGACGCAATATCATTTAGAGTGGGTTACCAAGATGTGAGCGCGTTCAGGAAAATATTTAATAGGATCGTAGGTTTAACACCGAAGTCGTTCAGATCTCGGTTCTGTTCATGAACGCCAGAAGTAAGATAATGTTGGTATTAAACATTTATAACTCAGAAGCAAACACCACATATTTTTACAAGCTGGCTTAGCGTGATGAAAAGGGGTCACAAGCTAAGCCAACCGTAGCGTTCTCCTAATTACTTAACATTTTGTCGAGCGCTTAAAGTATTCTAAAATTACAACGACTTATATAGGCCGCTGTTAATCGAAAAGCTATGTGATTTCCAAAACCAGTTTCCCAGTATGTTGTTTGCGTGAAAATACTTCTTGCGCTTGACCTATCTGGTTTAAGGGAAATGACTCCGCGACTAAGGGACGAATTGCGTTCTGTTCGATATAGCGAACCAAGTTACCGAATACTTCTGGTGCCAAAACGGTACAACCAAATAACGCTAGGTCTTTAAGGTAAAGAGTTCTTACATCCAGCTCGACAATTGGGCCGCCTATGGCGCCGGAAACAGCGTATCTTGATCCTGGTTTTAGTACCTGAAGAAATTGTGGCCACTGCTCTCCTGCGACCAGATCAATCACTACGTCAACGCTGTTTTCTCCGAGAGTCGCCGGCAAATTTGCATCGCGAGGGATAACTTGGTTTGCTCCTAATGCCGTGATCTGTTCTTTCTTTTCTGGGCTGGCGATAGCAATGACGTATGCTCCACGCGCCTTCGCCAGTTGGATTGCGGCAGAGCCAACACCGCCGGATGCCCCTGAAATCAGTACGGTATCGCTCGCTGTGACATTAGAGCGGACAAGCATGTTCTCGGCAGTTGAATAAGAACAAGGGAAGGAGGCCAAGTCGATATCCGATAAACTACTCTTCACTGCATATGCATGTTTACTGTCAACAACAGTGAACTGAGCAAAGCCACCATCACATTCTGAACCGAAGTACCAAGGCAAGCTAAGTGCTTGACTGTTGAAGCGCGTAATACATGGTTCGATGAGCACGCGCTGGCCGACTCGTGATGGGCAGATATTCTCACCAACAGCGACGATGGTACCGCATACATCGGCACCTTGGATTCGAGGGAGAGATAGCGCGTCTCCTGACCAACTTGCATCCATGCTATTGGCGTCGTTTTTAGAATACCATGCTGTTCGGGTATTGATGTCGGTGTTATTGACTCCGGCGGCGGCTACTTGGATCAATACATCATCAGGCGAGGGGACTGGCACAGGTATATCATCGCGGTAACGAAGCATATCTGGCCCACCATGACCGATAAGTTGGACGCCTTTCATTACTTTCGGGATTGTGGTCATTGATTGTTCTCCTTCATTAGTTCTAGCAGAGTGTGTTCAGCGGATGCAAAGGCAGCGTGACCGAGAACCGGCCATGCGTTGGATAAACCTTCATGTAACAAGAAGAGTGTGGTTGCGAGGTCTTCTCGCTGACTTAGTTGGAGCATAAGCTGACGGACCGCCAATTTGTGTTGTTTTACTGCTTGATTAATCGATAGATTTTCTGGATAGGCTGCTAATGCATTGATGGACATGCAGCCATTCGGTGCAAACTCCTTCATCCAATCCTCGAGGCGAGTGAATAGGTGTAATACAGCCGGTGTTCCACTGGCAGGGGCGTCTTCGAGCAAAAAACTCAAATACCTTTGATGGCGATGCTCGAGAGCTGCAACAATCATCGCTTCCTTGGAGGGGTAGTATTTGTACAGGGTTCTCAGGCTGACTTCGCAGGCGTTTTTGAGTTGGGGTACGCTAGGCTCGGCGAAGCCATACTGACTGAATGCTTTTTCTAGGCTTGCTGCGATTTTTTCTTTCACTATTTGATACACCAGGTAGAACGTTTGTTTTACCTAAGGGTAGAATAAACTTTCTACCTCAGTCAATGGTGTATTTAAACTCTGTATTGAAAGCCCGACGTAATGCCGGGCTAATTTAAGTGATTTTTATAGATTCGGAACGTGAATCAGTGTGCCGTTGCGTGCTGCTCTCCACGCTTGTCTAGCATTCCGCTGAAACGGGTTAGTAGTAGAGCACCTAATACTACGATCGCGCCAATCCAAGGTGTGTGCATCAGCCCAGCATTGGCCACGATAAGGCCACCGCCCCAAGAACCCAGTGCAATACCTACGTTAAATGCAGCAATGTTGAGACCAGAAGCGACGTCGACTGCATCAGGTGAATATTTCTCTGCTAGTTTGACAACATAAACTTGAAGTCCTGGAACGTTACCAAAGGCAAAGGCACCCCAGACAAGAATGGTCACTACTGCAGAAATTGGATTAAATGCTGTGACACTAAACACGAGCAATACCACAATTAGGCCCGAGAAAATCGCGGTCAGAGCTTTGATTGGCCCCATAGAGTCGGCCATCTTTCCGCCCCAGATGTTGCCGAATGCGACTGATACACCATAAACCAACATAATTAGGCTGATAGCGCTAGAGCCAAACCCCGAAACTTCTTCCAAAATAGGAGCCAAGTAAGTGAAGGCTGTGAACGTACCACCGTAACCGAGCGCGGTGATTGCGTACACCAAAAGTAGACGAGGTTGAGTCAAGACTTTTACTTGCGATGACAGCTTGGTTGCTGGTGGTTGTTTCAGATTACTCGGCACTAGCAGAGCGCTTCCTATCAGTGCGATGATTCCAAGGATCGCGACGATTAGGAAGGTTGCCTGCCAACCAAATGTCTGGCCAATCCAGGTGCCAAGTGGCACGCCCGTCACTAGAGCTACGGTCAGACCGGTAAACATAATAGCAATTGCGCTAGCGGCTTTTTCTTTTGACACTAGGCCAGTGGCGATAGTCGAGCCGATCGAAAAGAACACACCGTGTGCAAGCCCGGTCAGTATCCTTGCTGTAACTAGTGTGTTGTATCCAGGTGCTTGCCAGGCTAACAGATTGCCAAGAACAAACAGTGCCATAACAGAAAGCAGAACGTACTTTCTTTTCCAGTTACCAGTCAGCGCTGTTAAAACGGGAGCACCAACCGCAACACCAAGTGCGTACAGGCTAACTAAAAGACCCGCTGAAGGTAATGATACGTTGAGGTCGGAGGCCATAGTCGGTATCAGACCGACAATTACAAACTCCGTGGTTCCAATAGCAAAGGCGCTAAGCGTCAATGCAAGTAAAGCTAAAGGCATAACAACTCTCTCTTATAATCATTGAATATGAATGGATAAACGAATAGCCCGTTTCCATGTCGTGTATTATTAAAGAGTTATTCGTTGCGAAAAATGGTGTTTATTACAAAATACTTTTGTTATAAATGATGAAAGTGCGCAGTTAAGAAAGGGGATGAAATGTTAACCCGATCAGATGAATTAGAGATTCTTATGGCAGTTGTGGATAGTGGTGGATTTTCTTCCGCTGCTGATGCACTAGGTATTCAAGTCGCTAGGGTATCTCGTGCGGTTAGTAAAGTTGAATCACAGTTGGGGGTAACCTTGCTGAATCGCACGACACGCAGAGTGGAAGTTACTGAGGAAGGGCATCAGTTTGTTGAAGCGGTTCGCTTAGGTTTACTACAAATACAGCAAGCTGAAGAAGAGATCATCACACGAGGTGAATTACCCAAGGGGCGCTTAAGAGTTGATGCCGCTAGCCCATTTGTTTTACATCAACTCGTGCCGTTAATTCAGCCATTTAAAGAGGCTTATCCTGATATTCAACTCGATCTTACCTCTAATGAGGGTTTTGTGGATCTATTGGAAAAAAGAACCGATGTGGCGATACGTATTGGACGATTATCGGATTCAACACTGCATGCTAAACCTTTAGGAACAAGCCCACTATTTATCGTTGCCACGCCTGGTTATTTATCTAAACGAGGTTTCCCTGAAGCGGTGAGCGATTTGCGCAGTCATAACTTGATCGGTTTTTCTGGCGCTAAAGTGTTAAATCAGTGGCCATTACGAGGGTTTGAGATGATAGAGCCTGATATCCTATCCAGCAGTGGTGAAACGGTTAGACAGTTAGTGTTGGCAGGGAATGGCATTGCATGTTTATCTGGCTTTATGGTGAAAGATGATCTTGATTCTGGACGGTTAGTGGCATTGTTTGAATCGGAAAAAATCACAAATACTGGACGAGAACAGGTCAATGCTGTCTTCTACAAATCTTCTTCAGTCTCTAAGCGTATTTCCGCGTTCATCGACTTTATTCAACCAAGACTTACTTTAAGATAACTCTATTATTGTTGTTTTAACAAAAGAGTTTTGTCGTTATTGCATCTTTTATTTTCCCAAGTGCCAAGCCTAGCGTGCCACCCCTTAGTAAGGTGGCACATATTTTTATTTGATCTTAGTTAAAGCGTGGCAACACGTACTGAGCGATCTGTTCCATTGATTTCTCAATTGGTTGGCTATTACGACGGAAATGCAACCCGATGTGGTTGACTCCTGCTTCTTGCATTTTTTCTAGCTCATCGCTCAAGCCATTGACTCCGGCCTGGATACCAAAATGATGCCGAACGACTGGTGCATTTGGGTTATCGACTAAATCAAGATGAATAAAGCTGGCGTAGGGTTTGTTTCCCGCTACGGAGCGCCAAAGTGCAACGCGGTGTTCATGATCATCAGGTGTGCCTGGGTAGGCGAGCCAGCCGTCTAGGTTTTCTCCTATCCATTGTGGACTTTGCTGCGCTAACCCTGCGACATAGATAGGAATATCAGCAAACTCGGGTAATAACTGTAGATCGTTACCCAGTTTATCATTTTGCGTATCTTTCAAAATCTCTACACTTTCTCGAAAAGCTGAGCCACGGCTGTCAAAGTTGGCATTAAAAACGGGATATTCACTAGGTCGGTCTCCACTAGCCACACCGAGTATCAGGCGGTCACCACTTAACTCGTTGATGGTCGCAGCGGCTTTTTTCACTAGCCAAGGTTGTCTTAACGGTAATACTATCGCTGCTGTCCCTAGTAGAATGTTGTCGGTGCACGCAGAGAGATAGCCAAGATAACTGAACGGTTCATAAATTTGTGCCGCGTCTCCAAAGTTAGGGTCGTACAACGGGACATCTCTCACCCACGCTACGTTAAAGCCTAACTTATCGGCTAACATAATACGCTGTTTATGTGCACTCATGTCTGGTACGCCGAACGGTTTTCGTTGGAGCAGGCGTTTTTTTTGGCCTTCTTGGGTCCAGTCATTATCTAGGGGGAGCTCAACCCCGATGGTGAATCTGTTACTTAAATCTTTATGCATTATGAAGCCTGACTATTACTGTGAGTACTAGGAGGCAAGGTGCCTCCTTGATATTCAGGACACTATGAGATTTTTGTTGTGAGAAAAAGCGGCAAAAAGACAAAAGTGTTTTGCCACAAACAGCGGTGGTCTTTAAAGGAACTGGTGGTTCTCTACCTTGATTTCTTGCTTGATGAAGTCAATAAAAGAGCTGATCCGGCGTGAGGTGCTGGCATTTTTGTAATACACAGCATGAACGGGCTGTTCGACATTATGCGTGTGTTCACTAAGCACGCCCACTAAGCGACCAGCTTGTCGGTCAGAGTAGGTCATAAAGTCAGACAGGCAAGCTATCCCCGCACCATGTAAGGCTAAACATCTTAGCGTCTCGCCATTATCAGATCTTAGGCTACTCATAATACGCAGAAGTTTGTTCTTATCATCCATGATCGGCCATTCCTTAAGATACTCCGGCTTGTTGAATCCAAGTAGCTTGTGATTGAGTAACTGATCTATTGAGGTTGGAGTACCATGTTGTCTTAAATACTCTGGACTCGCGACGATTCGAATCCGACTTTTACCAAGAAATATCGCGCGCATGGTTGAGTTTTGTAGCTCACCGATACGAAAAGCAATATCGGTTTTTGTTCCCAAAAGGCTAATATTTTCCTCATTGGAATTGAGATCGATTTCGACTTCTGGATACAAGCTCTGATATTTAGCAATGTGCGGCGTTAGTACGTGCAGTAAGAAGGGGGTAGCTGCGTTTATTCGTAGGAGGCCAGAAGGCTTATATTTCTGGCTTTTCAGTTGTGCTTCGGCATTCTCTACTGCTTCTACAATATGTCTGACTTTATCGAGGTATATCGTTCCTTCATTAGTAACATCTAACTTACGGGTTGTGCGATTTAACAAGGTCGTTTCGAGTTTGGCTTCTAGCCGAGATACCGATCGACTCACCGCCGAGACGGTCATCGATAACAGTTCAGCCGCAGAGCTGATTGAACCCGTATCGACGACGGCCATAAAGGTGCGCATTTCATCTAGAGTAGCTTTCATTGTTGAATATATTTCAAATTAGATTTGAGTATTGTTAACTTTACGGAAAGTTTCTTGCGGCGTAAAGTTTTGCTTCGAATCAACTATAAAATCGATAATTCAGGAGATTTAGATGAAAGTACCATCATTTGGCGTCGGCACGTTTCGTTTAGAGGGTGAAGTAGTTAAGGATTCAGTCCGTAATGCGTTAGAAGTGGGTTACCGCGTAATTGATACTGCACAGATTTACGGTAATGAGGCAGAAATCGGTGAAGTATTGACACAGTCCGGTATTGCACGTGATGAGCTATTCATTACGACCAAGATCTGGGTTGATAACATGAACACGGAACAACTCATTCCAAGTCTAAAAGAGAGCTTAGAAAAGCTAAATACAGATTATGTGGATTTGACCTTGATCCACTGGCCTGGCAATAACAATAACTTGAACGAATACATGGCTTCATTACTTGAAGCTAAATCGCAAGGGTTAACCCGTAATATTGGCGTATCCAACTTTAATATTGACTTGTTGCAACAAGCGATAGAAGTGGTCGGTAAAGAGAATATTGTTACTAACCAAATCGAGCTTAGCCCTTATTTGCAAAATCGTAAGTTGGTCAGCTTCATGCAGGAAAACGATATTCAGGTAACGTCTTACATGACCTTGGCATATGGGAAAGTACTTGGGGACCCAACTATTGCAGGTATTGCTGAGGACTATCAGGCCACGCCAGCTCAAGTCGCGCTTGCTTGGGCTTTGTCAAAAGGTTACGCGGTGATCCCGTCTTCAACTAAACGAGAGAATTTGGCAAGTAACCTGAAAGCACTTGAACTTAATCTGAGTGAAGAGGCGATTGCAAAGATAGATGCGTTGGAAAGAAATGGCCGCGAAGTAAACCCTGAAGGGCTAGCGCCTGAATGGGATGATTGAGTGAGTTTCACAGGAAATCATTGCCTAAATGACGCCTCTGCAATCGCTGACTTCCTCAGCGTTTGACGGTAGTACAACACCATAGACGATAACGGCTCGCTTGTCTGACGATAGTGCGAGCTTTTATCTTTTTGGCCTATTAGTTTACTGTATTCTCCCGGCCTTCAATTTGGCCGGGAGACGTCATTTAGAGAACAGTTACCATTCGATTGTAGAGCCATCAAATACGCGGAAGCTTCCGGATTGCTCAAGTGTTAGCTGTTCTGCGACCGAAACAATGCCTGCAACACTTTCCTCGGCAGAAAAGGTTGCGTCCTCACCGCCCATATCGGTTTTTACCCAGCCGGGATGAACTGCGACAGTTTTTACTCCTTGCGATTCGAGATTGCGTGCTGCTGATACTAGAACCTGATTAAGCGCTGCTTTAGATGCTCGATAACTGTACATGTTACCTGAACTGTTATCGCTTAAACTCGCAACTCGGGTTGAGATTCCCACGATGGTTTTGTGCTGACTTTTCGCAACGTTGTCTTGTAGGGCTTGAATTAGCAGGGCAGGTGCGACGGTATTTATGTTTAGTACTTCTAGCCATTTTTTCTGGGTCATTTCGCCAAGCGTTGCACACTCTTCGCCTAATACACCTGCATTCAGAATTAAATGATCGAGCGGACGATCCGCTAATCGAGTGGCTAACTGATCGATATCTTGTTGGTTAGTGACGTCTAGAGCCATCAGTTGAAGTTGATTAGATTGGGTTACTAGTTCATTGAGCTGCTTAGCATTTTCTGGTGAACGACAAGTTGCGATAACTTGCCAACCTTTTCCAAGGTAGTGGCGGACAAATTGCAAGCCTAAGCCACGGTTAGCGCCAGTGATTAATACAGTAGACATCGCTTCTCCTACGTTGTTGAGTTGAACAACGACCATATTAGAGGCGACGTATAAGCATGTAATCAAAACAGTATAAAAATGGCCTAGGATTCGACACTGTCAAATCTTAAAGCTTGAGAAAGATGCTGGCAAAGTGTTTTAGCCTAGTGACCGTCAGTTCGGAGGCAGCACCGCTGACACCTGCAACAGCAACGACCTTACCATCCAAGTAAAGGGGGATCGCTAAGCAATTGAGGTTTGGCTCTGCCTCTTCTAAATCGAGTGCGTAACCTGATAATACAACCTGATTAAGTTCAGTTTCTAACGTGGGGGATATTTGGCTTTCAAGGCGCAATGTTCGGCGAAGCTCATCATCAAAACTAAGAAAAACTTTGCCGATCGCAGATGTTGTGAGTCCTTCTCGTTTCCCTCTCGGGCTGCGGATAGTAAGAGGGTTATCCTGCTCTATAGCATCGATATACAAGTACTCTTTAGCGCCACTTTGTACAGCGAGGTAAGCTGTGTTGTTAGTCATTTGGGCCATTTTTTTCAGCAATGGAACAAAATGTTGTCGGATAGCTTCGTTTTTTTGTTCAATCGGCTTAGACAGTTCATAGCATCTAAACCCTAGGCTGTAGCTATGGTTGTGTTTGGATACATATCCAAGAGAGTGTAGAGTCGCAAGTAACCCGTGAACAGTCGTCTTATTTAACTGGATCGCATTACTGATCGTCTGTAATGATAGGGGAGACTCACTCATCGAGAGCAACTCGAGGATTAGAAAACCTCGCTCTAGAGACTGAATGTTTTTTCTTGCCTTGGGCACAAAGACTCCTTGATGATGGTGTTGCATCTGAATGGCTTACTGATGCTTCCACCTATAACAAACCACTACGCTGGTGGTTTGGCTTTATTAGAGAATATACTCAGCACTTAAACTGATCGGCTCGTTGTATGCGTCCACAAGAGAGTTTTTTCCTTGCTTCTTAGCATTGTATAACGCTTGGTCTAATATCGAATAGAGCTCATCAAAGTTGGTGAGTGGCATTGAGGTTGATAGATAGGCCAGACTCGCAGATATATTCAATTGATGGTTATTAAGCGAATGTACACTCTTTTCTGAAGTTGTTTTATGCAGACTTTGTATTCTAAAGGGAACGTCAATCTCATCGACGTTTTTCAATAGCAAGATAAACTCTTCTCCACCTAAACGACCCAAGTACTCTCCCTTATTAAGTTTAGCTTTAAGCGCTTTGCACACCTGTTGTAGTACTAAGTCGCCAGTTGGATGACCATACTGATCATTAATCGCCTTAAAGTCATCTAGATCGATTAATGCTAGAACGTAGCGGAAGTCTCCTTCCGCTTTGGAGGTTTGGCTTTTAATCGTCTCTATAATTGCCGCTCTGTTTAATGCACACGTTAAGCTGTCTATTTTGGCTTTTAAGCGTGTTTGTCGCTGAATCATCAATGCCAGAGCGAGGAGAAGCAATAAACAGAAAACAACAAAATTATAAGTGCGTTGTTGGTCTGTGAGTTTTTCAAACTGGTACTGACTTAGAAGAGTTTCGTTGTTCAACTGCGCGACTTGTAGATCATATTCATACTCTTTTTTAGTGAGATCTAGTGCCTCTAACGCCTTGATATTACTCGCGTCTCGGTTCGTTAGTTCAATCGTCGAGTAGGCCTTGTGATGCTCCAGCGCCTTTTTGTAATCATTTTGAGCTTGGTATGCTTTTGAGAGGAGTAATTGGGCTTGCGCTTGCAATAAGGGCCTAGCGTTTTTTACCGCTAATCTTAACGCAATTGTACCGTGTTCAATCGATTTTTCAGGTGTATGGTTCTTTAAATATGCCAATCCAGCAGCCAAATGACCCTCTGTTTCAAGGTGCGTATTCTCATAAGTTTGGGCAATGTTTAATGCTCTTCCAATGTAATCTACCGCGGTATCCAATTGCCCAGAATCGGCCAAAGCAGCAGATAACCCTAAATAGGTCAACCCTTGCCCGTATGGATAATGAAGTTGTTCGAGAATCGTTAATGCATTTTTGTAGTGGCTGATGGACTTATCGAGTTCTTTGGATTTTCTGTACATCGCTCCTAGACTATGTTCGACTTGCGCAACTTCAAGAGGTGTCCCTTCATCTTGGCGAACCAGTAAGGCTTGAATGAGATATTGCTCTGATTGTTCAAATTGCCCCAGCTCTGCAAGTAAATTGCCGACGTCATTGTAAATCCCTGAAGGATCGCTTTGCGTCGACATGTTGGCCATCAACTGTCGATACAAACTTAAGGCTTTTTCATAGTCACCACGGTAATTGTAGTTATTTGCTACCACGCGCAAAGCAAGATCAACAGGGAAGTTTTCTTGATGCTTATGATTTAAGTGGCTCTCTATGGATGAGCAATAAAAGTTTGCTTTGTGATAACGACCTTGTTGATTCAGCGTATAACAAAGTTGATAGTTCATCAGAGCCTTGCCTTCGGAATCGGATATTTTCTTCATTGTCTGTCGCAAAGAAGAAAAGCTATCTACTGAGGCCTCGTAACTACCATGCTTACGTTCATTTAACGCAAGAATATATTCTGATTCTAATTGAGAAAAAGGGTTGTCTAAGACTTGACTGCTGCCATAGTAAGGCTGATTTATGTTTGACATATATTCATAAATCAACCCACTTACGTAGAGCTTTTCGCTGTCCGATTTCGCTGTATGGTAGCGATCTTGAAGCATGCTCAATGCCGACTCAGGGTTGCTTCGTAGTGTGGTTTGGTAGACAGAGTGCCACTGTGTGATATTTTGGTTTGGTTCAATATCTTGAGTGTCGCTTGCATATACTGGAGTGAGCAAAAGTGACGCAAGCAAGGGATAGAGCACGCGCATGTTTAAACGAGCCTTTAATTTAAGGTGCCTTTAAAGTTGAGTTATCATAGCGCTTTTAACGCATCAGCGTTGTGATTAAGTTGGGTGTACTAAGAAAAAGAGTAGTAAAACTATGCACTTGGTCGAGATATTGAAAGAAGAGGCATAAAAAAGAAAGACCTCAACATAAAGTTGAGGTCAGAAATCTTTAATCAATGTAAAGCTTTGCTAGATCTTGAGGCTCCATTTCTTTGCCTTCTAACTGATCGTTCCAGTTAGTTCCAACAAGAACACCATCTTCAGCAAGAGTCAAAAGCCAATCTTCAACAAAGATATCTAATGGGATTTCTAGTACAGTAAAATCTGCCCATTCTTCAACATTATGTGCTTCTGCATCTTCTTTAGAAGACCAGAAAGGCATGACTTCGCTGTTTTCGAATTCAGTTGAATCGCAAGATAGCCAACCTTCTTCATTGCGTAAACCCCAAACCAATTGGTTTTCTTTCGTTTCTGCAACAAAAAGGTCAAGGTTCGCTTGGATATCTGATGTAAGTTTGCTCATTTCAAAACTCTCGTTGTTATGACGTGGCTAGAGTAACACTAAAGTGCCGATTCCTAAAGCATAATACGGTTGTCGAAATGAGTAAAAATAAAGGAGCCGAAGCTCCTTTTCTGAGGTTAAGTATTCACTTGTTTTTGTTTGCTTTATGCTCACAGAGCAAACAAAAACAGGTACTTTACCTTTCTGGAAGAGTTGTGAATATTGTCCACTCTCTTTTTATCTCGCCTTTGTAACCAACGACTGATGCGGTTACTCGACGATTTAAAGCATGGCTGACTTCATCGGTCCCTTGCTGTGCTAAGTGAGTGTCACCAAAACCAACAATGCGGACTCTACTCGGTTCGATGTCGTAGCTTAGTAGGGCTTCACGGACATTGCGTGCTCGTCTTTCAGAAAGATCTTGGTTATGCTTTGAACCACCAACTTTACTAGCATAGCCGTGCAGCTCTATCGAAGTAGTAGGGTACTCTTTTAAAAAGTCGGAAAGCTCTCGAACTTGTCTTCTGAAGACTGGATTGATCTCATCAGAGTCGTTAGCAAAAAGTATCCGCACTTGCATGTTATCTGATGCTTTAATGTATTCTCCACAACCGTCGTTGTCGACCTCTGAGCCTTCAGGTGTACCTGGACACATATCTCGAGCATTGATGACACCATCGTTGTCGTCATCTTTCAAATCTGCTATTTGTTCTGCATTTGGTACAGGACGATACTCATATTCGTCTTCAGCAACAACGTGTTGAGTGATGGCGAGCATACCCAATGCAAATAGAATCTTCACTGGTTTCATGATCAGTACTCCACCTTTTCATTCCATTCTGTAGGTACATCGACACGCAAGGCATTTAACAATTGGCCAGTCGCGTTCATAACGCGGTACTTGGCGTACTGCTCTGAGTATCGAGCATCCAAGTAGTTCTTTCTTGCTTCGAAAAGTTCGTTTTCAGTATTTAACAAGTCCAGCAGAGTGCGTTTTCCAATGCGATACTGCTTTTCGTAGGCGATGACAGTTTCAGAGGCCGAATCTACGTGATCCGCTAGGAACTCTTTTTGTTGAAGTGTTAAATCTAACGCACTCCAAGATAGACGAAGACCTTCTTCTACTTGGCGGTATGCACGTTCTCTTAGGTCTTTTGCTTTATTTAGTTGGTAGGCAAAACTTTCAGCGTTGGCTACGTCACTACCACCGTTAAAGAGGTTGTAACGCATACGTAACATTGCTGTTGTCTCTTCGCTGCTTCCTTCGATACCGCTTGCATCATCACGCCATGTTTGAGCCGCTTCTACCGATATCGTTGGGTAGTAAGTTCCCTTAGATTGCTTGTATTGGAACTTTGCAGAGTCCACATCAGCTACCGAAATTTTGATTACTGGATGTGACTCGAATGCCAAGTCAATCGCTTCATCGATGGTGTAGGGAATAAAGTTTTGGTCCGCTCTTGGGAAAATCAATCCTTGTGGTGACTGTCCGACAAGGCGTGTAAAGGTGGTGTGGCTGTCATATAAGTTGTTCTGAGCTGCCACCAAGTTACCGTGAGCCTTTGCTAAACGAGCCTCTACCTGGGTTAGGTCTGCTGTAGAACCGATACCTGAGTTAACTCGCTTTTTAATGTCTTCATAGATCTTCTTATGCACTTTCAAGTTATTCTCGGAAAGTGTAAGAATTTCATAAGCTTTTACTGAGTCTAAATAAACTTTCGCGACCTCTAGAGCGGTGTCTTGGGCATCAGCTAGAAGTTGATAACGGACCGATTCAGCATCAGCTGCTGTTCGATCCATATCATTAAGTGTCGCTGAGCCATCCCATATTAGCTGGGTTAGTGTCACGGTGGCTTCTTTTCTTGTCAGATCGGTTGAATCTCGCCCTGACTCTGCGGGTTTGATTCCTTCGTAACCGATACCGGCATCTAAGTCTACGGATGGGAGGTAAGCACCACCAGATGCTTCATTCACATACTGCTTGCTAACGAATTCATTGAACGCACTTTTGATGTCAGGATTGGTTTTTAATGTGTTTTCAACCGCTTGCTCTAGCGTTTGCCCAAAAGCATGACTAGCGGTGAACATACCAATACAAAAGGCGTTGGCACGAGTCCACTTCACTGTGATTCTCCTAGATAATGGTAAAAATTCTCGAGGTGATAGGGCTTATAAGTGGAATACTTATAAGGGCGTCAATAATTTAGCGCACAATAACATTAATATGCGATGAAGTAACCTGTTGATTCGCTGTTCATTTGTTTCAATTTTGATAAATCAACCTACTAAATCTGCCTGAAACTTGAATTAAGATCTCAAATTAAAGATGAAGGTAATAGCTAGGAACGTGTGTCCAGATTTTAATAAAATAAAACACTTATGCATCTGGATTCTTATTGATGTATGACACATAATTACTTTATTGAGCATCAAATTGCTGTTATTGCACTATATATTCGGGCAATATATAGCAAATTAGTATTGTTAGTCAAAAACTTGACAGTTATTTAGGGTTAAGGTTTATATGGATCGTACAGCATTAGTGCCACTCGGTAATCAAGTCGTCGTAATAGGTTTGGATGGGCAGCTGAGAGTCCTTGCAGAAGGACAGCAGCCTCTACCAGGTGAAGTGATAGTGGCAATGACAGATGCTGCGCCTCAAGACCTGAAAATTCAGCTTGCTCAAGAGCAAGGTTTAAAAGATATTTCAGACGATGTAGCACAGATTATTAGTGCTATTGAGCAAGGTCAAGACCCTTCTGCTATTGATGAAGAACTCGCACCTGCAGCGGGTGAAAATAGTGGCTCCAGTTTGCAAAATAGTGCCACGATTGTACGAGATGGTACTGAAGTGCTAGCCTCAACAAACTTTGAAACTATTGGCATAGAATCCCTCGGCTTATCTGAAACTCAAGCGTTGACCTTAAATGACTTCTTCACAACAGGTATCGAGACAAGTGGGGATGGCTCAAGTAAGCCACTTACTAATTCTCCAGTGACATTAAGCGCTGTTGAGGAAGATAGCGATCCAATCACGATAACTACTGAAGAATTACTATCGAACGTCAATATTGATGATGCCGATACTCTTGTCATTACAAACGTCACTATTGAGAGTGGGAATGGCACCTTAATTGATAACAGCGATGGATCTTGGACTTACATTCCAGAGGCTGACGATGACACTGAAGTGTCATTCTCCTATGACATTATTGATAAAGATGGCGGTGTTATTAATGGCACTGCTAACTTAGATATTACGCCTGTTAATGACGCGCCAATAGCAACTAATGATGCGATTCAAACTGACGAGGATTCCCAGGTTGTAATTGATGTGCTCGCTAACGACAGTGATATTGAAGGTGATGATTTAATCATTACCTCTGCTTCTGTACCAGAAGAGCAAGGTATCGTTGAGATTATCGATGGTAAGCTTGTTTTCACTCCGGCCGAAAATTTCAACGGTAATGCAACGATTAGCTACACCATCACAGATGGTGAGTTAGAGGATGAAGCTCAAGTTTCGGTAACAGTAAACTCAGTTAACGATGCGCCTATTGCCTCTAATGATACAACAATTACAGAGGAAGATAGTTCAGTAACGGTTGATGTCCTGCCAAACGACACCGACATTGATGGCGATACGCTGTCGATTGAATCGGCTTCCGTACCTGAAACACAAGGTACAGTTGAGATCGTTGATGGCAAACTGGTCTTCATACCGGCTGAGAACTTCCATGGTGACGCTGAAATCACTTACACCGTGACCGATGGTGCACTGACTGACCAAGCGACGGTTAACGTCACCGTGAATGCGGTGAACGACACGCCTGTGGTTGAAAGCAGCATTGCAGACCAAACCTTGGCGGAAGATTTCACCCCATACAGCATCAATCTGAATACCGCTTTCAGCGATGTGGATAACGTGGATGGCGAGTTAACGTTTAGCGTCTCTGGCAACAGCAACATTCAAGTGGCGATCGTCAATGGGATTGCTACGTTCACTCCAACGGCAGACTGGAACGGCTCAGAAGCGCTGACGTTTACGGCTACCGATCCAAGCGGCGAGAGCGTAAGCCAAACGGTGAACTTCACAGTAGCGCCAGTGGCGGATATCGTGGCAGACAACGCGACGGTTGTGGAAGATACGCCAACCATCATTAAGGTCTTAGATAACGACACGTTCGAAGGCGACGACAAAGTGGTGTCGCTGGATACCAATAACGGTCCAGCGAACGGCACGGTCTCGGTCAACCCGGACGGCAGCGTGACCTACACGCCGAACGACAACTACCACGGTACAGACAGCTTCACCTACATCGTTACGTCGGGTGGGGTATCGGAGTCCACCACGGTGAACGTCGATGTGACGCCAGTCAATGATGCGCCAGTGGCAAAAGATGACACGGCAACAACACAAGAAGATACCGCTGTCACGATTGATGTCCTGCCAAACGATACTGACATCGATGGTGATGCATTACGTATTGACTCGGCATCTGTGCCGAGTGACCAAGGGGCAGTTGAAATTGTTGATGGCAAACTGGTGTTCACACCGGCTGAGAACTTCCATGGTGACGCTGAAATCACTTACACCGTTACGGATGGTTCGCTGACCGACCAAGCGACGGTCAATGTCACCGTAAATGCCGTAAACGACACGCCTGTGGTTGAAAGCAGCATTGCAGACCAAACCTTGGCAGAAGACTTTACGCCATACAGCATCGATCTGAATACCGCTTTCAGCGATGTGGATAATGTTGATGGTGAGTTAACGTTTAGCGTCTCTGGTAATAGCAACATTCAAGTGGCGATCGTCAACGGTATTGCTACGTTCACTCCAACCGCAGACTGGAACGGCTCAGAAGCGCTGACGTTTACTGCCACCGATCCAAGCGGCGAAAGCGTTAGCCAAACGGTGAACTTCACGGTAGCGCCTGTGGCGGACATCGTGGCAGACAACGCGACGGTTGTGGAAGACACGCCGACCATCATCAAGGTTTTAGGTAACGACACGTTCGAAGGCGACGACAAAGTGGTGTCGCTCGATACCAATAACGGTCCAGCCAACGGCACGGTCTCGGTCAACCCGGATGGCAGCGTCACTTACACGCCAAACGACAACTACCACGGTACAGACAGCTTCACCTACATCGTCACCTCCGGTGGGGTATCAGAGTCCACCACGGTGAACGTCGATGTCACACCAGTGAACGATGCGCCAGTGGCAAAAGATGACGCGGCAACAACACAAGAAGATACCGCTGTCACGATTGATGTTCTGCCAAACGACACCGATATTGATGGCGATACATTACGTATTGACTCGGCGTCTGTGCCGAGTGACCAAGGTACAGTTGAAATTGTTGACGGCAAGTTGGTGTTCACACCGGCTGAGAACTTCCATGGTGACGCTGAAATCACTTATACCGTGACCGATGGTTCACTGACTGACCAAGCGACGGTCAACGTCACCGTGAATGCGGTGAACGACACGCCTGTGGTTGAAAGCAGCATTGCAGACCAGACCTTGGCGGAAGACTTCACGCCATACAGCATCGATCTAAATACCGCTTTCAGTGATGTGGATAACGCCGATGGTGAGTTAACGTTTAGTGTCTCTGGCAACAGCAACATTCAAGTGGCGATCGTCAATGGCATTGCTACGTTCACTCCAACCGCAGACTGGAATGGCTCAGAAACCCTAACCTTTACCGCCACCGATCCAAGCGGTGAAAGCGTTAGCCAAACGGTGAACTTCACAGTTGCGCCTGTGGCAGATATTGAATCTGACCGCGCGACGGTTGTGGAAGACACACCAACCATCATCAAGGTTTTAGGTAACGACACGTTCGAAGGCGACGACAAAGCGGTGTCGCTGGATAGCAATAACGGTCCAGCCAACGGCACGGTCTCGGTCAACCCGGACGGCAGCGTCACTTACACGCCAAACGACAACTTCCACGGTACAGACAGCTTCACCTACATCGTCACGTCCGGTGGGGTATCAGAGTCCACCACGGTGAACGTCGATGTCACACCAGTCAACGATGCGCCAGTGGCAAAAGATGATACCGCTGTCACTGACGAAGACACGCCAGTGACAATTGATGTCCTGCCAAACGACACCGACATTGATGGCGATACGCTGTCTATCCAATCGGCTTCCGTACCTGAAACACAAGGTACAGTTGAGATTGTTGACGGCAAACTGGTCTTCACACCGGCCGAGAACTTCAATGGTGATGCCGAAATCACTTACACCATCACCGATGGTTCGCTGACTGACCAAGCGAAAGTAGCCGTTACCGTTAATCCAGTGAACGATGCGCCAACGATCAAGGTCGATGCTGTAGAAAGTATCACTGAAGACGCAGTGAGTACCGATACGGTAGTGGCAACGTTGGAAGTCGCTGATACCGATACGCCAGAAGAGCAATTAACCGTTTCTTTAGAAAACAACTCAAACGGCTACTTTGCGTTAGTTGGCGATGAAGTCAAACTGACTCAAGCGGGTGTTGACGCGGTTAACAACGACGAACTCAACCTTAAAGACCTAACGATCAGCGCATCAGTATCGGATGGTGTTAATCCAACGGTTAGCGACAGTGATAGTTTGATTGTGAATCGCGTTAACGATGCACCAACAGTCGATAATGTGATTTCAGATCAAGTGTTAGCAGAAGATTTTACGATCTACACGATTGATTTAAACGACGCATTTAAAGACAGCGACTCCGCACTGAACTTTTCAGTGTCCGGCAACAGCAACGTGTTGGTTTCGATTGAAAATGGCATCGCGACCATTAGCCCAACGGCAGACTGGAACGGCTCAGAAATCCTAACGTTTACGGCTACCGATCCAAGCGGTGAAAGCGTCAGCCAAACGGTGAACTTCACAGTAGCGCCTGTGGCGGACATCGTGGCAGATAAAGCGACGGTTGTGGAAGACACGCCGACCATCATCAAGGTCTTAGGTAACGACACGTTCGAAGGCGACGACAAAGTGGTGTCGCTGGATACCAACAACGGTCCAGCTAACGGCACGGTCTCGGTCAACCCGGACGGCAGCGTAACCTACACGCCAAACGACAACTTCCACGGTACAGACAGCTTCACCTACATCGTTACCTCCGGTGGGGTATCGGAGTCCACCACGGTGAACGTCGATGTCACACCAGTCAATGACGCGCCAGTGGCAAAAGATGATACAGCTGTTACTGACGAAGACACGCCAGTGACAATTGATGTTCTGCCAAACGACACCGACATTGATGGCGATACGTTAAGCATTGATTCGGCGTCCGTGCCGAGTGACCAAGGGAAAGTTGAAATTGTTGATGGCAAACTGGTGTTCACACCGGCCGAGAACTTCCATGGTGACGCCGAAATCACTTACACCGTCACCGATGGTGCACTGACTGACCAAGCGACGGTCAACGTCACCGTAAATGCCGTAAACGACACGCCAGTGGTTGAGAGCAGCATTGCAGACCAAACCTTGGCGGAAGACTTTACGCCATACAGCATCGATCTGAATACGGCCTTCAGCGATGTGGATAACGTGGATGGCGAGCTGAGCTTCAGCGTTTCTGGCAACAACAACGTGTTGGTGTCGATTGAAAATGGCATCGCGACCATTAGCCCAACGGCAGACTGGAACGGCTCAGAAGCGTTAACCTTTACGGCGACCGATCCAAGCGGTGAAAGCGTTAGCCAAACGGTGAACTTCACAGTAGCGCCTGTGGCGGACATCGTGGCAGACAACGCGACGGTTGTGGAAGACACGCCGACCATCATCAAGGTTTTAGGTAACGACACGTTCGAAGGCGACGATAAAGTGGTGTCGCTGGATAGCAATAACGGTCCAGCGAACGGCACGGTCTCGGTCAACCCGGACGGCAGCGTCACTTACACGCCGAACGACAACTACCACGGTACAGACAGCTTCACCTACATCGTTACGTCGGGTGGGGTATCGGAGTCCACCACGGTGAACGTCGATGTCACACCAGTCAACGATGCGCCAGTGGCAAAAGATGATACAGCTGTTACTGACGAAGACACGCCAGTGACGATTGATGTCCTACCAAACGACACCGATATTGATGGCGATACGCTGTCTATCCAATCAGCGTCTGTGTCGAGTAACCAAGGTACAGTTGAGATTGTTGATGGCAAACTGGTGTTCACACCGGCTGAGAACTTCCATGGTGACGCTGAAATCACTTACACCATCACCGATGGTGCGCTGACTGATCAAGCGACGGTCAACGTCACCGTGAATGCGGTGAACGACGCGCCTGTGGTTGAAAGCAGCATTGCAGACCAAGCCTTGGCGGAAGACTTTACGCCATACAGCATCGATCTAAATACCGCTTTCAGCGATGTGGATAACGCCGATGGTGAGTTAACGTTTAGCGTCTCTGGTAACAGTAGTGTCAATGTCTCAATAGAAAATGGCATTGCTACGTTCACTCCAACCGCAGACTGGAACGGCTCAGAAATCCTAACGTTTACGGCTACCGACCCAAGCGGTGAAAGCGTCAGCCAAACGGTGAACTTCACAGTAGCGCCTGTGGCGGACATCGTGGCAGATAAAGCGACGGTGGTGGAAGACACGCCGACCATCATCAAGGTCTTAGGTAACGACACGTTCGAAGGCGACGACAAAGTGGTGTCGCTGGATACCAACAACGGTCCAGCGAACGGCACGGTCTCGGTCAACCCGGATGGCAGCGTCACTTACACGCCAAACGACAACTACCACGGGGCAGACAGCTTCACCTACATCGTTACCTCGGGTGGGGTATCGGAGTCCACCACGGTGAACGTCGATGTCACACCAGTGAATGATGCGCCAGTGGCGACCAATGACAATGCCGTTACTGACGAAGATACACCAGTGACGATTGATGTTCTGCCAAACGATACTGACATTGATGGCGATACGCTGTCTATCCAATCAGCGTCTGTACCTGAAGCACAAGGTACAGTTGAGATTGTTGATGGCAAACTGGTCTTCACACCGGCTGAGAACTTCCATGGCGACGCCGAAATCACTTACACCGTGACCGATGGTGCACTGACTGACCAAGCAACGGTCAACGTCACCGTGAATGCGGTGAACGACACGCCTGTGGTTGAGAGCAACATTGCAGACCAAACCTTGGCAGAAGACTTTACGCCATACAGCATCGATCTAAATACCGCTTTCAGTGATGTGGATAACGTGGATGGCGAGTTGAACTTCAGTGTCTCTGGCAACAGCAACATTCAAGTGGCGATCGTCAATGGCATTGCTACGTTCACTCCAACCGCTGACTGGAACGGCTCAGAAATCCTAACCTTTACGGCTACCGATCCAAGCGGCGAAAGCGTCAGCCAAACGGTGAACTTCACGGTAGCGCCTGTGGCGGACATCGTGGCAGACAACGCGACGGTTGTGGAAGACACGCCGACCATCATCAAGGTCTTAGGTAACGACACGTTCGAAGGCGACGACAAAGCGGTGTCGCTGGATAGCAATAACGGTCCAGCTAACGGCACGGTCTCGGTCAACCCAGATGGCAGCGTAACCTACACGCCAAACGACAACTACCACGGTACAGACAGCTTCACCTACATCGTTACGTCGGGTGGGGTATCGGAGTCCACCACGGTGAACGTCGATGTCACACCAGTCAATGACGCGCCCGTGGCAAACGATGACGCGGCAACAACACAAGAAGATACCGCTGTAACGATTGATGTTCTGCCAAACGACACCGATATTGATGGTGATACGCTGTCTATCCAATCAGCGTCTGTACCTGAAGCACAAGGTACAGTTGAGATTGTTGATGGCAAACTGGTCTTCACACCGGCTGAGAACTTCCATGGCGACGCCGAAATCACTTACACCGTGACCGATGGTGCACTGACTGACCAAGCAACGGTCAACGTCACCGTGAATGCGGTGAACGACACGCCTGTGGTTGAAAGCAACCTCGCAGACCAAACCTTGGCGGAAGACTTTACGCCATACAGCATCGATCTAAATACCGCTTTCAGTGATGTGGATAACGTAGATGGCGAGCTGAGCTTCAGTGTCTCTGGCAACAGCAACATTCAAGTGGCGATCGTCAATGGGATTGCTACGTTCACTCCAACCGCAGACTGGAATGGCTCAGAAATCCTAACCTTTACCGCCACCGATCCAAGCAGCGAAAGCGTTAGCCAAACGGTGAACTTCACAGTGGCGCCTGTGGCGGACATCGTGGCAGATAAAGCGACGGTTGTGGAAGACACGCCGACCATCATTAAGGTCTTAGGTAACGACACGTTTGAAGGCGACGACAAAGTGGTGTCGCTGGATACCAACAACGGCCCAGCGAACGGCACGGTCTCGGTCAACCCGGACGGCAGCGTAACCTACACGCCAAACGACAACTACCACGGTACAGACAGCTTCACGTACATCGTTACGTCGGGTGGGGTCAGTGAGTCCACCACGGTGAACGTCGATGTCACGCCAGTGAACGATGCGCCAGTGGCAAACGATGACACGGCGATTACTGACGAAGACACGCCAGTGACGATTGATGTCCTGCCAAACGATACTGACATTGATGGCGATACGCTGTCTATCCAATCAGCGTCCGTACCTGAAGCGCAAGGCACAGTCGAGATTGTTGACGGCAAACTGGTCTTCACACCGGCCGAGAACTTCCATGGCGATGCCGAAATCACTTACACCATCACCGATGGTGCGCTGACTGACCAAGCGACGGTCAACGTCACCGTGAATGCGGTGAACGACGCGCCTGTGGTTGAAAGCAGCATTGCAGACCAAGCCTTGGCGGAAGACTTTACGCCATACAGCATCGATCTGAATACCGCTTTCAGCGATGTGGATAACGTGGATGGCGAGTTAACGTTTAGCGTCTCTGGTAATAGCAACATTCAAGTGGCGATCGTCAATGGGATTGCTACGTTCACTCCAACCGCAGACTGGAATGGCTCAGAAACCCTAACGTTTACCGCCACCGATCCAAGCAGCGAAAGCGTTAGCCAAACGGTGAACTTCACAGTTGCCCCTGTGGCGGACATCGTGGCAGATAAAGCGACGGTTGTGGAAGACACGCCGACCATCATTAAGGTCTTAGGTAACGACACGTTTGAAGGCGACGACAAAGCGGTGTCGCTGGATACCAACAACGGCCCAGCGAACGGCACGGTCTCGGTCAACCCGGACGGCAGCGTAACCTACACGCCAAACGACAACTACCACGGTACAGACAGCTTCACCTACATCGTTACGTCGGGTGGGGTCAGTGAGTCCACCACGGTGAACGTCGATGTCACGCCAGTGAACGATGCGCCAGTGGCAAAAGATGACACGGCGATTACTGACGAAGACACGCCAGTGACGATTGATGTCCTGCCAAACGATACTGACATTGATGGCGATACGCTGTCTATCCAATCAGCGTCCGTACCTGAAGCGCAAGGCACAGTCGAGATTGTTGACGGCAAACTGGTCTTCACACCGGCCGAGAACTTCCATGGCGATGCCGAAATCACTTACACCGTGACCGATGGTGCACTGACTGACCAAGCGACGGTCAACGTCACCGTAAATGCCGTAAATGACACGCCTGTGGTTGAAAGCAACCTCGCAGACCAAACCTTGGCGGAAGACTTCACCTCATACAGCATCGATCTAAATACCGCTTTCAGCGATGTGGATAACGCCGATGGTGAGTTAACGTTTAGCGTCTCTGGTAATAGCAACATTCAAGTGGCAATCGTCAATGGGATTGCTACGTTCACTCCAACCGCAGACTGGAACGGCTCAGAAGCGCTGACCTTTACGGTTACCGATCCAAGCGGTGAAAGCGTTAGCCAAACGGTGAACTTCACAGTGGCGCCTGTGGCGGACATCGTGGCAGACAACGCGACGGTCGTGGAAGACACACCAACCATCATTAAGGTCTTAGGTAACGACACGTTCGAAGGCGACGACAAAGTGGTGTCGCTGGATAGCAATAACGGCCCAGCTAACGGCACGGTCTCCGTCAACCCGGACGGCAGCGTCACTTACACGCCAAACGACAACTACCACGGGGCAGACAGCTTCACGTACATCGTTACATCGGGCGGGGTATCGGAGTCCACCACGGTGAACGTCGATGTCACACCAGTCAATGACGCGCCAGTGGCAAAAGATGATACCGCTGTTACTGACGAAGACACGCCAGTGACAATTGATGTCCTACCAAACGACACCGATATTGATGGCGATACGCTGTCTATCCAATCAGCGTCTGTGCCGAGTGAGCAAGGGACAGTCGAGATTGTTGATGGTAAGTTGGTGTTCACACCGGCTGAGAACTTCAATGGTGACGCCGAAATCACTTACACCATCACCGATGGTGCGCTGACTGACCAAGCGACGGTCAACGTCACCGTGAATGCGGTGAACGACGCGCCTGTGGTTGAAAGCAGCATTGCAGACCAAGCCTTGGCGGAAGACTTTACGCCATACAGCATCGATCTAAATACCGCTTTCAGCGATGTGGATAATGTGGATGGTGAGTTAACGTTTAGCGTCTCTGGTAATAGCAACATTCAAGTGGCGATCGTCAATGGTATTGCTACGTTCACTCCAACCGCAGACTGGAACGGCTCAGAAGCGTTGACGTTTACGGCCACCGATCCAAGCGGCGAAAGCGTTAGCCAAACGGTGAACTTCACAGTTGCGCCTGTGGCGGACATCGTGGCAGATAAAGCAACGGTCGTGGAAGACACGCCGACCATCATTAAGGTCTTAGGTAACGACACGTTCGAAGGCGACGACAAAGTGGTGTCGCTGGATACCAACAACGGCCCAGCGAACGGCACGGTCTCGGTCAACCCGGATGGCAGCGTCACTTACACGCCAAACGACAACTACCACGGGGCAGACAGCTTCACCTACATCGTTACCTCGGGTGGGGTATCGGAGTCCACCACGGTGAACGTCGATGTCACACCAGTGAATGACGCGCCAGTGGCAAAAGATGATACCGCTGTTACTGACGAAGACACGCCAGTGACAATTGATGTCCTACCAAACGACACCGATATTGATGGTGACACGCTGTCTATCCAATCAGCGT
>Ga0213832_1000081_pt1 | contig 173655 bp, 154 predicted proteins | sample SWATP13_FD_161660 | JGI IMG/M metagenome (GOLD analysis project Ga0213832, IMG submission 161660) | Coastal seawater microbial communities from Marineland, Florida, United States - SWA TP1 #3 | ecosystem: Environmental > Aquatic > Marine > Coastal | place: USA: Florida | collected 2016-08-06 | reverse complement strand
CGATTTGATCGAATGCTTGCGCAGAACCACCGTAAGTCTTTGCAAGAACAGTAGTGATTGCTGCAGTCAGAGTGGTTTTACCGTGGTCAACGTGGCCGATAGTACCCACGTTTACATGGGGTTTCGACCGTTCAAACTTTTCTTTTGCCATTTTTCTCGTTTCCTAAGTTAAAAGTCCGCTCCAATAGCAGACCGGACCGAACCTTCAAATTTATTAGCTTCGTGATTCAATGATTGCTTTCGCCACGTTATTAGGCGCTTCAGCATAGTTGAAAAACTCCATTGAATAGGAGGCGCGCCCCTGCGTAGCAGAACGCAGGTCAGTAGCATAACCGAACATCTCGGAAAGTGGCACCTTTGCCCGTACAATTTTTATACCGGCCACACCGTCTTCCATACCTTCGATCATACCACGGCGGCGATTCAGGTCGCCAACGACGTCACCCATCCAGTCTTCCGGAGTGGTTACTTCAACGTTCATTGTGGGCTCAAGCAATACGGGGTTCGCCTCAGCGGCCCCTTTCTTAAAGCCCATTGAACCGGCGATCTTAAACGCCATTTCAGAAGAGTCAACATCATGGTAAGAACCGTCGAACAAAGTTACCTTTACATCGAGAACCGGGTAACCTGCCAGCACACCATTTTGCGTTTGCTCCTGAATGCCTTTGTCCACCGAAGGAATAAACTCTTTCGGGATAACGCCGCCAACAATCTCGTTAACGAACTCATACCCTGCGCCTTCTTCATTCGGCTCTATGCGCAGCCAGACGTGACCAAACTGGCCTCGACCGCCTGACTGACGGACAAACTTGCCTTCGACTTCCACTTTCTTGCGGATAGTCTCGCGGTAAGCCACTTGTGGGTTACCAACGTTACATTCAACCTTAAACTCCCGCTTCATGCGGTCGACAATGATATCTAAGTGTAGCTCACCCATGCCGGAAATGATGGTTTGTCCGGTCTCATCGTCGGTTTTAACCCGGAACGAAGGATCTTCAGCAGCCAGCTTACTCAGGGCAATGCCCATTTTCTCCTGATCGGCAGTTGATTTAGGCTCTACCGCAATCGAAATTACCGGGTCAGGGAATTCCATTCGTTCCAGTGTGATCACGTTGTTTGGATCACACAGCGTGTCGCCCGTAGTAACATCTTTCATGCCGATGGCGGCCGCGATGTCACCCGCGCGAACTTCTTTTAATTCTTCACGGTCTTTCGAGTGCATTTGCACGATACGACCAAAGCGTTCCCGCTTACCTTTAACCGGGTTAAACACGGTGTCACCGGTGTTTACCACACCAGAGTAGCAACGGAAGAACGTTAACGTGCCCACGAAGGGGTCGGTGGCAATCTTAAACGCCAGGGCTGAGAACGGCTCATCATCATCTGCATGACGCTCGCCATCGCTCTCATCCGGTAAAATACCTTTAATGGCCGGCACATCAATTGGTGCAGGTAAATAACGTACCACAGCATCGAGTACTGCCTGAACGCCTTTGTTCTTAAATGCACTACCACAGGTTGCTAACACAATTTCATTGTTTAGCGTACGAATGCGCAGACCTTCATGAATTTCATCTTCTGTCAGTTCTGAGCCTTCTAAATACTTGTCCATTAACTCATCGGTAGCTTCGGCGGCCGCTTCGATCATTTCGCTGCGGTATTTTTCAGCTTTGTCCAATAGATCAGCCGGAATATCTTCATAAGTAAAGGTCATGCCTTTATCTTCAGCATTCCAGTTAATGGATTTCATTTTGATCAGGTCAATCACGCCGCTGAACTCTTCCTCAGCACCAATGTTAAGCTGAATAGGCACGCAGTTTGCGCCCAGTCGCTTACGGATCTGACCAATAACCCGTTCGAAATCCGCTCCGGCACGGTCCATCTTGTTAACAAAGACCATGCGCGGAACGTGATATTTATCCGCTTGTCGCCAAACGGTTTCTGATTGAGGCTCAACCCCGGAAGACCCACAAAATACAACTACCGCGCCATCCAGCACACGTAATGAACGCTCTACCTCAATAGTAAAGTCAACGTGTCCGGGGGTGTCGATAATATTGATGCGATGCTGATCAAACTGTTGCTGCATCCCGGCCCAGAAACAGGTAGTTGCAGCGGAAGTAATAGTAATTCCACGCTCTTGTTCCTGTTCCATCCAGTCCATGGTTGCAGCACCATCATGCACTTCACCAATTTTATGCGATAACCCGGTATAGAACAGCACGCGCTCGGTTGTTGTGGTTTTACCCGCATCAACGTGCGCAACAATGCCTATATTCCGATAGCGATCAATTGGGGTCTTACGCGACATACATCTCTCTCAGTTAAACGTTGATTACCAACGATAGTGAGCAAACGCTTTGTTTGCTTCGGCCATACGGTGAACGTCTTCACGTTTCTTAACCGCTGAACCTTTATTGTCAGCTGCATCTAACATTTCGGCTGCAAGGCGTTGAGCCATTGACTTCTCGCCACGTTTACGTGCCGCTTCTACCATCCAACGCATACCCAGTGCATTACGACGAACAGGACGAACTTCTACTGGTACCTGGTAAGTTGAACCACCAACGCGGCGAGACTTAACCTCTACAGTAGGACGAATGTTGTCCAGAGCTTCTTCGAATACATCTAAGTGTGCCTTGCCGGTTTTTTCAGCAACAATATCAAGCGCACCGTAAACGATTTTTTCTGCAATCGATTTCTTGCCGTCGAGCATTACGACATTCATAAACTTAGCAAGCAGCTGTGAACCAAATTTTGGTTCTGGTAGGATTTTACGTTGACCTACGACTCTTCTTCTTGGCATCTTCTATTCTCCGTGGAATTCAGGGATAACCCAAAACTCAATTAATTCAGTTTGGCCTTACTAACGGAGAACCGTTAAGACTTGGGCCGCTTGGCGCCGTACTTAGAACGGGCCTGTTTACGATCGTTTACGCCGGCGCAGTCAAGAGTACCGCGAACAGTGTGATAACGAACACCTGGCAAGTCTTTTACACGACCGCCACGAATAAGAACAACACTGTGCTCCTGCAGGTTGTGGCCTTCACCACCGATGTATGAAGAAACTTCAAAACCGTTGGTTAAACGCACACGACATACTTTACGTAGTGCTGAGTTTGGTTTCTTAGGCGTAGTAGTATATACACGAGTACATACACCACGTCTTTGCGGACAAGCTTGCAGGGCAGCAACGTTGCTTTTTTCAACGGGCTTTCTGCGTGGCTTGCGCACTAACTGGTTAACTGTTGCCATTAACTAGCTCCTGATTAAAAACTACAAAAACCCGGGCCTTTGTCCGGGTCGATTAATTACGACTTTCACATCGTTGTCAGACCGTATGCTCGTTACGATCTTAATGACTTTGAATCTAAAAACCGTGCCCTGTGTGGGCGGCTAAAAAGCCTGCTACCATTTTTGGGTCGCGGAATAGTAAAGATCAATGCCTGTGCTGTCAAGATGTACAAAGGTTAACCACAGAATAAACCGGTATTTAGCCTGTACAGATGACAAAATGGGGCACTACCTTGCGGTAGTGCCCCAATCTCTTGCTTAAGCGCTTATTCGTCTGATGATGACTCGTCAGAGGAAACTTCAGCGTTTAACGCTTCGGTCAGTGCTTGTTCTGCTTCTGCAGCAGACACTGACAGTTCAGCGATTTCTTCATGGCGACGCTGAGCACGTTTTTCGTGATAAGCGAAACCGGTACCGGCTGGGATCAGACGGCCAACGATAACGTTTTCTTTCAGACCACGTAAATCGTCTTCTTTGCCCTGAACCGCGGCTTCGGTCAGAACGCGGGTGGTTTCCTGGAACGATGCTGCAGAGATGAAAGACTCTGTAGACAGCGACGCTTTGGTGATACCCAGTAACTGGATTTCATAAAGCGCAGGCAGTTTGCCTTGTTTTTCCATTTCACGGTTCGCGATCTTAACGGCAGCCACTTCAACCTGCTCGCCTTCCAGGAACTGAGTATCGCCCGGAGCAGTGATCAAACACTTACGCAGCATCTGACGGATAACCACCTCGATGTGCTTATCGTTAATTTTTACACCCTGCAGACGGTAAACTTCCTGAACTTCGTTCACGATGTAGTTAGATACCGCGCTCACGCCACGCAGACGTAAGATGTCGTGTGGAGACTCAGGACCATCAGCGATAACTTCGCCTTTCTCAACGTTTTCACCTTCGAACACGTTAAGCTGACGCCACTTCGGAATCATCTCCTCGTATGGGTCGCCATCTTTAGGCGTGATAACCAGACGTTTCTTACCTTTGGTTTCTTTACCGAATCCAATGGCACCTGAAACTTCCGCCAGGATGGCAGGTTCTTTTGGCTTACGCGCTTCGAACAAGTCAGCAACCCGCGGCAGACCACCAGTTATGTCACGTGTTTTCGAGCTTTCCTGAGGAATACGTGCCAGCACGTCACCTTCGTTAGCCAGTTTACCGTCAGCCGCTTCGATGGTAGTGAAGCTTGGCAGGCGGATTTCCTGCAGACCGAACTCGTCGCTCTCAAGGATCAGCTTAGGCTCTTTCGCGTTAACCTTAGACAGGTCTTTAACAACCACACGGGTCAGACCGGTCAGTTCATCCTGCTGCATCTCGGTGTTAGAATCATCGATATCAGCAAATGAGATCTTCGATGCACGCTCAACGATGATTGGGTGACTATGCGGATCCCAGTTAGCCACTACGTCGCCTGCCTGAACTGCTGCGCCGTCATCAACGGTTAAAGTTGCACCGTACGGGACTTTATAACGCTCTTTTTCACGGCCTTGCTCGTCGGTCATGGTCAGTTCGGTAGAACGCGAAACAATAACCACTTTACCGTCGGTGTTGCGAACATATTTGGCATTGTGCAGTTTCAGGTTACCGGCCGTTTTGACCTGTACGCTGTTTTCTGCAGACGCTCTTGATGCCGCACCACCAATGTGGAAGGTACGCATGGTAAGCTGAGTACCCGGCTCACCAATTGACTGAGCAGCGATAACACCAACAGACTCACCTTTACCAACCATATGACCGCGCGCCAGGTCACGACCGTAACAGTTAGCACACACACCGAAATCGTTGTCACAGGTAATTACTGAGCGAACCATTACCTGATCAACTGAGTTAGCTTCCAGCAGGTCTACCAGGGCTTCGTCGAGCAGCGTGTTTCGCTCCAGCAGGACTTCTTCAGTACCCGGGATGTAAACATCTTCTGCTACCACACGACCCAGTACACGTTCGCGCAGCGGCTCAACAACGTCACCACCTTCAATCAGTGGCGTCATCAGTACACCTTCAAAAGTGCCACAATCTGAGTTAGTGATAACCAGATCCTGTGCCACGTCTACCAGACGACGAGTCAGGTAACCCGAGTTGGCAGTCTTAAGAGCCGTATCGGCAAGACCTTTACGCGCACCGTGGGTTGAGATGAAGTACTGTAGTACGTTCAGACCTTCACGGAAGTTAGCCGTGATTGGCGTTTCGATGATTGAACCATCCGGCTTAGCCATCAGACCACGCATACCCGCCAGCTGACGAATCTGTGCAGCACTACCACGAGCACCGGAGTCGGCCATCATGTAGACAGAGTTGAATGAGGCTTGCTCTTCTTCTTCACCGTCTTTATTGATAACTACGTCGGTTTTGAGGTTATCCATCATGGCCTTGGCAACTTTTTCGTTGGCGTTTGACCAGATATCGATAACTTTGTTGTAGCGCTCACCGGCGGTTACCAAACCACTTTGGAACTGTTCCTGGATCTCGATAACTTCGGCTTCGGCAGCGTCGATAATGTCTTTCTTGGCATCCGGGATAACCATATCGTCGATACCAACAGACGCACCCGCGATCATCGCGTAGTGGAAACCGGTATACATGATTTGGTCAGCGGCGATAACCGTATCTTTCAGACCCAGTGAACGATAACACTCGTTCAGCAGTTTTGAGATCTGCTTCTTACCCATTGCCTGGTTGATAATTTCAAACGGCAAGCCTTTTGGCAGGATCAATGAGAAAATCGCGCGACCAACGGTTGTGTCAGTCAGGGTCACTTTCTCAGTCTTGGTGCCATCTTCCGCTACATCGTATTCAGTAATACGGACTTTAACGCGCGAATGCAGTTCAGCATTACCGGTACGGTAAGCTTTTTCCGCTTCGTGCGGGCTGGTAAATACCATGCCTTCGCCCTGACCGTTAACTTTGTCACGTGTCAGGTAATACAGACCCAATACAACGTCCTGTGAAGGTACGATGATTGGCTCACCGTTCGCTGGCGACAGAATGTTATTCGTCGACATCATCAGCGCACGGGCTTCTAACTGAGCTTCAATGGTCAGTGGTACGTGTACCGCCATTTGGTCACCGTCGAAGTCAGCGTTATATGCCGCACACACCAGTGGGTGTAACTGAATCGCTTTACCTTCGATAAGGGTCGGTTCAAACGCCTGGATACCCAGACGGTGAAGCGTTGGTGCACGGTTAAGCAGTACCGGGTGCTCACGGATAACTTCATCCAGAACGTCCCATACTTCCGGTGCTTCGCGCTCTACCAGCTTCTTGGCAGCCTTGATAGTAGTCGCTAAACCACGACCTTCTAATTTGCCGTAGATAAATGGCTTAAACAGTTCCAGAGCCATCTTCTTAGGCAGACCACACTGGTGCAGACGCAGTGTAGGGCCAACGGTGATTACAGAACGGCCAGAGTAGTCAACACGCTTACCAAGCAGGTTCTGACGGAAACGCCCCTGCTTACCTTTGATCATATCGGCAAGTGATTTTAAAGGACGCTTGTTAGAACCGGTGATAGCGCGGCCGCGACGACCGTTATCCAGCAATGCGTCTACCGCTTCCTGAAGCATACGCTTTTCGTTACGTACGATGATGTCAGGAGCCGCCAGGTCTAACAGACGCTTCAGACGGTTGTTACGGTTAATAACACGACGGTATAAGTCGTTCAGATCAGACGTTGCAAAACGGCCACCGTCCAGTGGTACCAAAGGACGTAAATCCGGTGGCAGTACTGGCAGTACGGTCATGATCATCCACTCTGGCTTGTTGCCAGACTGTTGGAATGATTCAAGCAGTTTTAAACGCTTGGTGATCTTCTTACGCTTGGTTTCTGAGTTAATTGACGGCAGCTCTTCACGCATTGCAGCAACGTCAGCATCAACATCAAGGTGCTTGAGCAGATCGAATACGGCTTCGGCGCCCATCTTGGCTTCAAACTCGTCACCGTGCTCTTCCAGGGCATCCAGATACTCTTCTTCGCTCAGCAGCTGGCTGCGCTCAAGCGTAGTCATGCCTGGTTCGGTTACTACGAATGATTCGAAGTACAGCACACGCTCGATATCACGCAGGGTCATATCCAGCATCAGACCGATACGAGATGGCAGAGATTTCAGGAACCAGATGTGGGCAACCGGACTGGCCAGTTCGATGTGACCCATACGCTCACGACGTACTTTAGTCAGGGTTACTTCTACGCCACATTTTTCACAGATAACACCACGGTGCTTCAGGCGCTTGTACTTACCGCACAAACACTCATAGTCTTTTACAGGACCAAAGATACGCGCACAGAACAGACCATCACGCTCTGGCTTGAACGTACGATAGTTGATGGTTTCTGGTTTCTTAACTTCACCAAAAGACCATGAACGGATCATGTCTGGTGAGGCAAGACCAATGCGAATATTATCGAATTCTTCAGTCTTGTTTTGTTGTTTTAGAAACTTTAATAAGTCTTTCACAATACTCTCCCGGCGGAGTCAGTCTCTATGGCCCGGTTACCCGGGCCAACTCAATCAATTATGGCAACAAACGGCCTGCTTAGTTTTCTTCCAGCTCGATATTAATACCGAGTGAGCGGATCTCTTTAAGCAGTACGTTGAAGGATTCAGGCATACCTGGTTCCATTCTGTGATCGCCATCAACGATGTTCTTGTACATTTTGGTACGGCCGTTAACGTCATCCGACTTAACCGTCAGCATTTCCTGCAGGGTGTAAGCGGCACCGTATGCTTCCAGTGCCCACACTTCCATCTCACCGAAGCGCTGACCACCGAATTGTGCTTTACCCCCCAGCGGCTGCTGAGTAACCAGGCTGTAAGAACCAGTTGAACGCGCGTGCATCTTGTCGTCAACCAGGTGGTTCAGTTTCAGCATGTACATGTAACCAACGGTAACCGGACGTTCGAATTCACGACCCGTACGACCATCAAACAGGGTAATTTGCCCGCTCTCTGGAATATCCGCCAGTTTTAACATCTCTTTGATTTCAGCTTCACGTGCGCCGTCGAATACTGGTGTTGCTACCGGTACACCCTTACGCAGGTTGTCGGCTAAACGCAGTACTTCGTGATCGGTAAAGGTGCTGATATCGACCTGTTTCGGGTTATCACCCAAATCGTACACTTCTTGCAGGAAGCCACGCAGTTTCTGCATTTCTTCTTGCTCTTTAAGCATACGGTCGATCTTCACGCCCAGACCGTGCGCAGCCATACCTAAGTGCGTTTCAAGGATCTGACCGATGTTCATCCGCGACGGTACACCCAGTGGGTTCAGTACGATGTCTACCGGCGTACCGTTTTCATCATATGGCATATCTTCTACCGGGATTACGGTAGAGATAACACCTTTGTTACCGTGACGACCTGCCATCTTGTCACCAGGCTGGATGTGACGCTTAACTGCCAGGTAGACCTTAACGATCTTAAGAACACCTGGAGCCAGGTCATCGCCTTGAGTGATCTTGCGACGCTTAACTTCAAATTTCTTATCGAAATCAGCTTTGATTTCGTCGTGTTGGGCACCGATTTGGTCTAAATCGCTCTGCAGATCTGCATCTGACAGTGGAATATCGAACCACTTCTCGCGCGGCATGCTGTCCAGTTTACCCTGGTCTACGCCTGCTTTAAGCAGCAGGTTTGCAGCACGTGCGAAAATGCCATCGGCGAGGATATTGAATTCGTCAGACAGGTCTTTCTTAACCTGACGTAACTGCATGTCTTCAATTTCCAGGGCACGCTTGTCTTTTTCTACGCCATCACGGGTAAAGACCTGCACGTCGATAACCGTTCCGTGCACAGAGTTTGGTACACGTAATGAGGTATCTTTAACGTCAGAGGCTTTTTCACCAAAGATAGCACGTAACAGTTTTTCTTCCGGGGTCAGCTGGGTTTCACCTTTAGGCGTTACCTTACCAACCAGGATGTCACCGCCCTTCACTTCTGCACCGATGTATACCACGCCGGATTCATCCAGCTTGCTCAGCGCAGATTCACCGACGTTTGGAATATCAGAAGAAATTTCTTCCGGCCCTAACTTGGTGTCACGAGCGATACAGCTCAGTTCCTGAATGTGGATCGTCGTAAAACGGTCTTCCTGAGCAACACGCTCAGATATCAGGATCGAGTCTTCGAAGTTGTAACCGTTCCAAGGCATGAACGCGATACGCATGTTCTGACCAAGTGCCAGATCACCTAAGTCCGTAGACGGACCGTCAGCCAGTACATCGCCTGCTACAATCGGGTCACCGACGCTACAGGTAGGACGCTGGTTAATACAGGTGTTCTGGTTAGAACGGGTGTATTTATTCAGGTTATAGATGTCGATACCGGCTTCACCAGCAAACATTTCATCTTCATCAACCTTCACCACGATACGGCTGGCGTCGACATAGTCGATAACACCACCTCGCTTGGCAACCACGGTTACACCGGAGTCAACAGCGATGGTTTTTTCCATACCGGTACCAACCAGCGGCTTATCAGCACGCAGAGTAGGTACTGCCTGACGTTGCATGTTGGCACCCATCAAGGCACGGTTAGCATCATCGTGTTCCAGGAACGGAATAATGCTTGCAGCGATAGACACGATCTGCTGTGGTGAAACGTCCATATATTTGATGTCTTCTTTTGGCATCAAAGTGGTTTCACCGCGGTGACGACAAGGGATCAGGTCGTCCAGCAGCTCCATGTTTTCAGTCAGCGCTACGTTTGCCTGAGCAATGGCGAACTGACCTTCTTCAATCGCTGATAAGTAATCGATTTCATCGGTTACCACGCCGTCTACGATGCGACGGAAAGGCGTTTCAAGGAAACCAAAGTCATTGGTACGGGCAAAGCTCGCCAATGAGTTAATCAGACCGATGTTCGGACCTTCAGGGGTTTCGATTGGACACAAACGACCATAGTGAGTCGGGTGTACGTCTCGAACCTCAAAGCCTGCACGTTCACGAGTCAGACCACCCGGGCCTAAGGCAGAAATACGACGCTTATGCGTTACTTCTGACAGCGGGTTGTTCTGGTCCATAAACTGAGACAGCTGTGAAGAACCGAAGAATTCTTTAACCGCTGCTGAGATAGGCTTTGCGTTGATCAGATCCTGTGGCATTACGTTGTCGAGGTCACCCAGCGACAAACGCTCTTTCACAGCACGTTCAACACGAACCAGACCAACACGGAACTGGTTTTCGGCCATTTCGCCAACAGAACGGATTCGACGGTTACCTAAGTGGTCGATATCGTCCACTTCGTCTTTACCGTCACGGATAAGGATCAACTGCTTCATCACGTCGATGATGTCTTGCTTATCCAGGGTACCTGAACCTACCAGCTCTTCACGACCTAAACGGCGGTTGAACTTCATGCGGCCAACCGATGACAGATCGTAACGTTCGTCTGAGAAAAACAGGTTATCAAACAGCGTTTCAGCAGCATCTTTTGTAGGTGGTTCACCAGGACGCATCATGCGGTAAATTTCTACCAGTGCTTCCAGGCGATTTGTTGAGCTGTCGATACGCAGAGTATCAGAAATGTAAGAACCGTGATCAAGCTCGTTAATGTACAGCGTAGTAAACTCTTTGATACCTGCCTGGCTTAATTCAGCCAGTGTTTCAAGCGTTACTTCGTCGTTCGCATTAACCAGTACTTCACCGGTTTCTTCATTAATATAACTTTCGCCATATACCCGACCAGCAAGATACTCAAGCGGCACTTCCAATTCGGTTACATTGGCTTTTTCCAGTGCCCGGGTGTGACGGGCAGAGATACGGCGACCCGATTCAACCAGGACGTTGCCTTCTCCGTCAAGAATATCAAACTGAGCGGTTTCGCCACGCAGACGATCAGGAACGACTTCCATCATCATCTTGTTATCGGCGATACGGACCTGCACTTTCTCGAAGAAAGTATCCAGGATCTCTTCTGTGCTCATTTCCAGCGCACGTAAGATAATGGTTGCAGGCAACTTACGGCGACGGTCGATACGTACAAACAGGTTATCTTTCGGGTCAAACTCAAAGTCTAACCACGAACCACGGTAAGGGATTACACGTGCATTGTAGAGTACTTTACCTGAAGAGTGCGTTTTGCCTTTGTCGTGATCGTAGAACACGCCAGGAGAACGGTGCAGCTGAGAAACGATAACACGCTCGGTACCATTAATGACGAACGTACCGTTCTCTGTCATTAACGGGATCTCACCCATGTACACTTCTTGTTCTTTAATGTCTTTTACAGTACCAGGTGCTGCTTCTTTATCGAATAATACCAGGCGCAGTTTCACTCTTAACGGCGCGGAGAAGGTTACGCCTCGGATTTGACATTCTTTAACATCAAATACCGGTTCGCCAAGGCGATAACTCACATATTGTAATTCTGAATTGCCAGAGTAACTTTTTATTGGAAACACAGAACGGAATGCTGCTTCCAAACCATATTGACCATCAACATCGATATCAATAAATTTCTTGAAAGAATCTAGCTGGATTGAAAGAAGGTATGGAATTTCCAATACCTGTGGGCGTTTGCCAAAATCCTTACGGATACGTTTCTTTTCGCTATAAGAGTAAACCATGGGTTCCTCAGCCTGCTGATTTTTGACCCAACCTGTTGCCGTAAAACTTGTCGACAACAAACTTCCAGTACCCTTTCACAGGGAACAATCAGTTAGCATACACCAAAAATTAGCCAATTTTTAGTTAACTTGTTGGTTTATTGCTAAATAAATTATTCACGGTGGTGGCGCTTGACGTGTACAGACAAGGGTAATAAACCGTACACCCTACAGCGCAAAAAGGCTGGTGGTCAAAAAAACCACCAGCCTGTGCCATTTCTGGCAAGCAATCTGCTAGTGCAGATTACTTAATTTCAACTTCAGCACCAGCTTCTTCAAGCTGCTTCTTCAGTTCTTCAGCTTCTTCTTTGCTTACGCCTTCTTTGATAGCTTTAGGAGCAGATTCAACTACTTCTTTCGCTTCTTTCAGACCTAAGCCAGTCGCGCCGCGTACTGCTTTGATTACTGCAACTTTGTTACCACCGAATGAAGTCATAACAACGTCAAATTCAGTTTTCTCTTCTGCAGCAGCAGCTTCACCAGCAACAGCTGGACCAGCTACAGCAACTGCAGCAGCAGATACGTTGAATTTTTCTTCAGCTGCTTCGATCAATTCAACCAGTTCCATTACTGGCATTTCAGCGATCGCGTTTAAGATATCTTCTTTAGTTAGAGCCATTTTCTCTAAACTCCTGGGATTAAAATGTTAAAAAAATCAATATGCCAAAAACGCCAATTACTTGGTGTCTTTGACCGCCGCCAATACGCGCACAAACTTGCCAGGAACTTCGTTGATAGTACGAACGAATTTCTCGGCAGGTGCTTTGAAGGTTGCAAGAAGTTTTGCAAGCGCTTCGTCGCGGGTAGGCAGAGACGCCACTGCATCCAGTTTTTCTGGACCAAGCAGACCACTACCAATTGAAAGTGCAGTAACTTTCAGCTTGTCGTTGGTTTTACCGAAGTCTTTGAAAAGACGTGCTGCACCGCCAGGTGCATCGATAGAAAAACCATAGATAAGCGGGCCAGTTAAGGCGCTTTCTAAATCTGAAAATTTGCTTTCTGCTAACGCACGTTTTGCCAGAGTATTACGTACAACCTTCAGGTATACGCCTTGCTCACGGGCTTTAACGCGCAGTTCAGTCAGATCTGCAACTTCCATCCCACGGTATTCAGCAACGGCTACGGATAGAGCGCGAGATGCAACTTCGGAAACCTCTGCTACGATCTCTTTTTTTGCTGCTAAACCTAGTGCCACTGAGTTCACCTCTTAAAATCTGATTAAGTAAAAGCAACTACCTAATCAGGGTTCACAGATTGATGACTTCACCAATTGAAGCCACCGCTCTACGGTGTTTCTTACCCCAGAGAGTCTGAGTTCAAACCACCGTCTGCGCAGGCTGGTCGATTAAGTAACGCATTAACGTAAAAGTTCTCTTACCTCTTTTACTGCGTCACGCCTGCGGTCTAGGACGGGAGCCAGAATTCGCTTAGCGATATAATGGCTCCAACCCAAAACCGAAGAGAATGCTGGTTACATTAACCAGCAAGGGGCATTACTGACCTACGGTCGCCTTATCAACAGAAACGCCGGCGCCCATAGTGGTGCTCAGACTAACTTTCTTGATGTAAGTACCTTTAGCAGAAGAAGGCTTAGCTTTCTTCAGAGCTTCCAGTAATGCTTCTAAGTTTTCCTGGATTTGATTTGCTTCAAAAGCAATCTTACCAATGCTGGCGTGGATGATACCGTTCTTATCGTTACGGTAGCGAACCTGACCCGCTTTAGCGTTCTTAACTGCAGTAGCAACGTCTGGTGTTACAGTACCAGTCTTAGGGTTAGGCATCAGGCCACGTGGACCTAAGATTTGACCTAACTGACCAACAACGCGCATTGCGTCCGGGCTGGCTACTACTACGTCGAAGTTCATCTCGCCTTTCTTAACCTGATCAGCCAGGTCGTCCATGCCTACGATATCGGCACCGGCTTCTTTAGCCGCTTCAGCGTTTGCACCCTGAGTGAATACTGCAACGCGAACTTCTTTACCAGTACCGTTTGGCAGTACAGTTGCACCGCGAACGTTTTGGTCAGATTTCTTAGCGTCGATACCCAGATTAATAGCAACGTCTACGCTTTCTGCAAAGTTGGCAGTAGCCAGTTCTTTCAGCAGCGCAACTGCTTCAGCAATATCGTACTCTTTGGTTGCATCAACCTTGTCACGGATTAAACGTGCGCGTTTAGTTAATTTAGCCATTCGATTAACCCTCTACCTTCAAGCCCATTGAGCGAGCAGAACCCGCAATTGTACGTACTGCAGCGTCCAGGTCAGCAGCTGTCAGATCCGGCTCTTTAGTCTTGGCAATTTCTTCCAGTTGAGCACGGGTAACAGTACCCACTTTTTCAGTGTTAGGACGACCAGAACCGCTCTTGATACCAGCCGCTTTTTTCAGCAGGTAAGAAGCAGGAGGCGTTTTGGTTTCGAATGTGAAAGAGCGGTCTTCGTACACAGTAATTTCTACTGGTACTGGAGCGCCTTTTTCAAGACTTTCGGTTTTTGCGTTGAAAGCCTTACAGAATTCCATGATGTTTACACCATGTTGACCAAGTGCTGGACCAACTGGTGGAGACGGGTTAGCAGCACCGGCTGCAACCTGTAGCTTAATTAAGCCTGTTACTTTTTTAGCCATTTTAAATGCTCTCGTTAATGGGTCTGACGCCTCGCAGATATCGAGATTACCTGCTCAATCGGCTCCCCGGTTCCAATAAAAGGGGCGCGAATTATAGGCTAACAAATAGCCTGATGCAACCTCTTATGTAAATTAGTTTTAATCTGTGTATAAAAAACAAAAAGCCCTACTGCCATTGGGCAATAAGGCTTTGAATTTTATGGCGTAGTAATTAGCCTTTTTCGACCTGACTGAATTCCAGATCGACCGGCGTAGAACGACCAAAAATAAGTACCGACACTTTTACGCGGCTTTTTTCGTAGTCGACTTCTTCTACCACACCGTTGAAATCGGCAAATGGGCCATCGATAACCCGCACCACTTCGCCTGGTTCGAACAGTGTTTTCGGCTTTGGCTTATCAACAGACTCTTCCAGACGGTTAAGAATGGCATCGGCTTCACGCTGAGAAATTGGCATAGGACGGTCTGATGTACCGCCAATGAAACCTAATACGCGTGGCACACTCTTTACTAAGTGCCATGAGTCTTCGTTCATTTCCATCTCAACCAGTACGTAACCTGGGTAAAATTTACGCTCAGACTTACGCTTCTGTCCGGCACGCATTTCTACCACTTCTTCGGTTGGCACTAACACCTGCCCAAAATAGTCTTCCATGCCGTGCATCTTGATGTATTCAAGCAGGGTTTTCTTAACCCGTGATTCGTATTGGGAATAAGCTTGTACAACGTACCAACGTTTCTTTGGTTTGTTTTCTTCTTCAGTCATGACTTATGCTCCAATACCAGTAATAAATCCAACGACCCAAACCAGAATTCCATCCAGGCCCCATAAAATGAGTGCTGCGATTACTGTCGCGGCAAGCACAATCAGGGTTGTTTGGTTCAATTCCTGACGCGATGGCCATACTACTTTGCGTACCTCCATGCGTGAGTCTTTAGCGAATGTCAGAAATGCGCTGCCTTTGCCGGTGGTTGCAGCAATAAAGCCTGCAATCGCCACACCGGCTACGGCGCCAATAGCGCGATATAATACTGACAACTCACCATACATATAGTTAGCTGTAATCACACCTGCCAGTAAGGCAAACACGATCAGCCACTTTAGTAAGTCCATTGGATTGGATGCATTTTCCGTTTTTTCGCTCATTTCACGACCCTAGCAATACGGCATATTTCAGTTGCCCGCAGTAAATACTTCATACGCGCAACCAGATTAATCTGGCAGGGGTGGAGGGATTTCCTCAGATACGTCCTGTATCTGACCGCAAGCGGCGCAAGAGCGGCACAAATCGTTCCCGACGATTTGTCAAACCCCGATGGCGGTTCTCACCCTCCACCGTTTTGCTCTCCGACTGCACTTTTGGAATCAATCCATCCCGCACATTACAACGTTAATATTTGGCAGGGGTGGAGGGACTCGAACCCCCAACCATCGGTTTTGGAGACCGCTGTTCTACCAATTCGAACTACACCCCTATACTCTTCTTTTTTCGAAGAATAACAATCAGCTTAATGGCTGATTTTACTTACACTCACCTTGTGAAGTTATGACGTCTTTTTGAGAAAAAGTGCGGCTTCGCAAGGGAGGGACGCGTATTATACTCAACACACCCGCAGATACAAGCGCTTTGTTTGCCCCTGCAGGCATCCACTCAGGCAGTAAAAATATGATGTTGCGTAGCAGTGAAATAATCACGGAATACCTGGTTAAGCGCGCTGTTCTGACTGGCCCCTTTGATACCGGTGTAAGGATAAATTGCCGTGACGGCCTGAGAAATATGCACAACCGACATGCTCGCCTCCCGATGCACTTTACTAACCAGTTGCTCAGGGAACTCCTCTTTTTCACTAACAACTTTTATGCACTCTGTAGCCAGAGTTTCGACCATTTGATTGGCATGGTTAAGAGTTTCCTGTAATGGTTGCAGGTGACTGGGCGACACGCAATCACTGCACAAAGTAAGAAAGTGCTCTGCCATACCAATGTAATTTACCCACAGAGTAAGGTCGGCGAACACGCTAAAGTTCAGCTGATAAATGGCCTGGGGCAAAAAGATAGTTTCATAATGAAAACCTTGTTGTTCAGTTACTTCTACGTCCTGCACTTTAAAGCTATGGGTCGCGGTTGCCACCAGCCCCATGGTTTGCCAGTCGTCTATAACCTCAACCTGATCTGCCGGCACCACAAATGAGGAAAACGGCTCATGTCCCTGGTGATTTGTAAGCACCTTTCCTTCATCCGGCAGGCGGGCATTTAACGTAAAGTGGGTAAGATATGGTGCTCCGGTCGCATACCGCCACTGCCCATTCAGACGATAGCCTGATGCCGTTTTACAGGCATCACCAAATAGTCCGCCGCTACCGCCAAGCACAACGCGATTACCTGTAAATAGCTCAGCGGCAAACTCCGGCTTTAAATTACCAATGAAATAATTAGCCCCTGCACACAGGGTGACTGTCCAGCCCAGACTGCCGTCTATTCTGGCTAAGGATTGCAAGGTTTTAAGACCGTCCAGCAGCTCAGCCTCGAGCCCGCCGAAGTCACGTGGCACCCATAAATTCCACAAGTTGTGCCGGACTATCCAGCTAAGTATGGAGGCAGGCAACTGGCGGCTTTCTTCGATTTCCGGTGGCGCTGATAAATGCATAACAGTGTAATGGTTCCGGCGATTCATTTGCTGCCAGTATAAAGGTTCAGAGGAAAATCATGAAACCTCGTTGCGCCGTAATCCTTAAACAATAAAATGACCGTCATACCTTTTAGCGCGTGAGCAGGCTTGGGATTGCATGAGGTTGACTCATTACAGAACTAATTTATCGTTCTGTATATCCCGAAAAACTGAACTTACCTTGCACGTAGATATCATACAAATCATACTGCAAAGCTCACGCTTCCATCATTCAGGAACAAGTAAAGTAAAAGGACGTTTATGCTTCGATACAGCAAATTACTATCTGCTATTTTCATTTCAGCCTCTCTAACTGGCTGTAACAGTGACTCCGATACGACTCTGGAAGAGCTGAATAAACATCGGCAAATTTGGGAAAGCCACAACATCTCAGACTATGAAATGCAGTTTACCCATACCTGCAATTGCCTGGATGAAGTAACGGCACCTCGCATAGCGCTGGTTGAAAATAATGAAGTGGTTTCGCAGGTAGCGACCCGTTTTGGGCCATCCATATCCATTGGTACTGAAGGTTTTGGTGTTGATAGCAACAACAACAAAGCGCTAAGGCCAGAGCTGGTAACGGTCTGGACAGTAGATGACTTATTCGACCTGATCGCGTTAGAAGAAAGTCGCGCAGATTTCCTGGAGATTGAGTACACAGAGGGGCTCGGTTACCCCACCCTCATAAGGGTCGACCGTAATGAACAAATTGCTGATGACGAATATACGATCACAGTGGACGTTGTCATCCCGGCAGATCAGTTAAGCTGCGCTGCGTGGGTAATTGACAACTCGCTGAAGTTAACCATTGTCGATGAAGGCTCTTACAACCCAATTGGCTGTGGAACTACGGTAACCGTATCAGATGAAGCAGGGTTTACTGAGACGTTTGTCAATGACGCTCCTTCCTGTGAAGACGATGAAAAAATTGCCATGCTCGGCGATCGAAACGGTTTTTACCAACTGACCATTGAAAAAGCAGGTTACGACACGTTAGTTATCCCAGACTTTGGCATCGGCAGAGGCATGTGTGGCACCAGAACACGGGATCAATATTTTACGTTGAGCCCGCAATAGTATTTTCTATTATACCATCTAAAGGCGTTATCCCCGTTCAAAGCGGGAATAACGCCAGAACACCCGGCCTCGCGAGCCAAAACTGCAGTAAATAACGACTCTATTTTCAGCCTTTTAATGTGACAATGTCTGCCTGTCAGGAACGGCCGGACCAAGTAACCTGCGTTCAAATATCAGTCCAAGTAACCCCATAATTAACAGTACCACGCCGCCCATCCCAAACAAGCCATTAACCGGACGGGTTACCGCTACCGGTTCCTGAAAACGATAGAAACGGCTGCCACCAGACACCGGGTTCAGAAACTTCTGCCCGGCATACCCAGGCAGTAAAAGAATATCTACGCTCTCACGAGCAATCATCTCCCGTTGCTTTTGTTCAAAGGCGTCACGACTATCGTCTGTCAGCCTTCGCCAGGCAACAAAGATATCTTCGGGCTCACCAGCCAGTACAACTCCTTCCGACATGTACTCATACATGGTTTCGGGGAATACGCTTTTAGAAAAATTGACATACAGACAGCCACACCCAACGGCTATTAAAGCGATACAGGTGGTAACATAACGTTTAACCTGATTCATTCCATTTCGTTTACACTGTTGGTAATACTGCTCAATCTGTGTGATTTGCAACAGTTTTGTATCGAGGCCCTCAACTATCAAAGGCTCCAGTAGCTGACCGGTCGTCATATCAAATGCAGTTAGAATGCCCGCAAAAATATCTCTAGACGGCAACGCTTTGTCATTCTCCAGCTTCGACAGATAAGACTGCTCGATACCTATTTTGTCTGCCAGTTCCGGCTGACTGAGTTCATACTCCTGCCGCAATTGCTTAATGCGATGTCCTAATGTCATAAATAGATCCCTTGGTTAACAATTCGCAGATAGTCTTCGCTAGTCTTTCAGGAATAACGAGTGGAATAAAGGGGAATATCACTGAATATAAGAACTTTCAGCGGAAGTTAGATTGAATTAGCCAGCCTGCTCAGGAGATCCCGGATAAGTGCTGCGCTCTTTCCGGCACGACGATGTTGATTTCGCATTCCCTGTTATCGCTGCACTAAAAAACCTCCGTCATCCCCGCACTAAAAAACCTCCGTCATCCCCGCACTACAAAAACCTCTGTCATCCCCGCATGCTTTTAAGCGGGGACCCCCTTGCATGATATCGTAGTGTCTAATCGACCTTCGCAGAAAGGTAGTGGTGGGCGAGCCAGCCTTTTCAGGAGATCCCGGATAAGCGCTTCGCACATTCCGGGACGACGATGTTGATTACCCATTCCCCCGTTATCCCCGCACTACAAAAACCTCTGTCATCCCTGCACAAAAAACCTCCGTCATCCCCGCATGCTTTTAAGCGGGGACCCCCTTGCATGACATCGTAGTGTCTAATCGACCTTTACAGAAAGGTAGTGGTGGGCAAGCCAGCCTTTTCAACGGGTCCCGGATATCACCTTGTGATTCCGGGACGGGAGGTTTCCAGAGTCTCATTCGAGACCCAGGAAACCTCCCGTCTGGTGAGCCCATAACTTGGCATAGATGCCGCCTTTTTCCAGTAGTTCCTGGTGGGTACCCTGCTCGACTATTTCGCCATTATCCAACACCAGTAAGCGGTCCATTTGTGCGATAGTGGATAAACGGTGGGCGATGGCCAGCACAGTTTTGTTTTCCATTACCTTGTTCAGGCATTCCTGAATGGCCGACTCTACTTCTGAGTCGAGGGCTGAGGTGGCCTCATCCAGGATGAGCACCGGGGCATCCTTAAGCAGTACACGGGCAATAGCAATGCGCTGGCGTTGGCCGCCAGACAGTTTTACACCGCGTTCACCAACCTGCGCATCAAAACCAGTGCGGCCATCTTTATCAGACAACTGCTGGATAAACTCGAAGGCTTCGGCTTGTTCTGCGGCTTTGATCATGGCCGCATCATCGGCATCGTTACGGCCGTAGATAATATTATCCCGCACCGAGCGGTGCATAAGCGAAGTATCCTGGGTAACCATGCTGATTTGCGCCCGTAATGATTCCTGATCAACCTGGCTGATATCCTGACCGTCAATCAGTATTTGCCCATCAGTGGTATCGTAAAAGCGCAGCAGTAAATTCACCAGCGTCGACTTACCCGCGCCAGATCGCCCTACCAGGCCAACCTTTTCGCCCGGTTTAATATTTAAGTCGAGGTTTTTAAATACCGGCACTGGCTGAGTATTGGCTCCGGGATAGCTGAAGCTCATATTCTTAAAGTGAATTTGCCCGCCATTCACGTTTAGCGCCGGGGCTTTATCTACATTTTTCACGGCAATGGGCTGGGCCAGCGTGTTGATACCATCCTGTACGGTACCCAGGTTTTCAAATAACGAGGCGACTTCCCACATCACCCAGTGCGACATGCCGTTTAAGCGCAGGCATAAGCTAACTGCCAGCGCGATTTCACCTGGCGTGACAATTTGCTGTAACCATAAATAAACCGACAACGCACCCACACTGAAGATAAGCAACGCGTTACTGAGCTCTACGCAGAACTCCAGAATGGTCACCAGGCGCATTTGCGGGTATACGGTATGCAGGAATTTATCCATGCTTTCCTGGGCATAGCTGGCTTCGCGTTTGCTGTGGGAGAACAACTTAACCGTGGATATGTTTGTGTAACTGTCTACAATTCTGCCGGTCATGAGTGAGCGGGCATCAGCCTGATACTGCGATACCTGCTTTAACTTAGGTACCAGTACCCGCAAAATGCAGATATAAATGCCCAGCCACACAACCAGTGGTAACGCCAGACGCCAGTCAGCGGTAAAGATCAGCACCACCATGGAAATAAAATAAACGCCGATATACACCATTAAATCGAGCAGTTTCATTACCGTTTCGCGCACCGACAGGGCGGTTTGCATTACTTTGGTGGCTACCCGGCCAGCAAATTCATTGTGGAAAAACGATAAGCTCTGACCAAGCAGATATCGGTGGGCCTGCCAGCGAATTCGCATGGGGTAGTTACCCAAAAGCGACTGGCGGGAAAACAGTGAGCGCAGCAAAATAAAGCCGGGAATAAGCACTACCACCACAATGCCCATCAGGATAAGCGTGCTGCTTTCCTGCTCAACAAAGGTGGCGCGATCTCTTTCGGCAAACCAGTCCACCAGTTTGCCCATAAAGCCAAACAATGTCACTTCGAGTATAGCCACAATGGCGCTGAGCAGTGAAACCGTAAGCAATACCGCCCACATTCCCTTGGTATAATGCTTACAAAAAGCCACCATTGTGGTGGGTGGCTGCGTGGGAGGTTCGGCTGGAAACGGGTTGGTTAATCGCTCAAAAAAAGAAAACATCAGGCCTTTTACTTATTGTCAGGTGTCGCTGAACCCCAGTTTGCTGAGGATAGCTTCGACATTATCATGGTGTTTGGCTTGCCATTCATCCAGCGTCATACTGCTGTCTTTGTCGGCGCGTTTTTTAGCTATTTCAAAGGCTTCGGCAGCAGAGGCTTGTGGGACGACGGCAATCCCCTCTTCGTCGGCGACAATGATATCACCCGGATGTACTGTCACACCACCACAGTTAACCGGTTGGTTGAGTGGGTCGACGCATTTCTTTGCACCGGGTTTAGGGATAACGCCGCGGGCAAACACCGGAAAGCCCATTTCCCGTACTTCGGCTAAATCCCTGATCACCCCATCTACTACAAAACCGGCTATGCCCCGCCGTTGGGCAATCGCACACACGTTACCACCAGATACCGCAAATTGATCGTCAGCTTCCACCACAATAATGTCGCCCGGGTTAGCCCGGTAAATAGCCGCGTGTAACATCAGGTGATCCCCCGGCTGGCATTTAACGGTAAACGCAGGGCCCGAAATTTTAGGCACCGGTTGCCACAGTGAATGAATGGCATAATCCATAAATTGCTCGCGAGGCAGTGCATCAGCATATTCGCATGTTGAGACAGATGAAAAATCGATGGTCATTACGTTCTCCCTGATAACATAACAGATTAAAGAATCACCACTATAACAACCCTGCTCCGATTGAGGAGTAGATAGCATGTATTTTCATTATCACTGCCTGTGTTATCTTGGTATTAAAAGGACAAACAACCAGCTCATGACCCTGCCTGATTACCACCTGTTGGCCGCGCTGTTTTATTCAGCCTTATTGCTACTTTGTACCGGCTCAACAAAACCGGCTATCCGCTTCGGCATACCAGCGGTTGCCGTATGGTTATCGTTAAATTTTGCCGGCAGTCTGCTGTTTGCCGCACAGGCGACGGCCTATATCGGCCTTACTTATTTGCTCCAGCAACAACGTCTGTCAGGGCGGTGGTCGAAAATAATAGCCTGGGGACTGTGGAGTGTTTTAAGCGTTGGGCTGCTCACCCACCTGCTGCCGGGTTACCAGGGATTACCATTGACCGTCAACGGCCAGATAAAGGCCAACAGTCTGGCGGCCAGTGTTTATCTGAATACCGACAAAGTACTTATCGCCTGGGCGTTATTGCAATGGATACCGGTATGGCAAAAAAACAGCCAGATCTCCCGCCCGGCTCCGGGGTGGTATTCGCTGGTATTGTCATTGCTGGCGATACCGCTGATCATGCTCCTTGCCGTTGAATTGGGCTTACTGCAATGGCAACCGGGGTTGTCCGGGTTGCTGGCAATCATCATTCTATCCAATCTGCTTAATACCTGTTTTACTGAAGAGTTACTGTTTCGTGGGGGGCTGCAAAATTACCTGCAACAAAAAGCAGGGATAATCGGCGGGTTGATGATTGTCAGTGGCCTGTTTGGCCTCGCTCACTTTGCCGGTGGCGGTTGGTATATGCTGCTGGCCACATTAGCCGGCTTACTGTACGGCCTGGTATATCTGCTCACCGGCCGGTTACTGTGGGCGGTACTTTGTCACTGGGGACTCAATACCACCCACCTATTACTGTTTACCTGGCCTGTGGTGCAGGTTTAGTAATCATCCCAGTTTATTTAGGACGAACGGCGGTCACTTCTATTTCTACCAGGTAGTTGGGGTTAGCCAGTCCAGCCACCTGAAAAGCCGAACGGGAAGGCAGGTTAGGCTGCTCTTCGGTGCCGAAAAACTGCTTATAGCCTCGCATAAAACCGGCGAAGTCCATTTTACCGTCCATTGCCGGATCCCCCACTAAAAAAACCTGCATTTTCATGACATCACCCATGGTCAGATCCAGGCTTTTCAGGTTTTCCTCAATGCGGTTGAGCACGCTGACGGTTTGCATTTCGGTATCACCATAGGCTTCCATACTACCTTTAGGCGCATCAGGATTGCTGACCCCGGGCACTGAGCCACTTAAAAACACAATGGTACTGGTTGCCGGTACTTCTGACGCGCGCAGGATCGGGAAGTCAGACCCAATCAAACCATGGCGAATCACCGTTTCTTTGGCTGGCGAAGTAGCTTCCGCGTCATTACATCCGGTGGTGGCAAATACTGCACTTAGCAGCAGTGGAGCAAGGAATAATTTTTTCATGTTGTGTTCCTGTATTCTGGTTAGTGTTTATCGTTGTGCAATGGTTTTAACGTCGTCTGCATCGACCACGTCGGTAAAGTGATTCCCAAAATGGCTGCGGGTGTAATTCACCACTTCGGCAATTTGTTCATCTGACAGGTATTGCTTGAGCGGCGGCATGCCGCCCATGCCGTTGCTGACCATATAAATCACATAAGCACCGGCAGCCAGTTTGGGGTTTTTGGCTAACGCCGGATACATCCCGGCACCTTGCGCCCCTTCGGCATTGGTCATATGACACCCCTGGCATATGGCATGATAAAGGGCTTCGCCGGTGACTTCCTCGAAGTTGGCGCCTTCCGAAAACCCGGCATCATCGGTGGCATGCAAGCAAGTGCTTACCAACAATGTAAAGCTCGTAATTAATAACTTTAGCGTTTTATTCATAAGTGCGTCCTCAAATTATTAAGCCGCGGTGCTCAGGGCTTTCTGGTGGAGTCGTTTAATCGCGTCGTGGGCCGATGAGATAGCGCCCTCCTGCCAGGCGGGTAAGTTAGAGGCATGCTCTCCGGCCAGCACCAGGCGACCGTCTACCTGACAAAGATTCTCATAATGTTCTGCGCGTTTATCTTCTGTCCACAGACCGTAACAGCCCTGGGTCCAGGGCACACGGTGCCAGCCCACAGAGATACCGTTATCAAATTCCCCGGCATACTGCGGATGAATTTGCTTACCGTATTCCACCGCTTTGTTAACTCGTTCCTGTGGTGGCAGGGAAGTAAATTCAAAAGCATTCGCGCCCCAGACATAGGCACCAAGCAGTACGCCTTTACCCTTGTCGCAGAACTTGGTGCTGGGGTAACTGATATTGGTGATCGGCAGGTTGGTGTAGCTCACGCCACCGTAGATGGCTTCATCCTGCTCCCAGAAACGGCGTTTAAATTCCAGGCCCACTTTTACTGAAGCGGCATAGGGTAAGGAGCGAATTGCCGCTTGCATACCACTGCTGGTCTGCACCGGGATCTGGCTGAGGATGGATAATGGAATGGTACACACACACCAGTCTGCCTGGGCGGTTTTTGCTATGCCCTGTTGTTCGTAATTAACCGTTACACCAGTGTCACTTTGGGCAATTTTGGTTACTTTGGCATTGTATTCAATCAGGTCGCCCACCCGCTTTTCAAACGCTTTGGCGATATTGTCCATGCCACCAACGGGCTGAAAAATACTGCTTTGAAACTCAATATCCTGACCGTTAACGATATATTTCCACAGTTCAGACTGAATCAGTGCGCTTTGATCAAACAGCTCGCTCGGCTCTGGCTTGGGTGACAAACCGCCGCCTGGTGGAATGGCGAAACCGCGTCTTAAACTCACCTCATAAGACTTCTGATAATCGCCCTTTTCGGTTAATGCCCCCCAGTGACGCAGCGATTCAAAAAGTTTCTCCCGGTCTTCCAGGGTAAGGGCTTCATCCAGCGCGTTTTGATTTAACGCTTTACCCAACAGTTCTGCCGCGTAGCCCTGATAATCGGCCTGTACTTCACGATAACGCTGAGGTTTGCCACCAAAGGCCTTGGTAGAGTGAACCAGGGCATTATAGTTAACCTGAATAAACGGCTCGATGGCGATATTGAATTCGTTAATATAAGACATCACATGATGGTGATGATAAGGCACTCGCCAGGGACCAGGATTGATGTAGTTGCCCTCGGCGAATTGACATTGCTGAGTCTCGCCGCCAAGTTCGGTATAGGTATCGCCGCCACGCAGAGTCCAGCAGCGCCCGCCGGCCCGGGCGTTAAATTCAAGCACTTTTACTTTGTAGCCGGCTTTTCTCAATTCGTAGGCCGATGTCATACCGGCCAGTCCCGCCCCCAGCACCAACACCGTGGCGCCTTTTTTTGCCCCACCCAGATTTAATTTATCCGGGTGTGACGACTCTGCCGCAAACCCCAGGGAAGTCATGGCCTGGTACATGGCACTGGCGCCAGCCGTTTTACCTATCCAGCCCAGTAATGCCCGGCGACTCATAGTGTGATTATTCAACGAAAAAACCCCTAATTACTAATGGATGCGCATACGGATGCACCGCCGGTGCCAGCTTGTTTACAGACAGGGCTAAACTTATAAAATATACGATTAACTACTAATAATAGACGATTGCGTGAACTTTACGCGTAAATCGGGCACAAATAACCCAGTGGTTAACCTTTGATGGGCCAGAACGATGCAAAGTAATGCACCTATTATGAGCATGGTTATTCATCTGCCCGGTGGGAGTAACAACATATTCCTTTACACTTATTCACACATAAGGGGTAGAACCGCTGCACTCATGGTTTAAGCTATGGCCGCTTAATCCAAACCCTTCACAAAAAAGGACTTAACGTGATGTTACCTAAATTACTGTTACTTCTCTGTTGCCTGATCAGCGGCTGTGTTCAGGCATCCATGAAAAGCTCGCCAATTGGATCGCCAACTGGATTGCCAGCGGGATCGCCAAACGGATCGCCGATGAAGGATTGCTTCCGCGGCCCCTTCAGCAGCTACGAAACCTGGAAAAATACCCTTGCCAGCAAAAAGCCAAATTTTAATGAAAAGGCCTTCAATTGGGCCTTTCCCGAACAAAAATACAACCACATCAAACAATCCGTGGATTGCTATGATTTTACCTATGAAGTGGATGGCATAACCGTTGAAGGCTATTACCTCGCGCCCAAGGCCCCTAAAACCAGGTTACCGCTCGTCATTTATAATCGCGGCGGCAATGCTGAGTTTGGTTATGTTATGTTTGCCAAAAAATTGTTGCTTCAGGCAGAACTTGCCCAGGCTGGTTATGTGGTTATTGGCAGCCAGTATCGCGGCGCAAGCACACGCTTTATCAAAAATAACGGGGCCGATGAATTCGGTGGCGCCGATGTAAAGGATGTCACTACGCTGGTTGATGTAGCGGCTAATATTCCCATGGCAGACACCAGCAATATTGCACTGGTTGGCTGGAGTCGCGGCGCGATGCAATCTTACCTTGCCGCCACGGCGCTGGACAATGTGCAGGCGATTGTCGGCATTGCCGGCGTTGCCGATCTGGCAAAGGAACTTAGCTGGCGCCCGATGATGGAAAAAGTATACCGCAGCCGCATTCCCGACTACGACAACAATAAATCAGCCGCCCTCGCGGCTCGCTCGGTAATAAACTGGGTTGACGAACTGCCCGATGCCCCGGTGTTATTACTCCACGGCAGTGAAGATAAGCGGGTCAACCCGGAGCAATCCCGTTTGCTGGCTGCCGCCCTCGACAACGTACAGCATAAAAACAAACTGGTTATTTATGAAGGCGACAATCATAGTCTGGTTAATAACCGTCAGACCATGCAACAGGAAGTGGTCGCCTGGCTCGATGAATATATGAAGTAAATTTAGCTATGTTCGGCGGTCAGTACTTTAAGGGCCGCTATCGCCCGCTCGGCGTCGACCTGCGGGACAAAAATGTGGTCGTGATAAAAAGCGGCGATGACGTTTGAGCTAATCCCCTGTTCGGTGAGCGCCTTCGACATCGCCGCAGTTAACCCTACCGCTTCCAGGCTGGAGTGGATTTCGCAGGTAATGCAATTAAATACCGTCTCGTACGCAAAGCCTTCGGCGTCGGCCACCGACTGCAACAATACCAGGGTGACGCCCTCTTTTTCGCGGAACATTACCTTGGGTTCGAGTCTCACGAACACTTCCGGGTCCAGCACCAGGATACTGACAAATACCCAGGATTCTGGCTGTAGTACCGGATTAAGCCCACCAAGCAGCGTATTTAAATCTGTTTCCCCTGTCATAACTTCCCCTTACAGTTTAAATGCTCTAACCCGTTTACCTTTAATTTTACCTTCCCGAAATAGCTTTAATGCGCGTTTCACACTGCGCCGTTTAACTGCCACAAAACTCTCATTTGCCTGCACTTTAATTTTACCAATGTCCTCACCCGGCACATCGGCATCTTTGGTAAGGGCACCCAGAATATCTCCCGGTCGCAACTTCGCTTTTTTACCTTCGTTCAGATTCAGGCAAACGAACTCTGGCTCAATAATGCGGTTAGCATGAAAACGCAGGCTCTGCGCGCCTTTCTTTTTTAGATCCTGCCTGGTATGGATTTCAATCGCCGCCAGGGCCGCGCCTTCACTTTCACCCATCAGGGTGAACGCCATACCCGGCTGCTGCGCCCGGCCAGCCCGACCGATACGATGAATATGCGCATCCGGGTTTTCGCTGACTTCATAATTCACCACACAGTCCACTCCGGCGATATCCAGCCCACGAGCCGCGACGTCTGTTGCCACCAGCACATTTAAGCAGTCACTGGCAAAGCGCATCAGTACCCGGTTACGGTCTACCTGTTCCATATCGCCCTGGATCGCAGCCACTACAAAGCCTTCCTGAGCCAGCATATCGGCAACTTCCTGGGTGGTTCGTTTGGTCCGGCAGAACACCATGGCGCTATTGGGCTGCTCGGTGGTGAGTAACGCTTTTAAGGCATTAAACCGCTGCCCTTCTTCCACTGTGTATACCAGCTCACTCACATTGGCGCGCTGCTCAGAGTCCACTTTAATGGATTCCGGGTCTGTTAAATAGGCCTGCGCCAACGCCGTGGTAGCCTCGGTAAACGTGGCTGAAAAGAATAAGGTTTGCACCGGCCCGCGTAAGCCGGCAAAAATCACTCCCAGGTCGTCGGTAAAGCCCATATCCAGCATACGGTCGGCTTCATCGAACACGCGCACTTTTAAATGTTTAAGCGTTATGCGTTTTTTCTGCACGTGATCCATTACCCGCCCTGGTGTGCCCACAATTATGTGGCAGCCATGGCGCAGCGAGTTAATTTGCGGCCCCATAGGCTGACCACCACACAGCGTCAGCACTTTAGCATTTGGCATATCCTTGGCGAGCACGCGACACTGCTCTGCCACCTGCTCAGCTAATTCCCGGGTGGGGCACAGCACAATGGCCTGCATGGCGTTTTTGTTGAAGTTGAGTTGCTGTAAGCAACCTACCGCAAATGCCAGGGTTTTGCCGGAGCCCGTCTGTGCCTGAGCCAGCACATCCCGTCCGGCCAGAATGGCCGGCATACTCGCCTGCTGCACAGGACGAGGCGCAGTATAGCCTGCACGAGCAATTGCCGAGAGTAGCTCAGGGCGCAGGTTGTAGTCGCTAAACAGTTCGCTCATAAATAAATTAAGCCAGTTTCCAGTTGAGTGTTTGTCCGGCAAAAAACGGCACCATTTCAGTACCATCGGCCAGGGTAACCAGTTCAGGGACCTGCCAGCTTTCTTTCACCAGAGTGATGGTGCCTTCGTTGCGCGGTAGTCCGTAAAAATCCGGCCCATTATTGCTGGCAAAGTCTTCAAACTTATCCATAGCGCCCAGTTGCTCAAACACTTCGGCATAGAGTTCAATGGCACTCCACGCGCTATAGCACCCCGCACAGCCACAGGCATTTTCTTTGCGATGCTTGGCATGGGGCGCTGAGTCGGTGCCCAGGAAGAATTTTTTCGAACCATCGGCAACCACTTCGCGCAAACGCGCCTGGTGAGTATTACGTTTTAATACCGGTAAACAGTAGTTATGCGGACGCACCCCGCCTACCAGCAAATCGTTACGATTTAGCAATAAGTGTTGTGGAGTAATAGTCGCGCCAACGTTATCACCGTGGGCCAGCACAAAATCGGCCGCATCCGCCGTGGTGATATGTTCAAAAACCACTTTTAGCGCCGGGAAGTCATTAACGATCTTCACCATATACTCGTCGATAAACACTTTTTCACGGTCGAAGATATCCACATGGGATTCGGTTACTTCACCATGCACCAGTAGCAACATGCCATCTTTCTGCATTTGCTCAAAAACCGGATACAGCGCGGTAATGCCCTTTACCGCAGCATCAGAGTTGGTCGTTGCTCCAGCAGGATAAAGCTTACACGCCGTAACCCCGGCCGCTTTGGCTTCAGTAATATTCGCAGGAGTGGTTTGGTTAGTCAGATACAACGTCATTAAGGGTTCAAACTGACTTCCTTCAGGGCGTGCGGCCAGGATCCGCTCTTTGTAAGCCATGGCGAGCGATGCATTCGTTACCGGCGGCACCAGGTTTGGCATCACAATTGCGCGAGCAAAACAGCGAGCCGTTGCCGGCACCGTTTCGGCTAGCATTTCATTATCGCGAAAATGGAGGTGCCAGTCGTCTGGCTGGCGGATAGTAATAGACTGCATGGAAGGCCCCGAATAGTAATCGCATGGTTAAGATCAGTCGCGCATTATAGCAACTTTAACGGGTAATAGTGTAATTGAAGGTAAAACTGTCCTTTTGGTATCTGTTGCAGGGCCACCGACCTCAGTAAACTGCTTTTGCATTGGTTAAAAGAGGATGAATTATGACGACTATCAATAATGCTAAACCATTAAACCACTCGCGTGTTTTTATCGCGATTGCCTATGCGCCCGCGGTGATCACATTCCTGCTGTTGGTCTATGCCCGGGTTGCTAAAGGCGATTCGTTATTGGGTAATCCTGCCACCGAGACCTTCATTTTATATTTATTGCTCGGTCAGTTCATCGAAAATCGCCTGCGATTAAATAGCAATAAACCGCCCCAAAACCACCAATAGATACAGTTACTGATTCGCCTGAAAACATTCACCATGATCAGGCAGCAATTAGGTGCTGCGTCGATTATGGAGAAAAAAATGAGAGAACTTAATTTTAGTGAAACACAGACTATTAGCGGTGCCGGAGAAGTCAGTGATTACCTGGAAGATCTGGCCCATGATGTGGGTTATGCCATCGGTTATGCAGCAGGTTATATCTACAATAATATACTGATTGGTAATGGTGTAGTAGACGATATTGCGTCGGCTACCGTAGGTCAGTAAAGAAGGAGAAAACAGATGCACACTTTATCTGAAGAGCACTATGCCAGCATACACGGCGGTTCTATTGCCAGTATGATTATTTCCAGTGCCGGTGTTATCGGGACGTATATCATGATCCTTGATTACGCAGAAAGCTTTGGCGAAGGTCTGGGCGAAGGCCTGTATGACGGACTCAACGAAGAGTAACTGTTGCAATGTGTTACCAGCTACTCTGCTTTGCAGCACAACAGCAGACTAGCTGGTTTTCTGCGCTTTTTGCAGGTTGCGCCACCTGACTTCCAGAATAGAGATGGCACCAATGTAAAGCACAATAATTACCAGCGATACAGCCAGAAAACGCTGCTCAGGAAAAACATACCAAACAGCAACCACCAGCACCGTTCGCAATACTCCGTGCACTACGCCTACCCAGTGCTGAATAATCCAGCTGATTGGCAGCCACATCAACCCGGTGAGCACACCAATGGTTAACGGCAGTGAGGTGTAATCGGTCATAAAAAACGGGATCGCAATAGCGTAAACCAGTACAGCCATACCCACCGAGTACATAAACAGCGCATCAAAGTTATTTTTGGGCCGCGATTTATCCAGAAAGTCTTCGCCGGTGAGCTTTGAGATAAACAACCCCAGGTAAACAATCGACCCGGTGGCGGCGAAGGTAAGTAAACTTATAGCAACCGGTCCTAAAAATAATGAGCCAACGGCAACAATCAGCCAGGCAATTAATCCGGCAATAGGGGTAGCAATAAGACGACGGCTGGCAAAATCAGCGCGCTGTTCCTCCAGACTACGATGTGGTGACATAGTGATCTCCTTATTTTGCCAGCATAAAATTTATTAATAGTAAGTGTCTGACTAATATGTACGAAAGTGTTAAAACAACGGCGCTTTGTTGATTACCATATCGTCCTGCCCGGGTAATTGTCTATCCGCTATTTTTCTACACCGGGGTTTCACATATTAAACTTTTAAGCGGCATCACAGTGCTGGTATTGCATCACTAACGCTGGGCACCTACCTTTGGTAACCTGAATGAAATACCGGAATGCTCATGCGGCTTATTTTCTTGATTCACCTGATGGTGTGGTTATCACTGACACCGGGTCCAAGTTGGTCTAACGAAATAGCTGCGCCGCCCATCCTGCACATGCAACCAGGACTTCTGCCTGTTGATAATGATCTGCTGGTCGCATTACCGCAAACAGAAAAAGCCACACACTATCGTGTTTTTAAGGCCATTGAACACCAAGCGCAATATAACCACGGCGCAGTGCTTTTTCACTTTAATGACCAGCTTTATTGCCAGTGGCAAACATCAAAGCGCGATGAAGATAGCCCGGACACCCATGTTTTGTATAGTGTCAGCGATGATGGCCAGCAATGGCAGCCACCACGCGCGCTGGCACCCACCCGTGATGATGCCATTGTTACCAGTGGCGGTTGGTGGTCTGATGGCAGCACACTGGTGGCTTTTATCAACGTATGGCCAAAACATCTGTCGCCCAAAGCCGGGCACACAGAATATGCCATAAGCGGCGACGGCCTGAACTGGTCGCCCTTTAAGCCAGTGACCGATGCAACGGGTAAACCGCTGCGCGGAATCATTGAGCAAGATCTCAAAGCCCTGCCGTCGGGCCGCATTTTAACCGCTTTTCATCGCCAGCCGGGACTTATTGCAACGCCGTATTTTACCAACGATCCACTGGCTGTTTCTGGCTGGCGCGCAGGTAAGTTTAACAATCTGCCTTATGACGGCAATATCAGTCGCGAACTGGAACCCTCCTGGTTTCACAAACCCGGTGGCGAAATTGTAATGACATTTCGCGATCAGGCTGGCAGTTTTAAAATACTTGCCGCTCAAAGCCAGGATAACGGCGTCAGCTGGACATCCGCCCAAGTCACCAATGTGCCAGACTCCAGAGCCAAACAAAGTGCTGGCAACCTGCCCGATGGTACCGCTTATATTGTGAATAACCCCACCGGCAATAAAAACCGGCTGCCATTGATTATTCTGCTAAGTCGTGATGGTGAGGAGTTTAATCGGGCAATGGTACTGCGGGGTAAAAACCAATTGCCGCCTATGCGCTTTGCCGGCAAATACAAACGAGTGGGTTACAGCTACCCTAAAAGTTATGTCTGGAATAATGCGCTATGGGTAAGTTACGCCGTGAACAAAGAAGATATCGCCGTTACGCGGCTGGCACTTGGGCCAACACCATAGTGCTTCGGGCCAGTGTTACACCAGTAAACCGTGTAAACAACTGTAAAGTAATTGCATATCGATTGGCTTACCAATATGCGACGTAAATCCCGTGTTTAAATACGCACTGACATCGCGGGGGGACACATTCGCCGTAAGCGCAACGATGGGTAAATTTTTGTGTTGTTGATTAATCAGTTTAAATGCTTCGATACCGTCCATTTCCGGCATCTGAATATCCATTAATACCAGGTCAAAGCTGCTGCTGCCAACCGCTTCAACCGCCTCCCGCCCGTTTGCAACAAATGTAACTTCCGCCGCTGTTGACTCCAGCATCGAGGCCAGCACCATTTGGTTGATATCATTGTCTTCAGCAACCAGGATACGTCGACCACGCAACTGTGGCGGTTCAGCGGTTTGTTGAGAAGCCGGCTCAGTGCTCAGCGAGGCAGGTTTAAGTGGCAGCCGCACAGCGATATGAGTACCCAACCCGGGCTGACTGTTCACGGTTAAGTCTCCTTCCATCAGATTAACCAGACTGCTAGTGATAGACATGCCTAAGCCGGTACCACCATATTTACGGGTGGTAGAAGAATCGGCCTGTGCAAATCGCTCGAATACTAGTTGCTGAACCTCCTCACTCATGCCTATGCCGGTATCAGACACGTTAAACTGCAACCATGGATTTTCTGTTTGCGGGCCACAAAGCAACTCAACTCTGACACCCCCTTTATGGGTAAACTTTACGGCATTCGACACCAGATTAAGCAGTATCTGGCGGATCCTGACAGCATCACCTGCCCAGCCATCGATAAAGTTATCAGCGCTCTCCAGTGTAAGAGAGATTTGCCTGACCTCTGCTTCAGGCAATAAATCACTCATCACCGACTCGCTAATTTCCAGTGCTGAGAAAGGCGCATTTTCCAGCGTCAGCTGATTAGCTTCAATTTTTGAATAATCAAGCACATCGTTAACAATGGTTAACAGGGTTTTGGCGGAATACCCGGCTTTACTCACCAGGTTTTGCAGTGTTGGCTCCAGGCTGGCTTGCGAAAGCAGTTGTAAAGTACCCAGAATGCTGTTCATTGGTGTACGGATCTCATGGCTCATATTGGCCAGAAATACACTTTTCACTTTGCTCGCCTGTTCGGCTTTTTCCTTTGCCAGCTGTAACTCTCTGGCCCGTTCAACGTTGAGAGTAACGTCCTGAAAAGTACCATACAGTTTTACGCATTGCCCGTCCTGCATTTCGACTTCCCCACGCGACACCACCCACCGCGCTTTACCCTGTGCGGTGATCAATTGCGCTCTGATATTCCAGGGCCGCCCGTTTTCAATAGCATGGGACATCACTTGCTGAATTTTTTCGCGGTGCTCGCCCTCAGGATAAAAAGCCAGGGCAGATTCGATAGAGGGAACATAGTCATCTTCCACACCGTGAATTAGCTTAGTCTGCTTGCCCCACTCAATATACCCGGTTAACAGATCCACCGACCAGGTGCCAATTTTTCCGACCTTCTCCAGTTTATCCAGCGTGGCCGCCTGCGCGGTTAATCTTGCCATCGCCTCGTTGCGGGCAATCTCAGCGCCCAGCCACTGAGCAATAAGCTCGACATAATCATAAGCCTCTGGCGGAAACGGTGAGACTGGGTTAGGCGATGAAAAATTCACTGTGCCATACACTTCATCATTTAGCAGTATCGGAGCACCAAGATACGCCTCAAGCCCCTGGGTGTGATAGCAAGGATGGCTGGCTATTTCTGACTTGCCAGCATGATAAAACCCTGTCGCCTGCTGTGCTTTAAGCGTGTGCATGCAATAGGTTTCTTCAAGGGTAAAGGTCATTCCAGGCGTAAGCTCAGGAATAGGGCTTTCGACAAACTGGATAAGATATGTCTGGTTAATGACTTTACTGACAATACCAATTTCCAGTCCGAATAATTCAAGGCCGAAGCCGAGTAATTGTTCGACTTTCGCGTCAAAGGATATTGCCTGATTTGCAACAATATTATGAAACGCCCGCAATGGATTGACTGAATTTGCCATAATGACCTGATTCGAACCTGCCCTAAATTGATACTCTACAAGAATTTGTAAACGGTTGCTGAACGATTTACAGGCAATCAGGATTTTAAGGAGGACCGGAGATCAACAGTCAGCGTTTCACAGGTAAAAACAGGCTGCGCTCAACGTACACAGGTTTCCTGAGAGACCCCGGATATCACCTTACGGTGATGCCGGGGTAAAAACAGGCTGCGCTCAACTTACACAGGATTCCTTAGAGACCCCGGATATCCCCTTACGGTGATTCCGGGGTAAAAACAGGCTGCGCTCAACTTACACAGGATTCCTGAGAGACCCCGGATATCCCCTTACGGTGATTCCGGGGTAAAAACAGGCTGCGCTCAACTTACACTGGATTTCTGAGAGACCCCGGATATCACCTTACGGTGATTCCGGGGTAAAAACAGGCTGCGCCTGTTTTTATTTCTTCGTGTAGGCCGCTATTATTACTATGGTTTGACCGTTTACTTTACCTTCAATGTGCAGCGGGTTGTTGGTCAGACGGATGTTACGCACCGGGGTGCCACGCTTGGCCGTAAAGTTGGCGCCTTTCACGGTGAGATCTTTAATCAGGTGTACTGAATCGCCGGCTTTGAGCACATCGCCATTGCTGTCCAGAGTGGGCTCCCTGTCATCTATACCCGCTTTGGCCCACTCCAGTGTGTCATCGTCGAGGTACAGCATATCGAGTAAATCCTGAGCCCAGGTTTCACTTTCCAGTTGTTTTAACATCCGCCATGAAACCACCTGCACTGCCGGCACCTGAGACCACATGGCATCATTCAGGCAACGCCAGTGATTCACATCTATCTCACTCTCGTCAGTTAACTGCCCACAACAGGTCGAACAAACCGCTATTGCGCAATTATCTGAGTCGTTGGGTGATTCAGGCACCATATAAAGGCTCAGGCCTTCACTGTTGCCACATAACTCACATGCGTCATTTGCACGTTTAAATACTGCTTGTTCGTTTGCCATTGTCTATGCCCGAAAGTGAAAAAACGCGAGTATAGCACAGGCCAAACATTTTATAATAAGCAATACAACCATTTAGTTTGAGCTATCTCCGTGGTCAACCCATATAAGCTTTGATGTATCAAACCCCAGCGCCTTTGCTTTGCTGAGTAAACTATCCAGGATTTCTTGTGGCAGTTCCGGCGTGCGCGCCAGTATCCACAGGTACGTCTTATCCGGGCCAGTCACCAGCGAATAGCGATAATTTTTCTTGTCGAGCTCTGCCACCACATAACTGGCATAAAACGGACCGAAAAAAGACACTTTCAAATGCCCTGTTTGCTTATCCTCAACAAAATAAGCCTTACCTTCAGCTTCATTCCACTCACCTTGCTCGGCGTTATAGCCTCGGTTCAGTACCCGAATACCACCGTCATCGCGCATGGAGTAATTAGCCGTAATTTGCGAAAGGCCACGTTCAAAACTATGATCAAACCGGGCAATTTCGTACCAGGTTCCCAGATAGCGATCGGCCTCAAAGCCCTGCACTGGCTTAACGCCTTCTGGCACCGACGTACACCCGAACACTAACCACACTGTGGAAAGGATCATTAAAAAACGAACCATAATAATTCCTTGAAACGAAAACTGATATCAGGCCTCAATACGATCGGCAACTATGTTTGTATCACTTAAAGGTTTAAGATAGGGTGTGGCCAAGTTAAAAAAATAGAAAATCACTATGCTAAAAACACAATTTCCACATGCCTCCAAGCTAATTTTCGGTTGTATGGGACTGGGCGGGAACTGGTCTCATCAACCCTACACCAATGCCGATTTAAATCTGGCAACCCAGGCTGTTGAGCAAGCGTTATCATCGGGTATCACGGTATTCGATCACGCCGATATTTATACCCATGGCAACGCCGAAAAAGTTTTTGCTGACGTGCTGAACAACCAGCCGGACTGGCGCGATAATATGATCATTCAGTCTAAATGCGGGATCCGCTTTGAAGACAATCAGGGGCCAAAGCGCTACGACTTTTCGCCCCAGTGGATTTCAGCTTCGGTTGAAGGCATTCTGAGCAGGCTCAATATAGAACACCTGGATGTACTATTGCTACACCGCCCGGATCCACTGGCCGAATTACCCGCCGTGGCCGAGTGCCTCACGCGGTTGCACCAGGAAGGTAAATTTGGCTACCTGGGCGTGTCTAATATGCACTGGTATCAGATTGATGCCCTCAATAAACTGCTGCCGTTTCCGGTGATTGCCAATCAGTTGGAAATGAGTCTCGGTTACCGGGATTGGGTAGAAGAAGGGATTTGCACCAATAGCCCACATAACAGCCAGAACGGTTACACACCGGGCACACTGGAATATTGTCAGCAACAGGGCGTGCAGTTACAGGCCTGGGCACCATTGGCACAGGGCAAGTATTCTGGCAATGGCGATGCAGACTGCCCCACCAGCAAACTGGTAAGTGAATTAGCCGCCAGTTATGGCGTGAGCAGAGAAGCGATCGTGTTAGGCTGGCTAATGCGCCACCCGGCCGGTATTCAACCGGTTATCGGAACCACTAATCCACAGCGAATAGCCGCCTGCGCAGAAGCAGAAACGTTAACTTTATCCCGTGAACACTGGTATCAGCTGTTTGAATCTGCCCGCGGTCAGGAAGTGCCATAATATGTTTAACGCTATTCACCACGTAGCCATTATCTGTAACGATTACCCAACATCCAAAGCGTTTTACCAACAGGTGCTGGGGTTTGAGGTAGTGGCTGAGAACTACCGGGCTGAGCGCGATTCTTATAAATGTGACCTGGCGTTAGCCGATGGTACACAGATTGAGCTATTCTCTTTTCCCGGCGCGCCGGTAAGACCCAGCCGGCCGGAAGCTCAGGGTCTTCGCCACCTGGCGTTTAAAGTCACGGATATCGATGCAGCTATTAAACATCTGGCCGATCACCAGGTTGAATGTGAACCGGTCAGGGTAGATCCTTACACCCAACGCCGTTTTACTTTCTTCAACGATCCAGATGGCTTACCGCTGGAACTCTACGAAATCTAGCTGTCCAGTAACGCCAATGCACCAAACAACCCCGAGCGGGTGTCCAGGCCGGGTAAACAAATGATGTCTTCCAGGCTTATCCCTTCGGGCATAACAATATAGTCATTCAATTTACCACTGGCGGCCGCAATCACTTTCTCAACCAGGCCATGTTTTTGCATTACGCCGCCGCCCAGGATAATTTTTTCAGCACTTAACGTCACCATCAGGTTATGGCACATATCCCCCAATACTTCACTAAGACCATCCCAGGCCGGATGCTCATCCGCAAAAGTGTCAGATGGCTGCGACCAGATTTTGCCCAGCGCGGTACCTGAAGCTAACCCTTCTACACAGTTTTGGTGAAAGGGGCATACGCCATGAATGCCAGCCGGAGGCTGCACCAGCATATGGCCAATTTCCGGATGTACCAATCCGTGCAGGGGTTTGCCGTTGATTACCACGCCGCCGCCCACACCGGTACCTACCGTTACATATACCGCCACCTTGGTATCCTGAGCAGCACCCCAGCGATATTCGCCCAGTGCCGCTCCGTTAACATCGGTATCAATGGTCACTTCACACTCCAGTTGAGCAGCCAGGTGACCAGCTAAATTGGTATGACTCCAGTGTGGCTTGGGTGTTTTTGTAATGTAGCCATAGGTGGCCGAGGCAGGATTTAGATCCAGGGGCCCAAAACTGGCAATGCCCATCTGACTGAAAGCATAGCCGGCTTCACGCTGCTGTTGAAAGAACGCAACCGTTTTAGATAAGGTCTCTTCGGGGGTTGTGGTTGGAATGCGAATTTCCGCCACGATATCGCGCCCGGGAGTTACTATCGCACAGTTAAATTTGGTACCACCGGCTTCAATCACCGCGTAATAAGGATCAGTTAACGCCATCTGCTATTGCCTCAAAGTTCTGCAAGCGTTGTTCAATTAACCCACAGTATTGCTGCGGATTATCATGACATCGTTAGGGTTGAATTCATATCGGTTGTGTCTGTTATTTGTTAAGTATCTGGCCACAGATTTCGCTTACGCAACCAAAAGCCAATGATTAACAAAAATAACACAAACACAAAAACTTAATCTTTTAGTTTAATTTAAGAAATTAGTAAGCAAATAAAGCCCTTACTGATAAGTCGTGACTTTGGATAGACATTTACTTGTAAATTTCTTGCTAAATTAACTTAATCGTTTAAGATTAAAGCTAGCAAAGCTTAGTTTTGCTGTAAACAAATTTGTGAAACTTTTGTAAAACCACCTGAAGCAAGTCAGTTGGCTGGAGAATACTGATGAATTACGCGGCGTCGAGTGAACAATGCCTGAGCAGAATACTGGCAGGGTTAGATTTATCGTTTATGTCACAGCGCGATCGCAACCTTTTCGTCAATCGTCTCCATAGTCACTTTCACGAATTGTTCACACGCTACGTGGATGTCTACGGCCATCAGTTCGACTGTTATTATCATTTATCTCAGTTGGTCCTGTCGCTGGCCACGGGGCTTAAAAACCGAAAAGCCGACCTGAAACGCCTGGATAAAGCCAGAAGCGACGTTGACAAGCTGTGGCACCAGCAGGAAAACCAGGTCGGTATGGCTTGCTATGTCGATCTGATGGGCCCTACGCTTACCGAACTACAGGCCAAGATCCCTTATTTTAAGTCACTCGGACTCACGTACCTGCACCTTATGCCACTTTATGCCTCCCCGGAAGGTGACAGCGACGGCGGCTATGCAGTGTCTGACTATCGCAAAGTCAACCCGGTGCTGGGCAATATGAAAGAGCTTGAAGCTTTGTCTAAAGCGTTACGGGAAGCCGGTATTAATCTGGTACTGGATTTTGTGTTTAACCACACCTCCGACGAACACCGCTGGGCAAAAGCGGCCCTGGCTGGCGACGAAAATTTTCAGAACTACTATTACCTGTTTGATGATCGCACCATCCCCGACCAGTACGAGCAAAGCCTGCGAGAGATATTCCCGCAGGTTCGCCGTGGCAGCTTTACCTGGAACGAGACGATGCAAAAGTGGGTATGGACAACCTTTAACAGTTTTCAGTGGGATCTAAACTACAGCAACCCGGCGGTGTTTAACGCCATAACTGAAGAAATGCTATTTCTGGCAAATATTGGCTGCGCAGCCCTGCGTCTGGATGCGCTGGCTTTCATCTGGAAGCAGATGGGCACTAACTGCGAAAACCAGCCTAATGCACACAAACTGATCCAGGCGTTCAACTGCTGCCTGCAGATCACGGCACCGGCGGTGGTGTTTAAATCGGAAGCCATTGTTCACCCCGATGAGGTACTTAAATATATTCGCCAGGATGAGTGTCAGCTTTCCTATAACCCACTGTTGATGGCCCTTATCTGGAACAGCCTGGCTACGCGCAAGACGCGCTTGCTTACCAGTTCAATGCAAAAGAGCTTTGCCATTGAACAGGATTGCAGCTGGGTAAACTATGTCCGTTGCCATGATGATATCGGCTGGACCTTTGATGACGCCGTAGCCCACCAACTGGGGATTAACCCCTACGATCATCGCTACTTCCTGAATCAATTTTTCACCGGTCGCTTCGAGGGCTCTTATGCCGACGGCGTGCCGTTTGCAGAGAATCCATCAAACGGTGATTGTCGGGTGTGCGGTTCACTGGCATCTTTATGCGGCCTGGAAGGTGCATTACAGGCCAATGATCAACAGGCAATCGACACCGCTATGCGCCGCATCATGCTGGTCCATGGAATAATTATGAGCATTGGCGGCATACCCTTGCTGTATTCCGGTGATGAATTGGGTTTACTTAATGACTACAGTTACCGGGATGATCCGGCCAAAGCACACGATGATCGCTGGGTAAACAGAATTGCCGTCACTTCAGCACACATCAATGACATTGAAGCTGCGCCGTCTCCCACTGACTCGCTCGAGCGAAAGACCCAAAAAGCGATTTTTGCCGGCATTAAACAGCTGATTAATTTACGCAAAGAACATGCTGTGTTTGGTCAGGCCCGTACCCATATTTTACACACTTCGAATCAACATTGCTTTGTGTACTGCCGGGTAACGGATGAGGGGCAAAAATTACTGGCTCTATGCAACTTCAGTGAGCACCCACAAACTCTACAAAGCAACGTTTTGGAAGTGTTTGACGGCAAAGCCGCAACAGATTTATTTAGCAAAAAGCGTATCGATAAGGTTTCAGACATTCACTTAGCACCTTACCAACAATACTGGTTACTCGGCTAAAACGAACTGACAAAGAAAGGCCTGATGAACGTTAAAAAATTCATGCTTCCTTATTGCTACTTTCCGCCCCGTACTGATCGAACCCGCCCGTTACGCAGTATTTATGAGCAATTAAATTTCCGAACCGCCGGTGACATTGCGCAGATCTGCTATACTTATGTCTTGTGAGAGCGCGGTTCACAATAATGAGCTCATTACTGAGATAATGAGGCGTAGGGTATCACTTATATACCCATGTACAGTAGAGAAGCAGGGCAATCAGTTTATTTGTGGTTGTCAATGAAGGGATCACTGTTTCGGTAAAACAGGAGCAAACGGAAAATGCTAAGCCAGGCTTATTTAGAATATCGTTGTCCTCGCTGTGGTTACATTAATGCCATAGCCAGAGAAACTGTGTTAGACATGTACAAAGAACAATCCGATGCATGTCAGCACTGTAAGCAAAAGCTTGAAATTATTGCAGCCAACGGCATTAACGATCAAATTAACCTCATCGTTTCCGAACAGGAAGACGGTGCGAAGTAACTATCAAAAACGAAAAAGGGGATGCTACTACAGCATCCCCTTTTTGCTTTCAGCACGGCCTTTTGTGGCTAGCCGCCAAAAAATTCACGGCGCAATTGCATGTCGGTCAGAAATTGCCCGCCCAGTGCCGATGTTTTGGTGTAAGAAAGACTATCGCGTATGCCTCTTGCCTTTACACAATAATGCGTGGCGTTGATCACTACCGCCACGTCTTCGGTGCCGGTCAGAGCCTGCAAAGCCACCAGCACTTGCTGAGTGAGACGTTCCTGCACCTGAGGACGCTGGGCAAAGAAACCTACCAGACGATTAATTTTAGACAAACCAATCACAGTATCCTTTGGAATATAGGCTACCGTGGCCGTCCCGTCGATGGTGACGAAATGGTGTTCACAGGTACTGGTAAGACTGATATCACTTACCTGAACCGGCTGACCCACCTGCATCTTGTTTTCAATCTGGGTGATCTTGGGAAACTTACGATAATCCAGGCCAGAGAATATTTCATCGACATACATTTTAGCGATGCGCTCTGGCGTCTCCGACAGGCTGTCATCAGACAAATCCAGGCCGAGTGTTTCCATCACGTCCCGCATGGCGTGCTCTATCCGCTGGCGCTTCGCTTCGTCGCTCAGACCATTTTCTAACATAGGTGTTTCCAGGCCTTTATCTACCAGTGCTTCATGCACCAGCAATGCCTCTTTGGAAATGCCCAGTTTTACAGCATCGCGCACAACTACCGCTTCTTTTGCTAACATTCACTCATTCCGTAACAACGACTAACCCAGCTTATACTATCAAGACTGCAGATTAGGATTAAAATAACCTGTTAATTTGTCATTAAAACGATCTGCAATCCGTGTAAAGTCGTAATTAGTACCAAAATTATCGGAGGTATTTTTTGTCTTTACCTATACTCATCACCGGTGGAAGTCAGCGTCTCGGACTAGCGATTGCGCAACATCTGCTGGCCAACGATCAACCGGTTATCATCACATACCGACGACACAAGCCGTCTGTCGACGAGCTAAAAAATGTCGGGGCTATTGTGTTGGAGGCGGATTTTAGCACTCAGGCGGGTATTTCGCGAGCAATAGAAGAAATAAAACGCACTGCGCCAAAGTTGCGCGGCATTATCCACAATGCATCAGACTGGGTACCCGAAAACGCTGAAACCGCGCCTGGGGATCTGATACATGACATGATGATGGTCCATGCTAACGCACCCTATCAACTCAACCTGGCACTGAAAGACGCATTGCAGCCTGACAATGGTGCGCGAACGGACATCATCCACATGACCGATTATGTGCAGGACACCGGCAGCGAAAACCACATTGCCTATGCCGCCAGCAAAGCCGCTCTGCACAACCTGACCCTGTCGTTTGCCCGGGTTTACGCACCGCATGTTAAAGTAAACAGTATTGCGCCGTCACTGGTAATGTTTAACGACGACGACACTCAGGAATATCGTGAAAAGGCACTCAACAAAAACCTGTTGGGTATCGTTCCCGGTGCACAGGAAGCAGTCAAAGCGGTTAATTACCTGCTTTGCGCTGAATATGTCACCGGCCAGACCTTACATTTAAATGGCGGCAGAAATTTAAAATAGCCAACATCCGGCGCCTAAGTTGTTGGCCCATAAGGGCCGACAGCGTATAATTGCCAAGTTAAATACTTAATCAGGAAACACTGTGACCACCTCACTTATTCCAGAATGGAAAGCCAGCGAAGCGGTAATTCTGGCCTGGCCTCATCAGAACACCGACTGGGCGCCGTGGCTGGAAGATGTCCGCCAGATTTATCTGTCTATCATCCGCATTATTAACGCCAATCAGGCTGGTGTACTGTTGCTGTGCCGCGATGAAGATATGGACGATGTGGAAAGCCAACTGGCAGCCGATGCCCGGGTAATGTTAATCAAAGCAGATTACAACGATACCTGGGCCCGGGATTTTGCTTTTTTAAGCTGCGGCAACCCAGAGGCCCCCTACCCGGTAGAGTTCACCTTTAACGGCTGGGGGAATAAGTTTGACGCCAGCAAGGATAATCTGGTTAACCAGCGGTATCTGGCACCATTATGCCGCGAAAATCTTCGTACATCGTCGATTGTAGCTGAAGGTGGCGCATTAGAAATTGATGAAAATGGTCACCTGCTATCCACTGCCTCCTGCCTCTACAATCCGGCCCGCAATGGGGATATGAGCGGCGACGCTTACCGTAAGGAATTTACCGCTTATCTGGGCTGTGCGCAGCTATCGATATTCGCCCACGGGCACCTTGAGGGCGACGATACCGATGGTCACATTGACACACTGGTACGTTTCACGCCCACCAGCGGTCTGGTGATTCAGGCCGCCGAAAATCGCCCCGAAGACAGCCATTATCAGGGCTTAGCTGCGCTGGTACAGGAATGCGCTGAGGCTTTACCTGCTCATAGTCGCTACTTGTTGCCGTTGCCGGCCATGTTTAACGACGATGGCGACAGGTTACCGGCATCTTACGCTAATTACCTTATTTGTAATCATACCGTTTTATTACCGGTTTATGGTCAACCCGAAGACAGTGAGGCAGTAGCGGTGATGCAACAGGCTTTCCCGCATCACGAAATAGTGCCGGTGAATTGTGCCACGCTGGTTCAACAGTTTGGCAGCCTGCACTGCATTTCCATGCAGGTACCTTGTAACACCTTAAAAACCGATGTCATTCACCAATTAAACTCAGGAGTGACCCGTTATGTCTGAGCGCACCTTAAAGGTTGGGCTGGTTCAACAGTCTGTCGCCAACAACGATAAAGCCACCAACTGGAATAAAAGCGCGGCCAGAATTGCTGAGCTGGCGGAACAAGGCGCCGAGCTGATTTTATTGCAAGAGCTGCACAGCACCTTGTATTTCTGCCAGAACGAAGATACCAATACCTTTGACCTGGCCGAACCTATTCCCGGCCCGGCCACCGACTTTTTTGGCGAAATCGCCGCACAGCACAATATCGTGCTGGTGACCTCATTGTTTGAAAAACGTGGTTCCGGGCTCTATCACAATACTGCGGTCGTGTTTGACCGCAGTAGCGAGATTGCCGGTAAGTACCGTAAAATGCACATTCCGGATGACCCGGGGTTTTATGAGAAGTTTTATTTTACGCCAGGCGATATGGGGTTTGAGCCCATTCAAACCAGTGTGGGTAAACTGGGCGTGTTGGTATGCTGGGATCAGTGGTATCCTGAGGCCGCACGCCTGATGGCCATGGCCGGCGCTGAAATTCTGTTTTATCCCACCGCAATAGGTTGGGACATGACCGATTGCGAAGATGAGCGCAAGCGTCAGCATGATGCCTGGCATACCATTCAGCGGGCCCATGCAGTAGCCAATTCGGTACCGGTAATCGTGGCCAACCGCACCGGATTTGAAACATCGCCAACCGACGGCGATCCGGGTATTCAGTTCTGGGGGCAGAGCTTCATTGCCGGGCCACAAGGTGAGATCCTGGCCCAGGCCAGCAGTGACAAAGAACAAGTCTTACTGGTAGACCTCGATATGACCCGTACTGAGCAGGTTAAGCGGATTTGGCCTTACTTCCGCGACCGCCGCATCGACGCCTACGACGATCTCGTCAAACGCTGGCGCGATTAGCTACCAGCAGGCAGCGCAATAACGCGCTGCTCACACAATACATAGCACTGGCGTTGCGATTTAGGCGCCAGTGTCGTTAACACCTCATCCTCAATACTCAACCCACCAGTGTACTGACCAAGTGCTGGCATCAGCATCAATGTGTCAGTGGTTACCAGGCTTTTACCGCGAAACCGTCGCTTACCTGAAGCAAACCAGGCTTTGGGATGAAAATGACCCACAATCTGTAAGCCATCGTTATCCTGTGGAATATGTCGGCAATGAATTAATTCGCCCTGCCGAGTGCGTAGTGGATAACTCTCAGCACGCAGCCCATCCAGCGCTTCAGGTACCTGGGGATCATGATTCCCCTCCAGCCAAATCCACTCCTCAACACTGAGCACCAAAGCCTTAAGTTGGGCGACATCGTCGGCTAAAAAGCGCTCAAATGCATGAATATCATGAAAACTATCGCCCAGGCAGAGCACCCGATGCGGTGCATAGCATGCCAGCAAGGCCGCAATACTTTTCAGGGTTGCCCGGGAATCGTAACGAGGCACAGGCGACGCATATTGCGACAGGTAACTGCCTTTTTCAAAATGCAGGTCGGCCAGTAACAAACAGTCCTGCTCCGGCCAATACAACGCCGCACGGCTATCGAGTAGCCATAAGCTGTTGCCAAATCGGACGGGGAATACCTGCTTTGTATCGATTAACTGTTGTAGCCGGCTGGTTGAAAGCATGTTCAGTCGTCACCCGACAACAGCGCCCTGACCTCATCGAGCATGGATTCGGCTTCTGCATAGAGTACAGCCTGATCAAGCAGCGCCTGCTCACCTGCACCTTTAACCTGTTCACTGCGTACATCCAGCACTATGGGAATTGCCATAGGTGACACCTTGGGTAAATCAATAAACTGCGTTTTCCCGACAAATCGGATCAAAGTATCTGCTAATCGCCGGAGATCGAGCAACTCGCGCTCGGCATCTTCCCGTGCAACCTTGAGCAGGATATGGTCGGGTTCGTATTCTCGCAGCGTATCGTAAATTAAATCGGTGGAAAAGGTCACCTGCTTCATGGTTTTGCGTGTACTGTGATAGCGCTGTTCGGTTAGCCCGCTGACGATAGCCACTTGGCGGAATGAGCGTTTAAGCATAGGTGCGTTAAGCATCCAGTCCTCCAGTTCATCGCCGAGAATATCTGGTTGGAACAATGTGGCGATTTGACTTTCATCCAGCAGCTTGAGCGCGCACACCGACAACCCGTAGTCTGTCACACTGAAACTTAATGGCTTAAGGCCAAGCTTTTCCATCCGCCGGGTTAATAACATACCCAATGTCTGATTGGCCTTGCGGCCCTCAAAAGTGTAATACAAAGAGTAAAACGCGCGCCGGTAAGGAAATTGTTCGATAAGTACCTTATCCCGGGCCGGAATTCGCGAGAAGGCTTGCTGCAGGCTGAGCCACTCACGTACCTGCCCGGGTAAAGCCTGCCACTGAGCGGGCTCATTCAATAACGCCCGTACCCCATCGGCCAGATAGGTTGAAAGTGGTAACTGACCACCCACATAGCTTGGGATTTTCGGCTCTTTGCCTTTGTCGGGTCTGGCGTGTAACTGCATATCCCGAATAGCCTCAAAGCGCAGCATTTCGCCAGCAAATAAAAATGTGTCGCCCGGCGTAAGCTGCTGCGCAAAGTACTCTTCCACCTCGCCGATAATCTTGCCCTGATTGCCGCGCCGGATACGCTTCACTTTAAGTTTTCCCGCCTCCACAATGGTACCGATATTCTGCCGGTGACGCTGAACCACCCGCTGACTGGCCGGTTTAAAGGTGCCATCTGGTTGCTGGCTTAACCGTTGATAGCGTTCATACCCCTGAAGCGCATAACCACCATCCACGCTGAATTGCCACAATTGATTAAACTCATCAGCTGCCAGCCCCTGGTAAGGAGAAGCATTGAGAATTTGCTCATACAGGGCATCAGGTGTAACCGCACCAGAACAGGCGCAGTTAATGATAAACTGCGGGATGATATCCATGGCACCGGGCCGCACCAGCGCGCCATCACGCGCGCCCTGACTAATCGCCTCAATAGCAGCCTGACACTCCAGCGCCTCAAACCGGTTGGCCGGAACCAGCAAGGCTTTACTGGCTTCCTCAAACCGGTGATTCGCCCGACCGATACGTTGTAGCAGGCGACTAACCCCTTTCGGGGCGCCAACCTGAATTACTAAATCCACATCCCCCCAGTCTATGCCCAGTTCAAGGGCCGAGGTGGTTACGATTGCCCGAAGTTTGCCAGAGGCCATCATTTCTTCGGTTTTGCGGCGCTGCTCTTTGCTCAGCGAACCATGATAAAGGGCAATGGGCAGTACCTGGGAGTTTTCTGACCACAACAACTGAAACAATAATTCAGCCTGTGCCCGTGTGTTCACAAACACCAGGGTAGTTGCAGCGTTGGCAATAGCCTGATAGATATCCTCAATGGCGTATTTGGCCATGAAGCCGCCAAAAGGCATGCGCTGCTCTGAGCGTAAAATATTGATGGCCGGTTTGGCAGTATCCTCAACCTCAAGCAGCGCGACAGGTTCTCCGGTAGGCCCCAGCCAGTCTGCCACCAGCTTGGGCTTGGCTACCGTCGCCGATAAACCGATGCGTTTGAAGCCGGGTGCCAGCGATTCCAGCCGGGCCAGGGCGAGTGTGGTAAAATCGCCGCGCTTGTTACCAATCAGGCTGTGAACTTCGTCGATAATAACGGTTTTCAGCCTACCGAATATTGTTGGCGCATCGGTATAAGAGAGCATCAGCATCAACGACTCGGGGGTAGTCAGCAGGATATGCGGGGGCCGTTTACGCTGGCGCTGCCGTTTGTGCGATGGCGTATCGCCGGTGCGCGTCTCAACCGTAATTGGCAGCGCCATATCTTCTATGGGGCGCAACAAATTACGATGAATATCCTGGGTTAACGCTTTTAAGGGTGAAATATACAACGTATGCAAATATTCAGACGTTTCGCGCTGTAAGTCTACCAGTGACGGCAGGAACCCTGACAACGTTTTACCAGCGCCGGTAGGGGCGATCAGCAGGGTTGACTGTGCCGTTTCAGCACGGTTAAGCATGTCCTGTTGATAGGCTCGCAATGACCAGCCCTGTTGGGTAAACCATGCGATAAATTCAGCGGGTAACGGCAAACTCAAAAGCAGTAACAAATCCAATTGGTTAAGTGGTAAGGGTATACGTGCCCCGGCACAAAGCGGTTTAATACCGCACGCAACATTCGCTATACTGCCAGTTCATTTTGTTAATGTGTTCATCTGAATGAATTTATTTTCCGCAAGACTTTGCTTACTTACCGGGCTGACCGGGCTAACCGGATTCATCACTGCCTGCAGTGACGGGCCTTTACCGACCATCGGCCGGACCCACGGCGATGTGCCCATGAGCCGATTGATTAAGTTTGACAGCCAGCAAGAATGCTATCGATTTTTAGAAAATGTGTCTTTTGAAGCGCCTTTTGCCGACGGTATGGCTTACCAGCAAACGACCTGCCTGACAGCAGGGAAGAAAATCGGTCGCAAAACCATTGACGAAGTTGCTGAGTTGCATGTTTCGCTGACTTCTGACGGCGAATATTACATCGTTAAAGGCGGCTATTGAGCTTTTCTGACTAACACCGCGTAAAAGAAGCCAAATGGCTAATTTCACGGAGTGTTTTTGCAAGCTGACAAGTGGCTACAACCGCGGGACAACGGCCTTTATTGTGTTGCCGCTGATTGTTACATCGATCCTACCGTACCGGTAAATCGCGCCCTTATCACCCACGGGCACGCCGATCATGCCATTGGCGGACATCATTGTGTGGTGGCGACAGCGCCCACCATCGCTATTATGCGCACCCGTTACGGTGAGGATATGGCGCAAACCGTTGAGGCGCTCGACTACGGCCATACTATTGAATTAGGCGATCCGGATGATCCGGTCAGCTGCACATTTTACCCGGCGGGGCATATCCTTGGATCCGCTCAGATTCTGCTTAGCTATCGTGGCACCCGGGTAGTCATTTCCGGCGATTATAAACGCCAGCCGGATCCCACATGCCCGCCCTTTACTGCCATTAACTGCGACGTGTTTATTACTGAGGCAACCTTCGCCCTGCCGGTGTTTAAGCATCCGCCAATTGAACAGGAATGCAAAAAACTGCTGCAATCGCTTGCTCTGTTCCCGGAACGTTGCCACCTGGTAGGGGTTTATGCGCTGGGGAAATGCCAACGTGTGATCCTTAGCCTGCGCGCCCTGGGTTATCATCAGCCCATTTATCTGCACGGCGCCCAACGACGGCTTTGTGATTTGTATGAAGAACACGGCATCAACCTTGGCGAGCTGACTGATGTGGCAGATGTGGCCGATAAATCGGAGCTGGCTGGTGAGATAGTGCTAGCTCCACCATCTGCCCTCAGCGATCGCTGGTCGCGTTCGTTACCTGAAGTGCGTAAAGCCATGGCATCTGGCTGGATGCAAATTCGCGCCCGGGCCCATCAGCGGCAGGTTGAGCTCCCTTTGATAGTGTCTGATCACTGTGACTGGCGGTCACTGCTGGATACCATCGATGAAGTCAGTCCGGGAGAAGTGTGGATAACCCATGGCCGGGAGGACGCATTGTTGCATCAGTTAACCACTCAGGGCGTAAAAGCCCGGGCACTGTCGCTGATTGGCTATGACGAGGATGCCACAGACTAATGGAAGCATTTTCCCAACTCCTTCAGCAGCTGTATTTTACCAGCAGTAGCAATGAGAAGAGCAGATTGCTGCGCCATTACCTGGCGCACACGGCAGACCCCGATCGCGGCTGGGCTATTGCCGCATTGGCTGGCACCTTAAAGTTTGAGTTTTTTAAACGCAATGCGGTGAAAAATCTGATGCTGGAACGGGTAGATCCGGACCTCTTCGCCATGAGTTATGACTATGTAGGTGAAATGAGCGAAACGGTCGCCCATTTGTGGCCCGACGCCCCCACCAACATTGAGTTGCCCGGCCTGGCAGAACTCATCGACCAGTTCCGCCAGGCTAATCGCGAGCAGGTGAAAGCGCTGCTGGTGTATTATCTGTCCGGTATGACGGCCGAACAGCGTTGGTCATTGCTTAAGCTGGGCACCCGGGGCCTCAGGGTTGGTTTGTCGGCGCGGAGTGTCAAACGTATCCTCGCTGAGTACGGCGATGTACCAGTGAGCGAAATCGAAACCCTCTGGCACGCACTTAAGCCCCCTTACCGCGAGTTATTTGACTGGCTGGAAGGCCGCGCAGAGAAACCCGATATCGCCGGCGCAGTCACCTTCCATCCGGTGATGCTGTCGCACCCGCTGCCTGAGGATAAAGCTACGCAACTAGCCGTTGAAGACTGGCAGGTTGAGTATAAGTACGACGGTATCCGTGTCCAGCTGGTGATCACCGAGCAAGGCAAAGCGCTTTATAGCCGCACCGGTGACGACATCAGTGAGTCATTTCCCGACGTCCTCGCTGGCATAGAAGAACCTGGCGTTATAGACGGTGAACTGCTGGTGATTAATGACGGTAAAATTGACTCCTTCAACGCTTTACAACAACGGCTTAACCGTAAAAAACCATCAAAGAAGCTCATCGCTGAACGCCCAGCTGGCATAGTGGTTTATGACCTGTTAACGGATAACGATGAAGACATCACGCCACTGCCGCTAACCATACGACGGCAGCGACTCGAACATTTTCTTTCCCGGGCCTCTGCCAACCACCTGCTTGTATCGCCTTTACTGCCGGTCAGCAGCAATGCTCAGCTACAGCAAACCTATGCCAACGCGGCAGAGGATACCGGTGTTGAAGGCCTCATGCTCAAACGTAAAGACAGCAGCTATGAGCCAGGCCGCCCGAGCGGTCAGTGGTACAAGTGGAAACGTGAGGCACTGCATCTTGATGCCGTGGTGATGTACGCCCAACGTGGGCATGGTAAACGCTCAAGTTTTTATTCCGACTTTACCTTTGGAGTATGGCAGGACGACACCTTATTACCCATAGGTAAAGCTTATTCAGGCTTTACCGACGAAGAACTCAGAAAGCTGGATAACTGGGTACGGCGTAATGCGGTGGGGCGATTCGGCCCGGTCCGGGAAGTAAAAAAAGAACTGGTAGTGGAAGTCGCCTTTGATGCTATCCATCCGTCCACCCGACATAAATCCGGTGTCGCCCTGCGCTTCCCTCGCTTTCACCGTATCCGCTGGGATAAACCCGCCAGCGAAGCCGATACCCTGGCCAATGCCAGGGCCTTGATAATTGAGTAATCTGTGTGGCATTTCCGGGTATTTTTGCTAGCTTGAACTAAGGACAATTTGTTTACCATCGTACAGGCAAACCAAGATGCAGGACTCAACCCGACAAAATGGCTTTGAAACCGTTTTTCAAAACTCCAAAGACGGACTGGCTATTTTCAAGCAGGGAGCCTTTGTTGACTGTAACCCTTCCATGCTGCAAATGGTTGGCCTGACCCGCAAAGAAGGTCTGGTAGGCAAAACCCCGTTCGATTTTTCTCAGCCCCGGCAACCAGACGGGCGTGATTCCGAAGAGAAAGGCCTCGAATATATTAACCGCTGTCTTGAAGAAGGTAGTGTGCGATTTGAATGGGTTCACCAAACCGTCGATGCTATGCCTTTCTGGGCGGAAGTTCTGATCACCAAGATGGTGGTAGAAGGTGAGGTGGTTATCCACGCCAACTGGCGGGATATTTCTGAAAAAAAGGAGCTCGATTTTAAGCTCGCCGAACAAAAGGAGAGCTTTGAGACCTTATTCAATGACTCCGTGGACGGATTGTGTCTGTAGGAAAACGAGCACTATACTGACTGCAACAAAGCCTTTTTAAACCTGTTCGGTTTTACCCGAAAAGAGCAGATCATAGGCCTCCACCCTGCCGATATTTCCTCTGCTATTCAAGCCGATGGCAAACCGCTCAGCGAGTCGGTGCCAGCCCGGTTCAAGGAAGCAGATGATAACGAAAGCGTTAGATTCGAATGGAAGCATAAACGGGTAGATGATTCGGAGTTCTGGGCTGAAATTATTATTACCACCACAGTATTGAACGGTAAAAAGGCTCGCTACATCAGTACCCGTGATATTTCGGAAAAGAAAGAACTGGCTATCAAATTACAGCAGCGTAATCACGACCTGAATGCCTCTAACACCGAACTGGAAAACATGCTGGTAAGCTTAAAAGAAGCTCAGGACAAACTTATTGAATCGGAAAAAATGGCCAGTCTGGGCTCTTTGGTCGCCGGTGTGGCGCACGAAATAAACACTCCAGTGGGTGTAGGGCTGATGGGGATTACCCAGTTTAAGGAGGACATCGACGCCATAACCAAACGCTATAATAACCGCGAACTCACACCCACCGACTTTGAGGACTTTCTTACCGATGCTAACGAAATTTGTGAGCTGGTAAAAACTAATCTCGACCGAACCGCGCAACTGGTAAAAGGCTTTAAGCAAATAGCCGTCGATCAGACTAGCGAGGAAGACAGAGAAATAAACCTGTCTCACTATGTTTCAGAAGTGATAGCCAGTCTTAATTCGGTGCTGAAAAAATCCCAGGTCGCCGTCACGCTGACCTGTCCCGACAACATTGTGGTTGTCCTTAACCCGGGGCTGCTCTATCAGGTGTTGAGTAACCTGATAATGAATTCGATTTATCATGGCTTTAAAGACATTCCGGCAGGACAGATCCTGATAGTCATTGAAGATATCGACAACACACAGTTTTCGCTTACCTACCGAGATAACGGCAAAGGCATTAGCGCCGAGCACCTACCGCAGATTTTTAATCCGTTTTTACCACAAACCGGGCAAACGGTGGCACTGGCTTAGGCTTAAATGTCACGTACAATATTATTACCAGCGCGCTGGGAGGCAGCATAGAATGCCGCAGTGACATTGGAAAAGGAGTGGAGTTTTTGCTGACGTTCGAGGTTAAACAACGCCTGGCATCTGCTGCGCATTAGCATTTCCCTGCAACCGGGCCAGGCAGTTACAGGGAATACTTGCCAATGAAGTTATGCGGTGGCGCTCGGGCGCTCACTCACCAGCTTATACCAGCGCTGCAAATGCGTTTGTTCCTCACCAATGCGAATTTTCACCACCCGGGCAAAGTCGATAGCGCATAACGCGATGATATCGGCAATAGAGAAGTTCTCGCCGGCTATGTAGGTCGATTCTGCCAGCTGTTTATCCAGCACATCGAGAAACTTAACCGCGTCTTTACCGGCTACTACGCCATATTCGCTAACGGGCGTCATCCGATCGCTGAAGTACCCGGTGGTATGCTGAAAGCAATGTACCACTGGCAGCATCAGGCATAAATCGACCCACCGCTGCCACATGGCAATAATGCCTTTCTCAATGGCACTCTCGCCACACAGAGGAGGATTTGGAAAAGCCGCTTCAATATAGGCACAGATAGCGTCGCTTTCGCTGATACAGGTGCCATCGTCGAGCTCCAGAATAGGCAGCTTACCCATAGGGTTTTTGCTTAGCATTTGTGGGGAGAGATTTTCGCCGCCCTTCAGGTCTACCTGTATGTACTCAGCGCTAATGCCTTTTTCGGCCAGAAACATTCTTACCCGGCGCGGATTGGGTGCCGTTTGCGTATCGTAGATTTTCATCGCGATCTCCTGTTCAGTGAAGAATAATCAGACTAATGGATCTGGCGATCAAATCAACTCACAATTATGTACATTAAGGGGAGTAAACCTTGCTTCACGGGCAAGCAACGCCCGCGAAACAGGTCAGGAATAGATTACTGAACGGTTAACAACGTAGAGTTTCCGGTCCAGTAAAGAAGGATAACCTGCATCGCGTCGGTTAGACTTAAGTAATCGCAGGGTTTGGTCATGTATGTATTACAGCCTAAATCGTAACAGTCTTTTACATCCACATCGGTATCTGATGTCGAGAACATGATCACCGGAATATGTTTCAAATCGGTATTTTCCCGGATCGCGGCCAATACTTCCCGGCCGCCCATTCTCGGCATATTTAAATCAAGAATAATGAATGACGGTAGCGGACCGGTAGTGGTTAGCTGCTCCATCAAATCCACGCCATCCACGGCTGTCCTGATCTGGGTTTGCAGTAAATTACTGTCGATTAAGGCATCGGTGATCAGCTCGCGATCGTCTTCATCGTCATCAACGATGTAGATGAAATTTAACTCACTGATCTTCTTTTGATTAATTTCTAAACTGTTCATAGCTCGTTCATTATAACATTTTATCTCAACAACCTCACTGACGGCTTATTTCACCGGTAGTTGCATGTAAAAAACACTACCGTTGTTCTCACGGCCTTCGGCCCAGATACTTCCATTGTGTTTTTCTACAATTTTTCTACAAATTGCGAGGCCCATTCCGGTTCCTTCAAACTCACTTTTGCCATGCAGGCGTTCAAATAAGTTAAAAATTCTGCTGGCATACTGATTGTCAAAGCCAATACCGTTGTCTTTGAATGCCAGGGTAATATGTTCCTCCGTTCGATCCACCACTGTGATTTCGATGACAGGGTGTCGCTCTGGAGCAACAAATTTAAGGGAATTCTGCAGTAAATTCTGGAAAACCCGCATTATATGCCCTTTATCAGCAAGAATGACACCAATTTTATCTACCCTGATATCCGCCTGCTTTTCATTCACCAAAAGCGAGATATCATCAAGCACCGTTTGAATGGCACTATTAGCGTTGATGGACCGGAATTTCATGGCATCACTGCTCAGCCGTGAAAAGCTCAGGGTATTTTTAATCAACGTTTGCATCCGCTCGGCAGACGCCCGCATTCTTTCTAAGTATGACTGGTTCTTGGCCGAGAAGGTGTCTCCAGAGCGTTGGATCCGGTCTCCAAAAGTTTGAATCTTTCGCAGCGGTTCCTGTAAATCATGGGAGGCAATAAAGGCAAAGCGTTCTAATTCACGGTTGGACGTTTCAGCAGTCTCCAGCGCCTCCAGCAAATGTAGCTCGGCGGTTTTGCGCTGTTTAATTTCCAGATTTAACTCAGCAGTACGATGGGTTACCAGCTCTTCGAGCATATTATTCATCTGCAGTACTTTTTCAGACTCAATAATCATCTTACTTTGGATCATACTGCGCAGCTTTAACGCCCCTTCCCGCTCGGCTTCCTGCCAGGGTGCGGATTTTTTATAAACGTTCTGCTTCCAGAGTTCAAATGAACTTCTCGGCATTAACCGATGACTACCGTCATCGGTAAACTCAATCACTTTTTCCGGTTTGCCCCCCCAATTCTTGGCCTGAATGATTTCTTTGCGAAACCACAGAATATACGAACTGGTATCCGCCGAGAGCGACACCATCATGACGCCACTGGCAATGTCGGCAAGTTCAGCAAATTGTGGGTTGTTGATACCAAGCTGGTGTGTAAAGTAGGCTTCTTCCTGGTCGGTTATTTGCTCAGCCAGCCACTGATGTAATTGTTTTATGACATCCTGTTCAGGCACATCCCCTGCACTTTGTACCGAGCCGTCCAGGCACCATACTGCGCCACTGGCGCCCACCAGCGCGAGCAGCTGTTCGGCTTTTTTCTTCAGCGCATTCTGATATTCCTGCTCCTCGGCCATGGCTGCAGAGATCTGGCTGAGCATAGCCAGTTGCCGGGCATTTCGTTGGGTATCTTCTTCCTGGATTTTGACTGAAATAAGCTGTGACAGCATGACCGAGATGTACTGGGCAATTTCACGTACCTCAAATGGCACGAAGTTACGAGAATAATGGTGACAGGCGATAAGCCCCCATAACTTACCATTAATAATGATACTGATGGACATCGACGCTTTAACGCCCATGTTTCGCAAATACTGAATATGGATCGGCGAGACGCTGCGCAGCGAGCAATAACTTAGATCTACGTGGGGTTGAGCCGGGTACAAGCGTGACACTTCAGCCTCCACATCACACAACAGCCTGATAGGGTTTTTGATGTACAACTCGCGGGCTTGTTTGGGAATATCCGACTCAGGGAAGTGCTGCTTTAAAAACGCATTGAGGTGGGCCTCTTTGGCCTCGGCAATTACCTCACCGTTGTACTCATGATCAAACTGATACAGCATCACCCGATCAAAACCGGAGAACCGTTTAACCTCTTCTACTACTGTCTGGTAAATCAGGTCGAGTTTATGCACACCCATGAGCGACTGCACGGAATTCTTAAGCATTTTAAGCACCGATTCATAGGCCTTATCACTAACCTTACTGTCCGGCTCCAGTGCAATCAGGATCACCGAACCATTGTAGGTCGCGATAGCGGTCATTTTACGCAACTCGGAGTCGGCACGCTTAATTAGTACCGACGTAGGATTAAATAGCTGTAACGTCTCGGTTTGCCAGTGTTTATTAATGATTGCGCAGTAGTCTGCATCAACGACTTCGGCCAGATCTTTGCCAATACACTCTGACAAACCTGTGCCGCACAGCTCGGTGATATTCTCACTGACACAACTCAGTGTCATGGTTGCGGGATCAACAACCAGCAAATAGCCATGGGGCTGTATCGAGCCGGGAATATGAATTGGCTCTTCGTGGCAGTTATCCAGCGTTACTTCAAAGTTATCAGTCAACCTGAACTCCTTTCATCAGCGTATACATATTTGAAAATGACAGGTTGGCGCCGTGGATGATCTGCTTTTCACTGCCTGGGTTTGCGGCGACAAAGTGTTGCAGGGATAACTGAAATCCCCGCCACATCATCGGTGTGTTCGGCCCGTAACTGTGGAAAAATCGTAACCCTGAACGCCCTTTAAAATGGGGCTGGTGACGTAATTTGTCGAGGATATGTGCGCCGCCGAGGGTGGCGCCTTCAAACACATACAAAAAACCCCATGCCAGGGCTTCGTTATCCGGCAATGCCAATGCTGCGCTGGTATAGGACCCGCTGTGTGCAACAGGCTGCTGAGTTTTTCTTTCAACATAGTCTATGTCGCTATCGAGCCAGCTAAGCTTGGCACGTTCTTGCATCATAGCTGCCGTACTCTGGAATTGCCCGAGCCTCGTTTCAACCAGCTCGTAGTACGAGCGATGCAGTTGAAGCATGTGTTGATAGGCCTGCAGGTCCAGCGGAGCGGTAAACAACAGGTCACTCATTACCGCTTCAATGCGGCAATGTGCGTCGCGGGTTTCCCGCCGCAATCGTGTTGCGATATCGGGTTTTGCTACCCTGCAAGCTGTTACGTTATCCGTCATGGTTCACCCTGGTTGGAAAAACTGTTCTTGAAACAGTCCGGTCATCTCAATCAATATACTTGCCCCCTGCCTTTGTCAACAGAATCTTTAATTACCAATAAGAATCAATAAGATTAGTATCTTAGGCCGCTGCCAATGGCATGCAGATCTGATTGCCCGGCCTCCGGGCAACAAACTTAGCGCCGGTAAACCTGAATGTAATTTACCGCCAGCGAGTCTGATAGTCGCCAGACACCGGTGAAGGGGTTCAGTTTCATGCCAGTTTCGTTAACCAGCTTAAAGTGTTCCGGGGCAACCCAGCCAGCCAGTTCTTCAGGTTTAACAAACATTTTCCAGTCGTGTGTGCCTACCGGCAGATAGCGCATCACATACTCTGCGCCAAGTATCGCAATGACCCACGACTTTAAAGTGCGGTTTAACGTGGCTAGCACCAGAGTACCCGACGGTTTCACCAGCCTGGCACAGTCATTTATCAGCGCAGCCTGATCCGGTACGTGCTCTACCACCTCGGCGTTAATGACCACATCGAATCGTTCGTCTTCGGCCAAGAGTTGCCCCGCCAGACAATGGCGGTAATCCACCGGTAGCCCTGATTGTTGTGCATGGCGCCGGGCCACTTCGATACTCATAGCACTGGCATCCACACCTGTCACCACCGCGGCGCGTTTGGCCAGCGCTTCACTGATAAGACCCCCACCGCAACCAACGTCGAGAATGCGCAGCCCTTCCAAACAATCGGGCGCTGATGGGTCGCGTTCGTGGCAGTTCGCTAACCGGGCAATCATATATTCAGTCCGCGCCGCGTTAAACGCCAGGGCAGTTTTATATTTACCGTTGGGATCCCACCACTCTTGTGCCAACGTATTAAAGCGGGCAATTTCTTGTTCACAAATGTTTTTATTGCTAACGCTACCGGTGACTTTACTTTTATCCAGCATGGCGATACTTCACTTACAACTGCTCACTCAAACGGCGGATATCCTGATTTAATTTACGATCATTAAGACTGTAATCAACCGGACAATCGATAATGTGCACACCAGGCTCGGTAATACACTGGCGCATCAATGGCGCTAATTCCGCGGTAGCGGTTACCCGGTGGCCTTTGGCTCCATAGCTTTGTGCATAGGTCACAAAATCAGGATTGCCGTAATCCAGGCCGAAGTTATCAAACTCCATGTGTGCCTGTTTCCACTTGATCATACCATAGGCATCGTCACGCAGGATCAGCACCACCAAATCCAGTTTGAGCCGCACGGCAGTTTCAATTTCCTGACTGTTCATCATAAAACCGCCATCACCGCAAACCGCCATTACCGGCTCATCGGGATTGACCAGTTTTGCCGCCATTGCCGAAGGCAAGCCAGCGCCCATAGACGCAAGTGCGTTGTCGAGTAACAGGGTGTTGGGCTCGTAGGCTGGGTAATTTCGGGCAAACCAAATTTTATAGATGCCATTATCCAGCGCTACCACTCCGTGTTCTGGCATCACGGCGCGAACTTCACTGACCAGTCTTTCCGGCAGCACCGGAAATCTGTCATCGCTGTCTGACTCCTGACGATGCTGCACATAGGCATCATGCACATCCTGATAGAGGTCCCGCTTCCAGTGCTCCTGCGGTGTTATACGCTCATTGATCTGCCAGACACTGTTAGCGATATCGCCCACCACTTCAAGCTGCGGGAAATACACCGGATCCACAGCTGCAGGTTCGAAGTTAATATGGATTACCTGCTTACCGTTTTGATGCATAAAGAAAGGTGGCTTCTCAACTACGTCATGGCCTACGTTAATAATCAGATCTGCCCGCTCGATCGCCTTATGAACAAAATCACCATCGGATAACGCCGTATTACCTACAAACAAGGGGTCAGATTCCTTCAATACGCCCTTACCCATTTGCGTAGTTACAAAGGGTATCCCGGTATGATCCACAAAACGGCGCAACATTTTAGCCGTGAGTTTGCGGTTAGCGCCGGCACCAATCAGCAATAACGGCGCCGTAGCCTGCTCAATCATGGTTTTGGCTCGCTCTACTGCCTTCTCCTCGGCAACCGGGCGGCGTGACTGGCTTTGTTTGAGCAAAGGTGCTGTTGTTGATTCTCGTGCAATGTCTTCGGGAATTTCGATATGCGCTGCGCCGGGACGTTCTTCAGCGGCCAGTCGGAAAGCCTCTCGAATCACAGAAGGAATGCGCTCACCGCTAACAATTTGGGTGGTGTACTTGGTAATGGGCCGCATCATATCCACTACGTCAACAACCTGAAATCGCCCTTGTTTACTGGTTTTAATTGGCTTCTGGCCGGTAATCATCAGCATCGGCATGGCGCCAAGCTGGGCATAAGCAGCAGGCGTTACCAGATTGGTAGCCCCTGGGCCAAGCGTGGATAAACAGACTCCCACCTTACCAGTGAGTCGTCCGTAGGTTGCCGCCATAAACCCCGCCCCCTGCTCGTGTCGGGTAAGTACCAGCTTAATGGATGAATGGCGTAGTGACTCGAGTAAATCCAGGTTTTCTTCACCAGGTATGCCGAAGATATACTCGACGCCCTCGGCTTCCAGGGCCTGAACAAACAAATCTGCTGCTTTCATATTCCTTCTGCTTTTTGGCTTAGAATACTAGTTGCTACGCAGGCAGTGAGAAATAGTTTAGTTCAACAAGGAATCAGGGGGATTTACTGTGCGGCTTTCCAGTTTTCCAGCGCGTTCTGGGTGTGCTTATCAATAGCATCCTTATTATTGCTGACCCAGTATTTTTCCATGATACGCACATTGGCCTGGTTAGCTTTGTAAAAGAAGTCCGCGATATCCCCAACTACTGGGATAAACCCCAGGCCAAAGTCGAGCAGACAATTGCGGATCATCACTTTAATCAACCCTCTGGGCAGCCCCATTTGCTGACCAAGCTGCACAATCCGAAACGACACCACTAACATCAGCACATCGCCCACACCGGGAATTAACCCCACCAGGGCGTCTAAGCCAATGCGAAAATTAATCAGTGGAATTTTAACCGACGTATCCAACAGGTTAGCCAGCTTCTGTGCTTTCAGTAACGGTTTTGGTGCCGTACCGGAGTAATCTTTCATCTTGGACATCCGTGTTTGTTGGCCAGTTGTGCACGCAGTTCCACGTCAGAGTTTACCTGCCAGCCGTGCAGGTTTTCCTTCACGAGGTCGAACAGCATTGAGATATGCGCCGGTTCGCTGTTGAGGGCCGGGATGTATTCATAGCGTTCACCACCGGCATGCATAAAATATTCGCGGTTCTCTTCGCCAATTTCTTCGATGGTTTCCAGGCAGTCCGCCGAAAAGCCCGGACAGACCACCTGTACTGATTTAACCCCTTCGGCTGGCAGGGCCTTAAGCGTTTCATCGGTATAGGGCTTTAACCATTCCTCGCGGCCAAACCGCGACTGAAAAGTAGTCATGTACTGGCTGTTTTCAAGCCCCAGCTCCTCGGCTATCAGGCGGGAGGTTTTCAGGCATTCACAGTGATAAGGGTCACCATTGTCCAGATAACGGCGCGGCACACCATGATAAGACAGTATCAGTTTTTCTGCCTGACCGTTAATTTCCCAGTGCTGACGTATGGTTTCGGCAACTGCTTTTATATAGCCAGGGCGGTCATGATAATGGCTGACAAACCGTAAGTCCGGCAACCACCGACGCTGTTGAAAATCCGCTGCAATAGCATCAAAGGTAGAGCCGACAGTTGAGGCGCTGTACTGCGGGTATAACGGCACCACCAGCAGTTTTCTGACACCGTTACTGAGCATTCGCTCTATCACTTTGTTGACCGCAGGTTCACCATAACGCATGGCAAAATCCACTATCACGTCGTCACCAAACTCCTGCTCACAGCGCTTTGCCAGTGCTTCGGCCTGTGCTTTGGTATGCACCATAAGTGGTGAGCCCTGTTCAGACCAAACCGAGGCATAAGCCTCTGCTGAACGTTTTGGGCGAAAATTTAAAATAATGCCATTGAGAATAAACCACCAGATAAGGCGTGGTACTTCAACCACCCTGGGATCAGATAAAAACTCTTTTAAGTACGTTTTAAGGGCGCCTTTGGTCGGCGCCTGAGGCGTACCCAGATTAGTAATTACAACACCAATTTTATCGGCCTGTTTATGGCTGAATCCCGCGTTACCGGTGTACTTCATAAATGTCGAATCTCAATAGTAAACTAGTTAATGCCTAATAATACGGCGCAACGGCTAAATTGGACTGCTATGGCTGATAATAGGTGGGCGTTTCCCAGCCCACCGGCAGACCCAGTACGAATACCCATAAATAAAACAACAGTGTCCACCCAACAATGAACACCATTGAATAAGGCAACATCATCGCAATCAGCGTTCCCATTCCAACGTCTTTCTTGTATTTGGCAGCCATGGCCATAATCAGTCCGAAGTAGCTCATCATCGGCGAAATAACGTTAGTCACCGAGTCACCAATACGATAGGCGGCCTGAATAACTTCCGGCGCGTAGCCCAGTAACATTAGCATTGGTACGAATACCGGTGCGGTAACCGCCCATTGCGCCGAAGCGCTACCCAGCGAAAGGTTGACCAGACCACACATCAGAATAAATAACAGGAAAACTTCGGGGCCTTTCAAATCCAGTTGAATAAGCAGTGCCGCCCCTTCTACGGCTAACACCGTGCCTAAATTGGTGTACTTGAAAAAGGCCACAAACTGGGCCGCAAAAAACACCAGCGCGATATATAGCCCCATACTGCTCATGCTGCGCGCCATACCTTCGATAACATCGCGGTCATTTTTCATGGTGCCAGCCACCTTCCCGTACACGAAGCCCGGGATAGCAAACATCACAAAAATTAACACCACGATCCCTTTCAGAAAGGGCGAGCCTTTCAATCCGCCGGTTTCCGGGTTACGCAGTACACCAGCCTCAGGGACCACGGCGAGTGCTACTAATACGCACAGTCCCAGAAATGCCAGACCCGCCATTTTCATGGCTTTCATTTCCTGCGCGCTGGGCGATGCCATGGCTTTTTCGTCGAGCACCATGGTTGATTTCGACTCATCAAACTTACCCAGCCGCGGTTCAACGATACGATCGGTGACAAAAAAACCCAACGCCGCGATAACAAACGTACTGGCAATCATAAAGAAGTGATTGGACTCAGCACCTACCACATAGTTTGGATCAATCATCTGCGCTGCGGGTGTGGTGATCCCGGCCAGTAATGGGTCGATTGTACCTAAAAACAGGTTGGCACTGTAACCGGCAGACACGCCCGCAAAGGCTGCAGCCAGTCCAGCCAGAGGATGGCGCCCGAGAGAGTGAAATATCATCGCGGCCAGCGGAATGAGTACAACATATCCCAGCTCTGAGGCGGTATTAGAGAGAATACCGCTTAACACTACGATAAAGGTAACCAACCGACGCGGTGCATTCAGCACCAGCGCCCGCATAGCAGTAGATAGCAACCCGGAATGTTCAGCCACAGAAACGCCCAGTAAGGCCACGAGTACCGTTCCAAGCGGCGCAAAACCAGTAAAATTAGTGACTATGTGTGTCATGATCCAGTGCAGGCCTTCTACACTCATCAACGAGACCACTTCGATGGTACCCGATGCGGTCTGCGCATCTTCTGGCCGGGGATCGGCAACAGATACGCCGAGCCAGCTTAAAAAGCCGCTTAATAACACAATGAACACGGTTAATATGGCAAACAGCGTAACGGGATGGGGTAACAGATTTCCTAACCATTCAACCGTTGCTAAAAATCGGGAAAACCAGCCCTTGTTATTTTCTGTTGTGGTAATACTATTTTCTGTCAAAACAATTCCTCAGTCTTTCTTATTATTGCTGTAGTCCTTACCCCCCTTGTATTGCAATGGAAGACGGCTACAGTCCGGCGGTCCCTGACCGGAAGTTGGTATATCGTGCTGGCTCTGGAGCTTTGCTCAGGCCATTATTTTTATAACGGCAGTTTACCTTAAATCGATGCCCTTTGGCAGAGTTAGCCACTTTTAGCAGCAAAATTTGCGCATAAAAAAACCGGCTGTAAAAGCCGGTTTTTAATTAAAGTCGAATTATTTACTGACCTGAGCGCTTATTCATGTAACGGAAGAAATCACTGTCTGGCTCAACCACCAGAATGTCATTCTTGCTGTTAAAGCTGGCGCGGTAGGCATCCATACTGCGCAGGAAACCGTAAAACTCCGGGTTTTTAGAGTAGGTTTCAGCATATATTTGCGCGGCGGTAGCATCACCTTCACCGCGCAACTGACGAGCATTACGCTCAGCATCTGCCAGCATTACGGTCACTTTGGCTTCGATATTCGCCTTAATAACTTCCGCCTGCTCCTGACCTTCTGAACGGTGTTCACGAGCTACTGCAGCACGCTCAGCACGCATGCGCTGGAAAATCGAGTTACTGACTTCAGTGGGCAGGTTAATTTGTTTAACCCGCACATCAACGATTTCGATACCCAGCTCATCAGATGAACTTGAAGCCTGCTCCATCGCCTGTTCCATTAACTCGGTACGCTCACCAGAAACGATTTGGGCGATAGTACGGCTACCAAACTCAGTACGCAGACCGTTGTTCACCTTCTGCTTTAACAACGCTTCGGCCTGCAGTTTATTACCACCGTTAGTCGACAGGTAATAACGAGCGAAGTCTTTAATACGCCACTTCACATAAGAATCAACGATTAAGTCTTTTTTCTCTGATGTAACAAACCGATCAGGCGAATCATCCAGGGTTTGAATACGTGCATCGAGCTGACGTACCGAATCAATAAACGGCAGTTTAAAGTGTAGGCCTGGTTCAAATACTTTGGTATCGCCGGTATCGGCATCGCGCTGAACCTTACCAAACTGGATAACAATAGCGCGTTGTCCTTCGCGAACCACAAACAATGAGCCGGTCGCGAGCACCAGTAGGGTGATTAAAATTGCAATAATAAAATTTTTCATCAGTTCTTATCTCCCACCACGGCCGCTGTCACTGCGTAAACCGGAAGTTGATGAAGTCGAGCTACGCGAGTTGTTACCCGAGGAGTTTGCAACGTTGTTCTGCAGACCTTCCAGCGTGTTACGCATACGGTCCAGTGTAGAACTGCTGCTGCCCTGATTTTGCATTATCTTATCCAGCGGCAGGTACATAATGTTGTTACCTCCTTCACCACTGTCGACCATAATTTTGCTGGTATTAGAGAACACCTGCTCCATGGTTTCCAGATAGATACGCTGACGGGTTACTTCCGGTGCTTTCTCGTATTGCGGCAGTAACTCTTCGAAACGTGCCACTTCACCCTGGGCTTCCAGCGTTACACGCTCTTTATAAGCCTGCGCTTCTTCGTTCATACGATTAACCTGACCACGGGCGCGAGGTTCAATTTCACGGGCGTAAGCTTCCGCTTCCCGAATAAAGCGCTGCTCGTCTTCCTGCGCGGCAATGGCATCATCAAAGGCGTCTTTAACCTGCTCTGGCGGACGGGCATCTTTAAAGTTCATATCAACAATGGCCACACCAATGTTATAGGGTTCAAGAATTGCTTCCAGTTCTTCCCATACCCGCTGGCGGGTCATTTCACGGCCGTCGGTCAGCACGTCATCCATGGTGGAGTGACCCACTACGTACCGAATTGCACTGTCCAGCGCCTGGCTCAGGCTCATTTCAGGACTGGTTACTGCAAACGTCCAGCGATACGGGTCAACTACCCGGTACTGGACTTCCATTTGCACGCTAACCACGTTTTCGTCTTCGGTTAACATAGAACCTGACGACGACTGATAGCGAATGGATTGCACGTCTACCGGAATAACCGAATCAACAAAGGTAGGTTTCCAACGCAGGCCAGGCTCTACCAGTGAGTTGTATTCACCAAAACGCAGCACAACACCGGATTCTGCTTCGCGGATGGTGTAGAAACCACTAACAAAATAAATAATTGCCAACAGGCCAATCAGGAATGCCGCGCCGATGCCGCCAAGCTTTTTGCCTGAGCCACCATCACCACCGCCGCCCATTTTACCGAGCTTACCAAACAGGTTCTTAAACACATCATCCAAATCCGGGGGACCTTGATCTCGTCCTCCGCGATTTTTCCACGGGTCATTATTTTTATCACCCGGCTCATTCCAAGCCATGCTAGTACTCCGAAAATTTAATTATTTAATACTGAATTCTATTGTTTTTAGATTTCAAAATATATAAAACTGCCATATCAGTGTTTTACTACAAACTCTGATAAACCATGATCCAAACGCTTTTCTAACCGGTTCCAATCGGCTGCCGGCATTCGCACATCAACCACCCAGTCCCCCTGCGCATCGTAGGATTGTTCGGATATACAATCCAGTTCATACAGAACACCGCGCAAGCGGCTCTGTGCCGGGGGGATTTTCAGGGTGTAACTAACCATGCTCTGCGCCAGGCAATCATTAATTGCCTCAAACAACAGCTCAGTGCCCTGACCGGTTTTGGCAGACAACCATACACGTATTGGCATGCCTTCCTCGTCCCGATCAATTTTAGGTTCAACTTCTTCCAACTGATCAATTTTATTGCAAACAATCAACTGCTGAATTTCTCCGGCGTCAATTTCATCGAGCACCGTGTTTACCTCATCCATGGTTTCCAGATAGTTGTTAGCAGAATAATCCACCACATGCAGCAACAGGTCTGCTTCCTGGGTTTCCTGCAACGTGGCTTTAAAGGCCGCTACCAGATCATGGGGGAGATGACGTATAAAACCAACCGTGTCAGCCAGAATCACCGGACCAACTTCTTTAAGGTCGAGTTTACGCAGGGTCGGATCCAGTGTGGCAAACAACTGGTCGGCCGCGTACACATCGGCATCAGTAATATGATTGAACAGGGTGGATTTACCGGCGTTGGTATAGCCAACCAGTGACATGGTCGGAATTTCTGCCCGTTTACGTGAACGTCGGCCTTGTTCCCGTTGCTTGGCGACCTTTTCCAGGCGGCGCAGAATCGTTTTGATTCGGCCACGTAATAACCGACGGTCAGTTTCCAGCTGAGTTTCACCCGGCCCGCGTAAGCCAATCCCGCCTTTTTGACGCTCAAGGTGTGTCCAGCCCCGAATCAAACGCGTGGAGATATGCCGCAACTGGGCGAGTTCAACCTGAAGCTTACCCTCGTGAGTACGGGCACGCTGCGCAAAAATATCAAGAATCAGACCGGTGCGATCGATTACCCGGCACTTGCAGATTGCTTCGAGGTTTCGTTCCTGTGAAGGCGACAGGGCATGATTAAAGATCACCACATTGGCCTCATGGGCTTTCACAGCAGCAGCGATCTCTTCGGCCTTCCCCGAACCAACAAAATATTTTGGATGAGGGGCACCTCGGGACGTGGTTAGTACATCAACAGCATTAACGCCCGCCGATGAAACCAGTAATTCCAGCTCAGCCAAGTCTTCACGACTGTCTTCATCGGCAAAATTTACATGAACAAGTATAGCCTGTTCACCGGCTTCATAACGGTCAAACAAGCAGGTTACCTTTGTAATTACTCACTTTTGTTCTCAGAATCCCCTTGCGCGCTTGGCATCGTAATAGCTCGTGAAGGCACGACCGTTGAGATAGCATGTTTGTACACCATCTGACTCACTGTGTTCTTTAACAGGATAACAAACTGGTCGAATGACTCTACCTGCCCCTGGAGTTTAATACCGTTAACTAAATAAATAGAAACCGGAATCCGCTCCTTCCGTAATGCGTTTAAAAACGGGTCTTGTAATGATTGCCCTTTAGCCATCTCAGATCCTTAATTTTTATTATTAAACCGACAACTCAAAAAATTGTCCCAGCGCTAATTAAATTTATATCACACTTGTTCGAACTAAAGTGTGACTTTTGCAGTAATTTTAGTCAAATTATCTTTAGCAAATGTGTCAAGCCAGGTTAAGTCAGGCCATCCTCGTAACCAGGTTAATTGTCTTTTCGCTAACTGCCTGGTTGCAATGATACCTTTATCACGCATTTCTGCATAGCTTAACTCGCCTTTAAGATACTGCCACACCTGACGATATCCCACAGCCCGGATTGCTGGCATATCCTCATGAAGGTCACCGCGTTCGTACAACGCTTTCACTTCGTCCACCAATCCTTGCGCTAACATCAAATCAAACCTTTGTGCAATGCGATCATGTAACACGGCTCGCTCCTGTGGTGCAATCGCAAACTGGTCAATCTTGTACGGACAACGATAAATTGCCTTTTGCTGCCAGTGGGTTAGTGATTTCCCCGTACTGCGATACACTTCCAGCGCCCTGGTCAGTCGCTGCGGATCATTCGGATGAATGCGCCCTGCGCTAACCGGGTCGACCGTTTCGAGGTCGGCATGCATTGCCTGCCAGCCCCGTTCATTCGCTTCACTGAGAATCGCTTCACGAATCTCAGGGTCAGACTTAGGTAGGGGCGAAATACCATTTATCAAGGCATTAAAGTACATAATTGTGCCACCTACCAAAATAGGTAGCTTTCCCCGGCCGTGAATTTCACTGATCAGACGTGTGGTATCGGCCACAAAGTCCGCCACCGAGTACGCCTCTGTTGGCTCAATAATATCCACCAGCCAGTGCGGTGCAACGGCCATCTCCTCAGCGGTCGGCTTGGCCGTACCAATATTCATGTGTTTATAAACCAGTGCCGAGTCGACACTGATTATCTCAGCGGGTACCTGACTGGCCAGTTCCAGCGCCAATCCGGTCTTGCCGGATGCGGTCGGGCCCATTATCGACACTACCGGGCCGGTTTGATTACTCATTGCTTGTTGTTATCCAGTGAATAAGCTTTTGCTGCGCCACACCAAGGCCGTTTTGTTCAAGTATGTCAGCTTGCGCCGAAATCGCCAGCTGATCAAACCACTGCCACAATGGCAATTGTTTGGTCTCCTGATGTTGCAGTGTCTGCGCTAATGCAGAATGAAGCGCTTCCTCCTGCTGAGGAGATGTTTCTACCAGCGCCGGAAATAAACCAGCCCAGGGAAGTTGGCGCAGCCCGCCTGGCACTTTAAGCAAACGCGACTTGCCACCAGCGGTGCTAATTTCAAAGCCCTGCTCAGTTAAAAATGCCAAACTTTGAGCAGCCAGGCTCTGACTAACGGCCACCGGCATCAATAACGGTTGAGCAACACTCGCCTGGTTAAACCTGTCAACCAACCAGGGTTTAACTAACTGTTGGGACTCCAGCAACACACAGAGGCCGGTTTGCACATATAACCTCGCCCCGGCTAACTCTACAAAGCGTAATGCGCTCCCCGGGTTAGCAGTTTGCTCGGGAGTTGGCGTCATGAGTTGCTGGTAGTGCTGCTGGTATTGACCGCTTATCCGGCTGCCAGCCGGTGGATACGGTGCGCCGCGCCCTGGCGCGTTGGCACCACCACCGGAGCGCACCTGATGGGATGCACCTGCGGCTGGCGGGTTGTAGTCATTGTCACTGCGTTGCACAAGCGGGCGAATATAGTCATGACTGGGCTGCGCTGAAGGCTCCGCCAACATAGCGTCCTGCGCGCCGGCACTGCTGCTTAAGGCATCGCAAATAGCCTTACAGATAAAATCGTGGACCAACCGGCTTTGCTGAAACCGCACTTCGTGCTTTGCCGGATGCACATTTACATCCACTTCTTTCGGGTCGATGGTTAAATACACCACAAACGCCGGTTGCTCGGGCAGCGCCAGTACTGATTCATAGGCCTGCCGCAAAGCATGCAAAATAAGCTTATCACGCATACCGCGGCCATTCACAAAGCTGTACTGGCAGTCATTGCTGCTGCGCATCTGACTGGCATCGCCTAACCAGGCCTCAAGCGTGATGGTATTGTACTCACACCGGGTGTGGATGGCATGTTGTAAAAACGCCTGGCCGCAAACCTGACCCACTCTTGAGGCGATCTGCTCCTCACCCACGGCGGCGAACCGCTTGGTTACCTTGCCATTGTGACGCAGCATAAAAGCCACATCCGGGCGACTTAAGGCAATACGCTTTATGACATCTTCAATGTGCTGATATTCGGTTTTTTCCGTGCGCAGGAACTTGCGCCGTGCCGGGGTGTTGTAAAAAATATCCGCCACATCAATGGTGGTGCCGTCGGGATGCGCCGCAGGCTGCAGGGTTACTGCCATATCACGGCCTTCGCAGTTTGCCTGCCAGGCTTGTTCCTGCCCGGCGGGTTTCGAGGTTAGCGACAGGCGGCTGACAGATGAAATACTGGCCAGCGCCTCGCCCCGAAACCCCAGTGACAAAATCTGCTCCAGGTCGTCGAGCGTCGCAATCTTACTGGTGGCGTGCCGCGACAAAGCCAGCTCCAGCTCATCTTTAGCGATGCCAATACCGTTATCCCGCAATTTAATGCGCTTATGACCACCTTTTTCGATATCGAGCTCAATACGCGTAGCACCGGCATCCAGGCTGTTTTCCACCAGTTCCTTAACGACGGAGGCGGGGCGTTCCACCACTTCACCGGCAGCAATCTGGTTTGCCAGTCGGGGCGGCAATAATTTAATGGGCAAAGAAAATCCTGTTAACGTTTTGCTTAGGTACTTGGAATAGTGAGCACCTGCCCGATGCGGACCATGTCACTATTGAGATTATTGGCGGCTTTAATGCTGCTGACTTTTACATTATAGCGCTGTGCCAGCAAGGATAAAGACTCCCCGCTGCGTACTTTATGAGTGCGGGTTTCCGATTTTATCGAGGCCCAAAGCGTGCCATCCGGCGGAGTTTGCTGAAAATAGCGCTTGGTGGCCGACAACAGCGCATCTGCCAGCTGTTGTCGGTATTTGGACCAGTTGAGGTTTTTCTCCTCCTGCGGATTTGAAATAAACCCAACCTCGACCAGAATGGAAGGAATATCAGGGGCGGTTAGCACCGCAAAACTTGCCGCCTGTGGCGCACGTTTGTGTAAGCGTGTAATCCCCGTTAACTCGCTGATGACCTTTTTACTCAGGTCGTAGCTGGTCGACATGGAATGGTCCATGGATAGACCCAAAATCGTTTCGGCCAGATAACGCTCAGAGGCATTGTCTGAAATAACTTCTGCCGCGCCACCAAGCAATTCTGAGTGGCGTTCGCTTTTTTCCAGCCAACGACCCAGTTCACTGTCGGCACGGCGCATAGACAGCACCCATACTGATGCCCCGCGAGGCTCAGGCTGACTAAACGCATCAGCGTGAATCGAAATAAGCAAATCCGCTTTATGCTTACGGGCTACTTCCGGACGGCCATTGGGCGAAATGTAATAATCGCCACTTCGCGTCATCACCGCACGCATACCGGTTTCGGCGTTGATTCGGCTTTCAAGCATTTTAGCGATGCTCAGGGTAATATTCTTTTCAAAGCTGCCAGCCGGGCCAATTGAGCCGGGGTCCTTACCGCCGTGACCAGCATCAATGGCCACAATGATGTCGCGGTCGCGACTGGACTGGTTCATGTCCAACACCACCCCGGGCTCACCAGAGGGGGCGGTATCCACCAGATCAACCACCAGCCGGTGGCCTTTGTCTTCGGCTGGCGGAATAGCAAACAACGCCGTTTCGGCCTTGCGGTTTAATTCCAGCACAATGCGGGTCGATGAATTATCTTTGGGTGTGGAGTATCTGACCCGTTTAAGCAACGGACCCTGTTTATCGATATCCAGCGACGTATCGCTTTCGGTGGCGGCCAGATCAATCACCAGCCGATCGGGATTACGAAGGGTAAAATAGGTGAACTCAGGCGCGTTTTTGAGATCAAAAACCACCCGCGTACTGCCCTCTGAAGGCCATACACGCATATTGTTTATGTCGTTTGACGCACTCACAATAAAGGTAAGTAAGCACAAACTTATTAATAGTAGTAATTTGTCGCGCAACATACTTAGCCCTGGTGTTGAATTATATTTATCAGGCCGTAAATTCCCCCGAAGAACGATCAGATCCAGCGCCAGGCTATATCCTTTTACACAGCTGCAAGGCAGCTCGCCCTGTAAGCGAGATCGCAGCAATGCTGAATCGTCTTCCAGACTTGTCTGGTTCTATACTAATCACTAAATCCGCTGGTGCCAAGTTTTGACCACCATTTTGCGGCCACTCAATAAGGCAAACGCGATTATCACCAAAATAATCGCGGATCCCCATAAATTCGAGCTCTTCAGGGTCCGCCAGTCGGTACAGGTCGAAATGGAAGACTTCCAGGCCGGCCAGTGAATACGGTTCAACCAGCGTATAGGTAGGACTCTTAACATTACCTGAATGACCGAGAGCCTGAATAAAATGACGGCTGAACGTGGTTTTTCCGGCCCCCAGATCGCCTTGTAGATAGACCACTATCCCTTGCGGTAACTGCTGCTTTACCGCCTGCGCCAGATCACTGGCCAGTTTCGCCGTATCTTGCTCAGTTGCCGCGTAGAATGCCCCTTGCGCTAATGCCATACCGATTACTACTACTCAATAATTACTGATTAATCAACGCCCGCAGTGATTCAAACAAATCACTGGCAAGCATCCCACGCTGACCGTACAGGCGTGCTACCTCATCGCCGGCTTTGGCATGAATGGAAACGCCGTATTTAGTTGCAATATCCTTGCTCAGTCCCTGGGCCAGCAATGACCCAAGAATACCACTTAACACATCGCCCATACCAGCTGTGGCCATCCCCGGATTGCCGTGCTGACAGACCCAGGTCTGGGTTTCGTTGTCGATAATCGAACCCGCGCCTTTGAGCACGCAGGTAGCATGAAACTTCTGCGCACATTGTTTGGTACTGTTAAACCGGTCGGCTTCCACTTCATCAACGCTGGTATTGAGGAGCCGTGCCGCTTCACCGGCATGGGGCGTAATAATACAATCAGTGATGGTATACGACAGCGCATGTTTGCTTAACAGATTCAGTGCATCGGCATCGATCACCATGGGTTTAGGATGGGTCTGACAATGCTTCATGGCCTGTTCAAATGCCGCCAGCGCCCAGTCATCCTGACCCAGGCCCGGGCCAATTACCACGCAGGATGCCCAGTTAAGGGCGTCCTGCAGGTTCTCATGAGACACCATTAGCTCTGGCCGGCCCGCGCTCACCTGAATGGTGGAGGCTTCGTGGCAGAATACTTTCACCAGTCCGGTACCACAACGTAATGCTGCCTCACTGGCCAAACGAATAGCACCAGCGGTACCACGATTGCCGCCGATACACAGCAGCCTGCCATAGGTGCCTTTGTGGCTGTGGATTTCACGTGGGGCCATGCCCTGAAATTGTTCGATCGTCAGTAACGTGGCGGATGAACGGGCCAGTTCCACAAAGGCCTTGCCAATGCCCAGATCGTCAAACACCAAACGGCCACAGGATTGTTTACCGGCGCCAGTGGTTAAACCGGGTTTAATGCCAACGAACGTGACGGTAACGTCTGCCTCAATGCAGCGTCCCAGCGACTGACCGGTGTTGGAATCGAGGCCAGAAGGCACATCAATACTCACCACTGGTTTATCGGCCTGATTAACGGCATCGATAATATCGGCAAACTCATTGCGGATATAACTGTTAATGCCGGTGCCTAACAGCGCATCAACTATCAGCTCGCATTTATCCAGATGGGCCGCGGTAAAAGGCTCTATTTTACCACCGGCGTCGAGCCATTTCTGCTGCGCCGTGCCAGCATCGCCTTCCAGGATACGGTGCGGTTCAACAGCACATAACAAGACCTGCTTCCCGGCTTCTTTCGCATGCAACGCAGCAATGTAACCATCGCCAGCGTTATTGCCCTGCCCTACCAGCACTAAAAATACATCGGTGTTAGGCAGTAACAGCTGACACTGTTTAAATACCGCTTTACCGGCGCGCTGCATTAGCTCAAACATTTCCACACCGGACTGTTCAGCCGCGCTACGTTCATTTTCCCGAACCTGGTCGGCGCGATAGAGTTTATATGGTAAGCTGTCGAGCAGTTGAGTATCTAGCATGTGTACATGTCCACTTTACAATCGATAGATCTGGTCAATTTGGTAGACGATATCAAGGCTTGGGCCGTTGCGCTAGGCTTTCAGCAGGTTGGTATCAGTGATATTGATCTTAGTCAGCATGAATATGCCCTGCAACAGTGGCTGGATAACCAGTATCACGGCGAAATGGACTACATGGCCAGCCATGGAATGAAACGGGCCCGGCCGGCAGAATTGGTGCCGGGCACCGTACGGGTGATATCCGTCAGAATGGACTACCTCCCTCCGGATGCGTCTTTTGCCCGCCATCTTAAAGACGGCGACATTGCCTATATATCCCGCTATGCCCTGGGCCGAGATTACCACAAGGTATTGCGCAAAAAGCTCAAGCAGCTTGGCGAGCAAATCAGTGAGCGGCTAGCAGGCACCCAGTACCGCCCTTTTGTGGATTCCGCACCGGTACTGGAACATGCCATAGCCGAAAAGGCCGGACTGGGCTGGACCGGCAAACACTCTCTTACCCTGAATAAACAAGCGGGGTCGTGGTTTTTCTTAGGCGAATTATTCATTAACCTGCCGCTACCGGTAGACGAGCCGGTCGAAGAACACTGTGGTACCTGCACCGCCTGTATGACCATGTGTCCTACCCAGGCTATCGTTGCCCCTTATCAGGTAGACGCCAGACGCTGTATTTCCTACCTGACCATTGAATCTAACGGCGTTATCCCCGAGGAGTTGCGAGCGGCCATGGGTAATCGCATTTACGGTTGCGATGATTGTCAGTTGGTATGCCCGTGGAATCGCTATGCTCCGGTTACGGCAGAAAGTGATTTTCATCCCCGCCAGGTCCTGCACGGACAATCATTACTGACCTTGTTTGATTGGGACGAAAAGACGTTTTTGCAAAACACCGAAGGCTCGCCAATTCGCCGCATAGGTTATGCAAAATGGCAGCGTAATCTGTGTGTTGCTATTGGCAATGCACCGTATTCAGAAGATTATGTTGCCGCGCTAAATGCAGCAAGAGATGAAGCCTGTGAGCTGGTATTGCCCCATTTAGACTGGGCGCTTGAGCAACAGCAAGGTAAACAGCAGGCCAGCAGTAGCGAGAACCGCCAGTTAGCCAGGCTAACCCGGACGATTGAGAAAGGCTTGCCGCGCGACGCGTAACGTTACGCGGCAGGTTAACCCTGTTACTTGTGATACTGAGCGCTTAAGCGATGTACCGCTTCAACAAATACACCGGCGTGCTCAGGCGGCACATCCAGATGGATACCGTGACCGAGGTTGAATACATGGCCAGAACCTTCACCAAAGCCAGCCAGAATATCGCCGACTTCCTGCTCGATACGAGCCGGTGGCGCATATAACATGGAAGGGTCCATGTTGCCTTGCAGGGCAACTTTGTCGCCGACCCTGGCTTTTGCCTCGGCAATATCGATGGTCCAGTCGAGACCTACCGCATCACAGCCGGTTGCAGCAATAGCTTCCAGCCACATGCCGCCATTTTTGGTGAACAGCGTTACCGGCACGCGACGTCCTTCGCTTTCGCGGGTTAAGCCTTCCACAATACGCTGCATATATTGTAACGAGAATTCTTTGTAATCCCGTGGTGACAGCACGCCGCCCCAGGTATCAAATACCATTACCGATTGTGCACCAGCAGCAATTTGCGCATTTAAGTAACTGGTTACAGAGTCTGCCAGTTTACCCAGCAGTGCGTGCAATATCTGCGGCTCAGCAAACGCCATTTTCTTAATTTTAGTAAATGCTTTGCTCGAACCACCTTCTACCATATAGGTGGCTAGTGTCCATGGGCTGCCGGAAAAGCCGATCAGCGGCACATCGCCCTTGAGCTCACGGCGAATGGTACGCACGGCGTTCATCACATACTGGAGCTCGCCTTCCGGGTCGGGCACGCCAATACGGTCGACATCGGCTTTACAGGTAATCGGGCGTTCAAAACGCGGACCTTCACCGGTTTCAAAATACAGGCCCAGTCCCATTGCATCAGGAATAGTAAGAATATCCGAGAACAGGATCGCAGCGTCTAACGGGAAACGACGCAGTGGTTGCAAGGTAACTTCGCAGGCCAGTTCGGCGTTTTTACACAACGACATAAAGTCGCCGGCAACCGCTCGAGTGGCTTTATACTCAGGTAAATAACGACCAGCCTGACGCATCATCCAGACCGGCGTTACGTCTACAGGTTGCTTTAGTAACGCTCGTAAATAGCGGTCATTTTTTAAAGCTGGGCGCTCAAGGCTGCCATTGGTTTCTGCCATGGGGATCCCCGGAATCAATTACACTACTAAAATTGGCGGCGAGTATAGCAAGATTTGGCGAATGATGCGTAAAAATGAACAGTTTGATTAAAGTTGCAGCGATATACTTGATTTATCGCAAATGCTCTGCTACTACTAATAAGCATTAATACAGAAGCCCGCCAACGGGCCCATAGCTAAACATACTCAAACCCCGCATCTTGCGGGGTTTTTTATTGTTTCTTCACCGCTAAAAGCGCTTTAAGACGCATGGCGAAGACGCTCAATCAGTGATTCGAGTATCTTGCCGGCAATCGACAACTTAGGCGGTAGCATCGGCAGGTTATCAATGTGATACCAGTCTGCATCGACAATTTCTTTCTCGTCGATAACAATGTCGCCACTGTCATATTCGGCCAGGTAACCCATCATCAGTGAATGTGGAAATGGCCAGGCCTGGCTGCCAAAGTACTGCAGGTTCTTAATTTTAATTCCCACCTCTTCACCAACTTCCCGGTGCGTGGCCTGTTCGACACTTTCTCCACTTTCAACAAATCCGGCAATGATCGAATACATTTTTGGATTACTGTGACGCACGCCCCGGGCTAACAGAATTTCCTTACCACGATACACCGCCACAATTGTGCACGGCGACACCCTTGGATAACAACGATGTCCGCACTGATGACACTGCACCGCCATTTCCCAGTCGACCGCCTGGGTGGGCGAACCACACCGGCCACAGAATCGGTGCGTACGCTGGAAATGGATATATTGCCAGGCACGGGAGAGGGTTTCGTAAGTGACCGGTGGCTCACTGGTCATCAACTCCCGCAAACCGACATTTCGCCAACCGGCGGCACTGATATTCTCGGCGCCGAGATCAATGATATATAACGGATGTGACAGGGGTAAATCGGCCGCATGCAGGGCATGAACCTGATCCTGATAATGATGTAAAAATGGCAAATCTGACCAACTCAATAATGGCAGGAGATCACCTTCTTCAGGCACCAGCAACCGATCACGATTGAAGATAAGCCAGTGACCCGGCTGCACTATGGAATTTCCTGTAAGCTTTAACATATCTGCTACCATTACGACGTTGGTTATATCCTAACACAGTGGTATTTGCTTGAGCTAAGATCAGCAGCAATTTTAATTAATGCACGGTTATTTCCCAATATTCTTTAAATGGTTAAGGTGAATTATTTTCGACTGTCATTTGTGAGACTCTGAGGCAGTGTTATACTCAAATTAGATTGATGACAACCTCATGAGGAAGTTCAGAGTGTTAAATCAGGTAGACATAGCCCGGCAACGCTGGGGGGGCGCGAGTAACACCATCGATAACTGGCTGGACGAACGCCGGCAGTTACTGATTCAGTATTGCCATTTAGCCGGTGTTAATTACCAATCAGCCAATACACTGCCTGATGAAACCGAGGTAAACGAATTTTGTGCACTGCTGATGGATTACCTGTCGGTGGGGCATTTTGAAGTTTACGAAATGCTGGTGAGCGACGATGAGGATGGACAAGCCCTGAAGCAGGAGTTGTTTCCGAAAATCAGCGCCACTACTGACCAGGCTCTGGATTTTAATGATCAATTTGCCGAAGGTTTTACACCGGATAACTCACGGAATTTCGAACTGGCTATCACCAACTTAGGCGAAGCGTTGGATGATCGCTTCGAGCTGGAAGACAGGCTTATTCAAAGAATGCATGGTCTGGTCAATGATTCAGTTACCAGTTAGCGTCCCGCCCAGGAAACAGTTATCATTATCACTTATGCCATTAATTCGTATCAAACTTATCAAAATTCAGCATGAAAAATACCACCATTATAAATAAGGCCAGAGCCTACTGTGAGCAGCGGGGAGCGCGTTTTACCCCACTTCGGGAAAAAGTGTATGAACTTATGCTGGATAAGCACGGTCCGATGGGGGCTTATGAATTGTTGGACGGCCTGAAAGAAACAGAATCCAGCGCCAAGCCAGCAACCGTTTACCGGGCTCTTGATTTCCTGCTCGATTTTGGCCTGATCCACCGCCTCGAGTCGACCAATGCTTTTGTTGCCTGCTATCACTTTGGTTGTCATCATCCGGTACAGTTTCTAATTTGCGACAGTTGTGGTGACGTCTCTGAGATACAGTCGGAAGGACTAAAAGAAACCCTGGATATTCAGGCAAAACAACACGGCTTCAAAATTTCCAAGCAAACCATTGAAGCCCACGGCCTTTGTGCAGACTGTCAGGAAAGCGAGTCAACGACACTGGGAGAGGAACAACATGAATGCTGAGTTTGTAAACCCGTTTATCGGTGGTCTGCTAAATGTTCTCGAAACCATGGCGCAGACGACACTAACCCCCGGTAAGCCAAAGAAAAAAGCCGATGATGTGGCCCACGGCGACGTATCGGGATTAATCGGTATGGTAGGACCTAATGTAAAAGGCTCGATGTCGATTACTTTCGATGAGGCTTTAATTCTGAGCATTATGCAAAACATGCTCGGTGAAGCGTCCAGCGAAATTGATGCTGAAGTTGCCGATATGGTGGGCGAAATCACCAATATGATTTGTGGTAACGCCAAGCGTGATCTGGCCGAGAAAGGTTATGAATTTGGTATGGCAACGCCGGTTGTTGTCTCTGGAAAGCAACACAGCATAAGCCATCAGGTAGATGGTCCGAAGATAATATTACCGTTTAATCACCAACTTGGAAAAGCATATCTGGAAATCTGCTTTGATAAATAATTACTGGCACTCTGAAAAAATTACCTTGTCACCTCATCCCAGAGGCTTTCATTTAATTACCGATTCAATCACCAGCGCATTACCGCAGATTCGTAACGTTGAGGTGGGCTTGCTGCACCTGATGCTGCAACATACCAGCGCCAGTTTAACCATTAATGAAAATGCCGATCCTTCGGTAAGAAGCGATTTAGAATCCTTTTTTAATCATACAGTTAAAGAAAACACTCCGTATTTCATTCATACTTATGAAGGGCCTGATGATATGCCCGCTCATATCAAAAGCAGTCTTATGGGATGTCAACTGACTATCCCGGTACAACAAGGAAGGCTGGCCCTCGGTACGTGGCAGGGTATCATTCTCGGCGAACACCGCGACAGTGGCGGTTCGCGCGCAATTATTGCTACTCTCCAGGGCCAGTCAGGCGTATAATTATTAAACTATAGTTCAATACTGGCACAGCTTTAGCATACAGCTACAGGACACACTTTATTGCCAACACAGGAAGTCAATAATGAAAAAATCAACTATTACTCTCGCACTCATTGCCGCAGGTTTAGTATCTGCGCCGTCATTCGCTCAGGAAACCGAAGCGAAAAACTGGGCTGGTATTTATGGCCTTTACTACAGCACGGACGAGGGCAAACCAGAGCCGACCGGCCAGTTGGATGATGGCTTTGGTCTGGGTGCTGAATACGGTTTTCGCTTCGATGAAACCTGGGCAGCCAGAATTTCAGCATCGTATCTTGACCTAGATGGTACCAATGGTGGCAGCGATGAAAGCGGCCCGATGTTGGGTGTTGATGCCATGTACTTCTTCCAGGACGACCTTTTCTATGTTTTCGGTGGTTTATATCATCAGGATGTCGGCGATGATTACCAAATGCTGGGTTACGGTATGGGTAAACACTGGGCGGTTAATGACGACGTAGCCGTCATCAGTGAAATTGCGGCATACCGCGATCTGAGTGACAACTTATATGATTACAGCGTGAAGCTGGGTGTATCGTACACTTTCGGCAGCACTTCAAGCTACTCAGAGCCAACGCCAGCCCCTATGACCACCGCAGCACCGGCTGACTCAGACTACGATGGCGTAGTAGATTCTCTGGACAAATGCCCCGGCACGCCTTCAGGTACTGTAGTAGACAGCATGGGCTGTAATGCAGATAAAGATGGCGACGGCGTAATCAACAGCCAGGATCAGTGCCCGAATACCCGCGCTGGCGTAGCCGTTGACGGTGTGGGCTGTGCCATTGAGCCAGATTCAGACAACGACGGTGTTATCGACAGCCAGGATGCATGCCCGGATACGCCACAAGGTGACAAAGTACACCCTAATGGCTGTACCATCTTTACCGATGAGGAAGTGTCTATTGAAGTGCGTATTCTGTTTGCAAACAACAGTGCCGACATTGAAGATAGCAGCGATCCGCAAATCGTCGATCTGGCTGAATTCCTGAGCCGTTATGGCAGCACGTCAGCCACCATCGAAGGTCACTCTTCAGCGCCAGGTGCCGCAGCGTACAACAAAGACCTGTCTCTGCGTCGTGCCAAAGCACTGAAATCTGTACTGGTTAATCAGTACGATATCGATGCGAGTCGTTTAGATACGGTGGGCTATGGTGAAGAGCGCCTGTTAGATACCGCTAACACCAAAGAAGCGCACCACTTAAATCGTCGTATTGAAGTAAAAGTGAGTGAGACCATTGAAGTGCCAGCCAAGTAACTCTTGGTCTGATTAATCACCAGCTTCAAAAACGCCTGCAATTTTGCAGGCGTTTTTTATATAAGTGCTACATTAATAGCCTCTTATATAGCGCGTAATACCAGAATAAATTTCGCTTATTAAGGAAATTCGATTGACCCGTTAAATCGTCACTGCTGACGTCTTCTCAGGGCTTTGTGAACAGGGTTTGCTTAAGCGAAAAAGTGTTTCTGGCGTCTGATACTGGCAGTACTCGTCGGGTATAAAAGGCGCACAGTAAGCCACTAGTTCTGAACAAAACCAGCTATCCGGGCAATGCTTGAACGACCTGAAAAAAACACCTTTAATCCCCTCGTTATCAAAGGGCTTACCAATTAACCTTCTGGCCCGTTCAATATCACCGTCTATTTGCCGATATTCTATGGTGTGATAACGCTGAGTAAAATCAACCAACGGCGTCTTAAGAACGCCGTAGCCACCTTTCGCTTCAATCACATTTTCTTCATCACTTTCAAGGATCCCTACGTGGGACCACTTTGATCCGGTACGCCAACGAATTACCCGGGAGATCCAGGTACGGTTACACCCAAATACAATAATCATATCTATATCCGCCTACTGCCCGCAACATAATAAATGCTTACTACCCGTTAACTTATTACCCCAGCCCATTGCAGGCTTTTATGTTCAGATGCATCACACTTTAAGAGGATGGCGCCTCTCTATGTGTACATTAACAATACATAATAGTACAAACTAAATTTAGGGCGGTGTCAAAAGCTATGTATTGAAGGCATCTATCATAATTTGGTAAACACGCGGGTTGAAATGTTGTGGCGACGCCAGCAGAGTCAGATGTCTGCCCGCCGGGAGACCGGTCAGGTAAAGTGATTCGACTCTCTTTTGCTGACGCTTGCATAATGCTCACTTAATTATTATTCTCGGTTGCGGTCAGACGTTCGCAGCTAGGTAAATTGCTGCCGAGCAGACTTTACCTAAAAAGCTGGCAGGGAATGCCAATAGTCTTTCCAGCTTTGTGTTCAACATCATGTTGGCTAAATGCAATACTTGTTGAGAAAGTAATATGTCCTGTGCCATTTCTGTTTTAATGCCGGTGTTAAATGGTGACTTCACCCACCTCAGTGAAGCAATCAACAGTATTCTGGAGCAGTCATTCAAAGACTTTGAGTTCTTAATTGTGGATGACGGCAGCAATCAGAAAACCAAGCATTTTCTGGCCGACTATGCAGCGAAAGATACACGTATCGTCATTATCACTAATCCAACCAATATTGGCGTAGGTAATTCACTCAATAAAGGCCTGGAAAGTGCAGCCGGACGCTACATAGCCAGACATGACGCAGATGATATAGCTCATCCACAGCGGCTAGCCAAACAATTTGCCTATATGGAAGCCAACCCGGATATAGTATTAAGTTGTACTTCGGTAAACCATATTGATATGCAAAGTAACCATATTGGCGGTTATCCGGTTAGCACTGATAGTGACGTTTTAGAGGCTGAACTCTTACTTAACAGCCGCCTCTGCCATCCCAGCCTGATGTTCCGAACTACTAAAATCCGCGAGAACGGAGGTTACCCTGTTACTAAAAGTGCGCAGGACTATTTACTGTACCTCAAGTCACTAAAAGCCGGTTTTAAGTTTGGTGGGCTGGATGAACCCCTGGTGGACTACCGAATCAATACTGAAAGTATAACTCGCAAAAATCGTGGCAAGCAGTTATCCACTGCTCAGGCCGGCTCCTATGAGCATGTGACACGGCTGGTCGGAGGCATAGACCAGCAGGCATTTGAACGCTTTTGGTTTTTTGTGGCGACACAGGGCCAGAGCGACCTACGCATCAGTGATTTAAAAACCCTCCGCCCATTGCTACGCTTTATTCAACAAAATCCGGCTTATTACCAGGCATGGAAGGGCTCGTTTCGCTACGTTTCCCGTAATGCCCTGGAACACAGGTTCAGCCCGGGCCGCTTGTTTATTGCATTATACTTTCGCTACAAATACTAACTGCCCGGTCTTAGCATTAATTAAGTCACTGCCAGTTTTTGCTGAAACGAGGGGGCCCGGTAAGTTTGACTGGTGACAATCTTTTTCAGCTTATCAACTGCCAACCACAGTTCTTCAAAACGGGTATACAGCGGCGTAAAGCCAATTCTGAGCAGATCAGGAGCTCTAAAGTCGGCAATCACGCCGGCTTCGATCCAGGCCTGGCAAATCGCATAGGCGTGTTCATGCTGAAAAGCCAGCTGACTGCCTCTATCTAGCGCTGCGTCAGGCGACACACAGGTAAACTCCTCATTCAGTCCGCAGGCTTTGAGGCATTCCAGAAAAAATTCGCCCATGGCCATGGATTTCTGTCTCACTTGCAGCATGTCTACGTTTGACCAAAGCGTAAGTGCCGCTTCCAGCACACTCATAGCTATCACTGCCGGTGTGCCGGAGAGGTTTTGCCTGACCCCTGACACCGGTACATAAGCCGAATCAAAACTAAAAGGGCTGGCGTGTCCCATCCAGCCGCTTACCGGCTGCTGAAAAGCAGCCTGGTGGCGCTCAGCGACATAAATAAATGCCGGAGCGCCGGGGCCTCCGTTAAGGTATTTGTAAGTACAACCAACGGCAAAATCCACCTTGCAGTCATCGAGCTTCACCGGCAATGCGCCGGCAGAATGCGCCAAATCCCAAACCACCAGAATGCCTTTGGCATGAGCTATTGCAGTGATCTTATGCATATCCAGCAACCGCCCACTTCTGAAGTTCACCTGAGTCAGGAGCAAAATAGCGATATCTTCATCCAGTTGCGCCTCGATTTCATGCTCTTCGCACAGCACCAACTCGCAGGATGCCTCACCTAGCTGTTGTTTAAGCCCCTCAATAACATAAATATCAGTAGGGAAGTTATCTTTCGTGGTGATGACTTTGTTACGGCCTGCCTGCATCCGCAAGGCGCCGCTCAGCACTTTAAATAAGTTGACAGATATAGAATCGCAGCAAATAACCTGCCCTGGTGCGGCGCCAATAACCGGCGCAATTAGCTCGCCACACTGACGGGGTAAATCAATCCAGGCGTGTTTGTTCCAACTCGTGATAAGGTCTTCACCCCACTGCCGATTTACAACGTCGATAGCACGCTCTTTGGCAGCAACGGGTAAAGGCCCAAGTGAATTACCATCCAGATAAACGGTGTCCGGTGGAATATAAAACTGCTCGCGTAGTGGAGCAAGAGGGTCTTGTTTATCGAGATTCTGCGCAATGGACAACATCATTCTCCTCCTTGCAGTAATTGATTCAGCAACAACTGATAAGCCGGAGTCTTGCTGTGTAACCAGTCAAAATGACCGGCCCCTTCACTTATAATAACGTCGCTACCCGCCAGCTGACTCTGAGTAACCGGTACGATGGTATCGGCATCGCCCTGAAGCAGAACAACCGGTGCTTTAATATTCGCAACATCCGGCGTGGCAGCCGCGTATGCCCCGGCAAGTTCTTCTGGCGTACCGCTAAAAAATTGCGGCGTCGCTGTCTGACAACTGTTCGCCCCGTTGGCATAAGTGGCGGGATCGGTAATGGCGGCCAGGCCAATGACTTTTTCGACCGGGAACATTAGAGACTGCGCAGCCAGCAAAGCCAGGTGTCCGCCAGCCGAATGGCCGGCAAGATAAACCGGAACGTCACCCAGTGACCTATTATCCAGCCATTGCTTAACTGCAGGTAAGGCCTGTTGAATATCGCTTAGCGTGCCCGGCCAGCCACCACCGGCGTCCCCCGTACGGCGGTACTCAACAGCAAAGGTAGCCACTCCCTGTTTCGCCAGCGCCGTAAACAGACCGCGGGCATGGGTATAATCGTAAGCATTCAGCCAGCAACCACCGTGGATAAAAATGAGTGCACTTTGGGTTTTGACCTCGGCCGGCCAGTAGTAAATACGCTGCAGGATACTGTCTGCATAAGCGATATTGGACGCCGCTATCTTATAGCGCTGACTAACCACTTCACTATAGGCCACGTTCTTCGTCTCATCAGCTGACAATTCGGGGGTTGTCTGACATGCCTGCAACACGGCCAGTGCCATCAAAAGGCTAATTATTCTTATCATAGGTGGCTTCTCTTCTACTCCAATTCAAATGCGCACTGTCACTCCGGGAGGAAGGAATTAAGCGCACGGTCAGAGTAACGACTTATCATAAACGGCGCAATATACGCGCTTAACTCATCCAGGACCGCAAAGTGTTAGTTTGCACCCACAAACTACAAATCCCATATTTAACAATCACTGTCATATTCCTTGTCATATGTCAGTCGGTATGCAGTCGCCCTGGTGTCGTCACCGGTGTTGGTACGAATATGCTGCAATAGCTTCGTCGGATCAAAAGCCCTGTTTTGATACGGCGAATTAAAATTACAGGTTAATTTATAGGTATGGAGTCCCGAATATGGCACACTTAAGTTCTTCTACAGACAAACAAAGCGCAGCAATGTCATCACCTAATTTTATCGATGGTTACTGGTTTTATTTCAACGATGGCGATACCGATATTGCCGTACACGGCTCTGCCTGGTCTGGCAAAGAAACCGTCTATGTGAACGATAATCCGGTATCGAGCAAGCGCGAACTGCTGAAGACAGTAAGTGAACACCAGTTTGTACACAGCGGTCATCAGTACCAGGTACGTTACCATATCACCAGCCTGATGCGTGGCGATCTGCAGTGCGAGGTGTTTAAAGATGGCGAGTTACTGGCGTCTCAATCAAAAGCGTTCGTCTCATCGTCTAAGCGAAGCTGGCTCAATATTGTAAAAATGTTCGGTGTCGGTTTTATCTTTGGTTTATCGGCGGTCGCGCTAATTAAATATCTGGTTGCATAGGGAGCAGTGCTGTGGAAATCGACGCGCTGCAGATAAAAGCGCTACGGCAACAACACCAGTGGACCCAGCAACAGCTCGCCGAGATGTGCGGCGTGAGTTTACGCACCATCCAGCGCGTGGAAAAAGAAGGCAATGCCGCAACAGAAACGGTGATGAGTCTGAGTGCGGTATTTGAAGTGCCGCAGCAGTCCTTACTAGTGGTGCCAGAGGCTGACTCGTCGTCCTGGCAGCCTATTAACATCGGTAAGCAAACGCTGAGTATTCTGTTCGCCTTGTTGGTGGGTATCATCACCGGTGGCGCACTCATGTACTGGTTGCTTAGCGCTTAGACCCGGTTGTCATTGCTGGCCCTAGTACTCGTCAGGTACAGCGGGGCCTGCGTAATTATCGAAGCGCGAGAACTGGCCCTGGAAGGTCAGGCGACAGGTGCCGATAGGGCCGTTACGCTGCTTACCAATGATGATTTCGGCCACGCCCTTATCTTCACTGTTCTCGTGATACACCTCGTCACGATAAATGAACATGATCAAGTCGGCATCCTGCTCAATTGAGCCTGATTCCCGCAGGTCAGAGTTAACCGGGCGTTTATCGGCCCGTTGTTCCAGGCTCCGGTTAAGCTGTGAAAGCGCAATTACCGGGATGTTAAGCTCTTTAGCCAGCGCTTTTAGTGAACGTGAAATCTCTGCAATTTCCAGCGTCCGGTTATCGCTTAAGGAAGGCACCCGCATAAGCTGCAGGTAATCCACCATGATCATGCTCAGTCCGCCCCGCTCCCGGGCCAGCTTTCTGGCACGGCTCCGTACGTCCATCGGCGTCAGACCGGATGAGTCATCCACATAAATATTGTCTTTTTCTTTGAGCATTGCCATGGTGTTTGAAATACGCGCCCAATCCTCGTCGTCGAGCTGTGCGGTACGGATTTTGGTTTGATCCACCCGGCTGAGTGATGCCAGCATACGCATCATGATCTGTTCCGATGGCATCTCAAGACTGAATACCAGTACCGGCTTGTCTTCCGCCAGCATGGCATTTTCTGCCAGGTTCATAGCAAAGGTCGTGTTGTGCACGCAAATATCTTCCGCCACAAAATTGTGCAGTTCAGGAACGGTAAGATCGTAAACCTGCTTGTTGCCTACGTACTCTATCGATTGGACTTCATCCCAGTAAAGATCGGAGTTTGCCAAATCAGATAAATAAGCATCATCAAACAATTCAGCATAAAAACGGGCCCGGGAACGACTCAGCAGGCGACGACTTTGGCCTGACAAATGGGGATTAAATCCCTGCGGGCATTGCAGTCCTTTTCGGGCAAAAATCTCTGCCCAGCTGGCACTGCCTTTTAGTTGCTTAACATAATCAACCGCAGACTCAGGCAAAGCATCTACATTTGAATGCTGACGTTTTTCAGCCAGCGTAGCGCGGGCTTGTTCCACCTGCGTCTCTTTACCAAAGATACCGATTTGCCTGATAAAGCTGTCAATACCTGCACGAGAAATAATTTCAACCTCGAACTGGCGGCGAGCATAAGACGTTTTCGCCCGAAGCTTAGCGATGATCCCAAAGCGCAAGAGTAAATGCTGCACATCATAAGCCAGCGATTCACTCGCGGTACCATAACTAACCCGAACCTGCCCTGTTTTATAAACCGAGATGCTGCCATCGCAAGCAAATAAACGATTTAAAAAAAGTGCTACGGACGCTCTGGTTGCAGAAAAAATGGCTTCAGGTACGCTTTTTTCGTGTGCCAGGTAACCCCAGACTGAATGCGCTTTAAGAAAACGGACAACCGAATTTGTTTTGGTAGAGCCAGCTTCATAGACAGTTTGGGTCTGCTGACCAAAATCAGCCCCTAACTCACAGCACAGAGCCTCATACCTCTGGGGCAATGGGAGCGCCCCCCCATTGCACCACTGACTAATGGTTGCAGGTTGCAAACCTAAACGTGCCGCCAGAGCTTTTCCACTCAGGTTCAAATGTTGCATCGCCCCTTTCAGGTAATTAGCAAACCGTTTACGCTGTTCAACTGACTTTTCCGCGCGTCCTGAATCACGGTAGCTCGGCGCTCGATAATCAAAATTAGCTTGTGAAACTTTTGCGCCGTTAAATTGCTCCATTGCATGAATAAAATCTGCCACGATAGCGCGGTTTACATTGGTAAATAGCGGATTACTTTGTGTTGTCCCACCATCAGCAACGAAGTAGGCTAACGCTTTGACTTCATGTTCTGGTAACGACCGATCGCCGAATATCGCTAATGCTCTTGGCACACCAATACGATCACCAACCGAAATATTTTCCAGTTTTCGCCAACCTGCGCCGGTTAGGAAGGGATGCGAAAGCGTAGTCTGAATTTTTCTTCCCAGCGCCGTTCGTACCTCAAAAACCGGTTTGACACCGTCATCAACGAACTGGCTTACTTTGGCGCGACACAACGTAAAATGGTTATCCAGTGAAGTGACCTCGCCATATTGTGATTTAACCATCTCATCTATGGTTATACGGCGTCCTGATAAAGGATCAACAAGCCTGGAACCAGACACGATACATTTACCCATGGAGGGCCGTGCGGCAACGATAATCAGATCGGAAGGCTGCATACCACTGGTTTTTTTATCCAGATCGGAAAACCCGGTGGTTACCCCGGTTACTTCCCGATTGTCTTTGATCAGTGCTTCAAGGCGATCGATGGTTTTACCGAGCACCGATTCAATGCTCTGTGGCCCTTCAGAGGCCCCGGTGCGCCGTTCAGCAATTTCAAACACCTTGCTCTCGGCCATATCCAGAATATCGGCGCTGTCGCGGCCTTCCGGATTGTAGCCCACTTCGGCGATTTCGTTGGCTACGCCAATCAGCTCTCGGGTAATAGCCCGTTCCCGAATAATCTTTGCGTAGGCGGTAACGTTGGCAGAACTCGGTGTGTTGCGCGCCAGCTCACCTAAATAGGCAAAGCCACCAGCGTCTTCGAGCTGATCGTTATTTTCGAGTAATTCAGACACGGTAATCAGGTCGACCGGCTGACTCTGTGCCAGCAAATCAAGGATCGCCTTAAACACGATTTGATGCGAGCGGTTGTAAAACTCCGCGTCGGTAACCAGCTCAGAGACCTTATCCCAGGATTCCGGATCGATTAGCATACTGCCCAGTACAGCCTGCTCAGCTTCTATGCTGTGCGGCGGCACCTTCAGTTTTTCTACGCTTTTATCGGAACTGGCCGGAACAACTTTCACCTGTCGATATACCTGAATAATTTGCAAGGGGGCTATTATGCGATATTTAGCGCCTGCTTGCATCGTTTGTTACAGTAAAATGATCCTTTATCATGGCGAAGCCTATATACTAAAGTTCAAAACCAAGGCCGTTCGCCAAACAGGAATGTTATGAAAAAAACGTCATTATTACTGCTACTTTCCGGGCTTATTTCAATCAATGCGACTGCCAGTGAGACACTGGTAGCGCTGGAGAGTTACCCCGAACCAGACGCGTCGCGTCCGATGCCTGAATTTAAAGTGGATGCCAGTTGGCCTGATTTACCCGATACCTGGATTATCGGCCAGGTGCCGGGGCTGGCGGTGGATAAGGCCGATAACCTGTGGTTACTGCACCGCCCCAATTCGCTGAGTCCGCTGGATCTGGCGCTGGAACAAACGCCACCCACCGGCGTTTGCTGCGAAGCCGCTCCTCATGTAGTGCAAATCTCCCCAACCGGGCAAGTGAAAAACAGCTGGGGTGGCGAGTCTATCGCGCCGGAGATTGACGGTGTTAACCAGTGGCCACAAACCGTGCACGGCTTATTTGTCGACGATAACAATACGGTCTGGCTGGGTGGCAACGGCAAGGGCGATCACGTGGTACTTAATTTTACGGCGGAAGGTAAATATATTCGCCAGTTTGGTACTCGCAACAGCACAGGAGGGAACCAGAGTAAACAATCACTGGGTAACCCGGCGGATATCTATCACGACACCCATACCAATGAAGTCGTCATCGCCGACGGCTATATCAATAAGCGTATCATTGGTTTTAACACCAACGACAATGCGTTTTCGCAATATTGGGGCGCCTATGCCGCCATTCCTGGTGGCGGTACCCGCGCTGGCGATTTTGATGTATCCCAGGCCACCGCGGGGGCTGAGAACATCAACACTGATGCGCCCAACTTTGGCGACATTGTACACTGTGTGACAAAGTCAGATAACGGCCTGATTTACGTGTGTGACCGACGCAATAACCGCCTGCAGGTGTTTAAAAACGATGCTAACGGCAAGGCGGTTTTTGTACGGGACTTAGTGATTGCCGGCGATACCATGGGCCTTGGCACTGCCACCGATGTGGCTTTCTCTCCCGACAATAAGTACATGTATGTGGCCGATATGATGAATGGCCGTATCTGGGTACTGTGGCACGATACTTATGAAGTGCTTGGCAGCTTTGGCCGCCCTGGCCGTTACCCCGGTCAGTTTACCTGGTTACACAGCGTGGTGGCAGATAGCAAAGGCAACCTCTACACCTCGGAAGTCTCTACCGGCAGACGGGTACAAAAACTGGTGCTGATGCCGTAAAACCAGTCAACAGGAAGATAGAGCCACTTTATGGCTCTGCCTTCCTGACCTAATTATTTCTGCACTCAGGTACCAAGAAACACGCTCGCTACTTCCCACAGTCAGCTATCCCAGGTATATGATATGGTGGTATTTTCGTTTTCACCTATCCATCAGGGATCACACAATGAAGTATCCATTGACCATTCATTTCCTCGCCTGTATCGCTCTTTTCTCCTCCAGTGTTTCGCATGCTGAACAACTCCGGGCCAGAGACTTAAACATCAAGCCCGGTGTTTTACCCACGGGTAAGCTCAACGCTATTACCGACGTGGCCGGTGTCAAAGTCGGCCATGTTACGCTGCATCAGGGCAAAGCAAAGCATACAGGGGTGACAGCGATCATCCCGGCCGGTGGCAACTTACGCCAAAGCAAAGTGCCTGCGGCGGTTTTTGTGGGCAACGGTTACGGCAAAATGGCCGGTATTAGCCAGATTCAGGAACTGGGTGAAATTGAAACACCCATTGTGCTCACGAATACCTTAAACGTGGCCGAGGGCATCGCCGGCGTGGTGGAGTGGACTTTGAAACAACCCGGCAACGAGCAGGTGCGCTCGGTAAATGCCGTAGTGGGCGAAACCAACGATGGTTACCTTAACAATATCCGCGCCAGATTCGTTACCCAACAACGGGTTATTCAGGCCATTGAAAGCGCTGACAGTGGTGTTATTGCAGAAGGCAATGTCGGCGCAGGCGCCGGTACTCGCGCATTTGGTTTTAAAGGCGGCATCGGAACCAGCAGTCGTAAACTGCCCGACAGTCTCGGCGGCTATACCCTTGGTGTGTTGGTACAAAGTAACTTTGGCGGCATTTTGCAAATCGACGGTCAGCCGGTTGGTGTAGCACTTGACCAGTATTACCTGTCAGAGGCGCTCAACAATGATAGCTCAGCAGACGGTTCGATTATGATAGTGGTGGCTACTGATGCGCCGCTGTCAGATCGTAACCTCTACCGCCTGGCAAAACGGGCCATGGGCGGCGTAGCCAGAACCGGCGCCAGCCTGACTAACGGCTCCGGCGATTACGTTATCGCGTTCAGTACCGCCGAGGCCCTTCGCCGCAGCAAAAAGGACAGCACTCACCTTGCTCCGTCTTTATCGAACAACGAAGTATCTCCATTGTTTCAGGCAGTAATAGAAGCCACCGAAGAGGCTATTTATAACAGTTTACTGATGGCCGAAGATGTAGACGGGCATCGTGGCACAACCCAGGCTTTACCCATCGATAAAGTAAAAGCTTTACTAGGCCAGTAACCTTCCACAGACGCTAAGCGCCTCATTTCATGTGCACTTTACCGCCTATCACCTTGTAGGCGGGTACGCCCCGAATAAGCGTATCCCGGGCAAATTCCTGACCACAGCCGGGGCAGTGACAGGGTGTTGTAGTGTGATCTTCAACAATCCGTTCCTTGAAGCACTTTACCAGTGCGCCTTTACCGCCCTTGCGATACTTAAAAAGCGGCGTCTTGCATTGTAAACAGGATATCTGGACGGTTTTTACCGGCCCTTTTTTATTCGGTTTTGCCATTAAATTGTGAAGTGGTGAACAGGTTGGTCAGGGTATCAGAGATTTCACCTGAGGTCCTGAGGCTATTTCCTTCTGTCATACCAGCCCCCGAGCCGGTATCTTCTTAACCAACTGGCTACCTGAAAATGTTCGTTTGGATGAGTAAGACTGATTGGGAGATCCCTAATAGTTTCTACGAGACTTTCGGGATGACAATTCAATGCCCGTCATACCGGCCTCCGAGCAGGTATCTTCTTAACAGCCTGACTACCTGTAAATGCTCGTTGGGGTAAGTAAAACTGTTTGGGAGATCCCGGATAGCTTCTACGAAGCTTCCGGGATGAATGAGCGACTGCGTCGCTCATTCACTTTTTAACCGTTACGCGACCGTTTACCGTGGAGACTCTTACCCGGCTGTTGCCACTGCCTTCGGTGAAGTCTATCCACTGTCCCGGGCCGTATTTGGCCTTGCTGACTTTGCTATCGTTAATTTCATTGCGAATGCTGCCACCAGCGTGGGCTTCCAGTTCAAAGCGGGCTGACACATCACCACTGAAGTTCAACGTAATGCTACCGCCCACGGTATCAACTTCAACATCGGCATTATCCGCCAGGCTCATCGATATCCGCGCATCACCGTTTACCGAAGTCATCTCCAGATCGTCCACCTCAACCAGTTCCAGGGAAGAGTCTCCATTCACGGTTTCCACACTCACTTCCCGGCTGTTGCTTTTCAGGTCAATTTTACCGTTAACACTCACTACCTCAAGTGACTCGGCGCTGTCATGCTCCACTTCAATATCGCCATTTACCGCTTCAACGGTCAGCATGCCGGTAATCCCTTTGAGCTCTATGTCACCATTAACAGATTCCACATTAACCTTACCGCCCAGATTACGGCCCTCGATATCGCCGTTAACGACTTCAATTGAGGTACCGCCCTGCAGCCCTTCGATCTTAACATTGGCATTAACCGTTTCATAAGCAAAGCGGCTGCCTACCGGTACAAATACAGTTAAATTGTCTTTCGCTTCGTCTTTATCTTCCCAACGATAGTGATTATTTTTAACCTCTACATCAATAACCACTGAGTTACCGCGTTTTTCGAAAGTAAACTCCTCAGTCAGTTCACCCAGGGTACCGGTGATTCTGACCTGATTTTTATCCCAGGTTTTAATGTCGGCCTTGCCATACACGTGTTCCATTTCCACAAACGGCTTGCTGTCAGTATCCAGCACCCGGTCGATTTTTTCCTGAGCAAAAGCGTTCGCAGAAAGCAGCACTCCGGCCATTGCTGTGCCCCAGAAAAGTTTCGTCAAGTAATGTGTTGTCGTTAAAGTTTGCATAATTCACCTATTAAATTTGTTGCCATTTGGGCGCGTGCACTCGCTCAATCAGGTCAATCTGTTGTTGATAAACGTTTTGCAGCATTCGCAAAAGCGCCATATTATTCGGATCGTTTTCCAACGCGACCTTTATTGCATCAGCCGCCGATTCAAGTTCAGTTAGCTGTCCCTGCCAGTTATCAGTTACGGCGTGCTGGTCTTGATAAGCCACCAGAAGTGAAGCTTTCTGAGATTCAAATTGTTTGCTCATTTGGGCAACCACCGTTGGATTGGTTGAGCCCACAGGTGGCTGTCCACTACTCATAAACAACCACACCAGTACTGCCGGTAAAACTAAGCCAGCTGCAGCCGCCAGCGGCCACCGCGAACGCGCTGGCTGAGCAGGCGTAACCTGGGTAATGGCCAGTTCGATGCCTTGCCATAAATCCCGTGATGGCTTAATTTCATCGGCCAGCGTGTCGAGTTGTTGCTTTAAGTTGTCCGGTTGATTATTCACTGCTTTCTCCCAACCATTCCTCTAATAACGTTCTGGCCCGGTGATACTGGGCTTTACTGGTACCGGTTGCCATGTTGAGCATCCGGCCAATTTCCTCATGCCGGTACCCTTCCACTGCGTGCAGCACAAACACCAGCCGTGCCCGCTCAGGTAACCTCACAATACATTTATCCAGTTGCGTGAGGTCGGTTGCCGGTTCAGCCTGCAACTGCTGCTCCGTTTCCGGCTCCATGGAAAACATCCGTTTTAACCATCCTTTTTGCTTACGCAAATAGCTAATGGTGATGTTGGCTGTCACGCTGTGCAGCCAGGTGGCAAACTGACTCTTGCCAGAAAAGTTACCTAACTTCTGCCATACTTGAACAAATACTTCCTGGGTGGCATCTTCTGCCATCGCGGCATCGCCGGTTAACCGGTAGCTCAGCGCATACACCTTGCCTACAAACCGGTCGTACAATTGCCGGTAGGCAACCATATCGCCGTGCTGCGCCGCTTCTATTTGCTGCTGCAGTTGATGTTGGGTAAATGCCGCTTGGGCATTCACTACATTTCCCTGTTCTACCGTCATACTGAGTGTGTCTGCTTACTTATCATTAGTGTTGTCAAAAGCTTTGTCGCTCGGTTGTGCCGAAAGGTTTAAATGGCAAAATAAATTTTGGCATTTTTTTACACGAAACCGTTTTGCTGGCTGAAGTACTGCTACCATTTTCGTTATACTGGTTCGCGCCTGGAGACTTCCCCGGCCATTTAAAAGGAATGATTATGCAAGTAGCCGCGTTATATGCCGGAAAACCCGCCCCGCTCGGGCCCAGAAAAGCGCTATCAGCCATCTGTAAACAGCCGGCCTATTTTCTTACTGTTCATCAGGACAGAACCGACGAAGACACCCAGGCCAATAAACGCTTGCATGGCGGCCCGGAAAAAGTGCTTCATCAGTACAGTCTCGCAGGTTACGAGTTAATAAAGCAACACTATCCGGCTCTTGCTGAGCAGGCCATAGCCGGTAGCATTGGTGAAAACCTCACTGTTGAGGGCATGACTGATGAAAACGTGATGATTGGTGATGTCTACGCCTTTGGCGAAGTGATTGTGCAGGTGGGTGCCCCTCGCGCCCCGTGTAATAAAATTAATCACCGCTTTAACACACCTAATCTCGACCGTTTTACCGGCAATCACGGCATTACCGGCTGGTATTACCGGGTATTAAAAACCGGAATTATTCACACCGGCGACAGCGTTTCTCTTGAAAGCAGATCGGAGCAGACAGTTAGCGTTGGCGAGTTGATGCGTAGCGTTTACAACCCGGAGCATTTTGCCAGAGCCAGCGATTACGTTGGCCTTGAGGTGCTGGATGATGAGTGGCGGGGTAAGTGTGAAAAGGCCATGGCTAAAGCCGGGCGTTGATCCCCTGGCCCTGCTACGCAAATCGGCAGCGGTATTCTGTTACGGCACATTGCTGCTGCCGCGCTATCAGCGCCGTTTATTTGGCCGTACTGTCACCGCCTCACCCGCAGTTTTACGCGGTTGGCGCTTGCGTATGGGCTATGATGGCTATCGGTTTATCCAGCCTTCGCCACACCAAAGCGTTTGCGGCTCACTCCTCTGGCTAACACCCGCACAACTCAACGCGGCAGACTGCTGGGAGGACGTCCCCTACTACCAACGGGAAAGCGTTTGTCTGCGTTCCCGCAATAAAGCCATTCAGGCCTGGGTTTACACCCGCCGGCAAGGCCAGGGCCGCTCTTGTCCGGCGCAACGTTTTACTACCCACACCAGCGCCCGTCTGGTGCTTCGCACATACCGCCACCTCTTCCAGGTTTAGCCCGCACCACAAGCTGTACATTAATTAACCATAAAGGTGGCAAATCACCTGGATTATGTGTTTAATTATTAACCACAACAAAGCAAAGCCGGAGGCAACATGGATGTAGAAACAATGATCGACCAAATTCTGGTTAAGGAAGGCGGCTATGTGAATCACCCGGCAGACCGGGGAGGCCCCACTAATTTTGGTATTACCCAAAAAACGCTCTCACGCTATCTGGAAGTGGCTGTAACGGCTGATATGGTAAAAGCTCTGGATGTGGAAACCGCCAGAGACATCTACGAGCTCAATTATTACCGCGTTCCCCGTATCGACAAATTACCGCCGCCTATCCAGCCTTTCCTGTTCGACAGTGCGGTGAATCACGGGCCGCGACGGGCCATCAAATTTTTACAGGAAGTCTGTAACGACGCAGGTTATGGCCCGCTAGTTGTAGACGGCCTCATGGGCCCTAAAAGTAAAGCCCAGGCCTATGCGTGTTTACAGGAACTGGGCGATTGGATGCTTGTCGCACTGGTTGAAGAACGCCAGATGTTTTACGCCGATATTGTGACCAATGATGCCAGCCAGAATGTCTTTCTGAAAGGCTGGCTGGCCAGAGCCAGAAGTTTCTTACCTGATCACCGTGTGGCATAAGGCAGAACCGTTATGAGTAAACTCTTTGAAAACCCCATCTCGGCAATCACCGATTCCGTATCCAAAGGTGTAGAAACCGTCGCCGGCGTATTTACGTCTAACAAAGAAAAAGACGCCCAACGTTCTGCCGATGAACAAATGGCGCTGTTAAAAACCTATCAGGCCGAGTTTAACGCTCGTCAGAACCGTAACTGGGCTGATTCTCTGGCCGATGCATTTAACCGCCTTATCCGGCCCATGATTGTGTCACTGATTCTGTTCATTTTTGTGATCGCTTATTTTTCGCCAACCCACCTTGCCGAGATAACCCTGGCGTTAAGTTCGATTCCCGACGGCTACTGGACATTACTAAGCGTGATTATTGCCTTTTATTTCGGTGGCAGGATGCAGCTCAAAAGCCAGCAATTTAAATTTAGCGAGACCCAGGCCCAGGCAGTCAAGGCACTGATAGAAACCAAAGCAGAATTCAGAAAGCTGGAAATGAGTAATGATGAACCCGACAAAGTGTTTGGCGATACCCTGGCGAAAGAGTCTGACTTTGATACCTCCCGGGCTAATCAGGTTAATCCCGTGGTGGAGGCGGCGCTGATCCACGTTAAGGAAGACGGCGCACCCAACGCAGATGATAGCCAGAGCAGAAAGGCGTTACAGGCGAAAATCGCCGAGATGCAACAGGAAGATGAACAGCAGGTGATATCACGGCGCCGCTTTGGCCCGCGAAAACTGGGGCGTCGCTAGAAAGTATTATTATAAAAAAACCGCGCCGGAGCGCGGTTTTTTGTAAATCACTTAGCGCTTACGCCTGAGCGATGATAACTACTTTAGCAGTTGCCATTACGTCAGAGTGTAATTGCAGGTCGATGTCGTACTCGCCAGTTTCACGCAGTGTACCAGTAGGCAGTTTAACTTCTGCTTTCGCTACTTCTACGCCAGCTGCAGTAATCGCATCAGCGATATCCTGAGTACCAACAGAACCGAACAGTTTGCCTTCTTCACCAGCTGGTGCAGCAATAGTTACTTCGCCCAGCTCAGCAACTTTCTCGGCACGCGCCTGAGCAGCAGCCAGTTGTTCAGCGATTTTCGCTTCCAGCTCTGCGCGACGCGCTTCAAATTTTTCAACGTTTGCTTTGGTTGCTGGAACTGCTTTACCTTGTGGGAAAAGGAAGTTACGTGCAAAACCAGATTTAACTGTGACAGTGTCACCCAGACCGCCTAAGTTGGCGATTTTATCCAGTAGAATGATTTCCATCGATGCTACCCCTTATTCTTCGCCAGATTACTTATGAGAGTCAGTGTACGGAAGCAGTGCAAGAAAACGTGCACGCTTAATAGCACTAGACAGTTGGCGCTGGTATTTAGCGCTGGTGCCGGTAATACGGCTAGGTACAATTTTACCGCTTTCTGTTACGTAGTTTTTCAACGTAGCGATATCTTTGTAATCAATTTCAACAACACCTTCTGCAGAGAAACGGCAGAATTTACGACGTCTGAAAAAACGAGCCATGATTAATTCTCCTTATTCTTCGCTTGATGCTGCAGGTTTTTCTGCGCGCTCGCCACGAGGAGCAGAATCTTCACGACGTTCGCGACGCTCTTCCTTCATCATAGGAGAAGCTTCAGTTACCGCACCTTTGGTACGCATAACCATGTTACGCAGGATAACATCGTTGAAACGGAAAGCAGTTTCCAGTTCAGCAACAGCTTCAGCAGTCGCTTCAGCGTTGATCAGAACGTAGTGTGCTTTATGCAGTTTTTCGATTGGGTAAGCCAGTTGACGACGGCCCCAGTCTTCCAAGCGATGGATTTGTCCGCCATCTGCTTTCAGAATTGTGGTATAACGCTCGATCATACCTGGTACTTGTTCACTCTGGTCAGGGTGAACCATAAAAACGATTTCGTAATGACGCATTAAAACGCTCCTTACGGTTGTAGCCTCGCGCAGTACAGCCATCTGCATGGAGACAAGGAACTTAATTTGGGTGGCTGTAAGGGCGCGCATTATATAGAGCTTCTTATGACTGCACAAGCTTTATTCAACGAATATCGTTGGTTTGAGTCATCCTCCGTAACCATTGCCTGTTAATCCTAATTTGCCATTACCGGGTAGAAAACACTGATTGTTATCCCCACTCCCATTGTGAGCTATGAATTATACAACCAAGGAGTTGTTATGAGTCGGATATTTTTTATGGGCGCTACCGGCGGGGTTGGTCATCGTCTTCTTCCGCAACTGCTCGCCCAGGGACATGAAGTCACAGCGTTACATCGCAAACCGGAACAGGCCGATTATCTAAAACAGCAAGGTGCGAAACCAGTTGCTGGCGATATGATGGGCCTAACCCGCGGCGACTATAAAAGGTTGCTACAAGACCACGAGATTATTATCTTCTCCGCTGGCGCTGCTGGCAGCGGTAAGGATCGCACCAGTAAAATTGACGGAGACACCCCGGCACTACTGGCAGATTTAGCCGAGGAGCTGGGTATTCAACGCTTTTATTTAGTCTCAGCCTTTCCGGAAGCGGGGCGCACTAAAGGACTCGGCGAGGGGTTTGAGCATTACATGCAGGTGAAGAAAGCGGCCGATGCCCGCCTGGTAAAATCATCACTGGATTGGGTTATCCTGCGCCCGGGCACACTGCTTGATGAAGATGCTGATGATAGAGTGAGTCTCGACTATGCCCTCCCCTATGGTTCGGTAAAACGGGGCAACGTAGCCAATACCCTGGCGGCACTCATTGCTAAGCCCACCATCCGCCGGCAGATCATCGAACTTACCGATGGTGATGACAACATAAGTACCGCGGTTGGAACACTCAGCAGGAATACCTAAATGCTACTCAATTTCAGTGCCACCACCGCGAAGCAGGCTCAGATTCTTAATAAGCAACGGGATCAGTCCTAACGTGGCGGTGGCAATACTTAATAGTGTATTGAGCGAGCTACCGCTGGAATAAATAAAAATTGCCAATAGCACCAGTAATATGGCAAAGATAGGTATGCGTAATACACTCCATGCGCCACTGCTGGTGTTATCCATCCAACCTTTAATAACGGACTCCGGCTCTGCAGTTAAAATAAACTGGCGAAAGCTTTCATTAACCAAATGCCAGCCTTTATCCCGGAATAAATAACAACGCCGCACCAAGCGCTCAATAATTATCGCACTTTCCGGATTGATACTGGCACCATGGGCCATTTTCCACAAAGTAAGCTTTTCTTTAACGGTACACTCTTCCCATTTACGACGGTAAAGTGCTCCCGCATGCACCAGCATAAATTCGATAACCTGTTCTGGCTCTGAACAGAGCTCGTTATCAAACTTTTCTTTGACATATTTAAGTTCGGGCCACGCCATACATTCATGTTTAATAAGCGCCTGGATATCAAACAAGTTTTCTAAACGGCTTTTACACAGTGGCGACCAGGCATAGTGCTTTTCAAACTCAGAAAACAATTTAGTCCAACAATTTTTTTCATCTATATCCGGTGCTGTAGCCGTTGATGTTGCATCGTAAGCTCCGGGATTAAGCAGTCGGTATAACGGCGCTGTTTCAGCCACCAATACTAAGGTCACATCAGATTTAAGATGCAGTTCATATAGCAATGCAAGCGCATTTTGGCGCGCCTCACGATTAAGGCTGACTTGTTCAAGTCCTGACAGCGCAACGATTACGCAGCTTCCACGTTTGTCAGAAATGGCTTTGTTAAGGTTGTCCAGAAAATAAAAGTCATCGCAATGACTTTCTGTACTGTAATACTTATCCAGGCAGTCCGTTATTCTGAAGACCTTACTTTCGTGCAATATGATGTTTTGCAGACCAGGTTGCTCTTTATGTTTATCATCGTCTTTCTTTATTTTTGCCAGGATGTTCTGTTCTGCCGTTAATCGTGTGCTATTTAAGACAATTAATGAGTGCCCTTTTTGGGGCACATTACCTACCTCAATATCGGGAAATTCATATGCGTAATATTGATCGTCCTTGCATCCTGACCTGACTGCATATTGATCCTGCAAGTGCTCGCCCAGCAAACGCTTTACAACCAACTGACGCATCACAAGATACAGTCCGTAAGGTAAACCGAATAACATGATCAGCATTATCAGAAAGCCCGAGGTTTTGCTGATCGCTGACAACATTAACAGGTCTGTGCGATATCGCAGTTCATATCTTGCATCCATTGATGAGTGTGGCCGTGAATTTAAGTCCTGTTTGGCTGCGTAGGACAGATGGCTGATAAACTCAGTTTCACTGGGAGTTTGGCTAAACAGGATATCAAATACATTGTCTGTAAATTCGCCCTTTCCACCTTCGCTTTGCTTTCTGTCGTATAGTTTCGCCCACTGCGTATCGCATTGATTTTGGCCATTAACAAAACAATATACTTCGTCAGGGAAATAAGACTCTAATAACCCATTAAGATCGATATTGAGTTCTAAGTCACACAAAGAGTGTTTAGCCTTATCCTGACAAGATTTGCCGTTGATAAAACTCAGGTAGGTGCTGAAATTTGCCTGTTTCTCCTCAATAGCCTGTTGCATCTCAGCAGTTTCAAACTGCGACTTACGTTGTAATAAATAATCATGCGCGCTGTAGGCAATTAGTGAGGCAGGCGCAGAAGCGCCCAGATAAACCAGGCCTGTTAAAAATATGACAAATCCCACGGAAAACCGTGTGGACTCTTTGTGAAGTTTTGGCGTTCCCGGTTTAGCTGATGACTTTACCGGCACCACTATATTTGCATTTTTTGCTTGTTCGTTTGAGCCTGCCGACTCGTTTGCAGCTTCTGTTTCTTCAATCTTGTTAAACCACTTTTCAGCTTTTAAACTGACAACTATAAGGATGATAATACTGCCAGCCAGCAATAAATTCTTAAGCCACCACCAAACAGTCTCTGCCTCAACAAAAACAAATAAACCACACAGGAATAAGAATAATACTGCTATAACAGCCTTCGGCTTCAAAACTAGCGCTTTCCATTTCAATAATAGCGCCTCAACTTTCGTGCGTAGCCACATTTGCCATTGGCTTATCGATTCTAGTTTTTGCACTAAAAAAGCAATACTCCCAATGAAGACAAGACCTCCCAGGGCCGCACTTAGCCAGTTTGCTTTTTCTGTTTCAAAATCAATGCCGGAATCAAATATCCAGTTCACAGAAAGTAACGGCAACAAAAGAAATGAAAAAGCCAGCAAAGGTTGCCGCCACCAGTAGAAAAAGCTCAAACGCAATTTAAATACAGCGACCAGTACGTACGCCATCGCCGTACACAAAATGCCCCAAAGCAACAAACGCCCCAAAATGCTCTGTAACCACCCCATCTGAAACTGAATACAGAAACTGACAGCAAACAACATCAGGCCGAGTGGCAGATAATAGTTTTTGCGGGCCTCATCAAAGCCACAAACTTCCTGCCAAAAGCGCTGATGGGTAACATAACGAAGTAAAATGAATGCCGGGATCAGCACCAGTAAAAACAGCAATACCGCAACAAAAACCAACACCATGTTGTTGGTTTGCAGTTCTTGAGGATCATAAAAGACGATAAGCTGCCATGGAATTCCGGATTCTGCAGATGAATTCGCCCCTCGCTCAGCCAGCGAGCCAATAACCAGTTGATGAGGAATCCCCTTATATTCGACATCCATAAGCGTTGGGACCATGGCATGATGATGTTGACTCGAAACTAAAAGCTGTGGATTCTGGTTCGTTTCAGTAAAAAAATTTTCAATCAGGCTTAACGAATCATCGCTGTGGAAAAGTACCTTACCTTCATCATCGACCACCGCGTAGCCAAAATTATTGGGCAAAACGCGGTCAACCAACGCTGACAACCGTGTTCCAGCAATATACATATGCGTGTATTTGTCAGCAGTATCTTTTGGATGTTTTATTGCCAGATGGCTGTTTATCCCCGCGGGTAACGCTAGCATCAGGTTTCTACGCCCGTCTTCAATATTGAATATGCGCTGCAGATAAACCTGATGATCAGACTGCAATTTTATTTTTTTCAGCAGGTAAGAATGGGGATAGCCGAATATATTAAAATTCGCGTGAGCCCCTAGCCCATCGGGAATGAAATTTACACAAGGTTGCGTATTTGACTCAGTGTCTGACCAAGATAATTTAAAGGGAATAAATGGTGCACAAAATGGTCCTGTATAAGGTACTTGCAGATAGCGATATCCGGTTGTAGTAAAGTGCCAATACTTATTACTAATACCCGCTTTTACATATTCCCTGCCCGATAAATCAAGTGTTTGTGTATTCTTAACAGCGTCAGAGGCAATAACTATAGGTTTATACTCGGTAGCATTGACCGCTCCCTGGGCGCTTAAATGAGTTATGGATTCTATAAATGCTTTATTTAACTTTTCGTCTTTTATGAATGACAGTATTTGTGGATTAAACACAGAGTAATAAGCGGCATCAGCGTTTGTGCCTCTTTCGCTTTTCTGCAGCATCGACACACCATCTAACAGGGTACTGATTTCACTATTAAAGTCTTGTTTAATTTCGCGGTGAATTGTTAGTAACTGCTCCTTTTTAATAGCTAATAAATAATCAACAAACAGATGCTGGGAAATAGCGATGGTAATTACACCCACTGTCACCAGGAGTCCTAATACTATTTGGCTTTTATCGCCGCTCTGAATTGCCGCAGTGGCGCTAATAAAACGTAATTTAATTAACGGAATAATCGCAATTAACAACAGCAATGCCAGAATTAACCACATCAATAGCTCGGGGGCTAATTTCAGCTTTTGCTCATTAATAAAGCTCTTTTTAATAATTCCGACCAGGTAATAGTGTGTATCATCGCCGCTAAAACCTTTACTCATAATTGGGTGGAGATAGGCGCGGTAATCACTATCGCTGATTTTTACATCAACAAACTGAGTTCCCTGCAGAGTCACTAAGCGCGAAGTTGCACTTTCTTGCTCAAGCGACAAATTAAGCACTTTCTTAAAAAATAACTCTGAGTTGTTACTCAGGTTTTCGGCATGATTCACCACCGACTCAACGTTGCCGTTAGCATCAACCAGCGCAACGGTTTGAAACCGGTTCCCTCGTTGCTTTAAAGAAAAATGAATGCTGCTTTCTAAGGTTAGTATTAGTGCTTTATGCTCTTTCGGGTAGTGTTTAGCAAGTTTAAAACGAACAGTATTGAACTCAGGGATCGTAAACGAAAAGCCGCATTGCTCCTTACCTTTTTCACCGCAGTCGTAAGTTTCATCAACGCTATGCACTTTAATATCAGCCAGGTCTGATGAAGAATTTTGCAATTTATTAAAGTTTGTCTCGCTAGCCTTCTTCAACCAATTCAGACGTGCTTCACGATCTGTTAGAATCTCCTTTTCTTTCTCTCTCTCCCCTGCAGAGTGGTAATCTCTATACTCTTCCGGCAATGTATATTTCGCGGTTGCCTGCACCTTTTCCAGGCTACGCTGAATCGTGCCTTCGACTTGCTGCAGCTCGCGAAATAAAAGAGTATTAAGGGTATCTTCGTTGCGGTCCATTTTCAGGTAATAGACCACACCAAAAATGGCACCGCCGAGAGTGAGTACCAGAGTAAGAAACAAAAGCCTGGAGAGGTTTCGTTTTAGTGGTGTCATAAAGCATCCTGCTTACTATAACGTTGTATCCTATCGATATCGAACTTCAGTAACCACTAAACGTTATTTATTTACACTTGTTTATTTTTTCAACAGATAATAGCCATATACAGCAATAACTTCAACCATTAACATAAATATAACAACCCTTAGGCACTGGCCAGTCCCAGTTTCACGGCAAAGTACACAAACAGGCCACCAGCCGCCTTATTTAACCAGAAGCTTAAGCGGCCAACACCCGACAAACGTTTACGCAGCCACACCGTGCCGATAACCAATAGCAAACACCAGGACGTCCCGGTCAGCGTAAATATGCCGCCAAGGGCCAGGAACATTGTGGTTTTATCAGCAACTTCGGCCGGAATAAACTGTGGTACAAAAGCCAGAAAGAAAAGCGCAACCTTGGGGTTTAACACATTCGTTAAAAAGCCGCCGGCAAATATTCGTTGCAAACTGGCGGTGCGAGGTAACTCAACTTTTTGTTTAACGTGTTGTTCTCCCTCAGGGCCGTCCTGCTGTGGCCGTTTTGCCATGAGCATAGAAAAACCGAGGTATAGCAGATAAGCACACCCCGCAATCTTAATAACCGTAAATGCCCAGGCGGAGGTGGCCAGCAGAGCACTGAGTCCCAGCGCTGCTGCCACTATATGCACGCTGACACCCACCATGATCCCCAGTAAGGCCACTACCCCGGCGCGAGCGCCCTGGGTAGCACTACGGGCAATGATGTATAACGAATCCGGCCCGGGCAGAATGTTTAGTAACAGGCAGGCGAAGATAAACGGGATAACATTGATTACGTCAAACATGATGCACTCTTAGCTTACAATAATAAGGGTAAATTACTCCAGCCACACCAACATGGCAATCCCGGCAACCGCCAGAGCAGACCAGACAGCAACGTTACGGCTTATTCTGTCGCCCAATAGCCAACCAATGCCAAGGGAAAGTAGCACGCTGGCTGCCAGTAACGTTTGTGCAATAGCGGCTTTGGTATGACTAAAAGCCAGCATTTGTAAGGTCAGTGCCATAAAGGTGCCGATAAACACAGCAAGCGTAAACAGTCGCCAGGTTTTGCCCTTATCAAGGGATGTAGGCAGCCAGCGCTGTCTGGTAAACACCATCAGCAAAAAGATAATCAGCAGCCCGCCCAGCAGCCTTATCAGGCTGGCATTAAAGGCATCAATCTCATAGGAAGTCAGCACATCGCGGCTAATAACAGCGCCGACGGCCTGGCAAAGCGCTGCCAGCGCAGCATAAACATAACCGGTTGGCGAAAATAAGGTTAACGCCGCACGCTTGTGGATTTTTACAATCACGTCCACGGATATTACTACCAGCGCCACCGCCAGCCACTGCTGCCAGCTTAACCACTCACCAATCCATGCCATGGCCAGTAAGGCGGTTAATACCGGAGCCAGTGTTTCGGCAATCAGGATAGACTGAGCGTCGCCGATTTTATTAAGCGCGTGAAAGAAAAAAGTATCGCCCAGGCCAATACCAACCACCCCGCTTAGCAACAACCAGCCCCAAACGGCGCCCGGAGCTTCTACGGGAGGTAATAACAACACTGACACAGCCAGAAGCAATCCGGCAGACAGCAGTCCTTTCCAGAAATTTAGCGCCAGTGGTGTAAACGCACTGCCGAGCACTCTGAACAAACGGGCAGACACCGCCCAGCAGAGCGCCGCAGCCAGGGCGGCGAATTCGCCAATCATAGTCAGCTCCCGTAATTTACCGCAAAAAAATACCCGGCGGAGCCGGGTATAGTATGGAGCTAGTTTGACAGCTTAGAGTTCGCGGAGCCAGATATTCCTGAAACTCACCAGATTGTCGTGATCCTGCAACTGAATAGGTGCGCAGCCGTGGGCTTTATACTTCGGCGCACCAATCCATTCTGTTGTGCCCTGGATTTCCACATGGTTTAGTACTACTACGCCATTATGAATAACCGTTACATAGCCGGGCGACTCCAGTGCTTCACCGTCGAATTTTGGCGCGGTAAAGATAATGTCGTACTCCTGCCACTCACCTGACGGACGGGTAGCATTCACCAGTGGAATGGTTTGCTTGTACACCGACGCGGCCTGTCCGTTGGGATAGGTTTTGTTCTGGTAAGAATCGAGCACCTGAATCTCATAGCGTTCCTGGAAGAATACGCCACTGTTGTTGCGTTTCTGCCCGTCCATATCTTCTTCAGGCTGTGGTGCGCGCCACTCAATGTGGAGCTGCACATCACAGAAAGATTGCTTGGTACGGATGTTCCCGGTACCAGGCTTCACCGTGACAGTATCGCCACCCAGGGTCCAGGCAGCTTCTCCGCCTTTTACTGATTCCCAGGCCGACAGATCGGTGCCGTCAAACAGTACAACGGCATCAGACGGCGCTTTGCCAACTGGTGTTTCTACCGCTTCTGGAACAGGCTCCCAGACTTCTGTTTTTTGTGCCTGTTGCCAGGGTTCAAGTTTTTCCTGCGGGGCAGCACAAGCTGCCAACGCAGTCATTGACAGCGCCAGGCCGGCAATTGTTGCTAAACGATTGTGACGCATAAATTGTGTCCTCGTGTTTGACAATTCATCAACAACCTGAAATCAGGTCGCCCAGGCTCTATCGCCTTTCTCATAAGGCAGATCGCCATCGTACTTACCAGGGATACCAACGTAACGTAGCACCTTGGTGGCGCCTACTTCTGACGTAAAGAAGGTAAACAGAGTTAGCTGTTTGAACATCGTGAAGTAGTGCGGTAACGGGGCAGTGTCGTCTGCATCGCGGCTGTTAGGACGCTGATTAACGGCGCCCCACAGGTTACGCTCGGCATTGTATTTTTTTGCTTCGGCATCCAGGTCGGTCAGCAGCTCAAACCGCTGTGCATTGCTTAAGGCAAGGAACGGCGTGTCAAAGCGTTCATCGCTGGCCAGGTTGAGTTTACGCAGGCCGTCTTTAAACGCCTGTTGCTGAACGGCCGTGTAACAGTCTGCTACCAGCACGGCCATCATTTGTGCACACTGGGCATCTTTCGCTCCCGGTGTGTCAGTGCGTGGCATAATGGTTTCCGCCACTTCACTCATTAAACTGATGTCGTCTTTACTGAGGCCCACTTTAGACGGGTCTGTAGCGGGCACCTTTAAACCCCAGGCCATCGCGTTACCGCCTACAAAGGCAGCTCCGGTTGAGGCCGCAATCATTTTTAGAAGGTCGCGTCTATCCATCTTAGATGTTCCCCTTTTTGAGTTCTTCAACAGCAAAGTTAGCAGCCCGAGCGGTTAATGCCATGTAAGTCAACGATGGGTTAACACAGGAAGCCGAAGTCATCGCCGCACCATCGGTAACAAATACGTTGGGCGCATCCCATACCTGATTGTGTGCGTTAAGCACTGAAGACTTAGGATCGCGGCCCATGCGGGCACCGCCCATTTCGTGAATACCCATGCCCGGCGCGTAATCCGCGTCGTAGCCTTTAACGTTTTTAAGGCCCATTTTGTCGAACATTTCCACTGCGTCATTCATCATGTCTTTTCGCATGGCATATTCGTTTTCCTTGATCTCAACGTCCATCTCCAGCACAGGTAAGCCCCACTTGTCTTTTTGTGCTTTATTGAGATACACCTTGTTGTCATGGTTTGGCAGCATTTCACCAAAGGCCGTCATACCAATAGACCAGTTGCCCGGCTCACTCAGGATGTCTTTCAGATCGGCACCAATGCCCATTTCGGCCACGTTTCGGTTCCAGCCCTGACGACTTGCAGAGCCCTGATAGCCAAAGCCACGCAGATAGTCACGCTTATCATCGCCCCAGTTACGGAAACGCGGGATGTAAAAACCAGACGGACGGCGACCGTAATAGTATTTATCTTCAAAACCCTCGATGTCGGCCGACGCGCCCACGCGGAAGTGATGGTCCATAATATTATGGCCCAGTTCGCCACTGCTGCTGCCCAGACCGCCGTCCCACACATCGGTGGCTGAGTTCATCAGCATCCATACCGAGTTAAGGGCCGAGGCATTAAGGAACACGATCTTGCTCTTAAATTCGTAAGTCTGATTATTTTCCGAGTCAAGAATTTCAACGCCGGTTGCACGTTTTTTATCTTTATCGTACAGCACGCGGGTTACAATAGAGAAAGGACGCACGGTCAGATTTCCGGTTGCCATCGCTACCGGTAGTGTTGACGATTGCGTAGAGAAATAACCACCAAACGGACAGCCCAGCCAGCACTTGTTGCGGTACTGACAGTTCACCCGGTTTTGCTCCGGCTTTGGCTCAGTCATGTTAGCACTACGGCCATTGATAATATGACGAGTGCCTTTAAAGGCTTTCTGCAAACGCTTGGCGAGGTCTTTTTCCACCACATTGAGTGGCATGGGCGGCTGGTACTGACCATCAGGCAGTACGTCCAGGCCATCGCGGTTACCGCTGATACCGGCAAAGCGTTCAACGTAGTCATACCAAGGTGCCATATCGCTGTAACGAATTGGCCAGTCTACGCCCACGCCTTCTTTCGCATTGGCCATAAAATCCGCTTCATTCAGACGATAACTCTGACGGCCCCATAACAGTGAGCGGCCGCCCACGTGGTAGCCACGGTACCAGTCAAAACGTTTCTTTTCGACATAAGGAGACGTCTGGTGACTTTCCCACATGCCATAGGTGGATTCATTCAGCGGGTAGTCACGCTTGATCACCGGCTCCAGCTCTTTCATTTCCTGGGTAGCCAAATCACGGTGCGGGTAATTCCACGCTTCATTGTGAGCGTTTACGTAATCCTTAATATGTTCAATATTACGGCCACGCTCCAGCATCAGGACCTTAAGCCCTTTTTCGGCCAGTTCTTTGGCTGCCCAACCGCCGCTGATCCCCGAACCAACTACGATTGCATCATAGACATTATCTGCCATTACTTCTCCCCTTAAATCGACTGTTTACGGTCATCGATTTTGTGTGTTGCCCAATCACACATCACAAATCAGAATAGCTTCGCGCAGCGATTCAATCTGATCCTGAATGGTTTTTGGGGTTGGTAAAAACTCCTGAGCTACGTATCCATTAAAGCCGGTCTCGCTAATTGCTTTAATTATTGCCGGATAAAACAGCTCCTGGGTGTCATTAATTTCGTTTCTGCCGGGTACACCGGCAGTATGGTAGTGACCAAAGTACTCATGGTTATCCCGAATAGTACGAATGATGTCACCTTCGCTGATTTGCATATGATAGATATCATAAAGCAACTTAAAATTAGCTGAACCAAGCTGCTTGCAAAGAGCAATGCCCCATGCGGAATTATCAGCAAAGTAATCCGGATGATTTACCTTGCTGTTAAACAGTTCCATTTGCAGCACTACGCCTCGTTTTTCTGCGTGTTTGATAACTCGTTTCAAGCCGGTGACAGCATGTTGCAGCCCCTGCTCTGGGCTCACGCCTCGTTTGTTACCACTAAAACAAATCAGGTTGCGGTAACCGGCGTCGGCGACTAAATCGATATGCTTTAAATAGCGCTCTGTCAGTTCGTCGTGAAATTTCGGATCGGCCCAACCGTCTTCAAGGTTAAGTTCCGCGCCATTACACATGGAGCAGTCGATACCGTATTTTTTCAGTATTGACCAGTCATCCGGCCCCACCAAATCAATCGCTTTGAAGCCGATGGCTTTAACCGCAATACAGAGCTCTTCAACCGTTAACTCACTGTATGTCCAGCGCGCAACTGAATGATTGATATTCCCTTTTAGTTTTAACCCTGCAATGTCTTGAGGCAGTGCCGCTAGCGCCGACGAACTTAAACTGGCACCGGTTACACCGAGCACCAGTTTTTTGAGCAGGTCGCGACGCGCGATCAGCGCGTCGGACATAGCAGAATACATTGGGTTATCAGGCATCTGCCTTAACCTCTTCTTTCTTGAAGATTAACAGGAACAGCACCAGTACCACCGCTGCAAATGCTGCCGGGAACAACCAGATTTGCTGCCAGGCATGGCCTGCATCACTGGCATAATTGTCGGTAATCTGACCCGCCACCCAGAAGCCTACCAGCATACCTACACCGTAAGTCGCCAGGGTAATCAGGCCCTGCGCAGCACTTTTAACTTTGTCGCCCGCTTTGGCATTGGTATAAATTTGGCCCGACACAAAGAAGAAGTCATAACAGATACCGTGCAAGGCAATACCGATAATCAGCAGGAATAATCCGGACTCGGCGTCACCAAAGGCAAACAGTGCGTAACGCAATACCCAGGCTGCCATACCCAGCAGTAGTGTCATCTTGATACCAAAGCGGTTCAGAAATACCGGCAGAGCCAGCATAAACAGCACTTCAGACACCTGCCCTAAAGTCATTTTACCGGTGGCATTTTCAACGCCGATCTCAGTAAGGAACGGGTTAGCATTCTGGTAGTAGAAGGCCAGAGGAATACAAATCAGTACGCTTGATGCAAAGAACACAAAAAAGTTGCGGTCTTTGAGCATGGCCAGCGCATCCAGTCCCAGTAACTGGCCAAGTCCGGCCGCTTCTGAGCCTTTTGCAGCTGGCGGTGTGGCTGGCAGGGTAAAGCTGTAAATACCCAGCGCCGCCGAAGCAATCGCACACAACATAAACGTATTACGCAACATGCCGTCGGCAATACCTTGCTGCGAATCCCACGAGAATACGTAGCTGATAACCAGACCAGCAACAATCCAGCCGATGGTGCCCCACACCCGAATTTTACCGAACTCTTTAGACGGGTCAGACATTTGCCCGAACGACACCGAGTTAACCAGCGCCAGGGTTGGCATATAAGCAATCATGTAGCCCAGTACGTAAGGGTAGAAGCCGGCAAAGTCAGTCGACATATACATCATGTACATTAATGCCGCACCTACCAGGTGCAGAATGCCCAGAATACGCTCAGCATTAAAGAACCGGTCAGCAATCAGGCCAATGATGAACGGTGCAATGATCGCACCCCATGACTGGGTTGAGAACGCCATACCGATTTCACTCCCCGACGCACCGAGCGTGCCGCCGAGAAAGGTTCCCAGCGTAACAAACCAACCACCCCAGATAAAAAACTGGAGAAACATCATAATACTCAGACGTATTGTTATTGTGTTCATAGGCTCCTCGCCAAATGTCTGTACTGACCGTACTTTTTGTACCAGTTACGTGTTGTTATTAATCTTTTAAACCCAGGATCCGGCGATTACGCTCTTCGCTCGCCTCGGCACCGGCAAAATCATCAAACGCATGCTTGGTCGGTTCGATGATATGACTGGCAATAAACGGCGCGCCCTCGGCAGCCCCCTGGGCAGAATCTTTAAGGCAGCATTCCCATTCCAGTACTGCCCAGCCATCAAACCCATATTGGGTCAGCTTGCTGAAGATAGACTTGAAATCCACCTGGCCGTCGCCTAAAGACCGGAAACGTCCGGGACGGTCTACCCAGTCTTCATAGCCGCCGTACACGCCGGAACGACCGGTAGCATTGAACTCAGCATCCTTAACGTGGAACATCTTGATGCGATCGTGGTAACGGTCGATGAAGTCCAGGTAATCCAGTTGCTGCAGCACAAAGTGGCTGGGATCAAACAGAATGTTGGCACGCGGATGGTTATCCACGGCTTTCAGGAAACGCTCAAAGGTTGCGCCGTCGTGCAGGTCTTCACCGGGGTGAATTTCGTAGCACACATCCACACCAGCTTCATCAAATGCATCCAGAATTGGCTTCCAGCGTTTAGCCAGTTCAGCAAAGCCTTGTTCAACTAGACCTGCCGGACGCTGCGGCCATGGGTAAACAAGGTGCCACAGCAACGCACCGGAAAAGGTTGCATGAGCTTTCAGTCCCAACCGTTCGCTTGCCTTAGCGGCAAACTTTAATTGCTCAATCGCCCATTCCGTGCGTTCCTGCGGTTTACCGTGCAGGTGTTTGGGTGCAAAATTGTCAAACAGCTCGTCATAAGCCGGATGCACCGCCACCAGTTGACCTTGCAGATGCGTTGAAAGTTCGGTGATTTCAATACCGGCGTCGCGGCAAATGCCCATCACTTCATCGCAATAGTCCTGACTCTTAGCAGCCAGTTCTAAATTAAAAATATCGTCGTTACCAGTAGGCATCTGAATGCCTTTATAGCCATTCTCAGCAGCCCACTTAACAATGCTATCCAATTCATTAAATGGTGCTTTATCACTGACAAACTGAGCTAAAAAGATAGCCGGGCCTTTAATCGCAGACATAGTTTACTCTCCTGCTTAATTCATTAATTTGGTGCGTGTTATTCAACGTCGAAAAAGTCGGTCCACTTAGCGTCACTCGCCGTGCTCGCTAACATAGTTTCGATAAAGGCGTTACCGCGTAAACCATCTTCCAGACCCGGCACCCCTTCGGCTTTGCCGGTTTGTCCGCTGCGAACCGCTTTGGCAAAGAAGGTATACAAGTTAGCCATAGCTTCCAGGTACCCTTCCGGGTGGCCCCCCGGAATGCGGCAACGGGCATTGGCTTCATCACACAGACCAGGCATTCCGCCACCTGCGCGTAGGGTAACCATCGGACCGCTCAGCGAGCGTACCAGCAGTGAATTGGGATTCATCTGCATCCACTCCAGGCCGCCTTTTTCACCGTAAACACGGATTTTCAGGCCGTTTTCTTCACCCGCACACACCTGACTGGCCATCAGCACACCCGACGCGCCATTTTCAAAACGCAGCAGTGCCGCTCCATCGTCGTCTAAACGGCGTCCTTCAACGTGGATATGCATGTCGGCACAAAGTTTGGTTACCTTGTCGCCAGCTACAAACTCAGCCATATTCAGCGCATGCGTGCCAATGTCGCCCATACAGCCGCTGCCGCCGGATTTGCTTGGATCGGTACGCCAGCCAGCCTGTTTGTTATCTTGTAACTCGATACCTTCGCTTAACCAGCCCTGCGGGTATTCCACAAATACTTTGCGGATTTTACCCAGCTCGCCGTTAGCCACCATGTGCCGCGCCTGCCATACCATGGGATAACCAATATAGGTATGCGCCAGACCGAGTAATACCGGCTTTTCCTGCAATACTGACTTGAGTGTTTTGGCTTCATCCAGAGAAATAGCCAGTGGCTTTTCACAGAACACATGAATGCCGGCCTCAAGTGCCGCTTTGGTAACTTCCACGTGGAGGTGATTTGGCGTGACTACCGCCAGCACCTGCACGCGCTGATCTTCAGGCAGCTTTGACTCTTGCTCAATAAGCGTTTGCCAGCTGTCGTAAGCGCGGTCTGCGGAAATACTCAGCGACCCGGCCGTTTCAAGGTTATTTTGCTGGTTGCGGCTAAACGCCCCGCACACCAGTTCGTAATGTCCATCCAGCCCAGCCGCATGGCGGTGCACCGCGCCAATGAAAGCGCCCTGACCGCCGCCGATCATGCCTAAGCGAATTTTCTCAGTTTTTGCCACGTTCAAACCTCGATATGCAGTTTTCGTCCAAAACGCACTTGTGTACTTTTTGTTAATGATGTAAAAATGTAACGGATTACATCGAAGTATAACAAGATTATTCACCAGATCTAGTCCAAATTAATGACAAATATGTTAATCAAAAGGCTTGGTTTCTGGTTAAAGCGTGGAATACAAGCATTTTTAGCTAGCTGAAAAGCAAATTTTTGTTAACATGAAAATTCAGAAAATGTTATCGGTTACATTTTTTCTCAGCTTATGAGGGCATGTTGTTGTCAAATATAAGAGAAGTTGCTGACCTCGCAGGCGTTTCGGTGGCCACGGTGTCACGCACGTTACAGCAACCAGAGTTGGTATCGCCAAAAACCCGGGCCAGGGTGACCCGCGCCATTGAGCAGCTCGACTACAAACCTAACCTGATGGCGGTGAAGTTTCGTTCGGGGAAATCCCACAATATAGTGGTACTGGTGCCAACCGTGGCTAACGTTTTTTTCGCCCGGGTGATCCGTGGCATGCAGGAAGCGGCAGCGGCAGAAGGCTATTCTCTGTTACTGGTCAACACCATGGGCGATAATGCCACCGAACAAAATTACGCCCGTATGATCCATACATCACAAGCAGATGGCGTGGTTCAGCTACGTGCGTTTAATCCGTTTAATGAGAACGATGTGGATGACCAGGGGTTATTACCCATGGTTAACGCCTGTGAAATTCTCGATGCGCCCCAGTGTCCGACTGTCTCACTGGACAACCGTCTGGCCGCCGCAGCGATGACCGAGCATCTGGTTGAACTTGGCCATCAGCACATTGCCATGATCAAAGGCCCGGCCTCCAGCCCATTAACCCGAGAGCGGATGCTGGGTTTCAAAGATGCCTTGCGGGAATCCGGACTCAATTATTGCGAAGACCTGATGTTCGACGGCGACTTCACTCTGCAATCCGGTTTTGATGCCGCCGACCGCATCCTTAGTCAGACGCATCCGGTAAGCGCTATTTTTTGCGAAAATGATGAGATGGCACTAGGCGCCATTAGCCGCCTGAAAGCCGCCGGACTGCGCATTCCTGAAGACATATCAGTAACCGGCTTCGACAACATCGCGTTTTCCAATTTTAGCGATCCGCCATTAACCACTATCGCCCAACCGGCGGAGGAATTTGGCGAAACCGCCATTAACCTGCTCATTGATGTTTTAAAGGGCAAAGCCAAACGTGCAGTAAAAGTCATTCTGCCGTATCAGTTAATTATCCGAAACAGCACAGGGCCAGCCCCGGCGCAACCGGTAAACCCAACCCAATAAGGCTGTGCATATGCCAATAAAAGGGAGAAAACCTATGTCGCAACACCGTAAAAACAGTTCTATCATTACCTCTGCCAGTAAGCTGAGTCGTCGCCGCTTTATGCAAATGTCGGCTACCGGCGTTGGCGCACTCTTTGGAGCAACAGCCTGTGGCGGCGCATCCACGATGACCACTGCCGCCAAAGAAAATCGCGTTGGTCTGCAACTTTACACGTTGCGTAGCATGATGGAAAAAAGCGTGACTGACACCTTAAAACTGGTTGCCAGCGTTGGCTACAAAGAACTGGAGTTTGCCGGTTTCTACGACAACGACCCCAAAGACGTAAAAGCCTTAATGGACGAACTGGGCCTGACCGCTCCATCGTCTCACGTGTTACTTAAATTCATGTCTACCGATGCTGATGTTGAAAAACAAATTGAAATCGCCAAAACCATGGGCCACAAATACGTGGTAGTGCCGTATATCTTTCCGGAAGACCGCAGTACGGATATTGCCGGTTATCAGCGCCTTGCCGAACGTTTAAACAAACTGGGTGAAACCTTCAAGGCCAATGGTATTCAGCTTGCTTATCACAACCACGATTTTGAGTTTGAGAACATGAACGGTCAGGTGCCATACGACGTGTTACTCGATGAGTGCGATGCCGACCTGCTCGCCATGGAACTGGACTTATACTGGACGGTAAAAGCAGGCCTTAACCCGGTGGATTATTTTAAACGTAACCCGGGCCGCTTTAAATTGTGGCATGTGAAAGACATGGATGCTCAGGGCGAATTTGCCGACGTGGGTAAAGGCACGATTAACTTTGATGATATTTTTGCCCAAGGTGAGTTATCGGGCATTGAGCATAAGTTTGTCGAACGTGATAAAACCGACGATATGGTTGAAACCATCAAGCAGGGCTACCTGACAGTAAGTCGTCTGAACGATAAGTACTAAGCCTGTTAGCAAGCATGAAAAAGGGGCCTCGGCCCCTTTCTGCTATTAGCATTTACGCCTTAAGATACTCACGGATCACGTAATGCAGGATGCCGCCGTGCTCGTAATAAGTATACTCATTTGCGGTATCGATACGCACCGTTAACGCTACCGTCCGGGTGCTGCCATCAGCCTTGGTAACGGTCATTTGCGTGCTTTTCTGACCGCGTTCCACCGGCTCGATAGAGAACTGTTCATTGCCCTCCAGGCCCAGGGATTCGGCACTGTCGCCGTCACTAAACTGCAATGGCAAAATCCCCATACCAATCAGATTAGAGCGGTGAATACGCTCAAAGCTCTCGGCAATCACGGCTTTAACCCCCATCAGCGACGGACCTTTGGCTGCCCAGTCACGACTCGACCCGGTACCATACTCCTTACCGCCGATAACAATGGCCGGCACCTTTTCTTCCTTGTAACGCATGGCAGCGTGGTAAATCGACATAGCATCGCCACTTGGGAAGTGCGTGGTAGCACTACCACTGGTGCCCGGTGCCAGTTGGTTTTTCAGCCGCACATTGGCAAAGGTACCGCGCATCATCACTTCATGGTTCCCCCGGCGTGAACCGTAGGAATTAAAGTGCTCCGGCGTTACACCCAGTTCCTGCAGATACTCACCCGCGGGACTGTCCGGCGCGATGGCCCCTGCCGGTGAGATATGGTCGGTAGTAATAGAGTCACCCACCTTCACCAGACAACGGGCATCTTTGATCGCACCAATGGATTCAGGCGTGGTCGACATCGTTTCAAAAAATGGCGGATGTTCAATATAGGTCGAATCCGGCCAGTCGTACACCGAGGTATCAGAGACTTTTAGCTCATTCCATACACCGCTGCCTTTAAACACGTCGGCATACTTGGCTTTAAACAGCTCGCCCGATACGTTGTCTTTAATGTACTGTTGAATCTCTTCAGGGGTTGGCCACAGGTCTTTAAGGTACACATCGCTGCCTTGAGAATCTTTACCAATAGGGCTGTTAGCGATATCCATTTTCATGTTACCTGCCAGCGCATAGGCAACAACCAGCGGTGGCGAAGCAAGGTAGTTAGCGGCTACATCCGGGTGGATGCGCCCCTCAAAGTTACGGTTACCCGAAAGAACTGAGGTTACCGACAGTTTGGCTTTGCGGATAGCGGTTTCGATAGCATCAGGTAATGGCCCTGAGTTACCGATACAGGTAGTACAACCATAACCCACCAAATTAAAGCCCAGCTTTTCCAGATAAGGCATCAGGCCAGCGTCTTCCAGATACTGAGTGACCACCTGCGAGCCGGGTGCCAGTGAGGTTTTTACCCAGGGTTTACGGGTAAGGCCAAGTTCGGCAGCCTTCTTGGCCACCAGCCCGGCGGCAATCAGCACCGACGGGTTTGAAGTATTGGTACAACTGGTAATAGCCGCGATCACCACCGCGCCATCTTCCAGGTTAAAGGCATTATCCCCGAGTTTCACGTAAGAGGCGTGATCTTCATCGACCACCGGCGCATCGCCGCCTTCGGCAACAAAATCGGCTTCTTCGCTAACATCAGCCACATCGATTTGCTGCGACAACCATTCACTGTATGCCGCTGCAGCGTTATCCAGCGCGATGCGATCCTGTGGACGTTTCGGCCCGGCAACAGACGGAACCACCTCGCCCAGATCCAGTTCGAGGGTTTCATGATACTGGGCATCCTTGCTGTTATCGTCGTGCCATAAGCCGGTTTGTTTAGCGTATGCCTCCACCAGCTCAATTTGCTGTTCATCACGGCCGGTCAGGCGCAGGTAATCCAGCGCAACGTCGTCAAGCGGGAAAATACCACAGGTTGCGCCATACTCCGGGGCCATATTGGCAATGGTCGCGCGATCCGCGGTCGTCAGCGAACTGAGACCCGGACCATAGAATTCAACAAATTTACCCACCACACCATGGTTACGTAACTGCTCGGTTATAGTGAGTACCATATCGGTTGCCGTCACACCGGCGGGCAATTCGCCGGTCAGTCTGAAACCGACCACACGAGGCAGCAACATCGTTACCGGCTGGCCTAGCATCGCCGCTTCCGCTTCGATACCGCCAACTCCCCAGCCCAGCACGCCAAGGCCGTTAATCATTGTGGTGTGCGAATCGGTTCCTACCAGCGTATCCGGATACACCAGGGTTTCATCGCCCTGTTCTTTGGCAAAGACGCAACGGGCCAGGTATTCAAGATTTACCTGATGCACGATACCGCGGCCCGGTGGCACCACTTTAAAATTATCGAAGGACGATTGTCCCCATTTTAAAAACTGATAGCGTTCTTTGTTACGCTCAACTTCAATGGCAGTATTTTTTTGCAGCGCGTCTGCTTCAGCAAAATGATCGACCATCACCGAATGATCAATGACCAGCTCCACCGGATTGAGCGGATTAATCGCCTGCGCATCACCACCTAAACGATTAATGGCATCGCGCATGGCGGCCAGATCAACAATCGCCGGCACGCCGGTAAAATCCTGCAGAATGACCCGGGCCGGCACAAAAGAAATTTCATGGTCGTCGCCATCGCTGGTATCCCACTTGGCGATGGTTTCAATATCGGTATCACTGACAAAGTCTGTGTGCTCATGTCGTAACAGGTTTTCGAGTAAAATTTTGACACAAAAGGGCAGTCTTGCCAGATCGTACTGTTCGGAAAGCTTGTCAAAACTGATCGCAGAATAGGAATGATCATTCACCTTAAGTGGCGAATAAGTTTGGTATTTCATGTTTTACGCTTCCTTTTTCATTGCTGTGATTACTAGCCTTAAACCGTTCATGCATTTTCCTAACCAGCCTACAAATCCACTAAATTCTTATACTTACACATTTAACAGTAGTGCATGTGAACGACTTTATGAAATTTATACGTACCCGGGTGTGTAATAAGTTCAATGCCTTCTTCCACGCTCTATTTTGCAGCAATAAATTAACATTATTTTAATAAAACAGATGCACATTGCGTTGCCCTTATGTATGCTAAATTCTGAATCAAGCCGCAACGGCCTGGATTTACACTTTTCTGCCAATATCGAGAGTATTGGTTATGGCCCCCAGTGGAGTAATAAATGCATCCTTTAGTGAATAAACTCGGTCTGGAACCGCATCCGGAGGGCGGCTATTATCGTCAGATTTACCGCTCTGCCGCAGAAGTCTGTTCGCCTAAACACGGATTACCTCGTCCTGCCGTCACGCATATTTACTTTTTATTGCTAAAAGGTCAGGTCAGCCGCTTTCATAAAGTTTTGCATGATGAAATCTGGAATCACTATGATGGCGCACCACTCACGCTGTTTCAATTGCACCAGCAACAGTTACATGAAAAACGCATTGGCGGACCAGAGGATGAGATGGCGGCGGTAGTCCCCGGGGGGCACTATCAGGCAGCCACTAGTACCGGAGACTACTCGCTGGTGGGTTGCTCGGTTGCGCCGGGCTTTGATTTTGCTGATTTCAGCTTTATTGACGAACCCTGTTTAAAGCAGTGGATTGAGCTGGCACACCCGCATCTGAGTAAATTTATCTAACCCGACAGCCCACCCAACCCTGAAATATCGAGGTATTCGTACAGTCCAGAGCGGTGAAGACTGGTATGTGTGAGACGCCACAACGTGATGCACACAAACAGGGGGAATAGCACCCCCACGTTCATGGGCAGACGGTATCGCAAAGCTAACAACGTGTTGCACTTTTACTCTGAAGCAGACGAGTCAGGATTGGATAGGTACTGATTAGGCCAATAAACACCGCTGCTGAGTTCTCATGGCCTCTCATCAGCCAACTGCTCAACAGCATTGCGGCGGCAAATATCAGTGCGATAATTAAGTGATTTTTTGTATTACAGTTTAGATTGAACATAAATTTCTCCGCTTACCAGGATTAATCGTCCTGAAATATTTCTTCGATAGTTAAGCCAAATAATCGTGATGCTTTAAACGCCAGGGGCAAACTCGGGTCAAACTTGCCCTTCTCGATGGCATTGATAGTTTGCCTGGATACATCCAGTCGCTCGGCCAAATCGGCCTGGGTCCAGTCTCGCTCTGCTCTGAGTACTTTTAAACGATTTTTCATTGATACTTCTTCACTCCCTTAACCATGGCAACCAGGTAGGTCAGCGCAATGAAAACAGCAAGGTGTGAAATTTCCGCATGGAACGGCAGTATCCCGGTCTGACTTAACGCTGAATAGGCAAACCCGCCAACCAACCCGACACCTAACGCCAGTGCCATGGCTTCTAACTGAACTTTCTGCTCCAGCTCATCCAGCCCGGCGAGTAGTTTTTTGTTAGCCATCATCATTGCTATACCGGCAATAATATTGATCCCGACCATTGCCGTGGTCACCAGAGCGGATCCATCCCATAAGTAGCGGTGGCCAAAGTAAACCAGAGCTAATGACACCAGCCATACCAGTGTGTAACCGGCCAGCCGGCGATGATTAAGCTGATTACGTTGCCGGCGGCTAAGTTCCTGAGAGTCACTCATATCAATAAAACCTTCCATTAAGTAAAATACACTTTACTTAATGTAGTTTAAAAAAAGACAAATGTAAACAACACTTGTCTTTTTTTGTTTAAATAAACACCGTAGTCAGGGCGAACTATGAGAGCTGGTGTGCTTTCTTTGCCTCTTCAATCGGTCGGGTTGACTGATAAATCGCCTCTCGTTCTTCGGCGCTGATGCGGTCACTGTAGCGTTTTGGTTTAGCAAAGTAATAACCCTGTAGGTAGTCCGCCCCCAGCTCGGTGAGCATTTCCGCCTCAGCCTGAGTTTCTATCCCCTCAGCTATTACTTCGGTACGATTGTTTCTTGCTATCTGAATCAGGTGCTTCACGATATTCTCCTTATAAGGGTTTTCGTTAATGCCACTGATTAGCTCCATATCAATTTTCACGTAATCCGGTCTTAACTGCTCCAGTAAATTTAAACCAGACCAGCCTGAGCCAATATCATCGAGCGCCACACCAAATCCTGAGCGGCGGTAAAACGACAAAATGCCCTTTAGGTGGTTCATGTCATTTGCACGGTGGGTTTCAACAATTTCAAACACCACATCCGCAGGTTTGAGGCCCAGCTCGTTGATGGCAGACGCGATGGCTCGCAAGCAATAAGCCGGATCGTAAATACTTGATGGGTTGAAATTAATAAATACCTTGCTCTTTAATTTTGCCCGTGAGAAATACTCTACCGCCAAACGTCTGGCAGTGAGATCCAGCGCAAACAACAGGTTACTTTGCTCCGCCAGTGAGAAAGCAAAGCCGGGAGGTATTAAAGACTCATTCGCATCAAAGATACGGAACAATGACTCATGGGCAAAGATTGACGGGTCTGCCACATCGCTGCCGGCCCTGACAATAGGTTGAAACTAGCTTTCGTAGGCATGCTTGTCCATGGCTTCGGTCAACCACTGAGCCTGATAGCGGCGGGTAAGCACCTCAGCCGTAGTCATTCTGCTTATATCTTCAATAGAAAGCTGCGATGGCCGAGCGGAAGTTGTTACCTTGGTACCGCCAAATTCAGGCCCATCCAGGCAACCATTAAGTTGATTGAGAAAGTTGCCTGTCTGGCCTTCCTCAACCAGCACCCGCAAACATCGCTGCTCAACGCTTTCCAGCGGATACTTCGCATACTCAGCCATTTTAGTGACTTTATCGATGGCTTCGCTGGTGGGTAAAAGCAACCAAAAGTACGTACTGGAATAAAAATACTCGTCAATCGACTCACACTCTGCACACCACATAAACTGCCTCATTATTTGACTGAGATATGAGTACCGCAAAAGTGCCGCAACGGTTCACAGCAACCTAATATATTGTAACTTTTCAAGCAGGCAGCGTTATTCACTGCTCTGAAGCCAGCATTAGCCGATAAAGCACGTATTGTGGAGTAGTTATTATCTCTTCCAATATCAGCGCGAATATTGCCTTCGAGGAACGCCTTTTTACCTGATCGGCAATTACACTTGATCCCAAATCACCAGAAGGGCGTTACATAAGAAAACCCAACTGGCAAATACAATGTTTGGATTATTCAAAAAAGACCCTTCAGCAAAATTACGAAAGCAGCACTCAGCTCTGCTCGAGAAGGCCATGCATGCGCAGCGCAATGGCGATATAAAGACCTATTCAATGCTCACTGCTGATGCAGAAGCATTGTGGCAAAAGATAGAGGAAACTGAGAAAACGAAATAAACGCGCAGCCCGACGCACAAATAAAAAGGGCACACCGAAGTGTGCCCGCATTGCTGTTTTTACGGAGAACAAGCAATAAAAACTATTCTTTGAGGGATTGTGCGTAGTCTTTCGCCTGTTGTAACAGGCGCAGCACGTTATTCCCCCAGATATCAGCTAAATCTTCTTCGGTATAGCCCTCAGCCAGCAAGCGCTCAGTGATTTTAGGCAGCGCGGCCACATCCATCATGGTTTCTACACCACCACCGCCATCCCAGTCAGCACCCACACCGGTATGCTTTGGCCCGGCGACTTCAAGAATATGAAGGAAATGCTCCATATAATCCTCAAAGGTCGCTCTGACCGCCGGGTGCTCCATATCAATTTGCTTACGCTTGGCTTTAAGCGCTGCAATTTCGGCTTCGCTCATTTGGGCAATGTTACCCATTTGCCGGAATAACTCGCCGTAGGCTTTACCACGTTGTGGATCCTGAGGCAGTTCCTTAAGGTAAGAGCTATAGGCATTCACATGAATTACGCCACCGCTCTCCACCAACTTTTTAAGCAGACTGTCATCCACATTACGTGGGTGGTCATAGATCGTTTTGGTGCCGGAATGCGACAGGATCACCGGTGTTTTGGATAACTCAATCATATCCTCCAACAGGTCATCGTGGGCATGGGAGCCATCCAGAATAATGCCCAGCTCATTGGCCTTTTTTACCAGCTCTTTACCCAGCGGCGACAGGCCCCCGTACTGTTGACCATCGGGATCGGTAGAGCTGTCACCAAACTGGTTGTTTTTAAAGTGCACCGGCCCCACCATGCGCAGACCCATTTTATAAAAGGTGTCCAGCAAACTCAGGTCTTCACCCAGCGGGTACGCATTTTCCATGCTGACATAGACAATCTTTTTGCCTTGCTCAGCAATCGCTTTAGCGTCTTCCGGTTCAGTTGCCAACGCAAAGGTGTCGGGGTTAGCCGCTACCATTTTGTGGATCGCCATAGCGCGCAGTAACGCGGTATCGCGGGATGACTTAAACCCGGCTTCAGTTACCGGGCCCTGCGGCGTGTAAATCACCCAAAAGCCACCATCCAGACCACCGCTGTTCATCCGCGGCACATCCACCTGGGAGAAATCGTCGGCAAAAGTGTGCGAATGCATAATATCGAAGCCCGGTTGCACGAGTAGCGCAGGCGTATCGAGATGCGTGTCCATAACCACTAGCGAATCGTGCAGTTTAGCCGCATCGGCAGCGGCGAAAGCCGGGCTGCATGAAGCAGCCACCGCTAACGCGCACAAGGTTTGTTTAATTCTTATCTTCATTAAAAGTCTACCGTCAGGGTTGCCTGGAAGGTACGCGGGCTAAGCGGGCGACCAAACGTCGAACCGGTAAACGCAAACGACATTACTTCTTTGTCGAACACGTTGTCGATGTTGAAACGAAGGCGCATATTCTCAGGCATGCCAAAGTTGTTAGGACCGCCGATATCTACATAAGCCTGTGCCACCAGGTAGCTGTCCAGTTCAATAGACTCGGAAAAGTCGGTGTAGCGCTTGCCGGTATATTTAGCCGAGAAGTTGGCTACCAGCCATTCGGTCGGCTCATAGGTTACGCCACCAGTCATCAGCCATTCCGGGCTATCCGGTAACTGACTGCCGGCCGGGTTACTGCCAAATCCATCCACCAGCTCAGCTTTTTTATAAGACAAGTTGGCATTGAAATAGAGCTCTCGGTCGAATACCTCTGGTTGGAACACGCCGCTTAATTCAACCCCATAGGCTTTGGAGGCCCCTGCATTCACGTAAAATGCTTCTGGCTGACCGGTGGCCGGATTCATTACACTGCTGGCAATTAAGCGATTGTCGAAGCGGGTATAGAATAAGGCAATCGCACCGTTGTAAGTTTCGCGGTTGGTTCTGAAACCAAACTCATAGTTATCGGCTTCTTCCCCTTTTGGATCAGGCGCATCAAACCCCACGGCGTTATCGAAGATATCGTCCGTACCGGCCGGTAGTGCATAGTTTTGTGCAAATGAGGCAAAGATCTGATCGGTATCATTTAACCGGTAAACCGCGCCTACCATGGGTAAGAAGTTGTCGCTGTATTCAGCTTCAACAGACTGCGGACCGTAACCAGGCTGGCTGTCAATTTCGTAATCCGCGTAATCTCGGTAGCCATCCAGTGAGTAATCGATGGACAGTGACTTAAAGCCCACTTCCAGCATCAGATTGTCATCCATCATGCTGAAGTTGTCTTTTACGTATAGCTGGGTGGTATCGCGCACTGCGGTGTAATCACGACGGTAATAAGCCACCTCATCCAGAATGACATCCCCGTCGGCACTGCCGCCGGTTTTATTCAGGCGTGCCTGGGTGCGATTATAGGTATCGTCTTCAATCCAGCCACCGAACTCGATTTTATGATCGCCCATATACCAGGTTAACCCGGCAACAATCCCCTCTCGTTCGCCACCCACAGTGGAAAGTCCGTACTGAACACCGCGTGGATGCACGACATCAAGTCCGGCCGCTGCCTGACGGGTGTAAATGCCCAGAGTATTGGAGTAGCTGTCTGGTGATACCCCATAACCGTCTTTATCTTCGTAATAGGCGGTTACATCGAGTTTAACATCTTCGCTGAAATAGGTCCCAAAACCTAATGAATAGAGCTTATCATCGCGAATATTGATGCGATCTTCGTAATAACTGGTACAGTTTGAACCGGTGAATACCGGCGTAAAATCATCGTCATCGATGCTGCCGTCACCATTATAGTCATATACGCTGCCTGCGGAGCTGATACACCCTTCCGGGATGCTGTCGGCATAGCTGTAGTAATAGTTGCTGGCAAAGGTCGAGGCCGGTGCAGACGGTGAATCATAGTCGAAGAAATCGTTCGCTACATAAGTCGCCTGGATATAGCTGTCGCCGAACTCATACAACGCTTTAGCTTCGATGTGTTCGCGGTCTATAGTGCCCGGGCCACGCCACAGATCACTGTCGGTTTTAGAGCGGCTTACGTAAGCTCTGAAACCGTCGATATCGCCGGTTTCCAGTTTTACAAAGGTACGTTGTAAGTCAAAGTCACCCACCGTCACCGCAACCATGCCGCCCATGTCCTCAGATGGGCGAACAGTGCTGTAAGAAGCAATCGGGCCCAAAGAAGCATAGGTTGGTGCGGATACATCGCCGGCACCCGGTGAGGCGACAACGGCGCCAAGGTTTTCATTGTCTACGTAACGGAAAATAGGGCTTCCGCCAAAGGCATCGGAGCGCCCCATAGGAATACCATCCAGTACAAAGCCCATCTGGCTTAACTGGAAAGCCCTAACCTGCACTGAGTTACCAAACTCATAAAGCCCCAACGCGCCATCCGTTTGTACGTTAAAGCCGGGCAAATTTTCGAGCATTTTTAATCCGGAGATTCCCGACGGTGCAGAAAGCAATTCGTCGCGCGTAACAGCCAGTGTATTAGTGGCTTCGTCGGTACCGATTGCAATATCTGTTTGGGAAACACGACGACCAACGACGACGATTTTCTCTTCTTTTTGTGCTTCGGTTTCGTCACTGGTTTGTGCACTAACCTGGGAACCAATCAGTAGCTGACCTATGACGCCAGCCAGTAGGGTAAGTGAAAAGGGTTTGCATGTGTGTTTTTGTGCCATATCGTTATTTTCTCAGTCTTGTTTCAGGGAGTTTGAATTCGAGACCGTGTTGTTATTCTGCGCCCTTCCTTAGGCGGTATTCATACAGGTCTTTCAAACCCTGTACCAATTCACTGATTCGATGGTTGTTTTAGGATAAATTGCCGGATGCAACCGACAACCTGCATAAAAGATATCGTATACCGTATCTTTAATACAATCCTTTAACAAACTATTCCTGAGTAATAATCGTCTCTGCACTTATTTTGTGATGAAAAGCTGACCAATTGCACTACTTTAGACAAAAGTATAAGTAAGTATATTCCATTATCTATCACGTAAAATTCACGTATAGTGATGTCTTCATTGCTATGCAGAATGGGTTAGGAGGTCAGAATGAATAACGCAAAACGGATGTCCACCGGTCTTAAGGTGTTTGCCTGGTTGATGGTGCTATGGAATGGGATTGGCGTGGCGGCATTTTTCAGCCAGCTTATGATGACGCCGGAGATGATTGCCCAGCTGCCTGAGGCGCAGCAGGCGGTGTACCGGGATATCCCGGTATGGTCTTACGCAGCCTATGCTCTGGCCGTTTTTGGCGGTTTAATTGGCTCTATTTTACTCGCGTTGGGTAAAAAACTCGCGTTACCTGTGCTGGTTATCTCCCTCGCCGGGGTGCTTGTACAGCAGTATTATAACTTTGTGGTCATTGATGCCATCGGCATTATGGGCTGGGGCATAGTAGTAATGCCTGTTATCGTAACTGTCATCGCATTATTACTGGTTATTATCAGCCAGCGTGGTACACGATCAGGCTGGTTACACTAAAACAATAGAGAGTTACATGCAGTATTCTGACCGGGCCAGAGCCATTACTCCATTCTATGCAATGGCCTTTGGCGAGAAAGCCACGGCGCTTGAGCACGCCGGACACAAGGTTGTTCGTTTAAATATTGGTGAGCCCGACTTTGGCGCCCCGCCAGCGGTTCAGCAAGCCATGCAACAGGCTGTTGCAGAAAATCAGTTACCCTACACCGGCGCACTGGGCGACTACCGTTTGCGTGAAACCATTGCCGGCTTTTACCAGACCATGCACGGGCTGGAAATCGAGCCGCAACGAGTAGTAGTAACCGCCGGAGCCTCAGCGGCGCTTTTACTGGTGTGCGCCGCACTGGTTAATCCGGATGACGAAGTAATGGTGGGCGATCCCTCCTATCCTTGTAATCGCCAGTTTGTTACCACATTTGGCGGTAAGGTTAATCTGGTCCCCACCACGGCTGCCGACCGTTTTCAATTAACGCCTGCACTGGTAAAACAGCACTGGCACGAGACGACCCGGGCGCTGATGGTTGCCACACCATCCAATCCCACCGGTACGGCGGTATCTGCCGGCGACCTTGCAAAAATGTGCGAGTTTGCCAAAGCCCGTGGCGCATGGCGGATCATCGACGAAATCTACTTAAATCTGAGTGACGCTTCCAACGGCCCGCCGCAATCGGCGCTGTCGTTTGATAACGACGCGATTATTATCAACAGTTTTTCAAAGTACTTTGGCATGACCGGCTGGCGATTAGGCTGGATGATCGTACCTGACGACATGGTGGCAGTTATCGAAAAACTGGCGCAAAACTTATATATCTGCCCCTCCACACCGGCCCAGCTTGCCGCTCTAGCCTGCTTTACACCGCCTACCCTGGCGCTGTGTGAGCAACGGCGGGAATCTTTGCTGTCACGGCGAAAAATCGTTCTGCAAGGCCTGGCTGACGCGGGCCTCAACGTGCCGGTTGAACCTGACGGCGCGTTTTACGTTTATATTGACGTTAGCCAGACGGGGATGTCTGCCATGACGTTTTGTGACCGCTTACTCAGCGAAGCCCATGTGGCTATGACACCGGGCAATGATTTTGGTGTTATCGGTGGCCATCAGTTTGTCAGGCTGTCTTATGCCACTTCGGAAGCGCTGTTGCATGAAGGTCTGGCGAGGATCAAAGCATTTACCCACAAGTTGAAACAACTTTGATCCACTTAAGTGATTGAAATAAGCCCCGCATCAGGGTCTACTGATAACCAAAGCAATTATAATTGACCACTATCCAGGGGCTTACACCATGAAACGACTCTTTTTACTCAGTGCGGTGGCGCTTGCGTTGACCGCCTGTTCCGAAGCACCACAAACCAGTACGGCTTCACAACCTGCCACCACAGCCGAAAGCGCACAGCTTAGCGAGTCCGAGCGATTAAACGCCTGGTTTGAAGAAAAATACGAGCAACAGTTGCAGTTTTCCCCGCTGATGATGACCCGCCTTGGCCGCAAGGAGCGCTACGACCAGATTGATGATATGTCGGAACAGGGCCAGGAAAAACGCCTGCAATGGATGGCGGCAACCGTTGACGAACTGCAAGCAAACTTTGACTACAGTAAGTTAGATGAAGACACCAAGATATCCTACGACATCTGGATGTTTCAGTTTGAACAGGCTAAGAAGCAAGCAGAATTTCGCCGCCGTAATTACGTACTCACTCAAATGAATGGCATGCAATCCATGCTGCCAACCCTGCTGATCAATTATCACAAAGTCGCTGAAATCTCGGATATGGAAGCCTATATCTCCAGACTGGAAGGCGTCGGCCGGGCGGTTGAGCAATTAACCAGCCGGGTTGCCATCAATGCAGACGAGGGGGTTAAAGCGCCGTACTTTGCTTACGAGGGCGTTATTAAGCAAAGCAAGGCGATTATCTCAGGCAAACCTTTTGATGCCGACAGTGATCAGGATTCCTCATTGCTGGCAGACGTAAAAACCAAGGTGGCAGCACTTCAGGAAAGCGGCGAGATCACAGCCGAACAGGCGGCGACCTTTATTGAGGAAGCCGAGACCGCACTGCTCGATAAAGTCATGCCAGCTTATGGCAAGCTGATTAGCTGGTTTGAAAATGACCTGCCGAACATTTCCCGTGAAGCAACAGGCGCATCGGCGCTGCCGCAGGGCGAAACTTATTACAATTCAGCCCTGGCCTTACGCACCACTACCGATTTAACCGCCGACGAAATTCATCAGATTGGTTTGAACGAAGTAGACCGCATTCTGGCTGAAATGGAAAAAATTAAGCAGGCAGAAGGCTTCGACGGCACCTTAAACGAGTTCTTTGCCTACATTAAATCGGATAACACCGACGAACGTTTTTATTATCCGAATACCGACGAGGGACGTCAGGCTTACCTTGACGACGCCACTGCCTTTCTGGACAACATTGCCGATAAATTACCGGAATTCTTCGGTATCCTGCCCAAAGCCGATCTGGTTGTAAAACGGGTAGAACCTTATCGTGAACAGGCTGGCGCCCCGCAGCATTACTTTGCCGGCTCGCCGGATGGCAGCACACCGGGTGTGTACTATGCTCACCTGATAGATATGTCTACCATGCCGAAGAACGAAATGGAGGCTATCGCCTACCACGAAGGCAACCCCGGCCACCATATGCAAATATCCATTGCTCAGGAACTGGAAGGGGTACCTAAGTTCAGAACCACATCGTTCTTTAACAGTTATGTTGAAGGCTGGGCGTTATATGCAGAGCTGGTGGCGAAGGAAATGGGCGGCTACCAGAACCCCATGTCTGATTTTGGCCGCTTAGTCTCTGAAATGTGGCGCGCTATCCGTTTAGTGGTAGACACCGGCATCCATGCCAAAGGCTGGACAGAAGAACAGGCCAATCAGTTCTTCAGAGATAACTCGCCCATTTCCGATGGCGCCATAAAAACCGAAGTACAGCGCTATTTTGTGTGGCCGGGTCAGGCGACTTCCTACAAAATCGGGATGCTGAAAATTCTTGAACTACGAGAAAAAGCCGAAACCGAACTGGGCGATAAGTTTGATATTCGTGCCTTCCATGATGTGATCCTCGGCAGTGGCGCGGTACCTCTGACCATATTAGAACGCATGGTAGATAACTGGATTGCCAGGGAACAGGCCGTTTAATTCAAAACAGTTTTAACCAGGCCGGCATAATCTGCCGGCTTTTTTGATGCTGTCGTCTAATCAGCAGAATATTAAGACCACGAGCTTGTACGCCACCAACAATTGCAGGTAAGGTGGTATAAAATATTCAAAAATACAACGACATGAAAATTTCACAGCAGGATCTCGATATTTGTTGTGGGCCCGAAGCCTTTGTCTCGCAAACGGATATCCAACCCGTAACACAACCCATTCACCAGACTTCGCTGTTCTCTTACAGTAAGTTTGAGAACCTCTGCGCGGCGCTGGCCAATGAATACAGCACACCGGTTTATACCCGTGGGCGCAATCCCACGATGACCAGCGTGGAAAAGAAACTTGCCGCTCTTGAGCGTGGCGAAGCATGCAAATTGTTTGCTTCTGGTATGGGTGCTATTAGTGCGGCCATTACCGGATTAGTAAATCAGGGCGATCACATCATCTTTATCAATCAGGTCTACAGCCCTACCATTCAGCTGGCTGAGCAACTGGCGCGGTTTGGTGTAACATTTACTTACCTGACCTCCGGCGATCTGGAACAACTACAAACGGCCATCCGCCCGGAAACCCGGCTTATCTGGTTTGAAAGTCCGGCTACCATGACCTTTAAGCGCATTGATATTACCAAAGTAGTGGCCATTGCCCACGAACATGGCATTCTGACCGGTATCGATAACACCTGGGCAACGCCGCTGCTACAGAAACCCATCACGATGGGTGTCGACATCGTGGCCCACTCCTTAACCAAATACATTGGCGGCCACAGCGATGTGATTGCCGGTGCGATAATCACCCGCCACGCATTACTTAAGCAGATTTTTTACCGTACCTTTTTGCTTAATGGCGCCGCAATTGGCCCCATGGATGCATGGTTAATAGAAAGAGGGCTGCGTACCCTGAGTGTGCGGCTCCAGCAACAGGAAGCCAGCGCGCTGGCCATTGGAGAGTTTCTGCAGGACCATCCTAAAGTGGCGCGTATCTATCACCCGGACTGGCAAGAAGATACGCCACCGGCTGACACAAATCCACTGGCCGGTTACAATGGCCTCATCAGCTTTACGCTGAAGAGCCCAACCTACGAAAACGTGACGCAATTTTTAAATGCCCTGCATCACTTTCGCCTTGGCGTGAGTTGGGGCGGGTTTGAAAGTCTGGCCATTTCCTTACAGCGCCCGGAAAATGCCGAACAGCTGGCCGCCATGCACCTGCCACAAGGGCTTATCCGTTTGTCTGTTGGGCTAGAAGCTGCACAAACACTGATAGCCGATTTAGAACAAGCTTTCCAACATGTCTGAACCCGTGTCAGCCTCACCCAATAAGCCATTGCCGCTTTGGTTAGCGGCGTTGCCACTGGTGGTGCTGTTAACGGTTTTTGCTGGCGGCGCGGTATTTACCGAGCTAGGCGGGACGCTGGTGGTGGTAGCAATATTGCTGGCAGCAGTGATTGCCGGGCTGATAGGCTTTAGCCGGGGCGTAAGCTGGCAGTTAATGGAACAGGCCGCCGTGGCCAAATTTGGTGATGTCTTTCCGGTAGTGCTTATCCTGCTATCTATTGGCGGCTTAATTGGTAGCTGGATGCTGTGCGGCACCATTCCGTTTTTTGTATGGACCGGAATCCACCTTATCGATCCGGATTATCTTTACATTTCGGCTTTTCTGGCCGCCGCTATTATGAGCATATTCACCGGCTCATCCTGGGCCTCGGCCGGCACAATCGGCGTGGCGTTAATGGGTCTGGCCACGGTAATGGGTGCCTCTTTACCGGTTACCGCCGGTGCGGTGATTTCCGGCGCCTGCTTCGGCGACAAAATGTCGCCCTTATCAGATTCAACCAATATTTCGGCGATTGCAGCCAAAGCCGATTTATATCAGCACATCGGACACATGGTTTACACGGCCTTACCGTCTTTTTTAATTGCCCTCGTTGTGTTTATTCTGGTCCCGGCCGCAAGCTCAGTCGATCAGAGCCATGCAGGGTTAGCGACTGCTGCCATGCAACAACTCATCGAATCGGCCTTTAGCCCGGCCTGGTGGCAATTGCTGCCTCCCGCCCTGGTGATTTATGCGATTGTTAAAAAGTGGCCGCCCGTCATCGGTATTACTTTTTCCACATTACTGGCTCTTGCGCTTGCAGTATTGGCACAACCTTTCGGGTTAGAAGATGCAGTGAATGCCTACCTGAACGGCTTCAGTCTTAACATGCTACCCTCGCAATTGCGCAGTGACGCGTTGGCTAATGAAGCATTTATACAACTGGTTGAACGTGGCGGATTGTACTCAATGGTGGGTACTCTGGTGGTTATTATCGCGGCGTTTTTACTGGCTGGTGCCATGCAGGCCTGCGGCGCACTGAATGTATTAATTCAGGCCATGCTCCGGCGGGTAAAAGGTACCTTCAGTTTGGTGTTAAGCACGATGGTGAGCGGCATTACTCTGCTTTCGCTGACCAGTCATGGCGGCGTGACCAGTTTAATTATAGGCAACCTGTATCAGCCTGGCTATCAGGCCAGAAAACTCGCACCGGTGAACTTATCCCGCAGCATTGAAGATTCGGTGACTCTGATGGATCCGGTGCTCCCCTGGACCGTTTCCGGCTTATTTATGGCCGCCACGCTGGGTGTGGCGACCGTAGATTACTTACCCTGGGCCTTGTTTTGCCTGGGCGGCCCGGTGTTTTCGTTGCTGTGGGCCGGGCTATTACCACGCTCGGCCGCAATAAAGCATCTGCCCTAGAATTTCAGTAAGAAGGCGGTATAGCCGTATACGGTATCGTCGGGGTAATCGCCCTGGGCGAACGCATCACCTTTGGCCATATAGGCGCCACCAAACTCAAGGCGGAACTTTGGCAGCAACTGGTGACGCCAACGAAACTCAATCTGATTGCCTATCTCACTTTCACCCCCCACCGGGGTTTTCTGGTAACTAAAATTTAAGTAGCGGATCAGCAGATTGTCTTTCTTAGTAAATTTACTCACCATTTTAAGGCCCAGTGATACCAGGTTACGCCGTGGCATGGTGCGGTACACTTCGGTAGGGCCAAAATCGAAGCGTCGTACACCGTAAAGCGCGTCAAAGTTGGTATTTTTACCGTCACTACTGTTGTTGTCTCCGCTTATCAGATCGACAATAGCCTGCAGTGAGGTCGTTTCGCTAATCATCTGCCCAAACGCACCGTGGAATAACCAGGCCTGATGGTCGATTTCCGTGACATCACTGGGCGAGGTAGACTCGTGCCGGGTACCGGATTGCAGAATGACCTCGGCATCGGCGCGCCATTTGGTGTCATTGGGCAGCGTATAATGAGCACTTACAGTTAAAAATTCACGGTTTGCTGTATTTAAACCAGGGCCATCTTCTTCGTCAAACCAATAGGTTTGCAGTTGCCAGGTTTTATCCGCTGAGGCGCCATAAAATCCATAAATTGCACGCTCTGAGTAAGACTTATCAAAGCCTCTTTCATTCGCATCGATACTTGCCGCATCGCCGGGTAGGCGAGTCACCGGCAGCAGATAAACGCCGTGCACATTCCAGTCATTCCATTGCCATTCACTGACTACCCCATCGAAGGTGTTCATGGCATTACGAAAATACCCGCTGGAAATGACCCGACGACTGCCAAAATCAAGAATAAACCGGCCAACACTGAGTTTCTGCATGGAAAGACCAGTGCCTTGATGATCGCTCCCAAGCCATGAGAAATTGAACTGCACGGGCTCCAGAGTGTTGACCTGCGAGCGACCAAGAGTCGGGTCGTCATTATCCAGATACACCCGGGAATCGCCTAACTCTCCAACGACCTCAAACTGCGACCATTTCATTACTGTTTTTATCTGCAGTTTTGAGGACAGGCGCTGGTTATGCTGAGTGAAGCGGTTGTCGGTAGTAGGGAATAACGGATTAGTGATATTTTCATAACGTAAGGCCCACTGACCCGACACATCAAAGGTGGGGGATTGTGCCCACACCACAGGTGACAACAGCGAAGTAGCACAGGCCACGCTGAGCATACTGACATATTTTACATACAATGATTTCATAGGTGTCTCCGGTTTCTCTCACCTGGGAATTGATAATACTGGATTTGATTTTATTTAACGTCAGCTACGTTACGTTTTAAAACGACTGACCTTTTGCCCCAGTTGTTGGACGGTGCCGTTAACACTGCCTGCAATCTCCCCGGTATTCTCGATGGTTTTGAGATTCTGCTGACCCAGGGTATTGAGGTTGGTGACATTAGTATTGATATCCGTTACCACCTGGCTTTGTTCTTCGGTGGCTGCGGCTATCTGATAAATGGTTTCGTTAGCATCATTGACCGCCTCGCTTACCTGGTCAAAAGCCCGTGCCAGTTGTTCTGAAACGGCGACCACAGAGTCTACTTCGCTGGCGCCTCGCTCAATGGCGTTCACCGCATCATTCACACTGTGCTCCAGGCGACCTAGCATTTCGTTGATATTTTCTGTTGACTGCTGGGTGCGACTCGCCAGGGTTCTGACCTCGTCGGCCACCACGGCAAAGCCTCTTCCCTGCTCACCGGCGCGCGCAGCTTCAATAGCAGCATTCAGTGCCAACAGGTTGGTTTGCTCGGCGATACCTCGGATAACATCCAATACCGCTATAATGTTTTGTGACTCTTTGGCCAGGCTGGAGATAACGTCGCTAGCGTTACTAATCGACGCAGACAGATTCGACACATTTTTCACTGAGTCATTAACCACTTTACTCGAAGACGTGCTGATTTGAGAGGCGACTTTGACCTTCTCCATAGCGCCCTGACTGTTATTGGCTGTATCTGCTACCACGTGGCTTAATTCGTTAACGGCAGTGGCAATCTGATCGAGATTGTCATTCTGCTGGTGAGATGCTGACTTCACGGTATTTGAAGCGTCATTGAGATTTGCTGCAGCCGTTTTCAGGTTCTCGGTATCCTGCTGGATAATGACAATTAACTCCTGCAGGTTTTCCATAAAGCGATTAAAGGTTTTTGCCAGAGTTGCCAGTTCGTCTTTGCCACTACTGTTTAAGCGACTGCGTAAATCGCCATCGCCCTGGCTGATATCACGCATGACATCAATCAGGGTATTCAGTCGATCAGTTACCAAGCGTGGTCCGTACATGATGGATAACGCGCTTACTATTAGCACAATAACCAATACCACCAACAGCAATAACTGATTGCTTTGAGATGATGACTGCATATCGGCGGCAAGCGCATCAGCGGCATTTTTCATTGCTTCACCAAAGGTGTCGTAATGGCTTCTGACCTGCTCAAAATTATCAATCAGACTGGCTGAGCGCAAAGCATTTGCACCTTCGATATCGCCGGACATAACCCGCGATGCAACGTCATTGGCGTCACGCAACCAGTTGTCATAGTCATTTTTAAATTTATTCCCGCTGCCAACATTTTCCGCTTCTTGCTGGACGATAGCACGTGCCTGATTCATGCGATCCAGGGCTTGTTGAGCATTTTCCCGGAAGTCAGCAATTTCGGCGTCAACGGCCTCGCCACGCATACCTGCGCGGATAATGGCATCCTGTAACGCCGTCTGTGCCTGATAGAGATCACGATCGGCATTAAGGGTAAGGCTGACAGCATTAAGATAGCGCTTGGCTATTTGTTCAGAGTCATCACTAAGGTTACTAAGGGAGAAAACAGAAATAATCGCTACAATACATAATAACGCCGTTACCACGACTAAAGGGAAAGCAAACTTGCTTCTTATGGAGAACTGGCTGAAATCAATCATGGGCCGCCTCAAACTACACAAACGTTATACTTGCTCAAAGCGTGGCACATTATTTTTTTTTTGCAAAAAAACGTACACTTACACACCCAAGCGCTCAATGTCACATTTGTCACAATGTTCACATTTGCGGCAATTATGGATTTTATTGGCTAATAGTCAATGAAAAATTGCTCACAACCCCGACAATTCAACCTTTAGTACAATAGCTAACGGCAGGCTAGAAACAGAAAGATCTGGCTTAAAGCGTTTAAATATATGAGAAAAATCGATTACTCTAGGGGCTGTTGATCTTTGCTGTACGATTTTTGGTCTATATGAAAGCATTTTAATCGCGGAGCAGTCCTGAAGGCATAGTTGTTCTACGTCAAAGGGCTGTGACAATGAGTAAAATGCTTTCATGACGACCCCTTCGGGCAGCGCCTGTGTATCATTTATACTGTGTTGACTGTTTTTGATTTAGCCCACTAGACCTGCAAACAGTCGCCTTGTCTAAATGATACACAGACTGCTGCAAAAGTGTACAGCAAAGATCAACAGCCCCTAATAAAAATGAAAAATGACTACTAAGTATACGTATATGAAGTAAATTAAACTGAATGGCCGTGAAAATCAGGTGGCAGCTAGCTTTTCATACCTAACCGGCTTACTACCTTCGAACCAAAAAGACCTGATAAAGATAAGGTTATTTATGCGCCACCGTTGTGTCGTAATCTGAGTTTATTTTTAGGGAAATGTAAACTTTTTCGCCACGATCCGGCCAGCAACCCTATTTAAACTTGAATCCAACCCGGCCTGAAATTACATTATCGGCAATGATGTAGTATTGAGTGAAGTATCTCTTTTTTCATGGCTAAATTTGTTGTTTTGCTGTTGTTGAGCTGCCTGCCCTTTTGTGCCCCATTTGCTGCTGAGGTAATTAAACGTTCCGAGACGGGGTTGTGTCACGACAATAACAGCCCGTGGTACGAGCGCACCCGTAATTTTTCCGCGCACGCAAGTATGCAAAGCTGTCTGGCGGCCGGGGGCAAAGCCTATTCCGGATATGCCACTAACTCACAAGCTACCATTACCGATGGCTACGAAAGAGACCTGTTTCCTCACTGGTTAGATGAGGATGATAACTGCCGTGACACCCGGGCCGAGACACTTATCCGCCAATCAGAAGTCCCCGTTGCTTTCGCCGACGGCGCAGGATGTCAGGTAACCAGTGGACGCTGGCACGATCCGTACACTGACAGTACCTTTACCAACGATGCCCTGAACGTCATTGCGGTCAGCCTGTCAGCCAACCGTTCAAAGGGGGCTAAAGGCCCTGCCGAATGGATGCCCGCCAATCAGGGCTTTCGCTGTCAATACTTGCAGCGCTTTCAGGTGGTTACGCAGAAATACCAGCTTGCGTTTACGGCCCGTGAGAGCCGGGTGATGTCCCGACAGCTTTCGAGCTGCTCACGCCCGGGGTGAACCGGGCACTGAGTATAAAAATACTCAGCTCGCAATAAAAAAGGCCACGAAACCTCAACTCACAGGTAATATCTTTAGCGGTATGTGTACGGTGCAGGCAACTATCGTCACCATTATGCCAGGCGCACTGTAGAAGAGGCTGCGACAATAGCGGAAACATTCAAGGTATACGCAACCGCTCATCATAACAGCTTATGAAACTTACAAAGCACTGGTCATTATTTCACTGACTTTAATCATTTTTTAGCTAATATTTATGATGTAATCATAAGCACGCATGATCAGGAACACGCAGCAATGGACAAAAAATTCGGGCTTCATCTATCACTGGTGATTGGAGTGCTCGCTTTCTTTGTTATAGCCGTGACCTACAAATTAGGATTTGCTACCCAGAATATTGTCACCATCTGGCCGTCAGCCGCTGTGACCTATTGGGCGGTTCGAAGATATGGTAAATGGGCTCTACTCCCGATTGTGATTGCCGAAAATCTCCACGCTTATCTATTTATCAGTATTTTACCGCTCGCTTATTTAGTGCCGGTTACCAATGCATTGGCTGCCTATCTGGGAGTACTGGTAGAAAGGCGGTTAAATTCGCAAAACACTCCCTTTAGTTCTCTCCCTCATATTCTCGCCCTGGTGTTTGGTGGCTTTCTCACTCTGGCTATTTCTGGCGCCATACTTGGTGGCAGCATTATGGCCTATGTTTATCAAATTGAAGACTGGCCAGAATTAATCTGGTTGTGGATCCTGAGTGATTATACAGGCCTGATAATGCTGGCGCCTTTGCTGATTGTTTTTGAGCAGCCAAATAAGAGGATAACACCCAAGGAAATAGTATTGCAGATACTGCCAACCCTGACGGCAATCATGATCATCTGGTTGATGGGAACAACTCAATTGTTAGCCGACCATGGCTATTACATTGTAGGCCTGATATTAACCCCGTTGGTTTTATTTCTGGCATTTAAACAGCAAACCCATTATTTGAGCATAAATTACACATTGATTTGCACCGGTGCCTTACTTGCGGTCCTCAGTTCAATTGACGGCGATTTAACCGCTAATCTCTGGCTAAGTAATCAACACTATATTACTCAGGTGATATTGATTGGTTATCTGGTTCATGCGGTTAATTTACAGCGCATGCAACTGTTGAAGAGCCTTCGCAAAGAAAGAGATTTGCTGGAAAACCGGGTTAACCTGCGCACTGAGCAATTAGCTGAAGAAGTCGCGGCTAATAAACGGATTGCAGAAGAAATGGAACGTCTTGCGACAATCGATTCACTTACGGAAACACTGAACCGAAGAGCCTTTCAACAGCAACTCGATAGTGAACTGAATAAAGCGCAACGTGCTTTACATCCGCTCTGCCTGGCCATGATGGATATCGATCATTTTAAACAGGTCAACGACCGCTATGGTCATGCTGCAGGCGATCTTGTTCTAATTTCGATATGTCGTGCAATCAGGCAGCAAATTCGCGCCGATATCGACGTTTTAGGGCGCCTGGGGGGGGAAGAATTTGCGCTTTTAATGCCCGCTACCCGTATCGAGGACGCACAAATCTGTTTAGAAAGGTGCAGAAACACAATTGCAGCACTGGAAATTCCCTACTCTTACAAGAATGAACAAGTCAACATTCGTATTACCTGTAGCTTTGGACTTGCGTGCCAATCATCTGTCACCAGTTCTCGGGATCAATTATTAATCGAAGCCGACGATGCCCTGTATCAGGCAAAACAAACCGGCAGAAACAAGATCGTTACCGGCCCTGTTTAGACTGCCGTTCTGGCGGCCCACAACAGAAGTAAAACTGCTCCCATCAAGAGTGCTCATGCGCTAAGGTCGAAACAAGGCGAACTGTACCTTCGCCGACTTCTGTACAATACGTAGCGCTTTTGTCGGTGGCTAATTCTCATATGAAAATAACCACCAACAAAGCCGGCTTGATTCACACGGCAAAGAATTTAAATCAACTGGCCACGCGCTGGTATTCACGGTATTCCGGCTGCCACTGGGTAGCCTGGATACAGGCCAGGATATCTGCTTCACTGCGGACAGGCGCAACACCATCGGCAATAGCCGCCATCGCCACGCGCTTGGCAATCTCAACAGATAACGACTTAATGTTATTTAAGGGTGGTAATAACGCCCCTTCGCCATGCATGGCCAGAGGTGAAGCCTCCGCCAATGCCAGACTTGCCGCCATCAGCATGTTATTGGTTACCCGCTTGGCTTCGCAGCTCACCACCGCCAAACCGATACCCGGGAAAATGTAACTGTTATTGCACTGACTGACCGGCAAGGTGGCTCCGTTTAATTCAACGTCTGTAAATGGACTGCCGGTGGCGACAATGGCCGCCCCATTGGTCCAGCTAAACACTTCTCGGGGTGTCGCTTCCACACAGCGCGAGGGGTTACTCAGCGGCAGGATCACCGGTTGTGGCGTATGCCGGTGCATGGCTTTTACAACCTGTTCAGAAAACAAGCCAGCGCAGCCCGATACGCCCAGTAGAATACCCGGTTTTACAGTATTAATAACGTCGAGTAATCCTGGCGCATTATCACCTTTCCAGCCATTAAAATTGATTAAATCCTGTGCTACCGCACGCTGAAAATCCGTGAGGTTACGTGCCCTGGTGGTGATAAGACCGTCACGATCAATCACATACACCTGCTGTCTCGCAGCTTGCTCTGACAGCCCTTCAGCCTGTAAACACCGTACCCATTGTTCGGCAATGCCACAGCCTGCCGAGCCGCCCCCCACAATCACCAGCGGCTGGGTTGACGCCGCCACCGCTTTGGCTTTACATGCAGCCAGCATAGTTGCCACGGCAACTGCCGCCGTGCCCTGAATATCATCATTAAAGCAACAGTAACTGTCGCGATATCGGCTTAACAGAGGCGTAGCATTGGCTTGTGCGAAGTCCTCAAACTGAATTAGCGCCTTTGGCCATCTGCGACGCACCGCTTGCATGAACTTATCTACAAACACGTCGTATTCAGCCTGGCTGATACGCGGATGACGGCAGCCCATGTACATTGGGTCTTCCAACAACGCCGGATTGTTGGTACCAACATCCAGCATAATAGGCAATGTATTGGCCGGGCTGATACCGCCACACACGGTGTACAGCGACAACTTGCCAATCGGAATGCCCATTCCCCCAACGCCTTGATCACCAAGGCCAAGAATGCGCTCGCCATCGGTGACCACAATCACCTTAATGTTCCGTTTGGTGGCGTTATGCAAAATGGTATCGATACGATCCTGCTGGTGATGCCCAATGAACAAGCCCCGGGCACTGCGATAAATGTCGGAGAACTTCTCACAGGCTTCACCCACCGTTGGGGTATAGATAATGGGCATCATCTCTTCAATATGTTCCATGATTAAACGAAAAAACAGGGTTTCGTTAGTGTCCTGAATATCGCGCAGAAAAATGTGTCTGGCCATGTCGGTGGTACAGGCCTGGTATTGCATGTACGCCCGTTCCCGCTGCTGGTCGATGGTTTCGTACCGTGGTGGTAATAACCCTTCCAGGTTAAACGCGATGCGTTCCTGTTCGCTAAAGGCGCTACTTTTATTCAGTAGCGGCATGTCGAGCAGTTTAGGGCCGGCGTGAGAGAGGTACAGAGGTTTATGTTGTTTTTGGGTCATAGTGATTTTTAGCCGATGCCCGGCTTGTCTCCGGGCATCGTTGAGGTTGTGTTTATAGAAAAAAGACAGCGGGCCTGCAGGTTTAAAACACCAGCGGCGCCAGCCATACCGCAATAGCCGTTACCAGTAATACACTGACAATATTCAGCGCAAAACCTGCCCGCGCCATTTGTGCAATGCTGATATAACCGGATGAGAACACGATGGCGTTTGGCGGTGTGGCTACCGGCAGCATAAAGGCACAGCTTGCTGCCAGCGTCACCGGCAGGATCAGCGTCATCGGTTCGCCGCCCATTTCCAGCGCAATCACTGCGACAACCGGCAAAAAGGTAGCCGCAGTCGCCAGGTTACTGGTTAGTTCAGTAAGGAAAATCACCAGTGTGGTGGCAGCCAGCACCAGGAACAACATGCCAAAAGCATCGATATTTACCAGCCCTTCGCCTAACCATTGAGCCAGGCCTGTGTTCGACACAGCCGCAGCCAGACTTAAACCACCACCAAACAGCACCAGAATGCCCCAGGGAATGGCTTTCATGTCATCCCACGCCAGCAGTGCCTCATCTTTGCTGTCACCGCCTTTGCCATTAGGGATAATGAACAACAGCACTGCAGCAGTCATGGCAATACCGGCGTCCGACAGGCCGTCCAGCGACAGCCACTTGGCCAGTAATGGTCTGGTCATCCAGGCAACCGCCACGCTAAGAAACAGCAAACCAACACGCCACTCTTCCTTGCGCACCGGGCCCAACGCGTTACGTTGCTCAGCCAGTTGCACTTTCGCCGCTTCTGGTGTGGAAAAATCTACCGGATAAATCCACCTTGTCAGCGACAGCCACGCCAACGGTAATAAGGTAATGCTTAACGGAATACCAATGAGCATCCACTTGGCAAAATCCAGCTGTACGTTGTAGGTGTCGTTCATGAATCCAACCAGAAAGGCGTTCGGCGGCGTTCCGACCAACGTCGACATGCCACCAATGGTGGCTGCATAGGCAATGCCCAACAGCAGCGACAGTTGGAAGTTTTCACGTTGCGTGGGATTAAAGTGTGAGTGCTCACCTTCCATCGTAGATAAGATAGACAAAGCGATAGGTAGTAACATCATGGTAGTAGAGGTATTGGTCATCCACATACTCAGAATGGCACTGACCACCATAAAACCCAGCACAATTGAGCGCGCCGAACTGCTGACATAACTTAGAATAAAGTACGCGATGCGTTTATGCAGGTTGGCTTTTTGCAGCGCCAGTGCCAGCATAAAACCGCCCAGAAACAGGTAAATGGTCGGATTGGCGTATGGCGCAGACGCAGACTTTATATCCAGAATGCCGAGCTGGGGAAACAGTACCAATGGCAGCAAAGCAGTCACTGCTACATTTACCGCTTCTGTGGACCACCAGATGGCCATCCAGATCCCCACGGCTGCCGCTGACCATGCCACCGGATTAAGTGACTCGGGGGCGGGCATTAACATCAACAGTACACCGGCCAGCGGCCCCAGAATCAGGCCTATTTTCAGGTGCGTCGGGCGATGCCTTACATCATTTCCCGGCGCAGATTGCGTGGAAACAGAATCACTCACTGCTTAATTTCCCCTTGTTCCCATCTGCGTATTCGGGAAACAGATATTTAAAGGCAAACGGGACGATTTTGGTGCTGTTATGGCCAACGCCACGTACCACTTCAATCTGCCATGCTGGCGTTATCTCTTTTTCTACCGCTACATTCATGGCTGTTGCGTAGAATGCCAGACCGCGGGCAAACACATTACGCCCCTGTTTATTGGCCGCCGGGCTGTTGCTAATCGCCTTGGTGCGCGGGCCCATATCCTGATCGGCCAGTATGATAGTCATGGGTCTCTGTAACCAGATGTCTACATCGCTATAGCTGTACGGGCTGTTGGCCAGGCCAAACGGATACGCCTGGTGAGTGTCCGGATAGGTGAAAAATGCCGCGTTAGCCGACACCGCATGGGATACTGGCGCGTCAGGTTTCGCCAGCATAAAGGTATGCACAAAGCCGCCCCCTGCAGAATGACCGTAAAGGGCGAAGGTCTTCTGACTGGAACCAAAGCGACTGACAAAATCGTGGAAGACTTTTTCCGGTACGTTATAGAACTGCACTGATTCCGGACGCATTGCCCCCAGTGGCGTAGTGATGCCACCCAGGTTGTACTGGTACTCGTCCTGGCACACCTGTAGGCTGCAGCCAATGGCCAGTACAATAAACTGATGCTGCTGCGCCAGCGATAACCACTGATCGCGGTAGTCGTCAGCATTGCGACGAGCACCTGGCACTACCAGCAGAATTTTAGTATCGGCATTAGCGCCTTCAGGCACGATGTATTCCACATCAATTTTGCCGCCTGCCCATTTAGTGAACGTGTAATGGCCCACTGTGTTTTCCTGCCATGGCGGCGTAGCGGCGCAGGCGGTTTGCGTAACAGTCAGCAAACAAAGCCAAAGCGCCAGAGAAATATGTCTTATCATAAAAACCAACTTAGTAAGTGGCGGCAGAGTGCCGCCGGATTAAAGAAATCAGAAGCTCGCGCTAACGTCCATATAGAAATAACGACCGTAATCGCGATGCGCATCGTTAAAGAAACCGAAGCTTTCGGCTGCCAGTGGCGCACGTTTGTCCGTCAGGTTTCTTACCCCGAGGCGGAAGCGTGTGTCGACATCCTGAACCTGTGTTTTGTAGTCAAAGGTGGCATCGAAGGTGGTCATAGCCGGGATCACGTAACGCGTTCCGTCTTCCAGTGTCAGTTCGCTCTGATAGAAGCTGCCGATACGATAGCCCGATAGCGACGCACCAAACACCTCACCACGCCACATAAAGCGCAGACTGTGCTTCTCTTTTTGGTTGCCGTTACGGCCAATCAGGTCGGCAAAGCCGGTAACCGGGAAGCTGGCGGGGAGCACACCACTTTCACTGGCCGCTACCAGCTGAGTTGCCAGACCACCGGCTTCCTGTTCAAACTTGTCGAGGAAAGAGCCGTTGTAGTCAATTTTAAAGCGGCCGTAATCGGTTTTGATGTTGTAGTAAATGCCCAGGTCATGACCGCTTACCGTTCGTTTGTCGAGGTTCGCATAACGGTCGTCGATGTAGTTGATTTGGCCCGCCGGGCAGATGCCAGCCGCGGTGTAATATGCCGCTTCATCCGGGTCAATATCACCGCGATTCACACTGTTGTTGAAGGTAGCGCTGTCGCAATTTGCAGTACCTTGTTCAATACGGTACAACAAATCCAGCAATGAGTGGTTTTCTTCACCAAACAAACCGATGGTGTTTTTCTTTTCGATAGACCAGTAATCCAGGGTGATTGCCAGGCCTTCCAGCGGCTCTACCACAATACCAATAGACGTATTGTCAGATTCTTCTGGCTTCAGCTCCTGGCTGCCCTGGGCAATACGTTGCAACGAATAAGAACAATCCAGGGTATCCTGATCCGGATCACCGCCGTTTTCTGCAGCATACAAACAGGCATAATCGGTACGGGTTTGGGTGCGGGCAACGATTTCTTCATTGATGGTCACCAGGTTCGGCGCACGGAATGCCTGTGACCATGAACCACGCAGTAATACCGGTTCAATCGGACGATAGCCGAACGCCACTTTGCCTACCGTGGTGTCACCCACGTCTGAGAAATCTTCATAGCGCACCGCTAACTGCACGTCGAAGTTTTCCAGTACCGGCACCTGCAGCTCTGCAAATGCTGAGCTTACTGCACGATGCCCGGAATTATCCGGCGTCGGACTGGAGTTCACCACGTCAGATACAAATGGGTAGGTATCACCATCAGCATCAGTGAACTGGATAGTGCCATCAAGGCGCGGGTCGCGATCATCTTTGAACGACTCATGACGATATTCCAGCCCTGCCACAAAACCCACCAAGCCCGCAGGTAACTCAATAATGCCCGGGTTAGAAAATTTCACGTCAAAGGTTTTAAGTTCTGATTCGCTCTTGCGGTAGACATCAATCAGGGCTCGCTCAATGTTCGAGTTCACCCCGGCAGAGAATGGGTTGTAAGCTGCCGCAGTAGTGTCATTCAGCGCTTCCTGCATCAGCGTGTTTGATACACGGTTGTGAGTCACGTCGTCCTTAGTGTCTTTCGACCAGGATACGGCAGTTTCCCAATCCCAATCGCCCCAGTATCCGCGTAAGCCCTGCAGAAGACGAAAGGTTTCACCCGTATTTTCAACAATACGTGGATACTCAGCAAAGCGGTAGTTATCGATAGTCAGCGCAGCACCATCACAGGAAACACCCGCATCTACCGCGGCGTTGTCAACGCGATTTGGCGAACCACAGGGACCGAACGGGTTGTAATAGTTGTCAGCCGCTACCACCAGCTTCGACGACGAAAATGACGCCGTAGGATGACGACGTAAGTTAGTGTTTGAGCGGTAACCGAGAAACTCTGAGAACGCTTCCCAGCCGTTATCAAACGTATGGTTCAGGTTAATAAACACATTAGTACGGTCGAGTTTAGAAGTCAGGTCGCGGTTCTGATTCATGTTAAACCGCACAGTACCCTGACCATCCGGCGCGGCACACAGGCCATTACCTAAATCCCAGGCACAGCGTTCGTCTCCCGCCGGATAGGTTTCAAACTCCCCACTGTTATCTACCAGTCCATCGGCACGTAATGGGTTGCCTGAGGTTACACGGTCAACCATATCGAACTGACCATACAGTGAGTTCGCACTGGTAGAATCCCATTCTGAATGACCGTACCAAGGCGAATCAGTAGGCAAACGGTCGGTTAGATCGGCATTGGTCCAACGCGGGTCATCCTGAGAGTTCACCCGGTCTCGCTGGTAATAGTTGGCAATCACACCGATATTGGTTTTACCGCCATTAAAGGTTTTACCCCAGTGCATTGATAAAGTTTGGTCGTCACGGGGCAAATGCTCATATTCCTGCCATTTAACGCGGATATCAAACCCCTCGAAATTGGTGGAAGTCACTGTGTTAACCACCCCGGCCACGGCATCTGCACCGTAAATCGCTGAAGCCCCATCACGAAGAACTTCTACCCGCTTGGCACCGTAAACCGGAATAAGCTGCGAATTTACCGTGTTCACCGGCACAAAACTCCCGCCCACTTCTTCAGTTTGGTACGACGCCGAGTTGACCATCCGGCGACCGTTGATCAGCACCAGCGTGTTACCGGTGCCGATGTTGCGTAAGTTGAAAGCCCCAACGTCACCTCGTGCAGCGTTTACGCCACCACTGATGTTGCCCGCTTCGTTGAAAAAATTCTGGCCGTTTTCCGGGATCAGTTGCAGCAAGTCATCACCGGAATCGACGCCCATAGTGGCAATATCTTCAGCGTCCAGTTGTGAAACGGCTAACGCTTCACTGATTTCAGCGCCTTTGATCTGTGAGCCAACAACGGCGATTTTCTCGATGTCAGCATCGTCGGCCGGTCTACTCTGGGCTTGTGCGTATGATGACAGCGATGATGCCACTGCCAGTAAGTATGCGGGTGCTACCAGGCTGCGCCGTGCACGAATCACTTGGGTAATCTTATTAATCATTGTTTTACCTTACAGAGTGTTTGAGTGTGTCCTCAGTCTAAAAGATACACAATTGTTAAAAGAGCAAAAACTCAGCAACAACTGTTACATCGATGCAACATACAGCAAAGACCTTGCCACCCTGAGAAAAAAAGATCATATTCAAATTTTTCAGTAACTTAGAGAATCTTTAAAAAGCCTGCATTTTAAAAGCTTAGAAAAACCGGCGGGATATCACACGTAATAAATGAGGCAATGGGTGGGAATCCACCCATTTTGAAGTCTGGGCTTAGGAGAGTTTGAAGTCGTCTTTAACCAGCCCGTATTTGCGCATTTTGTCATACAGGGTTTTGCGTGGCAGACCGAGTTGCTGTTGCACTTCAATTAACCGGCCATCATGCTCCCGTAAAGCCGCTTCAAGCACATCGCGCTCGTATTGCGCGACTTTTTCAGCCAGCGTGGTGGCATCCTGTAGGTTGTCACCTGCAGGCTCATCAAACACGGTTTGCCCCCCCATCAATACAAAGCGTTCTGCTACGTTGCGCAACTCACGAATATTGCCCGGCCAGTTGTGCTGCTGCAAGCGCGCTAACTGGTCATTGGTCAGCCGCGGGGCATCAGTGTTAAAACGCGAACTGGCCAGCGCAGCATAGTGTTGAAACAACAGCGAGATGTCTTCTTTGCGCTCCCGTAACGGCGGAATTTCCACGTTAATCACATTCAGGCGATAGAATAAATCCTCGCGAAACTCACCTTTCTCAACCAGTTCCAACAAATCAATTTTTGCGGCGGCGATTACCCGGATATCCAAATCCACATGGCGGTTGCTGCCTAAAGGTTCAATTCGTCGATCTTCTAGCACACGCAGCAATTTGATTTGTAATGCCATGGGCATGCTTTCAATTTCGTCGAGGAAAAACGTGCCACCGTTAGCGTGTTCAATCTTACCTACCCGCTTTTTCTGCGCACTGGTAAAAGCACCGGCCTCAAATCCGAACAGTTCACTTTCAATCATGGTTTCGGGAATGGCGCCGCAGTTAATTGCTACAAAATTTTCGTTCTTACGATGGCTGTTGTAATGCAGGAAGCGGGCGACCAAATCTTTACCTGAGCCGGTTTCACCGCGGATTAACACATCAGCCGGGATGTCTTTAATTTGCACGAGTAACCGGCGCAGCGCTTTAATTTTATGGGTATTGCCCAGCAATCGCGGTCCGGCAACGGTTTGCGCATCCAGCTCGTCTTTCAGCTCACGGTTCTCCAGAACTAATGTACGTTTTTCGCCTGCGCGGTTCAGTACATCCAGAATGTGCTCATTGGAGAACGGCTTTTCGATAAAGTCATAAGCCCCCAGACGCATAGATTCTACCGCAGTAGAAATGTCGCCGTGGCCGGTCAGCATTACCACAGAAAACTCAGGGTCAATTTTCAGCGCTTCGCGCAGGAATTCCACGCCATCAATGCCCGGCATGTTGATATCCGACAGCACCACGCCCGGCCAGTCACGGTCGAGCTTTTTCAATGCCTCGCGAGCATCGCCGAATACTTCAGCCTCGTAACCTTCAATAGCAAGAAGTTGCTTTAACGCCTTCAAAATTGCCGGCTCGTCGTCAATGATATAAATTGGAATGCTCATACTTCTGGCTCTCGCTTAATCGGTAATGTGAGGGTGAACACAGCACCTCCCTGAGGATGATTGGCCGCCGCGATGGTGCCGCTAAAGGAAGCCATAATTCGCTGGGAAATGGTCAGGCCAAGTCCTAACCCTTTTCCTTTGGTGGTATAAAACGGCTCAAAAACCTTCTGTAATTGTTCGTCGGAAAAGCCCGGACCAGAGTCTTTCACCGTAATTACCGCATTCGCCTCTTCGATAGTCACGGTGATATCTACTCGTGGGTGAGCGGTGGCTTCCTGTGCCTGTAACGCATTATTCAGCAAATTCACCAACACCTGTTCAAGCGGCACGGCCTCCGCCAGCACCAGTAAGGTGTTGTCATAGGGCTCTATATGAATGTGCGCAGCCATTTTACTGATTTTGGTTTCCAGAATAGACAGCGATGCGCTAAGTGTATCGGCGACCAACACCGGGCCAATCTTGCCTGCCGACTTCCTGGCAAACAGTTTGTACTGCGCCACCATGGTGGCCATTTTCTGGATCAGCGAGATAATTTCATCGGTGGTTTCGCCAATCCCTTCGGTTTTGCCCCGTTTGATCATCAGCTTCAGGGTTTCACTGTAGGTTAGCATGGCGGTTAATGGCTGGTTTAACTCGTGGTTGATGCTGGCAGACATTTCCCCCAGTAACGCAAGCTTACCGGCCTGGATTAACTCATTTTGGGTTTCCTTCAGCCGTTGTTCGGTTTCCCGTTGAATGTCGATGGTTTCCATTAACGTGGTGTTGGTTTCCTGAAGTTGGGCGGTACGCTGCTCAACCCGATGTTCCAACTGTTCGTTTACGGCAGCCAATTGGCGTTGTGCAATATTATTACGCCGCCAAATCATGCTAAGCAACGCCACCAGAATGAATAACACCAGTGCCCCAAACAGAATACCGGTGACCAGCACATACACCTGAATAATCGGGGTCAGTACAATCAGGTGCCAACCCACCTGTGGCAGGGTTTTTTCGGCTATCAGGTAGGTGCGAGGTTTACCCTGATATTCCAGCGTGAGTGACTCCGCGGTAAGCACGTCCGGCAAGGCCGTTTTGTTGGTGAGTTTTAGTAATGTACCCGTACCGTATTGTTGCTGATGGATAATTTCCGCTTTCACCGCATCCGGTAAGGCTACCAGTGCCGTGTAATTCCATTCCGGATGGGAGCTGTAGAACACAGCACCATGATTATCGGTAACCATAAACGGCGCGTTGGCCTCAGCGTTATATTCCTCGATGACCGACAGTGCCACCTTCACCACCAGTACCCCGGTGATTTCACTGTCGCTTCGTACGGGGAAAGAAAAATAGTAACCCCGTTTGCGTGATACCGTCCCCAACGCAAAATAGCTACCTTCTTCCCCGTTCGCCGCCTGCTGGAAGTAAGGCCTGAAACCATAGTTACTGCCAATAAAACTGTCTGACTGCTGCCAGTTGCTTGATGCCAGTGTTACGCCGTCCCGCGACATCAGGTACACCGCATCGCTGGACAGCGACTGGTTATAAGTGGTGAGCAAGCGATTTACCCGACGCACGTTTTCATTCTCCGGATTTGCCAGTAATTCACTGATAGCCGGGTGTAACACTAATACCCGGGGCAGCGTGCGGTATTTGTCTAACTGGATTTCCAGGCGACTGGCCACGTCCTTTATTTTTTGCTCTGCTTCCTGTTTTACCGCCCGCACGACCTGGGTATACGACACCCCGCCAACAACCAGTAAATACACAAAACACAACGCTAACGTGACAGCACGGTACATAATACACCCCAAGTTTAATGAGGCATTTATATACTGTTAACACACCGATTTCAAAATAACGTTAGTAAAGCTAGCCGTCTCAAGGGTGTGCTAACCTTTTCTGTACAAATTTTAATCTTCATGAAAGCAGTTTAATCGCGAAACTGCCCTATCCCCTGTTTCGCTCGCGCGTTCGTCACTTCCATCGTTCAAGAAGCTATCATGCGTGGCATGCGCTTGCGTTAATTCTTCTGAACTAGCCTGAACCACTGTGGTTTCGAGTGTCCCTATGCATAAATTTACAAACCGGCAGAATTAAAACATGAGACAACATTTGAATAAGCAGATCGCCCGACGACATTTAGAGTAGATAGTGATAAACTGGGAAATTCAAACGATAACAATTATCATTTATATTCACACAGAGTTGTAAGCCCGAAAAAAAACCACGAAATATTTATGCTTTTAAAAATCTTATTATGGCATTGGACTTTTGCTATGTAGCCGCTTCGCGATGCTTTCATTGATGCTAAAGCATTTGCCGGGGCAGCCAATTATTGAAGAGGATTTTCAAATGTCCGGAGTTCGCATACTCATAATCGAAGATGACGTGACACTCAGTAATCAGGTTTCCCGTTTACTCACCGAAAAGGGCTTTCAGACTGCACAGTGTTTTGACGGTGAGAAGGGGTTGCTTACCGCCCTTCGCGAACGCTTTGATTTAATCCTTCTGGATATCCTGCTGCCCTCGTTAAATGGCCTGTCTTTGCTCAATCAGCTTCGACAAATCAAGCAAACACCGGTGATGATGATTACGGCATCAGGTGCCGAACAGGAACGAATAGAGGGGTACAGAAAAGGGGCTGATGATTACCTGCCGAAACCTTTCAATTTTACCGAAATGATGCTGCGCATTGAGGCGTTGCTTCGACGCAGTAAAGTCAGCCTTGCTGCACCTCAATCAAACGCTGTGTTGCACGTTGATCAATTACTGCTGAATCGTGCGCAGCACATTGTGACTTTTAATGAACAGCAAGTGGAATTAACACCCATTCAGTTTAAACTGCTCTGGGTATTGGTCGAGAATCAGCAGGAAGTGCTTAGCAAGGCATTTCTGTATCAAAGTGTCCTTGACCGCCCGTTCAGCCGTTACGACCGCAGTCTGGATATGCATTTAAGTCGGGTACGCAAGAAGCTTGTAGACGCTGGTATGCTGGCTGATCGATTAGCGACTGTGCATGGAAAAGGCTATCGATTCCAATGAAAAATAAACTGTTCTGGCGTTTATGCACGTTTATTGGCCTGGGGACGGTATTGCTGTTCTGGGCAATCGACTGGCTCACTAACCACACCGAAACCAGCATGAGTTTTATCGATCAGCACTATCAGCAACAGTTATTCGATTATGGCAAGAAAGCAGAAAAAATCCTTGTAAACGAAGGCGAAGAGGCGCTAGCAGAGTATATAGAAACACTTCAGGCAACCGAGCAAACCTGGGTCGCGGTTGTCCGCTCAGATATCACCCCATTTGCCGACACTAGTATGCTACCGGCTTTTATAGAGCGGTTTCAATATGGCCGCAGCCCGGAGTGGAAGATTCATTTGTATTTTGCAGAAAATCCGGTGATGGAAGTGCCTTTTGTCGACAAATCCACTCACTTTCTTATTCAGCTTCCTCAGCGAATGCGACCCGGGGGTATGCTTATGACGGTGCGCCTGTTACTGCAAATCGCCCTCCCCCTAATACTGCTAAGTGTACTCAGCTACTTACTGTACCGGCATGTAATGGGACCCTTGAAGCAGCTTGAAAAAGCCACCAATGATTTTAGTCAAGGCTTACTCGATGTCAGGGTGACGCCAGCACTGTCCGGGCGAAATGATGAGCTCACCAGACTGGCGAACACCTTCGACAAAATGGCAAAGCGAACCAGTAGCCTGATAATAAACCAACGAAGCTTGCTGGCTGATTTATCCCATGAGTTACGTACACCGCTGACGCGAATCGATATGGCACTGGACTTTGTTGAGCAAGGGATCAGCCCTGAGCAAGCGTTAGAGCGTTTGCGTTACGAGGCTGCGACTATGCGGGAACTAGCGGAAGATACGCTCACCTACGCCTGGTTAGACACCGAATTGCCGAGCTTGCGCTCTGATAATTTCGATTTAACAGAACTATTAAACGTGATCTGTGATGATGCGCGCTTTGAATACCCCCATCATACTCTCAGTTGTCAGTTACCTGACACCGCGCCGATAACCAATAGTAGTCAGTTGGCTTTGGGTCAGGCAATTGAAAACATTATTCGCAATGCGCTCAGGTATACCCCTGCAGAGGGCGAAGTAAGCGTGCTGCTAAAGCGCACTTTGGATCATTATTCCATAGTTGTTAGTGATGAAGGGAAAGGCGTGCCTGACGACATGCTAACGGATATTTTTAAACCGTTTTTCCGGGTAGATAAAGCCCGTTCCTCGTCTAACGCATCATCGACTCATGGCGAAAAAAGAACGGGGTTCGGGCTCGGTCTGGCATTGGCACAGCGTCAAATCACCGCAGTTGGCGGCACCATTCACGCCGCAAACATCACCGATTCACACGGCAACAAGCAAGGCCTGAAAATGCAAATTATACTGCCAGCCTAGCGTCTTTTTGTTAAAGGTATAAGGCGCCGGTAGGCAAGCACGGTGCCGGTGTATACCAGTATACAGGCCAGTAGTGAAACCAACCCCGCCACTGTCTGGCCAACAAAACCAAAGTATTCACCGGTATGTAAAAAGCGCGCAGTTCCCCATGCTTGCCCGCCCGCAGACCAGTCTGATTTTCGCAGTACCCGGGTTATACTGGCATCGCGGGTATCGAGGTACAGTGAATAAGCCAGCTCTTGTCGATGCCCAATACTCTTGTCGATATAGAAGCGCGCGACATGGGTTTGCTTACCGATTTCCATCCACATGGAGTACCAATCCTGATAGCCATGCTCGTCTGCGTGTATTATTGCCAGACCGAATAACTGCTCGTATGACACAAGATCACCAGCCAGACTCTCAGGCTCAGGATGCCGCTCTCTTGCTGGTACCTGTTCACCAAACGCACCGTACAGCGCCACATTTGCCCACTTAAAATGAAATAATGTGGCAGTAGAGGCAATCACCAACAGTGCCGGTAAGCTCCAGATGCCAAACACCAGATGCCATTGGCGGTGTTTGTGAGGCCGATTCAGATACTGCTTTGGTAACCAGGCTACTTTTTTCAGGTGCGCAAAAGAGAGGCGCCTGGGCAACCACAAATAGACGCCCGAAATCAGTAAAAACAGAAACACGAGATTGGCATAACCATTCACTGTTTTACCAATGACTTTGTATTCACCTTCGAGCAATAAATACCGGTGTAAATCAGTGACGATATGAAAGAACTCACCGACTCCCCCTTCACCGTCTCTTAATACCTCACCGGTGTAAGGATGCAGTAAATAACTGTGCATGCCCGCCCAGGCCGGGATCGCAGCCCCTTCACGGTTAACCCAGCGCACAAATATATGGGGCTCATCGGGGTGCAGACGTTGTAGCGTAGCAACCACGTCATCCGTACTCAGGCGAACCGCGTTGGCGTCGGGGGCGACACGATAAGCCATTTCGCTGAGCTCTTTAAACTGACGCTCATACGTTAATAACACGCCGGTTGCCGACATCAGGAAAATAAAAATCGCGGTTAGTAACCCAACCGTCAGGTGGGTCCAGAAGACCCACCTTTTAAAGGACATGGTTTTCACTGTACTGGTAGCTGTGAATTAGAACGCATAGCTAACCGACATGCGAATATCTCTGCCGGCTTCATATGGCCCTCTGACGCTGGCAAAGACCTCACTGTAATCACCCACACTAGAATGGTCGAGATAGAGCTTGTCAAACAGGTTTGTAACCGCCAGGTTCACCTGTAACGACCGGCTTACTTCCCAACTGCCGTAGATATCAAACAAGGTATAACCCGCTTTATTCAACGTATATAAGCCATCAGTCCAACCGTTTTCCAATGCCTGATGCAGGGTATCAATGTCGATATCATCTACGTAAGTTAAATTGACCCCCACGCTGATTGCAGCCGTAGCCTGATAATCAGCTCCCAATACCCAGGTATTGCCCCTGCTGTTACCAAGACCAACAAATTCATATCCGTTTATATCGATGGTTTTGTAGGGAACGCTATACAAGTCGCTGCGTGGTGAAAGCTCCACATCGACACTGGAAAAACCGGCATAAATATCGACCGACTCCCAACGGTATGCCAGGTTGATCTCAACGCCCGATGATTCCAGTTCGCCAATATTGTTGTAAACCGCATTGCCCGGATAACCGCTGAAGATCACATCGTCGATTACAGACTGGTACACACTAAACCGGGCTTCCAGGTTGTTCGCACTGTATGCGGCAGAAGCTTCAATATTGGTCACTTTTTCAGGTTTAAGATCGCCCGCCACCACCGGAATATCCTCGCCATCGTAAAGGTACTCATCGATAGTAAAGCCATCGCCAATTTCTTTGCCTCTGGCGGCCTGTGCAAACCCAAGGCCAAGTGTCCATGCATCAGATAACTGATAGGATAAGCCGGCATTCAGGCTAATTTCGCTATCATCCAGACCCACTGCTGTATCAGTCACGGGCTCACCGTAGTATTCATCTAACAAAATCCGTTGCTGGAAGTCATAGCTGTCATAGCGCAGCCCGTAGCTAAGCAATAGCGCTGGCGTAATCTGGCTGTGCGCCTGTGCATATATCCCAATCACACTGCTCTCTTCAGAATTTTGTACCGCGCCGTCTGCCGGGCCACTCTGAACCTCATCTTTGCGATAGTCGGTCCCGTACACAAAGGTATGATCTGTCGTTTCTGTGGTATTTCGGATATCAAAACCCACAGTGTCGATATCAGCCAACCAGTCAAACCGACCGCCTCGAAATGCTGAACTGGTAGAGTACGCCGTTGCTTCCAGGTACCCTAAAGCACTGTGATCCCAGCGGTAATTCGCAACATAGGTGTCACGTGATGCTTTGCTCGGGTATAGCGGTGCACCTTCCAATACAACCCAGTTAGGGCGGGCCGAAAACGCGCCTTCTTCTTCTCGTTGCTCAACGCTGAGAGACAAATAGTGACGCTTTGCAAGTTCACCGCTTGCCTTTACAAACAACAGGTCCTGATCAGCGGCGGTGCCGTAAACTTTATCGCCATTGCCGTCTTCCATGTCATCGCGATCGACAGTGCTGTAGTAACCTAATAGCCCCCAGGTGTCCGAAAGGTTGCCGTAAAGACTGCCGCTGTAACGGGTGCCGTCATTGGAAAAGTAGCTGGCTTTTACTTTGCCACCGAACTGCTCACCATCCGCCAATAAGTCTTGCGCGTCTTTGGTTTTAAACCGAATAGAACCGCCTATTGCACCCGGCCCGCTAGTCGCTTCTCCAGCCCCGGCCTGCACGTCAATTTGCTTGAGTAAGTCTGGATCCAGGGTTACGCGACCAATGTGGTGGAACAGTGTGGAGGTTTGCTGTGCGCCATCAACGGTGACATTTAAATACGCATCTTCAAGGCCGCGCACATAAATTTTTTGAGCTACGCCCACCGAGCCCCCCACGCTGACTGACGGAGACTCTCGGAATACATCGGCTAAATCATTGGCCTGAAACTGTTCGATATCCTGAGCAGTAATACTCAAATTGGTAGATGCACCCACAACAGCAATATGCTCAATGGCTTTTTGCTCTTCGTTGGTATCCAACTCTGCGGCAACAGCACCTGACGCCAGTGAACACACAGCACCAGCTAATACTAAATTTTTCAAGAGAATGTCCTTCTGACTCTACAGTTTACAAATAAGAAGCATTCTCATCTTACTACCCAACAAAGGACAGTACTTTTACAACTGTTACATTCTGTGCACCAAACCATTAAGCGAAAAGGAAATCGTTAACCTGTGGCGTAACTAATCCGTCCCAATAGGTTTTTAACCGGGCGTTTGAGTACCACTTACTCTGTATGCCTGAATCGCCAGCCCTTCACACACAGAGTTAAAAGCGTCATTTTCGAGAAGCGGTAACCCTGCCAGGAGCCCATTGGACAATGTGTCGCGCAGAACAGGAGACAAGCTCATACCACCGGTGATCATAACCACCTCTGGCTTTATATCGGTTTGAGCCAAACACTCTTCGATTAGACGAATCACCTTACTCAGCCAGGATTTCATTGACTGAGCTAACATCTGATAATCGATACTAATGCTGAAATCAGCCTCTACATAGGGCAAGGGCAAAGTAATTTCTGCTTTCGACGACAGCAGCTCCTTAGCCATCCGCGCTGAGTTAACGACTCTGGCCGAAAGCTTCTCTTCCTGAATAATCAGCAGCCGCTCAAGCAGCTTAGGCTCTTTAACAATCGACATGGTTTGCATGATTTCCAGGCCGTATTCGTCTGAAAAGAAACGAGTGAGCTTGGGAATATCATCAACGGCGCACATATCAGAAAAATAGGTGGGCGGCACAGGCAACCCGTTTTGCATCGACAGTCCCTGTCCCAAATGCGGCGCAATGGCTTTTAGCACCAGATTTTTATCGCACTCCATTCCGCCCAGGCGCTTGCCCGTAACGCCGAGTACCGGGTTGTCGTGCTGCTCTGGCTGCGCTGATTCAGGGCCTAATCGGATACAACAAATATCGGTTGTCCCGCCGCCCACATCCACCACCAGCGTGGTGGTTTCTCTCGCTAACGTGCGTTCAATTTTGTAGGCAGCGGCGATGGGCTCTTCAAGGAAGCTAACGTTGTTAAACCCGGCCAACACAGCAGCTTGTTGCATAATACTTATCGCTTGCATATTGCCGGTCTCTCCACGTGTTCCGTGGAATTTGACGGGCCTGCCAATTACCGCCGTATCGACTGCTTGCTGAAGTTGTGCTTCTGCACACTGGCGAAAATAACCAAGCTGTTTGGCAATCATTCCAACAAACGCTTCCTGCTGCTGGCTGTCTAAACTCGCGCCCAGGAAGTTCTTTGGTGAATAGATTAACCGGCCCTTCTCCGGTGTGGCCAGAAAACGTCTGAAGCCTTCTTCACCAAAGGCAAAAGTACCGGTTTCCACTAACTGCTTAAGCGACAAATTCTGAACGGTGAGATCTTTTAGCAGTAATTGAATGGCGCGCGTTTGTAGCCCAGGGCGGTCGTGAAACTGACCGCGCAGGCTTTCTATTCTGTCGCTATATACCTGTTGCTCGTTAGGATCCTGAGCTTCATAAAAACGCTGCTTTTCTTTTTCGATTTGCTCACCGATAGCGCGCTGTAGTTGCGCCACTTTGGCTTCGACAATCTCATTGGGCGGCGTGGGCAATTCGTCCGGGTAATAAATAAAAATCGACGAGCGAATTTTACTCCCGTCTTTTACCTGAGGATCGAGTTTTACATGAGAGTGATGATTACCGTCAAAAAATACCACTTCTGAATTGGATGTACCGTAATCAATACCTATTGCCGCCATGCTTTGCCTGTATTACTGAGATTAACGTTTTGCTCTATCGAGAATGCGAGCTTGTGCATGCTCGTTGTTGCCAAGGATCATGACGGACTGATAATAAAGTGCAATCCATTTTTCTGCATTTTTGCTCAGTAATAGCGTGATTTGTTATGTTGATAATAGAAGCGAACCCATTGGCTAATATAGTTGGTCATCGGCCTGAGATTGAGACTCACGGTTACCGGCAGTCTCAACGAATGGAACATGAACGCGTGTCCCGTTAAGTGAGATTTTTCGACGCCGGGATCAAAAAAGCCCCGCACTTTCGTGCAGGGCTTTCTGAATAATGGTGCCTCGACCCGGGATCGTGACTCACGGTTACCGGCAGGGACACGCGGATTTTCAAAGTAACGCTTACCCCAAACTATATTACTTTCAATTAGTTAAAGATAAAAAATGAAACTTTGCAAATTCTTTGCAAATGTGCGCATTTCGTGTTCCACTAATTGCATGGCTACACAATTAGAAAGACACAACATAAGCGACACGCTGTATATCTTCAAACAGGATAACAGCGAACGCTGGTATGCTCGCTTCGTGTTGTATAACAGGTGGTATTGCAAATCCACCAAGAAGAAAGATAAAGACGAAGCGATAGCAATGGCGCATCGCATCTATCTCGACCATGAGATACGAATAAAGACCAACACACTAGTTCAAAGCAAACGATTCCGAGATGTCGCCGAAACAGTCATCGAAAAACTGGAAAACGAACTGGCGCATGGCGGTGGTAAACCTACCTACAAAGACTATATCCGCGCACTAACAAACTATCACATCCCCTACTTCGACCGCACGTACGTTACCAGTATAAACCAAGAATCTATTCGCAATTTTGATGCTTGGCGGATTGAACAACTGCAACGAGTTCCGGCTTCGTCTACTCTCCTAACGCACAACTCTGCACTCCAATTAGTGTTTAAAGAAGCAATTGAGCATAAATGGATGATTGCAGCTCAGGTTCCAGTGTTGTCATCGAAAGGTGAACACGGCAAGCGAAGAGCAGCGTTTTCTGAAGAAGAATATGATGTTGTTCTTGATGGTATTATCGAATCAGAGAAAATAGCCCATACAGCGAAAACACGACAAATAAGAGAACTGCTTCACGATTACTGCGAGATAGCCGTAAACACCGGCATCAGACCAGGGACCGAAATGGAAAATATCACTTGGGGTGATATTGAATTGCGACGCCAAAAGGAAAAGGTGCAGTTTTTCATCCATGTTCGAAAAGGGAAAACCACCAAACACACTGGCGCGCGTAAGGTTGTCTGCAAAAAGGACATTGTCGGCGCTTTAAAAAACCTAAGAGATAGATTTCCTGATAGAAAGCCTAGTGACAAGCTATTCAGACTTGTAGATGGAAGTGAAACGCGTCAGCTAGGTAAGGCATTTGAAAAGGTGTTACAAGACGTAAATCTGAAAGAATCGCCGATGGGCCCGAGAACGTTGTATTCGCTAAGGCATACTTACATCACGTGGCAGCTACTGGATGGTCAGTCAATGGAAGTAATTGCAAAACAATGTGGCACTAGCATCAGCATGATTGAGCAGCACTACAGTCATGTCAAACCAGAGATGTTTGCAGATGCGTTATCTGGCGTGGCATTTGATAAAGAGACACCCAAAGAGAAAAACACGTCAAAATTTGCGCTTCGTGTGAGCGGTATGCTGGAAAAGCGGTTTGAGAAGTGGGAGAAAAACTATCAACTCAATGGCTGTATATAAGAAAAGAACTCATTATTATGGAACTTAAAATTTGGGGCTCGTTCATAATCGCTGGAGTCACGAGCATGAGGAGTTCTTTTGCATCAGGCGTCTAAAAAGTAGACGACTCCCATACGCAAATAAAAACCGACCATGGCGCAGTTCTAGATAATGTACCATGAGCGGATTTAACAGTACGATCAGCCATTTACACAAATAACCTTAACAGCCTCAAATACCCCTACTTCACATCTTCCCTGCCAACTTTGCACTTGATCAGTTATTATTTTACCTGATGTGACACTTTCAATTTGTAAATAATCAATATTAGTATTTGACTTTTCTCGAATTGTATTTTTCATCTCAATTCTGAAGCATCCAACAACGTTAGCTAATTTCTGTTACCCATACGTCTACTTTTAAACTGGAATCTGACAAGCCCCAAAATATCCCGGACACCGAGGGAACAAGTTCAGGTAACCGACTTACTGACACGGCAATATGATATGCACCGACGAGGCACCCATGGGTAGGGTCAAAGCCTTTCCATCCGGCGCCGGGAATTAACACCTCAGCCCAAGCATGGGTGGTACCGGACAGATCGTCTACATCTTCTGTATATACATATCCACTCACGAAGCGTGCGGCAAATCCTAAGGAGCGAGCAATATCGATAAACAAGTTAGCCAGATCACGGCAAGAGCCTTCATTATTATTGAGCGTAGTCAGTGAATTTTGCACACCTTCCTCATCTCTTTTTACATAATTAAGGGTTGTATAAATATGCTGATTTAACAAAAGAAGCAATTCAAATGTTTGAATGGATTGAACTGGCGACCACACTTTGGCGAACCACTTTTTCAGGGCTGAGCAGTCTGTCTTTCCGCCACACTGTGTGTAGGGTGAAAGAGTGAGTCGATCTTCTGCGGCATAGGAAAACGGGTAATTGACAGCGTAATCGTCAACTAAAAAATCCTGAGGTGAAATATCAAACTTCTGGACAACGGAATTGCAGTCGATTGTGAGTTGGCATGTGCTTTCCGTGAACCTGGCAATTGCCACTGAATTACTCTCCCCGTCCCGATACCACTTCAACTCAGCAGCAGGTGCGATAGTGAGAGTTGACGACTCGATACGCTGATCGTGGCCTTCGCGTGGTCGCAGGCGAAGGGTATGAGCCCCCAATTCTGCGATGTCAGAAAAATCATAAGTTGTACGATGTATCACTCTGAACCGTTTCATACGCCGCAATGCTTAAGTGTACTGGACAATCAGATTACCCCCCTTTAGTTAAACATTGTTGTTACATAGCCACTTAAAGAAATACTAATAATCCGGTTAATTTATTCTAACGCTTGCAGAGTAGGATTTAGAAATTTGGACTAATATTTGCGACCCTGTAGATCTCGTGAATTCAGATAGCAAGAGAACCACTCAATGACTAAAGCCGTTAATATAATATTCTTCGACTCTTGTGACCCATTGAGCATCGTTAAAGTCGGGCCAATTATCTTTGTCAAAAACCGGTACGGTCTTCAGTTTTTTGATTTCTAAATCAAGTGTAAAACTTTTCTTAAAATTGTTATATCTTAAAGCCTTCCAAGGAATGGCAGAAAGACTTTCACCCACACCGAGAAAACCGCCAAAAGCAATCACTAAATAGTTAACTTTTCCACTTTCAGTATCTATAACCAGTGACTTTAAAGTTCCCAGTTTTTCGTTATTGTTGTTTCGGACCTCGCTATCTAAAAGAACGCTCGAAAGTTGACTATTCGAAATAGTTATTTTATCTGAGGTATTATGCATTTTTTCAGTTTTCGGTAGCGTCATACATCTCTCCAGTTAAATCCCAGGCCTGTGGCGAACAGGGTCTGAGTCGGCTCTTTTATGTAACAAGTATTCTTTCGCCACTGTAATTTACGGTATAAACCAATGGAACACATAAGGTATTCTACAATAATTACTCGTATACTCTGTGCGCTAGACCGCATAGTGCGATTTACTTTATCAGCTTCTTCTGCTGGTGAGCTTCCTGCTTTGTCTTAGTTTGACTCTTGCGGGTAATTATAAATAAGAACGCGACACCGAGAATGGATGAAAATAAAGACGCCGTAAGAATACCTAATTTTGCTGCATTGATTTGCTCCACTGTGTAAGCGAGATTAGCGATAAAAATCGCCATGGTGAAACCAATACCAGCTAAAATACCTCCTGCTAAAATTAACCCCCAGGACAATTCTGCCGGGCGCTCTGCTAGTTTAGTCTGTATGGCAAACCAGCTAAACAAACAAACTCCAGCTGGTTTACCGAAGGCAAAACTAAAGAATATGGCCAGCATAATCGAAGTAGGCATGTCTTGATTATTCAAGGGAATACCTGCATTGGCAAATGCAAACAATGGCATGACAACAAAACCAACCCACGGATGGAGTAAGAACTCTAATCGCTCTACGGGTGATAAAGCTTCACGTGCGGCAGCCTCAGCAGTTTTTAATAGTGTTGTATGTAAATGAGTTTGGTCTTTATAATCCTTGGCTATTGGACGCCATAGTGCATTAACAATATCATGCAGTTTGTTATCGCTCACCCATCTTGACGTTGGTGTCATCAGTCCAAGTACCACGCCGGTCACGGTTGGATGAACACCTCCTGCATCAATCGTAAGCCAAATTATGCAGCCTACAGCGAAGAACAAAGTCAAACTTCGGATACCTAATGAAGACATACACTTAACGATTAAAAAGCCAATAAATGCCCCCCCTAAGCATATCCAGTCGATGGTACTTCCATAACCCAGCGCAACAACCACAATGGCACCGAGGTCATCAACGATAGCCAATGAAAGCATAAAGACACGCAGACTCTTTGGAATGCGTGTTCCTAATAGAGCCAGGCAACCAATAACGAACGCAGTATCTGTCGCCATTACCGTTCCCCAGCCGTGCTGACCAGCTTCACCAAACTGGGAAATCAGATAGATACAGGCAGGTACTATCATGCCGCCTGCAGCCGCGGAAATAGACAATAAGGCGAGTTTTGGTTTTCGTAACTCGCCTAAAACCAACTCACGCTTCAGCTCTAATGCAATGAGAAAGAAAAACAATGTCATAACTGCATCGTTTATCCATGCGTGTAGCGACCGTTCAAATAAGAGTGAACCAACAGAGATACCAATAGGGATTTCCCAAAGCGCGGCAAATTGTGTGCTAAACTGAGAATTGGCAAAGTAAAGTGCCAGTAGCGTAAACAGAAGGAGTACTATTCCTGCCGCTGCCTCTATTTTAAAGAAACGGCCTAACGGTTGAGTTATCCAGTCTATAGGCGACTGTGGTAACTGCTCTGAGTCGCCTCTGTTTTCTGCAAGGAAAGATTTAGTAAGTTTTTTAATCCCCATCAGGATCAGTCTCCTGAGACAAATTAGTCATTTGATGACCGCTATTGTTGCCGCGATAAACAGCATCCTTCCATTTTCGCTGCTGTGACCACATAAAGTGGAAGAGAGTTTTCGCAGTACGGATAATCCTTGAGACGAACTTAACTGTGTTATCATCGTCACTCATTGTGACTCCCCCAGATATAAGCATCGAAGCAAAAATCTTGAAATTTCGACCAGGCCTGGACATTAAATCGGCAAGTATCGCTGAGTGCGTAATCGGCCATGCGGATTGGAATCATCCGTCCGCTGATCGCTGTTAATATATGTCGGAGTCATTGGATATTTATGTCCCCTGGTCAAGATTCTTGCTAGTTTTTCTCTGATGATGAGGTTTTGAGATACTTAAACATGTCGCTTTCTGTTGACAGTATAAGTGTTGTGCCATCGTTTACGATGACTGGAAACGCTGACATGGTTCGGGTAAATTCATAAAACTTTACGGCTTCTGCACTTTGGTTATAGGCAGCAGAATATATCTGGGCGGCAATGGCGTCGGCCTCACCGCGTATTTCTTCGACTTGTTGATAAGCTTCTGACTGAATTTTATTCAAATCACGTTCCCGGTTTCCGCGAATTCTGGCAGCTTCGCCATGCCCTTCCGAAAGAAAGCGCTCTGCTATTTGTCGCCGCTCACTAACCATCCTATCGTAAATTTTTGGGCGCACACTGGCGTTGTAGTTAATCCGTTTAAAGCGTATGTCTAACAATTCAATGCCAAATACGCTGACTTTTTCTGCGGCCGAATGAAAAATTTCATTCTCTACCACTTTTCGTCCTTTGCTAATGGGCACCAGTGTGCCCATGTTCAGTATTTTTTCGGCGTCGCTCAGCAGTTCGTCCCGTTGCGGGACGCGGTCTTTAGTAGTTCGGATAATTTCGATCAATTCGTGTTTTGCTATTGCGTTACGGGTTTCGCTACCGAGTATGTCATCCAGCCTGGACTGCGCGCTGCGTTCATCACGCAGCCGTAAAAAATATTGTAATGGATCAATGATCCGCCAGCGCGCAAACAAATCCACAGAGATATAGAGCTTGTCCTTAGTCGGCATATCAGAGGGGTTGCCATCCCATTCCAGTACCCGTTTTTCAATAGGATTAACCTGTTGAATAAACGGTATCTTATACTGTAAGCCTGCTGTTTCTATCGGCTCGCCCACCGGCTTACCAAACTGGGTAACAACGACTTGCTCAACCTCTCCGACTGTGTATAACGCACTGTTAAAAATCCAGACTATCACCGCCAACAATCCAATGCCGGATGCCGTTATCAAGTTGACTTTATTCATGACCCGCAACCTTTTTCGTCTCCAGATTTAGCAGTGGCAAGATGCCCTGAGATTCCGTATCCAGAATAAATTTGGTGGTGACCTCAGGCATCACCTTCTGCATGGTTTCAAGATAGATGCGCCTACGCGTGACCTCCGGTGCCTTTTCATATTCGGCAAACAACGCAAGGAATCGAGCTGTGTCACCTTTGGCTTCGTTAATGCGTTTAAGGCGGTAGCCGTCTGCTTCCCTGATACGTTGATCTTTTTCTCCTTCAGCCAGGGGAATCACTTTGTTGTAGTCCCGACGTGCTTCATTAATCAGTTTTTCTTTTTCCTGCTGAGCCTGATTGACTTCATTAAAAGACTCCTGAACGGGTTCGGGGGGATTGATGTTTTTTAACTGCACCTGATCAATACTAATACCCATCGCATATTTGCTTGATGTGGCCTGCATTTTCAGCAGAGCTTCTGATTCAATTTCCTGACGGCCAATAGTGATGACTTCGTCGACGGTTCGATCACCCACTACTTCACGCATTACCGCTTCAGATACATAGCGCAGCGTTTCACTGGGTTCTCTGACCTCAAACAGAAACTTAACGGGATCGGAAATGCGGTATTGCACCACCCATTCCACCAACGCCGCATTTAGATCACCGGTAACCATTTGCGTTTCGCGCTTTGCGTCGTTGCCACGGGGGCTCTGCATTGGGTCAGTCGCATTGGGTGTAGTAAACCCAAACTCTTGCTTTAATTGTCTTTTGATGGGCACAACCTGTGTCGTGTCGATACCGAACGGAAATCGGAAGTGCAGCCCCGGCGGCACATTGTCGACATACTTTCCAAACCGTTGAACTACCGCAACAGAATCACTGGGAACGGTATAAATGGCGCTCCATAACGCAGCGCCAATCACAAATACTAGCAAAAGAATAAAAAACACCGATGGGCTGCCGCCTGGAAGCAGTTTTTTCGCCCGCTTGCAAAATTGCGTTGCCAGCTTATCTAAATCAGGTGGGGCTCCTTTGCCTTGCCATGGATTGGGCGGAGGAGGGTTCTCATTGACTTGCGGCATAATCGTTGCCTCTGGTTATGTTATGTTAGCGGAACAATGTTTGGCGCTATTACGATTGCATTTACATTTAAACGTCAGAGCGGTTAGTCTATACAATCAGGCTCGGTTAATAGGCTGCCAGTCTGTCTGTCTCACTTTTCACCACGGCATAACATTCACAGCAAAGTGCTTCTAGTTTCTCTCTGTTGGTCACCGTGATATGACCGCGACGATACGTAATCACGCCAAGCTTTTGTAGTTTGCCAGCGGCTTCTGTAACACCTTCGCGTCTGACACCTAACATGTTGGCAATCAGCTCCTGAGTCATGGTCAGTTTGTTGGTAGATAAACGATCAAGAGACAACAATAGCCACCGACAGAGTTGCTGGTCGATAGAGTGATGCCGGTTGCACACTGCGGTTTGCGCCATCTGGGCAATCAGTGCTTGTGTATAGCGCAGCAACAGCATACGAACTGTCTGATTATTGTTAAATTCGCTGCGTAACGCCGCAGCGGGCAAGCGGTAGGCAACGCCAGCACTTTGTACAATGGCGCAATTAGGAGTACTTTCGCCACCCATAAATACGGCAATGCCAACTAATCCTTCATTGCCTACTACGGATATTTCAGCCGATGAGCCATCCGCCATGGTAGATAGCAGGGATACAATACTGTCAGTTGGGAAATACACCATGGATACATTCTGTCCTGCATCGTAGATGACTTCACCAAGCGGTAATTCAACCAGACGGATTTGAGGAAATAACCGTTGTTTAGTCTCATCGGGTAATGCGTTGAGCAATGTATTTTCTGTCGGGTGTGTCATATTGCGCCTTATCTCGGATAACCTTGAGCACGCAACTTTTACTCATCAGTTAATACTATTTTAACGCTATTACTCAGATCATCGGCTGAAGTTAATACGATTATAAAGTCAGGAACAATGCATTAGAGCGCTTACTCGTGTGGAGAAACCAACGCTTTGGGCCAATGGCAGTTAGCGCTATTGGGGAGTTTTGCTGATCCACTCTGATGGCAGTTACTACGCCTGTCAACATAAAGGGTTGCATCTACGGGTAATAATCTGAATAGCGTAAATGCTTCGCTAGTGTTGGCAAGTGCTTTTGGCCAATAGGGATTAATGAGCGGTGTAAAAATGCTGACTTTATCGGTCAGTGTTACCTTCAATACTGGATGTGGATTGTTGATGCTCATCATAAGTCTTCGCCCTTACGGCAAGCCTCTGTGGGTGATTAGATATTGATAGCCTACGCTAACTCATTGTGAACGTATGTTCGTTAGCAAACATAAGCGGGCCATACTTTACTGTTTGCCTCTGATGTTGACAGAATAGCGAATCGCAGACACGTTAGGTCCTTATGATATGTGGTGTATGAAATTCTTTCTTTTGAAGGTTTAGTGCCGCAACATAACATTGACATGATGCGTGCCTGAGACCCGCTCGGGAGAGCACCTCAATTTGCCCACGGCTGTATTTGATCAATCCGGCGCGCTGAAATACCCCTGCGGCAATAGTTACCGCGCTGCGACGAACGCCAATCATTTCAGCGAGATTCTGATGGGTTAAATTGAACTGACGGGTGTGAAACCTATCCTGCACCATTAACAACCAGCGAGCCAATCGTTGCGACACCTCATGCGAGTACATACACGCACCGGTTAGTGAAAGTTGTTGTATTAAAACATAGAGGTAACGTTGTAAAATTTCTTGTAGTGAGGCATTGGTTTTCAAATACTGACAAAATACCATTGCATCGATTTGCAACGCTTTTCCAGGGCCTCGAACAACTGCCTGCATGGGGGCGTTTAGTTTGCCCAGTGATAGTGTGGCACCGAGCATTCCTTCACTGCCGATTAGCCCCATTTCTGCCGGCCGTTCATCAATCATCTCAACAAACATGGATATAAACCCGGTTAGCGGGAAATAGACATTTGCTATGGGCCTATCCGTAGTGTTGAGTATTTGCCCGAATTTAAGTTCCACGAGCTTGGAGTGAGATATCAACCATTTACTTTGTATATTCGACAGGCAATTTATGAGTTCGTTAGTCACTGGTAGGGAGGGGGTAGCGGTCACGTAACTCTCCAATTATAGAAAAACAATGGTGACGAACCAGGAGATGCGTTGTGCTCTCCTAGGTCGTTGACCTTTGGTGAGTAAATTTTGGTCTAAATGGAAGCATTTTAATCGCGAAACAGTTCTGTAGGCCTAGTGGGCTAAGTCAAAGGACTGTGACAAAGAGTAAAATGCTTCTATAACAACCCCTTCGGGCAGCGCCCGGTAACCGGCTAGTGTGCGCCATTTAGACAAGGCGCACGTTAGTCGGCTACGAACCGCTGCAAAAGTGAACAGCAAAGGTAAACAACAAACCCTAGCAACAAATTAACCGCTAAAACATTGATCCTCTGTTCGTTACACCACGGAGTTTACAAGATTTACGCTAGCCGCTTTAAGTCCGACGATGAGATTATTTTGACATTAAAAAATAATTTCAATATTCATTGCGGGGCTTCCCGTACTATATCTGGAGTGAACTCTTCCAGAATGCGTACGTGTCCATGCAGCTTTTTGTGATCATGCAAAAAGGCGCCATTCACCCTGGCATGGCGAATCGTCAGATCCTGGTGCAACATCCTGACCTGAGTTTGGAAAGACACTTGTGTTTGCACAACTTCGCTCCACTCTTGTTGTATTCTCAGGCGATCCAGCGGATGTATCGATTCCGCCCAGAAGAGTCCACGTAGCTGCTTAGCGTGAAGTCCGCTCAGACGTTGATATGCAGTGTTGGTGTAAGTAATAAGGCCGGATAAATCGGCTATCATAATCCCTTGTGGGCATGCCTCACCAATTGCCTTAATGCCAGAAATTGATACCCGCAATATATTGTTGGCACGTTTGCTGGCCAGGTTATAGCTAATAACGCGTTCAAGTAAATCCCGGTTAAGCAGGCTCTTGTCGACATAATCACTGGCTCCTCTGCGTATTGCCCTAAGCGCAAGAGGCACATCTTTTTTTACGCACAGAAGAATAAACAACGTCCTGGGGGCCAGTGCTATTGAGGCTTCAAAACATTCCAACCTATCCCCGTTGGTAGCGGACATATCCAGCAGAACAAGATCAAAATATCGCCGGTTAAGTTGCCGTGTTGCATCAGCAATATTTCGACTTAATATGACTTAAAAACCCTGACATGACATGGCATTCAGCGATAGCTGTATGCGAGCGGCCAACACTGGGTCACTTTCAACCAATAGTAACTTGATTGGCATAATGTGCATATAAAGTTGCTCCACTGTTTTAATCGCTACGGTCATCCGAATTGAAACTGCTGTGAGCATAGCGCTCATTAACAACTTCCGGGTATTATCCTGCCAAGTGACACTTTGCGCTCAGTGCCATTCGCTATTGAGCTCACGGATAGACACTATCCTTGATAAATCAGGGTAAGATATTCCTAAAAGAATCCAGCACCTTCCTGGGGTAAAGCACAGGCGAATCAGAGGCATTCGGTCAGTAATCATAAATGTAAATTAATTCGGGCCATGCGCGTAATTTCGCAATATCAACAATTTGAATGGCTTTTGTTTTTGCTCCTGAACGTCCTGAGGTTGCAGTTTTGGCGGTTCATTTACCTGTGCAGGTTTTATTCCCTGATCGGGTTTTGTGTTTTTCGTCGAGTTTTGCATAAGAGCCTCGGATTCTTCACTACCGGCAAGATTGTCGATAGTGAGATAACAATATAGTGCTTTATTTCGCAGTGTTCCGTACGCTGACACACACTCTCCCGTTAATAATCCTGGCCTGCTTATGACGGTTTGATTTGCCCTATTCCGTGATGGGGTCGGTGATAATGACTTCTACCCGTCTGTTTTGCTGCCTGTCCTTGATCGTTGTATTGTCGTTGACCGGAAACGTGGAACCCTTACCAACGGCTTGCAGGCGTTGACCTGCCACCCCCTGGCTTTGCAGGAACTCTTTAACCGCATCGGCCCGACGTTGCGAGAGTTGCACATTAAAATCGGGATCACCGGTATTATCGGTGTGACCTTCAATAGTCACTATGCGATCGCTGTTTGTATTAAGGAATGCAGCGAGTTTAGCCAGGTGCGATATTGCATTTGGGTTAATATCCGCTTTGCTGAAATCAAACAGTACATCCCCCAGCGTCACTACCGTGCCTCTCGCATCCTTTCTTGCATGCAGTTCTTTGAGCTGATGCTGCATTTTTGTGACTTGTTTGTTTGCAATGACCACATCCTGTTCCGCAATATTCAAATCCCGTTGTGCTGATGCAGAATCTGATTGAGCCTGCTCGGCTTGCCCTCGCGCTTCAAGGCTATCCGCTTTGGCCTGGTTGGCTTCTAATCTGGCCCACTTAGTCTCGTTTGTTCTGGCCTGCAGTTGCATGGCATCGCGTTCTGCGGATAACTCTTTGCGCTGCTGCTCCAAATAGCGGCGTTGAGATTCCGCTTCGGCAATGTCGACTCTGCGTTCGGCGATATACAGAAGATGCGCTGAATCTGCCGGATCTTTCTGGTACTGCTGGGCGCTAAGCACCGCTGCTCGCGCATCGGTCATAGCCATCGGGGCTTGGGACGCAAGTTCCTGATTACTTTCCAGAAGATTAAGACGTTCTGTAACCGGATCTGCGCCGGCATATCTGGTTGGGATACTGGTGCAAGCGCTGATTAACAGGGTGATGCCGGCGGTTAACAGGGTATATTGATAATTGACAATGTTCATAGCTTTTCTCTCTGATTACGTTGTATTTCCTGTGCAAGTTGAGTAATGCTTTTCGCCATTTCTGCGTTAACGACTTGTGCCTTTACTAACTCAGCTCTGACCAAAGCGAGTTGCGCTGTCACTTGCGATTGTTTTGCTAACTGGCCGGCTCGTTTCATTTTATTTTCGCTGATAGCCAGGTTAGCCCGGTTTAAAATGTCTCTGGCTTGCAATAGCTCAGCCGCTGCATATTCATTGACTCTGGCCCTGTCTGCTTGATTAATAGCCGCCTCAGCGGCCCATATTGCTTGGGTGGGAGGTGATTGACTACTGACACAGGCGTTTAGCAGAACGATAAGGCCGGCGACACTTATTATGAGCCCTATTCGACGCATGCTGTGCAGAATAGGCGTTGGATGATCGTATTTTTTCATTTTTAATTCCTGGTTTATTGTTTATGGAAATGCTGATACACATCAGCCAGTAACTAATCGATAAACCCGCAGGGAGATCAGACAACCTCAAGGAGAAAAAATGGGACTACAAATCGCAGTTCAATCAGAGATTGTACGGGTTACAAAGACACTGAAGGATCAGTATGCGCTATTGAGAAAACGTTATATGTACGTTTGCACACACTCCGGACAAGATGGTTTTTAGGCAATATGTGTTTAATGGAAAAGTGGTGGGAGTCAAATAACTTTTAGTCGCAACCCGACCCGACATACTGCGCAGTGACATAATTCAGGACGCCTCCAGCAAGAAAGTAATTAAGTTCACGCTCATTATCGATGCGCGCAATCACCGACAGTATTTTCTTTTCATTAGTACGACCTTGGATTATCAGCTTTAATGCTTGTCCTGGCGATAAGCAGCTACCCCAATCAATGTGAACAATTTCGTCACCCTTCAGTTGAAGTTCATTCACCGTCACATTTTCGATAAGCTGCAGTGGCAGTATGCCCATCATTGTCAGATTGCTTCGGTGAATCCGCTCAAATGATTCAGCAATTACAGCTTTTATATTCAGCAGCAAACAGCCCTTGGCTGCCCAATCACGACTTGAACCTGTACAGTACTCCTTGCCCGCAAAGACCACTAGTGGCGTATTTTCTTTGATATATTTCTGACTTGCGTCATATATAGGAACATTTGCAGTGCTGTTGCTGTGAATGCTAAAGTAACGTGTTAGCCCGCCTTGGTCAGGGTAGACCATACTATTTTTGAGATGGGCATTGGCAAACGTTCCCCTTACCATTACTTCGTGATTCCCGCGCCTGGCTCCGTAACTATTAAAATACCTGGGCTCAACATTATTTGCGCGAAGATATTTGCCTGCAGGGCTATTTTCGCCGATATTGCCTGCAGGCGAAATATGGTCGGTAGTGACTGAGTCACCGAGAATCGCCAAAATTCGAGCTGACTTTATTGATTCGGGAGTATATGCTTTAGATAAAAAAGGCGAGGGACGAATATACGTCGACCCTTTCATCCACGGATAACAAACGGATTTTTTGACATCTAAGTTTTTCCAGTTGTCATCGCCTTCCAGAAGGCCCTTGTAAGCCTCTTCAAAAAGCTCTTGAGTAACATGCTCTGACATCTCTGCAACAATCTCTTCAGAGGGCCAGAGTTCAGATAAGAATACATTGTGGCCTTCTTTATCGATACCTAAAGGCTCTTCGGTCAAATTTATACGGGTATGCCCAGCAAGGGCAAAAGCAATAACCAGTGGCGGCGACATTAGCCAGTTTAGCTGTACTGAGGGATGAATTCGCCCTTCAAAGTTACGATTTCCGGACAATACGGCACTTACTTTTAATTGCTGACTTTCAATTTCAGCTTCAAGTTCGCCATTCAGAGGGCCGGAGTTACCAATACAGGTTGTGCAGCCAAAACCGATCCGATTGAACCCCAACAAATCAAGGTAAGCCTGAAGCCCGGTATTATCTAAATAGCGGGCGACAACCTGGGAGCCTGGAGCGAGTGATGTTTTCACATTTGGATTGACAGACAAACCCCGTTCAACGGCGGCTTTTGCCAGTAACCCCGCCAGCAGCATTACATGTGGATTTGATGTGTTGGTACAGGAGGTGATAGCTGCTATAACTATATCGCCGTTGTTTAATTTTTTATGTTTCAAATCGGGCTTGCGCTGCATAAGCCCCGTAACCTCAGGAATCAGGTATCCGGCAATAAGGAGTTCCTCCAGTGTTTTATTTTTAATCTCAGATAACGCCAGTCGATCCTGGGGGCGTTTGGGTCCGGCTAATGAGGTCACTGTTTCAGACACATCGATGACGATGTTTTCCTGATATACTGGGTCTGCATCCTCGTTTGTATAGTACAAGCTCTGAACAGACGCATATGTCTTCACTTGTGTTATAAGTGACGCGGGACGATTGGTTAATCTCAAATATTCAATCACTTTGCTATCGATTGGGAACAGTGCACAAGTCGCCCCGTATTCGGGTGCCATATTGGCTACTGTTGCACGATCAGCGACACTCAAAAGCAATACCCCAGGACCATAAAACTCGACATATTTTCCGACAACGCCATGGCGTCGTAGTATTTCTGTAATACTAAGTACAAGGTCGGTTGCGGTGGTGCCCGCTGACAATTTTCCTTCTAGCTTGACGCCGACCACCTGCGGCAAGTTTAGAGTCAATGGCTGGCCAAGCATTACGGCTTCGGCTTCAATTCCACCAACTCCCCAACCAAGTACGCCTAAACCATTGATCATGGTGGTATGGCTGTCCGTTCCTATTACGGTATCAGGGAACAACTCGCAGTCTTCACAACTTATGACCTGGGCAAAATATTCCAGATTTATCTGATGGCAAATGCCTCGACCGGGAGGAACCACTCTGAAATTCTCGAATGATTGCTCAGCCCATTTTAAAAATTGATAGCGTTCCTGATTACGTTCCATCTCCTGTTGACGATTGTGCTCTAATGCGCCAGTGCAACCTGCTTGTTTAGCAGTCACTGAGTGATCTATCACCAAGTCAACCGGACATAACGGATTGACTTTGCTTTCATTGCCTCCCATCTTTGATACGGCATCACGCATAGCCGCTATATCAACAATAGCGGGAACCCCTGTATAATCCTGCATTAAAATACGTCGTGGGTGGAATGGGAACTCTACGTTTATTGAGCGATCAAAGGCAGTTAAGGCTTTGATACAATCTGAGGTTTGATTGTCTTTAGCTACACCATCCCCACCATAGTGACGCATGAGATTTTCTATAAAAATACGCACAACAAAAGGCTGCTCGTTTAATATAAAATTAAAATCCTTTGCTAATTTAGGTAACGACCAATAGTGATATGATCCATCAGGTGTGGTTAAGATATCCAAGTATCTTTCCCGCCATACGACAACATTTGTAGGGTGCATGAGTTCAATTCCAAATTATCTGTAAATTTTTGCCAATATATAGACGATGAAAAAATGAATCGCTTTAGAATGAATCAGTCATGGCTAATAGCCTATAAGGAAAGCTGGGTGCTCTATTAAAGTTTTAGTTATTCATGCTATCTGTTTTTCGTTCACAGAATGAAATTATCCTGGCACCTTATAAACCCCAGGAAAATCCTGGGGAAACACTTTAAAAACAAATGCATTCGGTCATGAATAAGTAGTTGGAATTAACTCGGCCCATGCACGAAATATCGTTATATCAATAACCTGTATGGCTATTTCTTTTGCTCTTGCTGAGGCTGCTGTTTTTGAGGTTCATTCTCTTTAGTTGGTTTCTTTTCTTCGTCAGGTTTTGTTTCTTTAATAGGGTTTTGCATAAGTACCTCGGTTTCTTCTATACCGGCTAGATTACCGATATCGAGGTAACAATGTAGCGCTTTAAGATGCTAAGTTCCGTGCGCTGACACACATGGAAATAAAACATTTACGCAGAGCATTGATAGATTATGACCCGCCGCCATGGCTTGAATAAAGGAGAGCGAAACTATTCAAAGATTAAGGTATTTGACCTTATAGATCATAAAGATATAAAAAAGCCCCGACCATTTCTGATCAGGGCTTCTGTATGAATGGTGCCTCGACCCGGGATCGAACCAGGGACACGCGGATTTTCAATAGACAGCTTAGCCATAAAAATGATATAAATCAAAAACCTAATTAAAACATAAAATAGCTTTGCAAATTCTTTGCAAATCAACATATAACCTGTTCTACTAGCAGCATGGCTAAACAGATTGCTAGACATGACATAAACGACACGCTGTACATCTTCAAACAAGATAACAGCGAACGTTGGTATGCGCGATTTGTACTGTTCAATACGTGGTACTGCAAATCAACTAAAAAGAAAGATAAAGACGAAGCCATCGCTATGGCACATCGAATATTTCTCGACCACGAAATCCGAATCGAAACCAATACGCTAGTTCAAAGCAAAAGATTCCGGTATGTAGCGGAAAGAGTTATTGAAAAACTTGAACGAGAGCTTAATGTCACCTCTCCTGAAAAACCCAAGGAACGAATCCCTGAGACCTTGATTGACTTTATAGAGAGCCAGGAAGGGAACAAAAATACCGAAAAGAAATTTCGTCATGACTACTCCCTAGCTCTCCGCAAATATCACATCCCCTACTTTGACAGAACATACGTTACATCGATAGACCAAGACGCCATTAAACAGTTTGATTTATGGCGTGAGAAACAATTCGGTCGAACGCCAGCATCCTCGACCTTAAAAACTCACAACGCTGCGCTTAACTTAGTGTTTAAAGAAGCTATTGAACACAAATGGATGATTCCGATACAAGTGCCAGTATTGTCGTCGAAAGGTAAATCAGGAACACGTCGAGCCGCTTTTTCAGAAGAAGAGTATGATGCTGTAATTGATGGTATTTACGAAAGTGAACGTAACGCTCACACCGAGAAGACAAGGCAAATCAGAGAGCTGCTTTATGATTACTGTGAGATTGCAGTAAATACCGGCATCCGTCCGGGCACAGAGATGGAAAGCATCACCTGGGGTGATATAGAACTAAAAGCCCAAGGAAGTAAAGCACAGTTCTTTATCAACGTACGCAAAGGTAAAACAACTAAACACACTGGCACACGAAAAATCGTCTGCAAAAAAGATGTCATTGGCGCGATATCCCGACTCCGCGAACGGTTTCCACATAGAACACCAAGTCAAAAATTATTCCGATTGGCTAACGGTGAAACAACACCACAGTTAGGCAAGGCATTTGAAAAGGTTCTTCAGAATAACAACCTTAAAACGCATTCAGATGTACCAAGGACACTATACTCGTTACGCCACACATACATTACATGGCAACTGCTGGCAGGCACAAGCATGGACGTTATTGCTAAACAGTGTGGTACTAGTGTTGCTATGATTGAACAACATTACAGTCATGTGTTGATTGGCACCAATATGGAGCCAGTTCATTTGCACTTAATGGAGCCACTATATTGGCAGCTAATGGAACCACTCCATTTGCACCTAATCGATCCACCTGATTAGCGGCGTAATGGATCCATTTT